>Ga0209053_1000933_pt1 | contig 16144 bp, 15 predicted proteins | sample EBPBio152010_DNA_FD_185864 | JGI IMG/M metagenome (GOLD analysis project Ga0209053, IMG submission 185864) | Wastewater treatment Type I Accumulibacter community from EBPR Bioreactor in Madison, WI, USA - Reactor 1_7/15/2010_ DNA (SPAdes)... | ecosystem: Engineered > Bioreactor > EBPR >... | reverse complement strand
GAGCGAGGCGGCTATCCGCCATGCCGAGGAGATGGCGCAGGAGGGCGCGGATATCCTTGATATCGGTGGAGAATCGACCCGGCCCGGCGCGCAGGCCGTGTCTGCCACGGAAGAGTTGGCCCGCGTGGTGCCCGTGCTGACCGCCCTGCGCGAGCGGCGTTTCACGACACCGGTTTCGATCGACACCTACAAGGCGGAAACTGCGAAGGTCGCGCTGGAGGCCGGCGCGTCCATCGTCAACGATGTCTGGGGTCTTCAGCGGGATGCCAAGATGGCCGGCGTTGTGGCGGAAGCCGGCGCGGGCCTCGTGGTGATGCATAATCGCGAAACGAAGGATGAAACGCTCGATATTGCCGAAGACATGCTGCGCTTCTTCGAGCATTCGCTGGGGCTCGCCCGCGCAGCCGGCATTCCCGAGGATCGCATTGCGCTGGATCCCGGCATCGGGTTCGGCAAGACGCTCGACCAGAACCTCGCGGCAATCCGCGCCATTCCACGCCTCAAGGCGATGGGTTTTGCGGTTCTGCTGGGCGTATCGCGGAAATCCTTCCTTGGCCTTGTCACTAACCGCCCGGTGACCGACCGTCTCGCGGGCTCGATCACCGCGGGAATGATCGGCCTCGATCTCGGCGCAGATATCCTGCGCGTGCATGACATCGCCCCCCATCTCGACCTTCTGAAGGTGCGCGCCGCCCTTCACCCGGAGAATGCCGCATGACCATTCGTGACCGGATCGTGGTGAAGAAGATCGCCGTCTTCGCCTATCACGGCCTTTATGCGGAGGAGGCGCGGCTGGGCCAGCGCTTCAACATCAGCCTCGAATGCTGGCTCGATCTCGCCGCCGCCGGGCAGAGCGACGACATCACCAAGGGCGTGTCCTATGCCGATCTCGTGGGCACGGTGCAGGAAATCGCAGTGGGCGAGCGCTTCCACATCATCGAGGCTCTGGGCGAGCGCATCGCGGAGACCATCCTTGCGCAGCAGCCGCTGATCAACGAAATCGCCGTCACGGTCGAAAAGCCCGCAGCGGCAATCCCCGCCTTGTTCGAGACCATCGAAGTCACGATCCACCGGAGCCGCGCCCGTTGAGCCAGCCGCGCGCCCTCGCCCATCTCGCGCTCGGCGCCAATCTCGCGGACCGGTTCGAGGCCCTGCGGGAAGCGACGCGGCGCATCGCAGCGGTGCCAAAGATCGAGATTGTCGCGCGCTCGCGCATCTACGAGACGCCGCCCTGGGGCAAGACCGACCAGCCGGCCTTCGCGAACGCTGCGCTCACCGTGAGCACGAGCCTGTCGCCCCGCGCGCTGCTCGAAACCGGACTAGAAATCGAGCGCGCCATGGGCCGCGTGCGCATGGAGCGCTGGGGGCCGCGCCGCATCGATATCGACGTGCTGACCTATGGCGACGAGCACATCACCGAACCGCATCTCACGATCCCGCATCCCGCCATGGCCGAGCGCGCCTTCGTGCTGGTGCCGCTGCTGGATATCGCGCCGGATTTCATGCTCGACGGCAAGAAAGGCGCGGATCTTCTCGCGCGACTCGATCGGAGCGGCATCAAGCCGGCGGGCGATCTCGTGTAATCACAATCTCGCATGAAAAAGGCCGGGATTTCTCCCGGCCCGAATGCTTCGCGATGCCCTGATGATCAGGCGCGGCGCAGACGTTCCACCGCCCACCACGCCGCCGGCAAAAGCGCAGCGCCCATAAGCGTCTTGAACAACGTCGCCGCATAGAATGGCGCGACACCGCCGAGATAGGCCTTGCTGGCGCCGATGAGCCCTGCGAGCCAGGCGAAGCCGAACAGGAAGATCACGGCATGTCCCAAGGTCAGCGCCGCGAGCGCGCCGAGCACGCTCTTCGTCCAGCCGCGCTCGGCGAGAATGCCGGTCACGAAGGCCGCAGCCACGAAGCCAACGAGATAACCACCCGTCGGGCCCATCATGTAGGCGAGGCCCACGCCCTTTTCCGGTGTGCCAGCGAAAACCGGCAGGCCGGCGAGGCCTTCGGCCATGTAGAGCAGCACGGTGGCCGTGCCGAGGCGCCAGCCAAGGGCCGCGCCGACCACCAGCACCACCAGCGACTGGAGCGTCATGGGAACCGGATAGAAGGGCACCTGCACCTTCGCCGAAAGCGTGAGAAGCCCCGTCGCGGCCAGCGCAATGGCGGCATCGCGCAGGAGCGAGCGGCTGCCCTTGCCGGCGAAAAGGGTATCGATCAGGGTGGCGCTCTGCTGCATGGACGTCCTCTTTCGCTGTCAGCCCCGAAACCGGTGCGCGACGGGAAAACCGTTGCACCGGAGCCTGCCGGTCTATAGGCCGGTATACCGACGAAGACAAGTTGGTGAAAAGGCTTGGCCATGGATGTCCCCTTCAACCTCGCCCCGCCCGAAACGGCCCGGCTGGAGGACATTGCACCCGGCATTCGCCGCCTGGTGGCCGGGAATGCCGGGCCCTTCACCTTCACAGGCACCTGCACCTATCTCGTGGGCACGGATGAGCTGGCGATCATCGATCCCGGCCCGGAAGATGGCGCGCATTTCGCGCGGCTTCTCGCGGCGATTGGCGAAGCGCGCGTGGCCGCCATTCTCGTGACGCATACGCATCGCGACCATTCCCCGCTCGCGCGTTTTCTCGCCGAGCGTACCGGCGCGCCCATCCATGGCTGTGCGCCGCACGCGCCCGCGCGGCCCCTGCGCCTCGGCGAGGTGAACAAGCTCGATGCGTCCGCCGACCATGATTACCGCGCCGATCATGAAACCGCAGATGGCACGATCATCCAGGTGGCAGAACATGCCTTCGAGGCGATCCACACACCCGGCCACACCGCGAACCATGTGAGCTTCGCGCTCGCCGGCACGGGCATCGTGTTTTCCGGCGATCACGTCATGGGCTGGTCCACCTCCATTGTGGCACCGCCCGATGGCTCCATGGCCGATTACATGGCCTCGCTCGAAAAGCTCGCGGGCCGCGAGGAGGACGCGCTCTATCTCCCCGGCCATGGCGGCGGTGTGAGCGATCCGCGCCGCTTCACCCGCGCCATTCTCAGCCACCGCAAGCAGCGCGAGTTGCAGATCCTGGATCGCCTCGCGGATGGTCCGCGCACGGTGCAGAAGCTGGTGGATGAGAATTATCCCGGCCTGCGGCCCGAGCTGAAGGGCGCGGCGGGGCTTTCCACCTTCGCACATCTGGAAGATCTGTTCGCGCGCGGGCTCATCACCGCCGAGCCCGAACTCGCGATGGATGCGGTGTTCCGCCGGGCCTGATCATTCGCGTGAAGCGAGGATTTCCTCGACGAGCCGGCGGATGCGCTTGGCATTCGCACCGAAATCATGCCGCCCGATGCGGCTCGCGGAGCGGATATCCACGCGCGTGCCCGCCGGCGTGGGACGGAAGCGGATCGTGATGTCATCCTGAAAGCGCAGGAGCGTCGTCTCGGCGATGGCCTCGATGCGCCCCTGCCCCGAGCGACCTCCGGGTGCGGATTGCTCGATGATGCGCCAGCGCAGCTTCTGCGCCGCTTCCAGCACCAGCCGGAAGGCAGGCTCGGCTTCCATGTCGAGCACCAGCGGCCGCAAATCGGCATAGGCCACGCGCTGGCGCTCGCGCTCGCGCGGGTCACGCACGGGCGGCACATGGCCGTTGCGCGCGGCCAATGCGGCGGAGGAGCGCGAGAATTCCGGCGGATCATCAAGATCCGTGGTGATGTCATTCAACAACGGCAATCGCCCGGCCTCGATGGCGAGCCATCCCGGCCCGCCGAGCACCAGCAGCGCGAACAACCCCGTGCGTAGCAGGCGGAACAGCCCGGTCCGGCCATTGCGCCAGATGTCGATAGCCCCCACGCCAGCCACCGCCAGCGCCAGCATGGCGAGGATCGCCGCGATCACGATCAGCGCGACCGCCTGCACCGGATCTGCCTTGCCGGAGCGCGCGAGCAAAACCGCGCCGATCGCGATGGGGATCGCGAGGATCGCGATCCGCTCCGACCACAAGGCAAAACGCGATTCGCCGGCGAGCGGCAGGCGGTAGCCCATGTTCAGCCCTCGATCTGCGGCGGCATCATTACGCAACGCGCGCGCAGCCGCAGCTTTGCCCTGAGGGCATGAAGGGGTGGCGTGGATTGCATGGCGTTTCCTGTCATAGGGCCGGTTTTCCACGCCTTTCTGGCATGGCCGTGGCATAACCGGAAGGCCGGGATCGGCATAAGCACTTGAAAAGCCCCGCAAGCCGCGCCAAGGGTGGCTTAATGAACGAGCGCAGCGTAACTCCGGCCCGGATCTGGTTCCGCTTTTTGCGGATGCACCAGCGCGGCCATTCCGCCATGTCTGGCCGGCTTCGCGCCATTGGCCTGTCGGTTGCGCAGTTTGACCTGCTCTCGACGCTGACCGAGGACGAGGGCATCACCCAGCGGGATCTCGCCGAGCGACTCTACGTCACCAAGGGCAATGTCTCCGGCCTCGTGGATCGCCTTGTTGAGGCAGGTCTGGTTGATCGCAAGCCGATCCCGGGCGATCGGCGCTCGCATTCCCTGCATCTGACCACGGAAGGCAGGCGAATCGCAGCCGAAGGGATGGATGTGCAAAAGCGCTTCATCCAGGAAACAATCGGGAAGCTGCCAGCAAAGGATCTCGAATTGCTCGACGTCACCCTTTCCCGCTGGCGTGAGACCTTCAAGGATCTCGAGACCAAGGACTAAGCCTGCCGGAAGACGGCGCGTTTACCCTTGTTAACGATTTGCCTCCGGTTTTCCACAATCGCGCCTAACCCCAATCACGATGGGTCGCCAAACCTCTGCGCAATCCGGGACCACCCGGTGCACCTGATTGCCAAGAGGAAATCCATGCCCCCGGCCTCGCTTTTCGCGGAAAGCCTTCGTAACCGCGAAACGATCCCCATGACCCGTGAGCGCCTCGCCGCCGCCGGCCACATCGCGACGCATTACCGCGCGATCCGCATGCCGGCCCTCGCCGCGGCTGCCCTTCGCATCGCCGAGCGCCGTCGCGCCCGCGAGCGCGCGAAGCAGATTGCGCAGACGGGCTGGAGCGACTGAGCGCGCATTTCGGCTTTCGGAAATGAAAAAGGCGGCCTTGCAGGGCCGCCTTGTTTTTTGGATTTGCCGTTGCGCTTAGCGCACGATGACCTTCGAACCGATCTGCACGCGGGCGTAAAGGTCGATCACATCGATGTTGTGCATGCGGATGCAGCCCAGCGAAACCGGCTGGCCAATCATCTCCGGCTCGTTCGTGCCGTGGATGCGATATTCCGTATCGCGGCCGCGCTCGTCATAGAGGTAGAGGCCGCGCGCGCCGAGCGGGTTGTTCGGCCCACCCTGCACGGTCGCCGGCAGGCCCGGCGCCATGCGGCGCGCTTCGTTGCCCGGCGTCCAGGAAGGCCACTCGACCTTGCGGCCGATGGTGGCCGTGCCGCGCCACTGGTGCGATTCCATGCCTGGCGAGATTTCGTAGCGCAGGACCGTGTTCGGATCCTCGACGAAATACAGGAAGCGGGCATCGTTATCGACGATGATCGTCCCCGGCGTTTTCTCGCCCGTCGTATTCGGCATGCGCAGGCGCGCACGGGCCGGATCGAGATCCCGCGAGAAGCTCTGCGGCGCAAGCGCCAGCAACTCAACATCCCGCTTCGTGAGGCTGGGATCGGGGAAGGAGGTGTAGGTGGAGCAGGCAACGGCCGCCAGCGAAACGCAAGCCGCAACACATGCTTTGAGAACGCGAGACAATGTGAACATGGTTTCTGAAGAATGGCTGATCATGGTTGCGTTTTGCTTAATGGCCTGAACTTCTTCCGGCGAGTGCAGGAAAGACACACCGCACCCCTGCATGTTGCAGCGCACGATTTTTCGAAACGCGGGGGATGCGCTACAAACGCCTACAGCATTGAGGCGCTGCGCAATTCGCGCCGATTCGCCTCCTGATCAGGCAAAAATGCAGCAGAAAATCGCATCATGACAACCCTTTTAATCACCGATCCGGTTTTTCAGGGCCATGCCATGCCGGCGGGCCACCCCGAGCGCCCGGAGCGCATGCGCGCCATCGAGCGGGCTCTTGCGGGAAGCGAATTTGATTCGCTCCGCCGCGAAGCCGCCATTGCCGCTCCGCTCGAGACCGCGCTGCTCGCGCATCCGGACGAATATGTGCGAATCATCGCCGCCAGCGCGCCTACGGAGGGGTTTCGCTTCCTCGATGGCGATACCTCGATGTCGCCCGGAACCCTGCACGCCGTGCTCGCGGCGATGGGCTCGGCCTGCCACGCGGTCGATGAAGTGGCTAAAGGATCGGTGGCGAATGCCTTCATTGCGAGCCGCCCGCCGGGACACCATGCCGAGAAGGCGACGCCCATGGGCTTCTGCTTTTTCAACACCATCGCGATTGCCGCGCGCCACGCACAAAAGGCGCATGGCCTGAAGCGCATTGCGATCCTCGACTGGGATGTGCATCACGGCAATGGCACGCAGGATATCCTGTGGGACGAAAAGGACATCCTCTTCATTTCCTCCCACGAGATGCCGCTTTATCCCGGCTCGGGCGCCGAGAACGAGACTGGCCGCTACGGGATGATCCACAATGTACCGCTGGTATCCGGCACCGACGGCGCGATGTTCCGCTCCATCTATGAGGCGAAGGTGTTTCCGCGCCTCGAAGCCCACAAGCCGGAGATGATCCTGATCTCCGCCGGGTTCGATGCGCATCGCCGCGACCCGCTCGCGAATCTCAAGCTGGAAGCCGAGGATTTCGGCTGGGCCACGCGCCGCGTGATGGAGATCGCGGATCGGGTATGTGGCGGAAAGATCGTGAGCCTGCTCGAAGGCGGCTATGATCTCGAAGGGCTTTCGAGTTCGGTCGCCGCGCATGTGGGGGAACTGATGAAGGCCTAGAGCGTCTCGGTCCCCGCGATCTCGATTCCGAAGGCGTTGAGGCCCACGAAGGCGCGATTGCCGGAGGTGGAGAGATTGCGGATGGATTGAACGCCGAGATCGCGCAGGATCTGCGCGCCGAGGCCCACCTCACGCCAGGCCTGCGCGCGCTGCTGATCGGAATTCTGCGGCTGGAGCGCAGCCTTGGGCACGCCCGCCGTGCCATCGCGCAGGTAAACCAGTACGCCGCGCCCTTCCTTCTTGAAGCGCTGGAGCGCTGCCTCGATGCCCTTGCCGCCACCGAACACATCGGTGATTGCGTTGGCGCGATGGAGCCGCGTGAGCACGGCGCGGCCATCCCCGATATCGCCATAGACGAGCGCCAGATGCTGCACTTCATCGAAGGGCGTGGTGAAGGCGTGGCCGGTGAGCGTGCCGATGGTGGTTTCAACCGGGAAGGTGTTCACGCGCTCCACCAGCTTCTCGCGCGCCTGCCGGTAGGCGATGAGATCGGCGATGGTGAGCCGCGCGAGCTTGTATTTCGTCGCGAAATCCGTGACCTGCTGCCCCTTCGTCACCGTGCCATCGTCGTTCACGAGTTCGGAGATCACGCCCACGGGCGGCAGGCCCGCGAGTCGGCAGAGATCGACCGCCGCTTCCGTGTGGCCCGAGCGCATGAGCACCCCGCCTTCACGCGCGATGAGCGGGAAGATATGGCCGGGCCGCACGAAATCGCCGGCCTGCACATTGCCATTGGTCAGCGCGCGCACGGTCGCCGTACGCTCATCCGCCGAGATGCCGGTGGTCAGCCCCTCGCGGTAGTCGATGGAAACGGTGAAGGCCGTGGTATGCGCGGAATCATTCACCGCGACCATCGGGTCGAGCCGCAGGCGGCGCGCCTCGGCAATCGGCAGCGGCGCGCAGACGATGCCGCTGGTGTGCCGCACGATGAAGGCCATCTTCTCGGCCGTGCAGAGCGAGGCCGCGACGATGAGATCGCCCTCGCCTTCGCGATCATCGTCATCCGTGACGACGACAATCTCGCCGCGCTTGAAGGCTTCGATGGCGGCGAGAACGCGGGATGTGATGTCGGGCATGCGAAATCCTCGGGCGAGTGTCTTGCAGGCGGAAGGTTCAGCCAACCTGCCCGCGATGCCTCAGATAGTGATCCGCGAGCACGATGGCCAGCATCGCTTCGCCCACCGGCACTGCGCGGATGCCGACGCACGGATCATGCCGGCCCTTGGTGCGGATTTCGGTCTCGTTGCCGTAGCGATCCACCGTCGCGCGCGGCGTGAGGATCGAAGAGGTTGGCTTCACGGCAAAGCGGGCCACGATGGGCTGGCCGGTCGAGATACCGCCGAGAATGCCGCCGGCATGGTTTTCCAGGAAAACCGGCTTCCCATCATTGCCCATGCGGATTTCGTCGGCGTTTTCCTCGCCGGTGAGTTCGGCGGCACCGAAGCCTGCACCGATTTCCACGCCCTTCACGGCGTTGATCGACATCAGCGCCGAGGCAATATCGCTATCAAGCTTGCCATAGATCGGCGCCCCGAGGCCCATCGGCACGCCTTCGGCCACGATTTCCAGCACCGCGCCGATGGAAGACCCGCTCTTGCGGATGCCATCGAGATATTCGGCGTAGAATTCGGCGGCCTGCGCATCCGGGCAGAAGAAGGGGTTGCGATCGACCTCCTCCCAGTTCCAGTTGCGGCGATCGATCTTGTGTGAGCCCATCTGTACCAGCGCGCCGCGCACGCGCAGACCCGGCACCACCTTGCGGGCAATCGCCCCGGCGGCCACGCGCATCGCGGTTTCGCGCGCCGAGGAGCGCCCGCCGCCGCGCGGATCGCGGATGCCATACTTCGCGTCATAGGTGAAATCGGCATGGCCGGGACGGAAGCTCGCGGCGATTTCCGAATAATCCTTCGAGCGCTGATCCACATTGTCGATCAGCAGGCCAATCGACGTGCCCGTGGTGCGCTGGATGCCATCGGCTTCGGTGAAGACGCCGGAGACGATGCGCACCTGATCCGGCTCCTGCCGCTGGGTCGTGAATTTCGATTGCCCCGGACGACGGCGATCGAGATCGCGCTGGATCTCCTCGGCGGTCAGCGGGATCAGCGGCGGGCAGCCATCCACCACGCAGCCGATGGCCGGCCCATGGCTTTCGCCGAAGGTGGTGAAACGGAAAAGGTGACCGAAGGAATTGTGCGACATGGGCGGGCTTTAGCGGGAAAAGCGGGCGAAAGCCAAGCCCTTCCCGCTTTCGGGTGTCAATGCGCCCGCGCCATGGGCTGGGCCGGCGCACCGCCCCAGGTGGTGTTGGGCGGAATCTGCTCGCCCTTCATCACCAGCGTCAGCGGATTGAGCTGCGCGAAATCGCCCACCTTGGTGTCGTAGAGCACGGTGGCGAAAGAGCCGATGGTGACGCCCTCGCCGATTTCGATGCGTCCGACCTTCATCACGCGGTCTTCGTAGAGATGCGTCTGGAGGCAGGAGAGATCGTTCATGGCCACATGGTCTCCGATCACCACGCAATCGAATTCCGTGATGTCGGTGGTGTCCATGTAGACGCCCGAGCCGATCTTGCAGCCGAAGAAGCGCAGAATGAAAGGCAGGAAAGCGGTGCCGCGCAGATGCTCCAGCAGAACCTTGCCGCCAAGGCCCCAATAGAGCACGGCGACCGCCTCGGTGCGCATCGCCCACCAGCTCCACATGGGGCGCGCGAGCGGCTTGTAGACGCCCATCAGCGCCCATTTGATGGCGCAGACACAGGCTACCATGATGACCGGCATGACCACGCTGGCTGCGACGAACCAGCCGGCGGCTTCTCCGAAGGCGTTCCGCTCAATCGCCGGATAGACGAAGAAGAACATCGTCATCGAGCCGAGCGTGAGGAACAGCATGGTCGGGAAAGTGGTGTGCATCGCCTCGAACACGGCGCGCCACAGCTTCATCGCGAAAGGCGGCTCGTAGGTCCAGTTGGCGGCAACGCCCTCGAACTTCTGACGCACCGGGAACTTGATCGGCGGGGAGCCGAACCAGGTCTCGTCACGCTGGGTTTCGCCGGAATCCGGCGCCTTGGATTTCACGCCGATCAGCGTGCCTTCACGCAAGTGCGTGCCATGGCCGATGACCGCATTGTTGCCGACAAAGACGCGATCCTCGATCAGCGTCTTCTTGAAGGTCACCCAGCCGCGATGGATATCCTCGTCGCCAAGCGAGCACTCATCCGCCATGAAGCTCTTCGAGCCGATGGTGAGGAGATCGTAGCGCGCGCCGATATTCGTGGAGATTTCCGCGCCCTTGCCGATGCGCGCACCCATGAGGCGATACCAGGCCCGCATGTAGATGGTCGCATAGAGCGAGGAGAGCGTATCGAGCGACACTTCCGTGCAGAGATTCACGATCCACTGGCGCAGATAGAGCCAGGAATGCAGCGAATGCGTGCCCGGCTGAAGCCGGCGCGGCATCAGCGTCCAGCGCACGAGAATGACGAAGGCGATGGTGAAGACTACCAGAGCCGCGCCCATGATCCACGCGACGATGGGCAGCACATGGTACCATTGCACCCAATCCGCCGTGTTGAGCAGCACGGCCTCGATGGTGTCATACACGAAGAAGGCCGGGAAAAGCGGCATGAGGCCGATGCCCGAAACCGCAATGATCAGCAGGCCATAAACCCAGTACTGCATGTGCCGCCAGATCGGCCCCGGAAGCGAGCGCTCCGGCAGGGTCGCGGGGTCGATCATACCGACCTTTTTGGCCGGTGAACCATCCCAGATTTCGAGCGGTTTGATATGTACACCGGCGGGAATCGCCGACATGTCCTCCACGCGCGCATCATGGCCGATGCGGCAGCCGGCGGGCACCATCACCTGGTTGCCGATATAGCTATCCGCCCCGAGGGCAACCTCGCCGATCACGAGTTCGCCTGCCATGATTTCGGCATTCGCGATGTTTGCCTTGTGGCCGATGGAGGCGCCGGCACCGATCTTCACGAGATCCGCCGCGCCGAATTCGGCATGGGCAATCATCACGCCCGAGCCCACTTTCGCCCCGAGCAGACGCAAGTAGAGCCGCATGATTGGTGAATTCGCGAGATAGCTCGGATGTGCAAGCGCGTAGAGGCGTTGCACGAACCACCAGCGGAAGAAATAGGCGCCCCAGAGCGGATAGCGCCCCGGTTTCGTGCGGCCGATCACGAGCCATTTCAGCGCCACCACAAGGAAGAGCGTGCCGAACTTGATGCCGGCATAGGCGCTGCAGAGAATGCCCACCTGCTGCCAGAACGTGAAGTTCTGCTCATGGATGACCATGTAGGTCAGGAACACGCCGAGCCATTGAAGCGTGGAGATCGTGAGGATCAGCGGCATCGCCAGGCCTTGCGCGATGGTGCAGGCGATGCGGCGCGCAAGCGGGGGAGGTGCGAAGGAGAGATCCGGCGGCGGCCCCTTGAGATGCCCGAATTTCGCATCCAGCTCCGCGCCGATCTTCCGCAAGGTGCGATGCTGGTAGATGTCCTGCAGCGTGATGCCGGTGAAGCTCGGATTCTCGCGCACGATGGAAATGAACTGCGCGGCAATCAGCGAATGGCCGCCGAGATCGAGGAAGAAATCTGCCTCGAAGGTGATGGCACGGCCGGGCAGCACGCGCTTCGCCGCCGCGAGCAGCATGGCCTCGGTTTCGGTGCGCGGGGGTTCCTCGTCATTCGCGGCGATGATCGCTTCCGAAAGCGGCATCGCCTTCAGCGCCTTGCGGTCGGTCTTGCCGGAGACGAGGCGCGGCAATTCGGGAACGGTCTCGAACCGCTCGGGGATCATGTAGGGCGGGAGGCGGCGCTTCAGCTCTTCACGAAGCGTGGTCGCAGCGATGATCGCCTTGGGCTCGGGCACGCAGAAGGCCACGAGGCGCTCCATGCCGCCATCGTTGCGCACCACAACCGCAGCCTGCAGCACATCGTCACAATCGACCAGCGCGCTTTCGATTTCGCCGAGTTCCACACGGAAGCCGCGGATCTTCACCTGATCATCGATGCGGCCATGGAAGGCGATGTTGCCCTCGGCATTGAGGCTCACGGCGTCGCCCGAGCGATAGAGGATCGGGTCCGTGCTCGCATCGCGGAACGGGTTCGCGATGAATTTCTCGTTCGTCAGATCAGGCCGCGCGAGATAGCCCTGCGCCACACCGGGACCTCCGATGAGGAGTTCGCCCTCCTGCCCGGGGCCGAGCAGGTTCAGGTTCTCATCGACAATATAGGCCGTGTAATTTGGGATCGGACGGCCGATGGTCACCGGCTTGCCGCGCTGCACTTCCTCGGCGGTTGCCACCACGGTCGCTTCCGTGGGGCCATAGGTATTGAAGATGCGCCGCCCCGGCTTCGCCCATTTCTCGACCAGGGCAGGCGGCAAAGCCTCGCCGCCGAGCAGGATGAGTCGCAGGCCGGGAATGTCCGCCGGCAGCACGGAAAGCAGCGTCGGCACGGTATCGATCACGCTGACCTTTTTCTCGGTCAGCAGGGACGGCAGCTTCTCGATATCCGCGAGCACCTCGGGGGTGGCGACATAGAGCGTCGCGCCCGCGAGATAGGGCACCCAGATCTCCTCCATGGAGAGATCGAACGCCACAGACGCGCTCTGGAACACCACATCATCCTCGATAACGCCGTAGACCGCGTTTCCGGAGCGCAGGAAATGGCAGATATTCGCCTGCGTGATGACGATGCCCTTCGGGATACCCGTCGAGCCGGAGGTGTAGATCATATAGGCGGCATCCGAGGGCGTGGCCGGCTGCGGCTCGGCCTCGCTCATCGCAGACTCGCCCATCAACGCGCCCGCCTCGTGGTGCGGCACGGGAATGGCCTTGCCCTTGGAGAGGCCGGTCACGTCGGTCACAATGCCGATGGCATCGCAATCCGTCAGGCAGGTCGTGATGCGATCAACCGGGGCATCCCAGTCGAAGGGCAGGAAGGCGGCGCCGGTTTTCGCAATCGCGACCTGCGCCAGCAAAAGATCGATGCCCCGCGGCATCCAGAGGCCGAGCACACGCCCGGGCGCAGCACCCAAAGCCGCAAGGCGACGCGCGGCCCGATCCGTGAGCCGGTCTGCTTCGCCATAGGTGATCTGGCGATCGCCCGAAACGTAAAGAAGCTTGTCCGGTCGCTCGGCCGCGCTGGCCCGGAAGATCATTGCCAGGGTTTCGGACCGGATGAGATCGGGATCGACAGGGCCTGCCAGGAATGCGCTGCCTTCGAGACCGGCACGCGCCAGCTCGGAAGGCTTGAGAACCGCCTCAGTACCGCTCATTCCATCCCCGCTCCACCGGGTTTTACCCGGTCGTGCTGCCCCGCTGGCGGTTAGACGCGAAAAACTTCCCCCGCGTCAATCGAATCCGCTCGTTTCAGGCTTGAAACACTCGAATTGCGGCAAAACACGGATGAGAATCGCATTTCACCGGCCTTTTTCCACACATATTGCACAAGCACTGAACCGGTTCTGAACGAGGGGCAGCGACCGGTAGTCGCGCCGATCACGGCTCCCAGTGGCCCGGCCCCGGCAACCAGTCATGCCGGCCATTCTCGATGCGCAGCAGCTTGCCCTGCCAGATATCGGCGCCCACGGCATTGCGGCGCGAGACCTCCGCCATCAGCACGAGCAGCACGCGCGCCACACCGCCATGGGCCACCACGCAGGCATCACCCGTAAGCCCATCGAGCCAGCCGGCCACCCGCTCGCGCACCATCTCGTAGCTCTCGCCGCCCGGAGGCACGAAATTCCACTTGTCGCGATCACGGGCCTGCGCACCACCGCCATCGCGCTCCACGATGTCGCGCCACGTGCTGCCTTCCCAGCGGCCAAAGCAGATTTCCTTCAGGCGGTCATCGACCGCATAGGCCTCGGGCGGAAGGCCGAGCCCCGCGCGCAGGAGCGCCATGGTCTCGCGGGTGCGCAGCAGCGGACTCGCGATGAAGGGGAGGCTTGCGAGATACCGGGCATCCACACCGTCGAGCTTGCCCGCGCCAATGTTTCGCCCGATGGCGCTGGCCTGCTGGCGACCCTTGCTGTTCAGGGGAATGTCGGTCTGTCCCTGAAGCCGCCCTTCGGCGTTCCAGTCCGTCTCGCCATGCCGGAAGAAATAGAGGATGGGCATGGGCCGGAAATACGCCTCACTCGACCGTGATGGTCGCGGTTACGGCGCGCACATCACCATTGGGATAGACCACGCGGAACTCGACCTTCTCCTCGCCGCGGAAGCGACGATCAGACCGGTAGATTACAGCCTGCCCGTTCGGCGAGGTGCCGATGCAGGTGCGGCGCGGGGCGCCGGGCACATCGCGCAGGTTGATCGGATGCGGGCGGGTGCGCAGCTTTCCGCTCTTCGGATCACCGGCGAATTCCACCTTGGGCGTCGCGCCCACCTTGCAATCGCGATCCAGCGTCAGATAGACGCCGAGAAAGATATCGGAAGCGGGGCGGCCCTTGCGCGTCACGTCCACGGGCGTCGTCACCGGGGTGTGGGCCGGTGCTGCGGGAGCCGCCTGTGTGCCGGGTGCCGGGACGGCCGGGCGCGGAACGGGCGTGATGGATTGCGCCATGGCGTCGGCAGCTCCGAAGAGTGCAACGAAGCCCAACGCGGAAAGCCGCAAGCCCTTCACGATCAGCCTCATTCCTTGTCGAGGGACAAATCCGGCGCGTCCGGATTCTTCATGCCGACGACATGATAGCCCGAATCAACATGCATCACTTCGCCGGTGACGCCGCGCGAGAGATCGGAGAGCAGGTAGAGCGCGCTGTCGCCCACTTCCTCGATGGTCACGGTGCGGCGCAGGGGCGCGTTGTACTCGTTCCATTTCAGGATGTAGCGGAAATCGCCGATGCCGCTGGCGGCAAGTGTCTTGATCGGGCCGGCGGAAATCGCGTTGACGCGGATGTTGCTCGGGCCGAGGTCAGCCGCGAGATAGCGAACGCTGGCTTCGAGTGCCGCCTTGGCGACGCCCATCACGTTGTAATGCGGCATCCACTTTTCGGCGCCGTAATAAGTGAGCGTGATGATCGAGCCGCCGTCGGTCATAAGCTTCTCGGCGCGCTGGGTGACGGCGGTGAGCGAGTAGCACGAGATCAGCATGGATTTCGTGAAATTCGCTTCAGTCGTCTCCAGATAACGACCCGTCAGCTCGTCCTTGTCGGCAAAGGCGATGGCGTGAACCACAAAATCGAGCTTGCCCCAGGCGCGCTCGATCTCGGCGAAAACGGCGTCGATGGACGCAGCATCGGTCACGTCGCAATGGCCGGCGACGATGCCGCCGAGTTCCTGCGCCAGCGGCTCCACGCGCTTCTTCAGCGCGTCACCCTGATAGGTGAAAGCCAGTTGCGCCCCTGCCGCATGGCAGGCCTTGGCGATGCCCCAGGCGATGGAACGGTTATTGGCGAGCCCCATGATCAGGCCGCGCTTGCCGCGCATCAGCCCGTTGCTCTCGGCGCTCCCGCTTGCTTCTGCCATCGTATCCGACCCTGAAAACCGGTGTTTCGTTTCTCGCGTCCGTCCGGAAGGGAAGCGAAATCCCGGCTTCGACAAACGGCGCATGCGCGCGCCAACCCTTTAAGCATTCCGGCGCAAGGTGCAAGCGTGTCGCAGGCGGAAGCCGCAATTCTCAGCCCGCGCGGCGGCGAAAGAAGCCTTCCACCTCGGGATCATGCGGGCCGAGATCGATCTCGAGCGTCACGAAAAGATCGCCGGCCTGCTCGCCTTTGGGCAGGCCTTTTCCGCGCAACCTCAGAGTTTTGCCACCGCTGGTCCAGGCCGGGACAGTGACTTCCACCTCGCCGGTGAGCGTCGGCACGCGCACCGAACCGCCAACCACGCAATCGCGGATGGGGACCGGGACAGACACGCGCAGATCGCTGCCATCCACGCTGAAAGTGGGGTGCTTTGCATAGCGGATGGTGACGAGCGCATCACCATTCGCCGCGCCGAAAGGCGAAGGATGGCCCTGCCCGCGCAGGCGCATGGTCGTGCCGTTGGCGACACCTTTCGGCACGTTGATCTCCAGGGTCCGGCCATCGGGCATCGCCACGCGATGCGCCCCGCCACTGGCGATGCGCTCCAGCGGCACATTGGTTTCGACGGTGATATCCTCGCCCGGCGGCGGTCCGCGACGGCCCGAGCCTTTCGCCTGCCCGGCGAAGGGATCACGCGGGCCGCCCTCGAACTGCCGGAAGATGTCGGAGAAGATGTCGCGCGGATTGGCGCCGGGACCACCGCCCCCGAA
>Ga0209053_1000931_pt1 | contig 16180 bp, 15 predicted proteins | sample EBPBio152010_DNA_FD_185864 | JGI IMG/M metagenome (GOLD analysis project Ga0209053, IMG submission 185864) | Wastewater treatment Type I Accumulibacter community from EBPR Bioreactor in Madison, WI, USA - Reactor 1_7/15/2010_ DNA (SPAdes)... | ecosystem: Engineered > Bioreactor > EBPR >... | reverse complement strand
GGCGCGTCGCGCATCTCCATGGCCATTGTCACCAGAAGGCGGCGGATGCGATGGGCGCGGTGGAGACCTGCCTCAAGGCCGTGCCGGGGCTTACCGTGAAGCTGATTGAATCGAGTTGCTGCGGCATGGCCGGCAGCTTCGGTTATCAGGCGGAAACGCTGGATGTTTCGCGCGCCATGGCGGAAGCGAGTCTGCTGCCGGCGGTGCGCGCGGTGGGGGCTGGCGATCTCATCGTCGCAGACGGAACCTCCTGCCGGCACCAGATTGCGGATGGTGCAGCCCGTGAAGCCTTGCATGTCGTGCGGGTTCTGGATCAGGCTCTGGCGAACAGGGAGCAAGGCGCGTGACCCGAATCTCCGCCATTGATGGCATCCACCGCCGCTACCTCCATGACGAGGTGGCCGAGCGCATCCGCGAGCTGGTGCTCTCAGGCGAGCTTGAGCCCAATTCCCGCGTGAACGAACTCGAACTTGCAGAGCGTTTCGGTATCTCGCGCACGCCGCTGCGCGAGGCGATCAAGATCCTCGCAACCGAGGGGATGCTGGAGCTTCTGCCCAACAAGGGTGCGCGCGTCGCCGCCGTGAACGAGGCGGAAATCGACGAGATGCTCGAGGTGATCGCAGGGCTGGAGGCCAATGCCGCGCGCCTGCTCGCCAAGCGCATTACCGATGCCGAGATCGCGGATATCGCGGAACTGCACGAGGCCATGCTGGAAGCCTATGCCAAGCGGGATGAAGCGGGCTATTTCACGCTCAACCGGCAGATTCATGAAGCGATGATGCGGGCAGCGAAGAATGCCACGCTCGCACAGCTTTATTCCGGGCTTTCCAGTCGCATCCAGCGCTTCCGCTATGCAGCGCACAAGACGCCGGAGCAATGGAAGCGCGCCATCGACGAGCATGAGGAGATGCTGCGGCTGATGATCGGGCGTGAGGGCGAGAAGCTCGCAGCCCTGATGGAAGCGCATATCCTGGGCAAAAAAGAACCCATCGCCGCACAATTCGGGGCCATGGGTTCGAGGCTCGCCTAAGGCGAAACGGCCGGAGCGTTCATCGCACCCCGGCCTTGTTGGATGTCAGTTGCTGACCGTGACCTTCGCCTCGCGCGCGACCTTGCCCCATTTCTGGATTTCCGAGGCGATGAACTTCGCGAAATCATCGCGATAGATGCTGGGCACGGCGGAGCCGTTATTGGCCCAGATCGCCTTGATTTCATCGCTCGCCAGCGCTTTACGGATCTCGGCGGTCATCTTCTCGATCACATCCGGCGGCGTGCCCTTGATGGCCCAGACGCCATACCAGGTGGAAACGATGTAGCCGTTGAGCCCGGCTTCAGCGGCGGTGGGTACATTGGGCACAGCAGCGTTCCGCGCTTCCGACGCCACGGCGAGGCCGAGCAGGTTGCCGCCCTGGATCTGCGGCGCGGACGATCCGAGCCCGTCGAACATCACGTCGATCTTGCCGGAAACCAGATCCTGCATGGCCGGGCCCGCGCCGCGATAGGGCACATGCACGAGATCCACGCCTGCGAGGCTCTTGAACAGCTCGCCCGCGATGTGATGCGTCGAGCCATTGCCGGAAGAGGCGAAGTTCACCTTGCCGGGGTTGGCTTTCGCGTGGGCGATGAAATCCTTCAGCGATTTCACGTTCGGCAACGCCTTGGGCGAGACCGAAACCACCTGCGGCGGCATCGCAATCACCGCGATCGGGACGAAATCCTTCTCGAGATCATATTCCAGCTTGGGGTAAATCGCCGGGGCGATGGTGTGGTGCGCCGCGCCCACGAAGAAGGTGTAGCCATCGGGCGCCATTTTCGCAGCCTGCCCCGCGCCGAGTGTGCCGCCCGCGCCGCCGCGATTGTCGATGATCACGCGCTGGTTCAGTTGCTTGTCGAGAACAGCCGCGAGCGGCCGGGCGAAGGCATCGGTGCCGCCGCCGGCGGGGAAGGGGTTGAGCATGGTGATGGGCCGGGCCGAGGGCCAGCCCTGCGCCATGGCCATTTGCGGCACAAGGCCGGCGGCAAGCCCGAGTGCAAGGCCGGCCAAGGTGGCACGGCGGGTCGTCTTCCCATGGGGAAACGGCATGGTGGTCCTCCCTTTTTCCGGCCTCCATGTGCCGGTTTTCGTTATGGTTCCGGGCGGATTTTCCCGCCTCGTACTCTACGGCCCGAAAGCCGTGGAAGATCGTTTCACGCCGCGTTGAGCTGCGCGAGGCTGGCGATCAGGTCCGAAAACCGTTCGCCCTGCACCCGTACGTGATCGCGCATTTCGGCTGCCGCGCGCTCGCCTTCGCCAGCGGCGAGCGCCGCGACGATCGATTCATGCTCGGCATAGGATGTCGAAACGCGGTTGCGCACGCGCAGTTGCAGCCGCCGATAGGGGCGAAGGCGCTTCTGCAGGGCGCTTGCCTCCTCGGCGAGGAAGGCATTGCCCGAGAGCGCATAGATCGCCTGATGGAACCGTTCGTTCGCGTCGTAATAGGCGTCGGGATCGGCGCGATGATCCGCGCAATCCGCCTGTGCCGCCTGAAGTCGCGCGAGCCCCTCGGGTGAGATGCGACGTGCCGCGAGCCGCGCGCACATGGCTTCGAGTTCCGCCATCACCTCGAACATCTCATAGAGACGTTCGGGCGAGGCGGTTGCCACCACCGCACCCCGACGCGGGCGCATCTCGATCAGCCCCGCCGCAGCCAGTTGCTGCAAGGCTTCACGCACCGGCGTGCGGGACACGCCGTAGCGGTTCGCAAGAGTTGTCTCATCCAGGCGCGAGCCGGGAACGAACTCGCCACAGGCGATCGCGTTTTCGAGGCTCTCGCGGACTGCAGCCGCAGCGTTGGAGGTTCTTGCATTCGGCATGGCCCGTCTTGTATACAAGAAGAACGCGATAGCATGCAAGAGGCAGGAGCTTTCCGATGCCCGAGAAGACCAGCGGCTTTCTCCGCCACTTGTTGGGCCAGGTTGCCGGGCAGGGTCGTGGGCTGTTCGATTGGGCTTTCCGCTCCACCGCGCCTGCCCCGCTGGAGCAGGCCCCGCTGGTGGAACTCGTGCGCCTGCTGCTCTCCACGCGTGGCGAGGCCTCGGGTGTCGCCATCGCGCGGGAGATCATGACGCGCTATGCCACAGCACCCAAAACGGAACGCGTGGCGTTCCTCGTGGCTCTGGCCGAGAATTTCACCGCCGATGCGGAGCGCATCCGTGCCGCCTATGCCGATTACCTGCGCGAGCCCAGCGAGCTCCATCTCTACCGCCTCGGACAATCCGCCGAGCCGCCCCGGCAGGATGCCCTGCGCCGGCTGAATCTCGCGCCTGGCAATACTTTGGGCCTTGTGCGCATGCGCGAGGATCTGCTTGAAGCCTTGCCCGCGCATCCTGTTCTGGCCGGGCTCGACCGGGATTTCGTGCATCTCTTCGCCTCGTGGTTCAATCGCGGCTTCCTGATGGTGCGCCGCATGGAATGGTCGAGCCCGGCGCATATCCTAGAGAAGATCATCCGCTACGAGGCCGTGCACGAGATCCGCTCCTGGGATGACCTGCGCCGCCGCATCGATCCGCCTGATAGGCGCTGCTACGCCTTCTTCCACCCCTCTCTGGCGGATGAGCCGCTGATCTTCGTGGAAGTCGCGCTGACCCGCGAGATGCCCTCGGCCATCGAGCCGATCCTCGCCGAGAACCGCGCGCCGCTGCCGCCGGAGCAGGCGACGCATGCGGTGTTCTATTCGATTTCCAACTGCCAGAAGGGACTCTCGGCCATCTCCTTCGGCTCCTTCCTCATCAAGCAGGTGGTGGAGGAGTTGCGCCGCGATCTGCCCGCGCTTTCGACCTTCGTGACCCTCTCGCCCGTGCCAGGCTTCCGGAATTGGGTGGAGCGCCAGCGCGCCGAGGCGGACTCACCCTTCCTCGCGCCGGAGGATCGCGCGGTGCTCGACGATGCTGAGGATGAGCGGCTTGATGCGCCCGATCTGGCGCCGTTCCGCGCGGTGACCGAGCGGCTTCTCGCGCGATATTTCCTAGAAGCGCGAACGCCACAGGGGCGCGTGATCGATCCCGTGGCGCGGTTCCATCTCGGCAATGGCGCGCGGCTCGAACGGCTGAACCCGCTCGCGGATTTCTCCGACAAGGGCTGGCGGGAATCCTATGCCGCGATGGTCAATTACCTCTATGACCTCACCGCAATTGAAGAAAACCACGAGAAATTCGCCATTCGTGGGCTTGTGACTGCCAGCGCTTCGGTGCAGGAGGCGGCACGCATTGCGCCGCCCGCCCTCCGCCGCAAGCAGGCCTCCTGACAGAACCGGAATCCGACCATGCCGAACCACCTTTTCGACCAGATCACCCAGCGGATGCCGGTAGCCGACGCGCCCTTCGCGCATCTGCCGGATGGGCGGAATTACAGCTATGCCGATGTGCTGGGCGTTTCCGCACGCTTCGCGAATGCGATCACCATTTTGGGCGTGAAGAAGGGCGACCGGGTGGCGGTGCAGGTGGAAAAGAGCATGGAGGCCCTCATGCTCTATCTCGCCTGCGTGCGCGCCGGGGCGATCTTCCTGCCACTCAACACGGCCTACACCCCGGCGGAGATCGAGTATTTCCTGGGCGATGCCGAGCCGTCCCTGTTCGTGTGCGATCCCGCCCGGGCCGAAGCGCTCCGCCCTGCTGCTGCAAAGGCCGGCGCGAAGCTCGAAACGCTCGGCGTGTGGGAAAGCGAGGCGAAATCTGCCGGCTCTCTTTCGGATAAGGCGCTTGCGGCTTCCGCAACCTTCACGGATGCCGATTGCGCGGCGGATGATCTCGCAGCGATCCTCTACACTTCGGGCACGACGGGTCGCTCGAAGGGTGCGATGCTCAGCCATGAGAATCTCGCTTCCAACGCCCGCGCGCTGGTCGAGACCTGGCGGTTCACGAGCCAGGATGTGCTGATCCACGCTTTGCCGATCTTCCACACGCATGGCCTCTTCGTGGCGACGAACGTGATCTTGTTCGCGGGCGCCTCCATGCATTTCCTGCCAAAATTCGAGCCGGCGCAGGCTCTGTCGCTGATGCAGCAGGCCACGACCATGATGGGCGTGCCGACCTTCTATGTGCGCCTCGTGGATCATCCCGGCCTCACGAAGCAGACCACCGCGAAGATGCGACTCTTCATCTCCGGTTCGGCGCCCCTGCTGGCCGAGACGCATCGCGCCTTCGAGGCGAAAACCGGCCATGCCATTCTCGAACGTTACGGCATGACCGAGACCAACATGAACACTTCCAACCCCTATGACGGCGATCGCATCGCCGGCACGGTGGGCTTTCCTTTGCCGGGCGTTTCACTGCGCATCACCGATCCCGAAACGGGCACGCCGATCGCCGCCGAGGAGATCGGCATGATCGAGGTGAAGGGGCCGAACGTGTTCAAGGGCTATTGGCGCAACCCGGAGAAGACCGCTGCCGAATTCCGGCCCGACGGGTTCTTCATCACGGGCGATCTCGGCAAGCTCGATGCACGCGGCTACGTGCATATTCTCGGGCGCGGGAAGGATCTCATCATCACTGGCGGCTACAACGTCTATCCCAAGGAGATCGAGGGCGAGATCGACGCCATGCCGGGCGTCAACGAGAGCGCCGTGATTGGTCTCCCGCACAAGGATTTCGGCGAGGGCGTGACGGCGGTCGTGGTGCCGGTGAAGGGTGCCGAGCTCAACGAGAAGGCCATTCTCGCAGCCCTCGAAGGGCGGCTCGCCAAGTTCAAGCAGCCGAAGCGCGTGCTGGTGGTGGAAGAACTGCCCCGCAACACCATGGGCAAGGTGCAGAAGAACGTGCTGCGCGACACCTATCGCGATCTCTACAAGGCTTCGTGATGCGTCGCCCGCCTGCTTTTCCGGCTCCCGCTGATGCCGCCGCGCGTCGTGCGAAACCGGCTGTCGTCTGCTATCCGGTCGAAACCCTGCCTGAGCCAGATTTGGCCTGGCTGGAGCAGGCGCGCGTGCACCTCACCAAGGTGGACGAGGTGATCGTGCCGCCGCGGGATGCGCGGAGCTTCACCGTGCCGGCGGGGCATTTTTTCCGCATCACCAGCATCGAGGGGCCGCAGGTCGGTGACCTCAACCTGTGGAATGCGAACGACCTTTCCGAACGCTTCTTCTCCGGCAAGACACGCGCGCTGCACGGCACGCATGTGAGCACGGGCATGCGGCTCTGGAGCAACCTGCCGAACCTCCGGCCGCTCGCGACCATCACGCGCGACACGCTCGACTGGTATGGCTTCGATGCCGATGGCGGCGGCGTGCATGACGTGATCGGCACGCGCTGCGACCCCTACACGCATCGGCTGCTGAGCGGCGGCGATTATCATCATTGCTGCCATTCGAACCTGACGCGGGCGCTCTCCAAGGCCAGCGGCCTGCCGGTGCGCGAGGCGGAGATGCATGTGCATGACGTGCTGAACGTCTTCATGTGCACGGGCTTCACGCGGGATACGCAGCAATATTTCATGAAGGCGAGCCCGGTGCGGCCCGGCGATTTCATCGAGTTTTTCGCCGAAATCGATCTGCTCGGCGCGCTTTCGGCATGCCCCGGCGGGGATTGTGGCTCGGAGCATTCCAGCGATGTCGCACCGTGCTATCCGCTCAAGGTCGAGGTGTTCCGCCCGGCGGATTCCTTCGTTTCTGCTTGGAAACAGCCGGAGCGCCCGGCCTATTCCCGCACGCATGGTACAAGCGACTAATCGTTTCCGAGTATCACCTGTGTGAGCGCGGAATCGCGGCTCGTCATGCCATCCACCACGTTGAAATGGTGGGTTCCCGCGATGTGTAGGCTGGAGGTATCGGCCTCCAGCCCGAACCAGATATTCGCGAGCAAATCGTTCTGGCGGAGGAATTCCGGTCGCTCCTCCGCGCCCACGGCGCAGGCCACGCGCATGCCGGGCAGGGGCTCTCGCAAAGCGGGACTCTCGGCCTGCGCTTCCGCCGCATCGATGCGCAGTTTCTCGTTCGCGACGATCTTCATCAGCGGGCGCAGGTCATGTAACCCGCTGATCGAGGTGACGCGCGTGATGCGCGAGACGACGGCCCCTGAAACTGGCGTATCCCGACAGATCATCCGCGTCACGAGATGCCCGCCGGCGGAATGCCCAGCGAGACGGATAGGGCCCTCGACCTTCGCGGCGGCTGCCTCAACGGCAGAGCCGATCTCGCGGGTTATCTCTGCAATGCGCGCTTCGGGTGCGAGCTCATAGGAAGGCATGGCCACTGTCCAACCCGCCGCAATCGCGCCTTCCGCCAGATGCGACCAGACGGATTTGTCGAAGGCGATCCACCAGCCGCCATGCACGAAGACAAGCAGGCCCTTGGCCGTGCCCTCGGGCTGGAAGAGATCGAAGCGATTGCGAGGCTTTTCGCCATAGGCGAGATCGAGTTTGGCCCGTCCCTTGGCCAGCATGCGCTCACGGAACGCAGCGGCCTCGGCCATCCAGCGCGGCGGGAAATCCGGTCCGCCGGGAATGTGGCCCATATTGTTGTAGGCATCCGTCCAGTCGATCATCGTGGGCCTCCTGCCCTCATGGTTGCGTGCTGACTGGCCTGCCGCAAGGGGTGCCCGCAACAAATCTTCAAGGTCGATATTTCAAACTTGAAATAACTGACGATCCATGATCGGATGAGCCTCGTCTCGGGGAGACCGACATGCGTATTCTCTGCCTCGGTGGTGGTCCGGCTGGCCTGTATTTCGCGATTTCGATGAAGCTGCGCGACCCCGCGCATGAGGTTGTCGTTCTCGAGCGCAATCGCGCGAACGATACCTTCGGCTGGGGTGTGGTGCTCTCGGATGATGCGCTCTCGCGCATGCAGAAGAACGACCTCAAAAGCACCGAGGCCATCCGCAACCATTTCGCCTATTGGGACGATATCGCCGTGGTGCATGACGGGCATCGCACGGTCTCCGGCGGGCATGGCTTCGCCGGCATCGGCCGCAAGCAGATGCTCATTCTCCTGCAGGAGCGGGCGCGCGAACTCGGCGTGGAGATGCGTTTCGAGACGGAGTTCAAAACGGCCGAGGAATATCGCCGGGAATATGATCTCGTCGTCGGCTGCGACGGCATCAATTCGGTTGTGCGGAAGGAATATGCCGAGATTTTCAAGCCGGATATCGATATGCGGCTGTGCAAGTTCGTGTGGCTCGGCACGCACCAGAAATTCGACGACGCCTTCACCTTCATCTTCGAGAAGACGCCGCATGGCTGGGTGTGGGCGCATGTTTATCAATTCGATGCCAATACCGCGACCTTCATCGTGGAATGCAGCCAGCAGACTTGGGATGCTATCGGCTTCGCTGGCATGTCGAAGGAGGAGACGGTCGAGACCTGTCGCAGGATTTTCGAGCGCCATCTCGGCGGGCATGAACTGATGTCCAACGCCGCGCATCTGCGGGGCTCAGCGGTGTGGATGAACTTCCCGCGCGTCATCTGCGAGCGCTGGTATCACGAGAATGTCGTGCTGATGGGCGATGCCGCGGCCACCGGGCATTTCTCCATCGGTTCGGGCTCGCGCCTCGCCTTCGACAGCGCCATCGCGCTCGCCGAATATCTCCATTCCGAACCGGATATGGCCACGGCCTTCGAGCGCTATCAGGCGGAACGGCGCGTGGAGGTGTTGCGCCTGCAATCCGCCGCGCGCAACAGCCTCGAATGGTTCGAGGAGGTCGAGCGCTATCTCGACATGCCGCCGCTGCAATTCGCCTATTCGCTGCTCACCCGTTCGCAGCGCATCAGCCACGAGAACCTGCGCCTGCGCGACCCGGAATGGCTCGCTGAGGCTGAGGACTGGTTCCTGCAGAATGCGGGCGGCGAGAAGGGGCGCAAGCCCATGTTTGCACCGTTCCGGCTCAAGGATATGAGCCTCAAGAACCGCGTCGTGGTCTCGCCCATGGCGCAATACAAGGCGGTGGCGGGTTGCCCCACGGACTGGCATTTCGTGCATTATGCTGAGCGCGCAAAGGGCGGAGCGGGGCTCGTTTTCACCGAGATGACCTGCGTATCCGCCGAGGGGCGCATCACGCCGGGCTGCCCCGGCCTTTATGCGCCGGAGCATGAGGCGGCGTGGAAACGCGTGGTTGACTTCGTGCATGCCGAGACAACTGCGAAAATCGCCTGCCAGATCGGGCATTCGGGCCGCAAGGGCTCCACGCAGGTGGGCTGGGAAAAGGCGGATCACCCGCTTCAGCAAGGCAACTGGCCGCTGATGGCGGCCTCCGCCATTCCATGGACCGTGCAGAACGCCTTGCCCAAGGCGATGGATCGCGCCGACATGGATCGCGTGACGGCGGAATTCGTTTCGGCGACGGAACGTGCCCATCGCGCAGGCTTCGACATGGTCGAACTTCACGCCGCGCATGGCTATCTCATCGCCTCTTTCCTCTCGCCGAAGACGAATATCCGCTCGGATGAATATGGCGGCAGCCTCGAGAACCGCCTGCGCTATCCGCTGGAAGTGTTCCGCGCCATGCGCGCGGTCTGGCCGGCCGAAAAGCCGATCTCCGTGCGCATTTCCGCGCATGACTGGATGGGCGACGAGGGCGTGACCCCGGCTGAAGCGGTTGACATCGCGAAGGCTTTCCACGCGGCAGGTGCCGATATCATCGACGTTTCCGCCGGGCAGACCGTGCCGGAGCAGAAGCCCATCTATGGCCGCATGTTCCAGACACCGTTCTCTGATCGCATCCGCAACGAGGCGGGTATCGCGACGATGGCTGTCGGCAACATCACCGAGGCGGATCAGGTGAATTCGATCCTGATGGCGGGACGCGCCGATCTCGTCTGCCTCGCGCGGCCGCATCTCGCGGACCCCTACTGGACGCTCCACGCCGCGATCCAGCAGGGTGATCGCCAGACCGATTGGCCGCTGCCCTATCTCGCGGGGCGCGATCAGGCGCGGCGGTTGCGCGAACAAGCGCAGGAGGCGATCCGCGTATGAACCTCGCAGGCAAACGCGCGCTCATCACAGGCGGTGGCTCCGGCATCGGGGCCGATCTCGCGCGCGGCTTCGCGGCGGCGGGCGCCGAGGTGGTGATCGCCGGGCGTCGTTTGGATGTGCTGGGAGTTGTCGCCCGGAAAACTGGTGCACGTGCCATTCAGGCCGATGTGACGGATGAAGCCAGCGTGATGCGCCTCTTCGCGGAGGCCGGGCCGTGCGAGATCGTCATCGCCAATGCGGGCGCCGCGGATAGCGCGCCATTCGGGAAGACCAGTCTCGCGCAATGGCACGCGATGCTGGGCGTGAACCTCACCGGCACTTTCCTCACCTTCCGCGAAGGCCTGAAGCAGATGCCGGGCTGGGGGCGAATCATCGCCATCGCCTCCATCGCTGGCCTGCGCGGCTACCCCTATGTCGCGCCTTATGTCGCAGCGAAGCATGGCGTGGTCGGCCTCACGAAAGCGCTGGCACTGGAAGTTGCCAAGCGCGGGATTACCGTCAATGCGATCTGCCCGGGCTATGTCGCGACCGAAATGACCGAACGTTCGGTGGCCAATATTCGCGCGAAAACCGGCATGGATGAAGCCGAAGCGCTCGCGGCGCTGACGAAAACCAGCCCGCAGAACCGCTTGATCGAGCCCTCCGAGATCACCAGCCTCGCGGTCTGGCTCTGCTCGGAAGACGCGCGTGGCATGAACGGGCAGGCGCTTTCGCTCGCGGGAGGCGAAGGCTGATGGATCTGCGCGCACCGGATTCCCTCTCGAAGCGCCGGCTCAAGATGTGGATCCGCCTGCTCGGCACCACGCGGGCCGGCGAGCGGCACTTGCGCGAATATCTGCGTGTAGAGCACGGCACCACGCTGCCACGCTTTGACGTGATGGCCGCGCTTTGGCGGCGTCGTGAAGGCCTCACCATGAGCGAACTCGGTCGCCTGCTGCTCGTTTCCGGCGGCAACGTGACGGTGATTGTCGATGGCCTCGAAAAAGAGGGCCTGGTCACCCGCACGCAATCCAGCGCCGATCGCCGCACGGTGGAAGTGTCGCTGACCGAGCGCGGATTGGCCGAATTCGAGCGTATCGCGGTCGGGCACGAGGCGGAAATCGACAAGCTGTTCAGCCACCTCACCGAGGCTGACCTCGAAACGCTCAGCGGTATCTTCAAACGTCTGAACAAGGATACGCCATGACGCGGATGGCCGGACTCACGCCACAGCATTTCCAGTGGGAGGCGCGCGAGCGCATCGCCACCATCCGCCTCACCCGCCCCGACCGGAAGAACCCGCTGACCTTCGAAAGCTATGCTGAATTGCGCGATACCTTCCGCGCGCTGGCCTATGCCGAGGATATCGACGCGGTGATTTTCGCCTCGAATGGCGGGAATTTCTGTTCCGGCGGTGATGTCCATGAAATTATCGGCCCGCTTGTGGGGATGGACATGAAGGGGCTGCTCGCCTTCACCCGCATGACCGGCGATCTCGTGAAAGCGATGCTCGGTTGTGGCAAGCCGATCATTGCGGCGGTGGATGGCATTTGCGTGGGCGCGGGCGCGATCATCGCCATGGCCTCCGATCTGCGGCTCGCCACGCCGGAAGCGAAATGCGCCTTCCTCTTCACCCGTGTGGGCCTCGCGGGCTGCGATATGGGCGCATGCGCCATGCTCCCGCGCATCATCGGGCAAGGGCGCGCGGCGGAGCTGCTTTATACCGGCCGCGTGATGCGCGCCGAGGAGGGCGAGCGCTGGGGATTCTGGAATGCTCTCCACGCGCCTGACAAGCTGGAGGAGGCGGCGCTTACGCTCGCGCGCCAGCTCGTCGCGGGGCCGACCTTTGCGCACGGCATCACCAAGACGCAGCTCAATCAGGAATGGAACATGAGCCTCGAACAGGCGATCGAGGCGGAAGCACAGGCGCAGGCCCTATGCATGCAAACGGAAGATTTCGCCCGCGCCTATCGCGCCTTCGTGGCGAAGGAAAAACCGGTCTTCGAGGGCAATTGAGATGGCCGATCGCTCCTTCCTCGCCTGGCCGTTTTTCGAGGACCGGCACCGCGATCTCGCGAGCCGGCTTGAGGCCTGGGTGGCGGAAAATCTGCCGGTTTACCATGCCGATGTGGATGCGGCCTGCATCGCGCTTGTTCGTGAGCTGGGCGAAGCCGGTTGGCTGGCGCATACGGGTTCGGAAGCCGGCCAAGCATTGGATGTGCGCACGCTCTGCGTCATCCGCGAAACGCTCGCGCGGTACGATGGCCTCGCGGATTTCGCCTTTGCCATGCAGGGCCTTGGCATGGGGGCCGTGAGCCTTTTCGGCACTCCGGAACAGCGAACCTGGCTCAGTCGCACGCGGGCGGGAACGGCGATTGCCGGTTTCGCGCTGACGGAGCCCGACTCCGGGTCGGATGTTGCGAATACCGCGACCACCGCGACGCGTGTGCCGGGCGGATTTAGCCTCGATGGCGAGAAGACCTACATCTCCAATGGCGGCATCGCGGATATCTATGTGCTCTTCGCCCGTACCGGCGAAGCCCCGGGTGCGAAAGGGCTTTCCGCCTTTCTCGTGCCCGCTGCGACCGCCGGTTTTGAGGTGGTCGAGCGCATTGATGTGATCGCGCCGCATCCGCTTGCACGGCTCAGGCTGGAGAATGTCGTCGTCCCGGATTCCGCGCTGATCGGCAAGGCGGGCGAGGGCTTCAGGATCGCCATGGCCGTGCTCGATGTCTTCCGCTCAACGGTGGGCGCGGCTGCGCTCGGTTTTGCGCGTCGTGCGCTGGATGAGGCGCTGAGGCGTGTCACGGAGCGGAAAATCAATGGCGCGCCCCTCTCCGAATTGCAGATGGTGCAGGGGCACCTCGCGGATATGGCGCTGGAGATCGATGCGGCGGCCTTGCTGGTCTATCGCGCGGCCTGGACGAAGGATCAGGGCGCAGCGCGCGTTTCCCGTGAGGCCGCGATGGCAAAGCTTCACGCGACAGAGGCCGCGCAGCGCGTGATCGATCTCGCGGTGCAACTCCATGGGGGTGATGGCGTGCGCAAAGGCTCGGTGGTCGAAAGCCTCTATCGCGAAATTCGCGCTTTACGCATCTATGAAGGCGCATCCGATGTGCAGCGCGTGGTGATTGCCCGCGCCATCCTTGCCGAAACTAAGGGGAACCTGTGATGCAGATCAATGATCCCTCGCCGCATGAAATTCTCCATCCACGCAATTGGAAGCCGGCTAAGGGCTATGCCAATGGTGTGGCTGCGAAGGGGCGGATGATCTTCCTCGGCGGGCTTATTGGTTGGAATGCGCAGCAGGAATTCGAGACCGATGACTTTGCCGGGCAAGTCGAGCAAACGCTGAAAAATATCGTCGCTGTTTTGGCCGAGGCCGGCGCTGGGCCGCAGCATCTCGTGCGGCTCACCTGGTACGTGACCGACAAGCACGAATATCTCGCCAGCCTTCCGGAAATCGGTCGGGCCTATCGCGCGCATCTCGGGCGACATTTCCCGGCCATGGCGCTGGTTCAGGTCGTGGCTCTGGTGGAAGACCGCGCAAAGGTCGAGATCGAGGCCACGGCCGTCATTCCAGAGGCGTGAGGAGAGGGCGATGCCGGAGACAATCGTGCTGGGGCCGAGCGGCCATCTCGATACCTTCGCCCGCGACAACCTTCCGCCCTTCGAACAATGGCCGGAGATTCGGCTGGACGGTTTCGAGTATCCGGAATGGCTGAATGCCGCCGTGGAACTCACGGATCGCATGGTCGAGCGCGGCTTTGGTGATCACACTGCGCTCATCGGCAACGGGCGGCAGCGCACCTACAAGGAACTCTCGGACTGGACCAATCGCATTGCCCATGCGCTGGTCGAGGATTACGGCGTGAAGCCGGGCAACCGGGTGCTCATCCGCTCGGCCAACAATCCGGCCATGGTGGCGTGCTGGCTGGCGGCCACCAAGGCGGGCGCGGTGGTGGTGAACACCATGCCGATGCTGCGCGCGGGCGAACTCGCGCAGATCGTCGACAAGGCCAAGATCAGTCTCGCGCTCTGCGATACGCGCCTGATGGATGAACTGGTGGCCTGCGCCAAGACGAGCGCGACACTGACCCACGTGATCGGCTTTGATGGCACCGCAAACCACGATGCGGAACTCGATCGCGCGGCCCTTCGGAAATCCGTACGCTTCTCGGCGGTGAAGACCGGTCGTGATGATGTGGCGCTTCTCGGCTTCACCTCCGGCACTACGGGCGAGCCCAAGGCGACCATGCATTTCCATCGGGATTTGCTCATTATTGCTGATGGTTACGCGAAGGAAGTTCTGAAGGTCACGCCGGAGGATGTGTTTGTCGGCTCGCCGCCACTGGCCTTCACCTTTGGGCTCGGCGGGCTCGCGATTTTCCCGCTGCGCTTTGGCGCGACGGCGACCTTGCTCGAAAGTGCGACGCCGCCGAACATGGTCGAGATCATCCAGACCTACAAGGCGACGGTCTGCTTCACCGCGCCCACGGCCTATCGCGTGATGCTCCGCGCGATGGATGAAGGAGCGGATCTCTCTTCGCTACGCGCGGCGGTTTCTGCCGGGGAAACCTTGCCCGCGCCGGTCTATGAGGAATGGATGCGCAAGACCGGCAAGCCCATGCTCGACGGCATCGGCGCGACCGAGATGCTGCACATCTTCATTTCCAACCGCTTCGGGGATTCGCATCCCGCCTGCACGGGCCGGCCGGTGAGCGGTTATGAAGCGCGCATCGTGGATGAGGCGATGCAGGAAGTGCCACGCGGGCAGGTGGGACGGCTCGCGGTGCGCGGCCCTACTGGCTGTCGCTATCTGTCGGATAGTCGGCAAAATAATTATGTCCGCGAAGGCTGGAATTTGACGGGCGATTCCTTCTGGCAGGATGAGCAGGGCTATTTCCACTTCGCCGCGCGCTCCGACGACATGATCATTTCCTCCGGCTACAACATTGCCGGGCCGGAGGTGGAGGCGGCGCTGCTCGCCCACCCTCATGTGCAGGAATGTGCCGTGATCGGCGTGCTCGATGAGGAGCGCGGGCAGATCGTTGAGGCGCATGTGGTGCTTGTCGCGGGCCTCGCGGGCGATGAGGCCATCGTGAAGCTCTTGCAGGAGCATGTGAAGGCGACCATCGCGCCCTTCAAATATCCGCGTTCGATTGTCTTCACGACGCAATTGCCAAAGACGCAGACAGGCAAGATCCAGCGTTTTCGCCTGCGGCAGGGTTGAACCGCCATCAGTGGAAATCCCGGCTTTTCGGCAGGATGCGCGCATCGCGCGGGTGTTTGTGGCGCGGCGGCGGCGCGAGATGCAGCGGCGGCGGGATGACCTGGCCCGGAGGCGCGTGACGCGGGTCCCGCGCATTGCCGGGCATGCCGAGCGTTGAACCCTCATCGGCGGGCGCGAGCAGTGATTTCGTGAGCGAAAGGCCGCTCCCGGCATCCCAGAGATGATCGAGCATGGCCGAACGGTCGATCACGTTGGTCGCCATGAGATGCACCACGCCCTCCGGGCTTTTTTGCACGCGCCCTTCCACCAGCATCAACCGTGCGGCCATGACCGGGCGGCGCAAAGCTTCGAATTGTCTTGCCCAGAGTACGCAATTGGTAATGCCCGTTTCATCTTCCAGCGTGATGAAGATGGCGTTGCCCTTGCCCGGTCGCTGGCGCACGAGCACTAGCCCTGCCATGCGCGTGAAGCGCCCATCGGCGCGGCTCGCAGTCTCTGCGGCCGAGCATACGCCCTCGCGCCGGAAATGGGGGCGCAACACCGCCAAGGGATGTGATTTCAGTGAGAGGCGCAGCGTCTGGTAATCGGTCGCGACATGCTCGCCGAGGCCCATTTCCGGCAGGTTCGCATCGACCTCCGCCCCGAGTTCGGGCGCCTCGGCGCGCGCGAAAAGCGGCAGCGGATCATCCTCCGGCAGGCGGCGCACCTCCCAGAGCGCGCCGCGCCGATCAAGCCCGATGGAGCGGAAGGCATCAGCATCCGCCAGCGCGCGCATCGGGCGGCCATAGAGCCGCGCGCGGGTGGAAAGCGCCTCCACGCTCGCAAAGCCATCGCGGCGCGCGGCGACAAGGCGTTTTGCTTCGGCCTCATGGATGCCCTCGGCCTGGCGGAAACCGAGCCGCAAGGCGAGCTTGCCCTGCGCATCGCGTTCGAGCGTGTTGTCCCAGAAAGAATGGTTCACATCCACCGGGCGCACCTCCACGCCATGCTCGCGGGCGCAACGCACGATCTGCGCGGGTGCATAGAA
>Ga0209053_1000928_pt1 | contig 16218 bp, 14 predicted proteins | sample EBPBio152010_DNA_FD_185864 | JGI IMG/M metagenome (GOLD analysis project Ga0209053, IMG submission 185864) | Wastewater treatment Type I Accumulibacter community from EBPR Bioreactor in Madison, WI, USA - Reactor 1_7/15/2010_ DNA (SPAdes)... | ecosystem: Engineered > Bioreactor > EBPR >... | reverse complement strand
GACCCATACCAAGGCCATCGGCGCGGTATCGGGGTCAGACGGGCCGACCTCGCCCATGATGCTGCACCGGCCGATGAACACGATCGTCGCCATCGCCTCATCGGCGCTCAGCGCCTTGTATTTGCAGGTTCTTTCAGCCGCGGTTGTGCTGTTCGTCTATCACGTCGCCTTCACGCCCATCACCATTCACCAGCCGGTCGGCGCCATGGGGATGCTGATCCTGTCCTGGGCCTCGGGCGTGGGGATCGGCATGATCTTTCTGGCGGCAAAGCCCTGGTCGCCCGATTTCTTCGGCATCGTCGTGCAGATCTACATGCGCGCCAACATGATCGCCTCGGGCAAGATGTTCGTGACCAATGCGATGCCGCACCGCATTCGGCAATGGTTCGACTGGAACCCGCTGTTCCACACGATCGACCAGGGACGGGGCTATATCTTTCTGAACTATCACCCGCATTACACCGAACTGGCCTATCCGCTGAAGGTGACCATCGCCTGTGTCATGCTGGGCCTGATGGGCGAATATTTCACCCGCAAGCACATTTCCGCAAGCTGGAGCGCCAAGCGATGATCCGTGCCCTTCTGACGATCCTGATGCTGTCGGCGCTGCCCGCGCAGGCGCAAACGGCGCCCGAGACGCTGCCCGCGCTCTACCGTGTCAGCGGGGTTGCGGCCGATGACGTGCTGAACCTGCGCGCCGCGCCCGATGCCGGGGCGGCGCAGCAGGGCAGCCTGCCGCCCGATGCGACCGGGGTCGAGGTGGTGGCCCTGTCGCAGGACGGCAAATGGGCCCGCGTCAACCTGGGCGAGGGGGCGGGCTGGGTCGCGCGGCGCTTCCTCACGCGCGAGGCCGGGCCGGACTGGCTGAGCCTCGATCGCCCCATGACCTGCTTTGGCACCGAACCCTTCTGGTCGCTGGCCTATGACCCGGCGCGCCGCAACATGATGCTGGCCCAGATGGGCGATGAAAACGGGCCGCTGGGCCTGTGGATCGACTGGCACCTGACCAGCGCCAGCCGCCCCGGCCAGATCGGCTGGAAGATCGACGGCCCCGCCCGCAGCGGCTTTGCCACCCTGACGGCAGAGGCCTGCGGCGACGGGATGAGCGACCGCGCCTACGGGATTTCGGTCAGTTTCTTCCTCAACCCCGCGCAGGAAAGCGGGGCCGCGCCGCTGGCCCTTGCGGGCTGTTGCTCGCTGGCGAACTAGCCCGGCGGAACGCCGCGCATTTTCGCGGTTTTGGCCGGAGATTCCTCGCACCTGCCCGCTTGCAGCCCTGAAAGCCCCTGCCTATATACGCCGGGAAGCCGGTGGGGCAGGCCGCCCCGCCGCTCCACTGGGATCGGGGACGGAAGCCTTGTCAGGGTCCGCCCCCATAACATCGCCGAAAGAATGAGGTAGCATATCATGGCCAAAGTCATCGGGATCGACCTCGGGACCACCAACTCCTGCGTCGCCATCATGGACGGGTCGCAGCCGCGCGTCATCGAGAACTCCGAAGGGGCCCGCACCACCCCCTCCATCGTGGGCTTCACCGAAAACGAACGTCTGGTCGGACAGGCCGCCAAACGGCAGGCCGTCACCAACCCCACCAATACCGTCTTTGCGGTCAAGCGCCTGATCGGCCGCCGCGTCACCGATGCCGAGGTGGAAAAGGACCGCAAGCTGGTGCCCTATTCCATCGTGAACGGCGGCAATGGCGACGCCTGGGTCGAAGTGCGCGGCGAGAAATATTCGCCGGCGCAGGTTTCGGCCATGATCCTGCAAAAGATGAAGGAAACCGCTGAATCCTACCTGGGCGAGACCGTCACCCAGGCCGTGATCACGGTGCCCGCCTATTTCAACGACGCCCAGCGTCAGGCCACCAAGGATGCCGGCAAGATCGCCGGGCTCGAGGTGCTGCGCATCATCAACGAACCCACGGCCGCCGCGCTGGCCTACGGGCTCGACAAGAAAGACACCAAGACCATCGCCGTCTATGACCTTGGCGGCGGCACCTTCGACATCACCATCCTGGAAATCGACGATGGCCTGTTCGAGGTGAAATCGACCAATGGCGACACCTTCCTGGGTGGCGAAGATTTCGACATGCGCATCGTCAACTACCTGGCTGACGAGTTCAAGAAAGAGCATGGCGTGGATCTGACGCAGGACAAGATGGCCCTGCAACGCCTGAAGGAAGCTGCCGAAAAGGCCAAGATCGAGCTGTCCTCCTCCAGCCAGACCGAGATCAACCAGCCGTTCATCTCGATGGACCGCAACTCGGGCACGCCGCTGCACATGGTCATGAAACTGACCCGCGCCAAGCTGGAAAGCCTGGTGGATGACCTGATCAAGAAGTCGATGAAGCCTTGCCAGGCCGCGCTGAAGGATGCGGGCCTGTCCACCAGCGACATCGACGAGGTGGTTCTGGTCGGCGGCATGACCCGCATGCCGAAGGTCATCGAGGAAGTGACCAAGTTCTTCGGCAAGGAACCGCACAAGGGCGTGAACCCCGATGAGGTCGTGGCGCTTGGCGCGGCGATCCAGGCTGGCGTGCTGCAAGGCGACGTGAAGGATGTGGTGCTGCTCGACGTGACCCCGCTGTCGCTGGGCATCGAGACGCTGGGCGGCGTGTTCACCCGCCTGATCGACCGCAACACCACGATCCCGACCAAGAAAAGCCAGGTCTTCTCCACCGCCGAGGACAACCAGAACGCCGTGACGATCCGGGTGTTCCAGGGCGAACGCGAGATGGCGGCCGACAACAAGCTGCTGGGCCAGTTCAATCTGGAAGACATCCCGCCGGCCCCGCGCGGCATGCCGCAGATCGAGGTGACCTTCGACATCGACGCCAATGGCATCGTGTCGGTGTCCGCCAAGGACAAGGGCACCGGCAAATCGCAGAACATCACGATCCAGGCTTCGGGCGGTCTGTCCGATGACGAGATCGACAAGATGGTCCGCGACGCCGAGGCCAATGCCGAGGCCGACAAGAAGCGCAAGGATTTGGTCGAGGCCAAGAACCAGGGCGAAAGCCTGCTGCATTCGACCAAGAAATCGCTGGCCGAACACAGCGACAAGGTGGACCCCTCCACCGTCGAGGCGATCGAACTGGCCATGGGCGCCCTGGAGGAAACCCTCAAGTCCGAAGATGCGGGCAAGATCAAGGGTGGCATCCAGAACCTGACCGAGGCCGCGATGAAGCTGGGCGAGGCGATCTACAAGGCGCAGGCGGCCGAGGCCGATGGCGCCGAGGAAGATGGCCCCCGCGCGGCGGATGACGACATCGTCGATGCCGATTTCGAAGATCTCGGCGAAGACAAGCGGAAGTAAGACCGCGCGACACGGCAGGGGGGCGGTCCGGCAACGGGCCGCCCTTCGCCGATAGGGGATGATCCATGGCGAAACGTGACTATTACGAGGTGCTGGGCGTCGCGCGCGGGGCCTCGGCCGATGAGCTGAAAAAGGCTTACCGCGCAAAGGCCAAGGAGCTGCACCCCGACCGCAATTCCGACAACCCGGATGCCGAGGCGCAGTTCAAGGAAGTGAACGAAGCCTATGACGTGCTGAAGGATGCCGACAAGAAGGCGGCCTATGATCGGTTCGGTCATGCGGCCTTTGAAGGTGGCATGGGCGGGGGCGGCGGGCCGCGCGGCGGGTTCCAGGGCGGCGGGGCGGATTTCGCCAGCGCCTTTTCCGACGTGTTCGAAGACCTGTTCGGCGATTTCATGGGCGGTCGCGGCGGGGCAGGGGGGGCGCGCAGCCGGGCACAGCGCGGATCCGACCTGCGCTACAACCTGCGCGTCTCGCTGGAAGAGGCCTATCAGGGCGTCCAGAAAACCATCAACGTGCCGGCCTCGGTCGCCTGTGATGCCTGCCACGGCACGGGCGCCGAGGGGGGCGCCGAACCCGTGACCTGTCCGACCTGTTCGGGCATGGGCAAGGTGCGGGCGCAGCAGGGCTTTTTCACGGTCGAACGCACCTGCCCCACCTGCAACGGCATGGGGCAGATGGTCAAGAATCCCTGCAAGGTCTGCGGCGGCGCCGGGCGCACCGAGAAGGACCGCGCGCTGTCGGTCAACATCCCCGCCGGGGTGGAGACGGGCACCCGTATCCGCCTGGCCGGCGAGGGCGAGGCCGGGCTGCGCGGCGGCCCGACGGGGGATCTGTATATCTTCATCGAGGTGAAGGAACACCCGATCTTCCAGCGCGACGGCGTGCATCTGTTCTTCCGCGTGCCGGTGCCGATGGCGACCGCCGCCATGGGAGGCGAGGTCGAGGTGCCGACGATCGACGGCGGACGTTCGCGCGTCAAGGTGCCGCCGGGCAGCCAGACGGGCAAGCAGATGCGGCTGCGCAGCAAGGGCATGCCCGCCCTGCGCGGCGGCGGCGTGGGCGATCTGTTGATCGAACTGGTGGTGGAAACCCCGGTCAACCTGACCGCCCGCCAGAAAGAGCTTTTGCGCGAATTCGAAAAGCTGAGCGAGGAGAACAACCCCGAAGCGTCGAGTTTCTTCAAGAAAGTCAAAAGCTTCTGGGATGGGATGAAGAACTGATCGGGGCGCCTTCGGGCGCCCTTTTCACACCTTTCGGATCGGGTCGGCCAACAGGCGCAGCCCGTTCAGCACCACCAGAACCGTCCCGCCTTCGTGCCCCAGTACCGCCAACGGCAGCGGCAGTTCAAAGAACAGCCCCCCCGTCACCAGCAGCACCATGGCGCCAAGCGCGAAGGCCAGGTTCTGCCGGATCACCCGCGCGGTGCGCCGCGCCAGCCGCTGCGCGGCGGCCAGCTGGCCCATCTCGTCCGACAGCAGCGCCACATCGGCAGCCTGAAGCGCGACCTCGCTGCCGGCGGCGCCCATGGCAATGCCGACATCTGCACGGGCCAGTGCGGCGGCATCATTGACCCCGTCCCCGACAAAGGCCACGCGCCCGCTTTCGGCCAGCTTGCCCACCAGCCGGACCTTGTCTTCGGGCAGTAGGTCGGCATGGATTTCGGGCGCAGACAGGCCCAGTTCGGCACCGATGCGCAGCGCGACCGGCCGGCGGTCGCCGGTCATCAGCGCGATCTCGGTCCCCGCGGCCCTGAGCCCCGCCAGTGCCGCGCGTGAACTGTCGCGCGGGCGGTCGGCCACGGTGATGCCACCCAGAAGCTGCGCCCCGCGCCCCAGCCAGATCAGCGTTTCGGCACCGTCGCTGACCCCGTCCAGATGCGGCAGGGTGGCGCCCATGCGCGCGGCCATCCGGGCATTGCCGGCCCAGATCGCCCCCTCATCATCGCAGCCGGTGATGCCTTCGCTTGGGTGGGCCTGCACGTCGGTGACGGGGGCAGGGGTCAGCCCCTCGGCCGCCAGCCGGCGGCGGATCGCATCGGCGATCGGATGTTCCGACTGCGCCTCCAGCCCGCCGATCAGCCGCAGAAAACGGGTCGGATCGGCGGCATGGATGCCGGTCACCTCGGCCCGGCCCGTGGTCAGCGTGCCGGTCTTGTCAAAGGCAAAGGCGCGCACGGCAGCCAGATTTTCCAGCGCGGCACCGCCCTTGAACAGCACCCCGCCCCGTGCCGCCGCCGACAGCGCCGACAGGATCGCGGCCGGGACCGAGATCACCACCGCGCAGGGGCTGGCCGCGACAAGCAACGTCGCGGCGCGGTAAAGCGCGATGTCATGCCCCGCCCCAAGCGCCAGAAACGCCAGATAGGCCAGGGCGGACCCCAGCAGCACCAGCACCGTATAGCGCTGGCCGAACCAGTCGGAAAACCGCTCTGACGGGGCCTTCGCGGCCTGCGCCTCGGTCACCAGCTGCACCATCCGCGCCACGGTGCTTTCGGCCACGGCGCGGGTGATGCGCACCTCCAGCACGGCATTGAGGTTCACCGTCGCCTCGAACACCTTGTCGCCCGGCCCCTTGTGCACGGGCATGGATTCGCCGGTGAGGGTGGAGAGGTCCATCGAGGCCTCGCCGCCGACAATCACCCCGTCGCTCGGCACGCGGCCGCCGGGGCGGATCACCACGATGTCACCGGGCACGAGCCTGTCGGAGGCAACCTCGGTCACGCCTTCGGCGGTTTTCAGAAAGGCGCTGTCGGGGCGCAGCGCCATCAACGCCTCGACCGCGCGACGCGCGCGCCCCATGGCGCGATGTTCCAGCGTCTCGGATATGGCAAAGAGCGTGAGCAGCACCGCGCCTTCCAGCGCGGCCCCGACCACCAGCGCCGCCAGCGCGGCCAGTGCCATCAGCAGGTCGATATCGAGCCGCCGGTGATGCCAAAGCTCCCGCAGGGCCGAAGCCAGCGTCGGCACCCCCGCCGCCAGATAAACCGCCGCCAGCCCGACCGGCCCCCAAATGCCGGGCAGGGCAAAGGCGTCCAGCGTGGCCAGCACCATACCGGCAAGCGTGATGCCGGTCAGCAGCGCCTCCAGGCGGTTGTCGTCACTATGCTGGCTGTGGTCATGACCCATGGCGCGCTCCGGTTGTCGCGGCAGCCTAGGCGGTCAGCCGGCCATCCGCAAACCCGGTAATGCGCGCCGTGACGATCTGCCCTTCGGGTTGGGCCTGGCTAAAGCTGACCTCGGTGAATTGTTCGGTCCGACCAAGGCGCGGCCCCTCCAGCAAGATGCGGTGGGTCTGGCCGATGGCGCCCGCCAGATGTTGCGCAAGTGCGGCCTCTCCCGCCGCGCGCAGACGGGCGGCGCGGTCGCGGATCTCCGGGCCTTTCACCTGCGGCATGCGGGCGGCGGGCGTGCCCTTGCGCGGGCTGAACGGAAAGACATGCAGGAAGGTCAGGCCGCAATCGTCGATCAGCTTCAGGCTGTTGGCGAACATCTCCTCGGTTTCGGTCGGGAAACCGGCGATGATGTCGGCGCCAAAGACGATCTCGGGGCGCAGGCGCCGCGCCTCCTCGCAAAAGCGGATCGCGTCGTCGCGCAGGTGGCGGCGCTTCATCCGTTTCAGGATCATGTCATCGCCGGCCTGAAGCGACAGATGCAGATGCGGCATCAGGCGCGGTTCGGTCGCGATGGCCTGCATCAGCGCCTCATCCGCCTCGATACTGTCGATCGAGCTGATGCGCAGGCGCGGCAGGTCCGGCACCAGGCGCAGGATACGCATCACCAGATCGCCCAGGCGCGGCGCGGCGGGCAGGTCGGCGCCCCAGCTGGTCAGGTCCACCCCGGTCAGCACCACCTCGTTGAAGCCCTTGTCCACCAGGCGCCGGATTTGCTCGACCACGACCCCGGCCGGGACCGACCGCGAATTGCCCCGGCCAAACGGGATGATGCAAAAGGTGCAGCGGTGATCGCAGCCGTTCTGCACCTGCACATAGGCCCGGTGACGGCCGAAACCGTCGATCAGGTGGCCGGCGGTTTCACGCACCGACATGATGTCATCGACCTGCACCTTTTCGGTCGTGCCGATCAGGTCGGGCACCCGCAGCCCGGCCCAGGTCTCTGCCTGCATCTTTTCGCTGTTGCCGACCACGCGCGTCACCTCGGGCATGGCGGCAAAGGTCTCGGGCTCGGTCTGCGCGGCGCAGCCCGTCACGATCACCGGCGCGCCGGGGTTTTCGCGGGCCAGACGGCGGATTTCCTGCTTGGCCTTGCGCACGGCCTCGGCGGTGACGGCGCAGGTATTCACCACCACGGCGTTTTCCACGCCGGCGGCGGCGGCCAGTTCCTTCATCGCCTCGGTCTCATAGGCGTTCAGGCGGCAGCCGAGGGTGGAAAAGACCGGCGCGCTCACAGCAGGCCGTCCAGAAAGGCGGGTGGCAGCACGCCGTCAAAGCTGCGCGCGACCGGGCCGGCCATCCAGACCCCGTCGTCGCGCCAGTCGATTTCCAACACGCCACCATCGAGGTCAAGCGTGACATGCCGCCCCGTCAGCCCGCGCAGATGCGCCGCCACCGCCGTCGCACAGGCGCCAGATCCACAGGCCAACGTGATGCCGGCGCCGCGTTCCCAGACCCGCATGCGCAGGCGGTCGGGGGCGGTCAGGCTTGCGAATTCGACATTGGTGCGCTGCGGGAACAGCGGGTCGGTTTCAAAACGGCGCCCCTCGGCGGGCAGGTCCACCGCCTCGGCATCGGCGACGAAGAAAACGCAATGCGGGTTGCCCATGCCGATGGCGACCGGATCGCCCGGCAGCGGCAAATGGAGCGTGTCGGCGGCATGCGCCAGCGGCACATCGGCCCAGTCGCGCTGCGGCGCGCCCATGTTCACGCTGACCCGGCCATCGGCCAGGCGGAGCGCATGGAGCCGCCCGCGTTGTGTCACAAAGCTGACCGCATCGCGACCGGTCTGCTGCATCATGTAATCGCTGACGCAGCGCGAGGCATTGCCGCAGGCCCCGGCGCGGCTGCCATCGCTGTTCCAGAAATCCAGAGCGAAATCAGCAACATCCGAATCGCGAATCTCGGCCAGCTGATCAAAGCCGACGCCGCGATTGCGGTCGCCCACGGCCCGCGCAAGCGCAGGGGTCGTCACCGCCCCGCGCCCGCGCGAGTCGATCACCACGAAATCATTGCCTGCGCCGTGCATCTTCATGAACGGCAGGCCCCGGGGAAATGCCTGTGTCATGCGGGCCTTCTACCCCCATTTCAGGTTATTTGCCAGAAGGACGCATTTTTGTGATTTTTCGCTCTTGACCCCCTGCGGCCAACCCCTTAGTTAGCCGCTCACAGACGGCGGGCCCGTAGCTCAGTTGGTAGAGCAACTGACTTTTAATCAGTGGGTCACAGGTTCGAATCCTGTCGGGCTCACCACTGTTTTCAAAGGCTTGGGTAGCAATACCCAAGCCTTTTGAATTTCCGGCCCCCCTCAGATTCCGCCGTCATGCGGCTCGAACTGGTCGGCACGGGCGCGGCGCCAGCGCTTGAGATAGCCAAAGCGATCGTCATCCTCGCGCAGCAGAAACCCCTCGGGCATGTAGGGATACACCTCGTCGCCGGTGACCATGTCGCGGTCCTTTTCGCGCATCAGCAGGTGATGGGGCAGAAAGCCCGACGGATGCAGCAGCCCCGCGGCCCCCGACATGTCGCCCAGGGCCTTGAGTGTGTTCTTGTGGAAATTATAGACACGCTCGGCCTTGTCGGGCACGACCAGCGCCTTTTGCCGGGCCGGATCCTGCGTGGCGACCCCGGTGGGGCAGTGGTTGGTGTGACAGCTTTGCGCCTGGATGCAGCCGACCGCGAACATGAAGCCGCGCGCCGAATTCGCCCAGTCGGCGCCAAGCGCCAGTGCCTTGGCGATGTCGAAGGCGTGAATCAGCTTGCCCGAGGCGCCCAGCCTGATCCGGTCGCGCAATCCCGCGCCGCGCAGGGTGTTATGGGCGAAGGTCAGCCCCTCGACCAGCGGCATGCCCATATGGTTGGCAAATTCCATCGGGGCGGCGCCGGTGCCGCCCTCCTTGCCGTCGATCACGATGAAGTCGGGCGTGATGCCGGTTTCCAGCATCGCCTTGACAATACACATGAATTCGCGCCGATGCCCGATGCAGAGCTTGAACCCCGCCGGTTTGCCGCCTGACAGATCGCGCATCCTGGCGATGAATTCCATCATCTCGATCGGGGTGGAAAAGGCCGAATGCGAAGCGGGCGAGACGCAATCCACCCCCATGGGCACGCCCCGCGCCTCAGAGATCTCGGGCGTGATCTTGGCGCCGGGCAGCACACCGCCCTGACCGGGCTTGGCGCCCTGCGACAGTTTCAGCTCGACCATCTTGACCTGCGGATCGGCGGCAGTTTCGGCAAAGCGGCCGGCATCGAAACTGCCATCCTTTGCACGCGCGCCGAAATAGCCCGAACCCAGTTCCCAGATCAGATCGCCGCCGCCCTGGCGGTGATAGCGGCTGATGCCGCCCTCGCCGGTGTCATGGGCAAAGCCGCCCTTCCTGGCGCCGCTGTTCAGTGCCAAAATCGCATTGGCCGAGAGCGCGCCAAAGCTCATGGCGGAAATGTTGTAGATCGAGGCGTCATAGGGCTGCTTGCAATCGGGGCCGCCGATGGTCACGCGGAAATCGTTGCTGTCGATCTTTCGCGGGCGGATCGAATGCGTAAGCCATTGATATCCGCTGTCATAAACCCGCTTGCGGGTGCCGAAGGGGCGCTTGTCCTCCACGTTCTTGGCGCGCTGATAGACGATTTCGCGCTGTTCGCGCGAAAAAGGCACCTCATCCTCGTCGCCCTCGATCAGATATTGCCGGATCTCGGGGCGGATATCCTCGAACCAGTAGCGGAAATGGCCGATGATCGGATAGTTGCGCAGCACGGCGTGGCGGGTCTGGGTCACATCACGCAGCCCCAGCAGCACCAGCCCCGCGCAGAGCAGCGCGATCCACCAGGCCGCCGGGAACCAGATCAGCAGCAAGAGCGACAGGAACAGGCCGATCACGCTGCCCGCAAACGTCGCCAGTCGAAGATATTGAGACATTCAGCCCTTCCTCCGGCATGTGTCTGTCCGTCAGGCCTGACAGCAAAAGCTGAACCTTTCGTGAACAGGTAAAGACCGCGGCGGCCCGGCATGGTGTGCCGCCCTGCACAATTTATGGGCGGCGTCTTCCGGCCCGGTCAACCCCCGATCCATCCGGCGCGGGGCATGGCCGAATCCGGGGCATCTTGGCCCTTGTCTCGCGCGCGGCGAAAGCGCACCATCGCCGGCAGGAGGCCCCAAATGCTTGAAATCAGTCCTGCCAAGGTCGTGCACATCATCTACCAGTCGCGTGAAGGCAATATGGGCGAGCGCGAGCTGCACGCCTTCATTCAGGGCCTGAACGAGGATGAGCAGGCGCATCTGGTTGCACTGGCCTGGGTGGGGCGTGGCGTCTATGAGGCGGGCGATTTCGCGGATGCGGTGGAAACCGCCTTCAACGAACGCGCGGCGCCGACCGATCAATATCTGATGGGCATGCCGCATCTGGCCGAAAACCTGGAGGCCGGGCTGGAGGCCATGGGCTTTGACGTGGCCGAGGTCGAGGACGATTTTCTGCGCGACCACTGAACGCGGTCGCGCAGGGGGTCAGATCGCGGCCGAATGCTTGGCCTTGCTCTGGTCATAGGCGTCGAAGGCGCGGGCGATCATCCGCGTCAGCGGCCGCCCCGCCGGCGGGATCGACAGGCCCTGCGCATCCAGCCGGACCATGTCGCCGAACTGGGCCTGCGCGGCGGCGAGCATCGCCTGAACCTGCGCCTCGGTCGCGCCGTATTGCGCCAGCAACTCCGCCCGTTCCACCCGGAAATCGCACATCAGCGCCTCGATGATGCGGCCGCGCAGGCGGTCTTCCGGGGTGAAGACATGGCCGCGATGCGTGGTGAACCGACCCGCGCGCACCGATTTGGTGTAATCCGAGGTGCCGGAGGCATTCTGCGCATAGCCTTGCGGAAAGCGCGAGATCGACGAGGCGCCGAGCCCGACCAGAACCTGTGCGGTATCGTCGGTATAGCCCTGGAAATTGCGCCGCAGCCGGCCATCGCGCGCGGCCACCGCCAGCCCGTCATCGGGGCGGGCGAAATGGTCGATGCCGATCGCCTCATAGCCATCCCAGTCGAACAGCTGCGCGGCGGTCTCGAACAGGCGCAGGCGTTCCTGCGGGGTGGGGATCGCGTCCGAGGGGATCAGCTGCTGGCGCCGGCTCATCCATGGCACATGGGCATAGCCGTAAAGCGCCACGCGGTCGGGCGACAGGCTGAGCAGCTTTTGCACCGAATCCGCAATACGGCTCTGGGTCTGGAAGGGCAGGCCATAGAGGATGTCGGCATTCAGGCTTTTGACCCCGCGGTCGCGGATCATCAGCGCGACATCGCGGGTCAGTTCATAGGGCTGGATCCGGCCGATGGTTTTCTGGATTTCGGGGTCGAAGTCCTGCACCCCGATCGAGGCGCGGTTCATCCCTGCTGCCGCCAGCGCATCCAGCCGCGCGGCATCGACCTCGTCCGGGTCGATCTCGACCGAGAATTCGGCGCCTTCGCCCATCGGCACGATGTCAAAGATCGTGCCGGCCAGATCGCGGATCAGCCCGGGCTGCAACAGCGTGGGCGTGCCGCCGCCCCAATGCAGCCGGCTGAGCCGCACCCCCGGCGCCAGATGCCGCCTGAGCAGCGCCAGTTCGGCTTTCAGCGTCTCTACATAGGCGATGACCGGATCGTCGGTCGCGGTGCCCTGCGTGCGGCAGGCGCAGAACCAGCACAACCTGCGGCAAAACGGCACATGAAGATAGAGCGAGATCTCCGCCCCCGGCGGGATCGCCTCGATCCAGGTGGTAAAGAGTGCTGACGACACGGCATCGCCGAAATGCGGCGCCGTGGGGTAGCTCGTATAGCGGGGCACCCGGGCGTCGAACAAACCGAGCCGGGCGAGTTGCGATTCCTGTTCCATGGGGATAAATTCGCCGGAACGCCGCGAAACAGCATTGATGTAAATCAAGTCAGGAAACGGAAGCCAGATGCAGGACATGCACCTTGTGCATCACGAGTGCGGGGATTGTCCGATCCGCCACCGCGCCGTCTGCGCCCGTTGCGAAACGGACGAACTGGCCCGGCTGGAGCAGATCAAATACTATCGCAGCTATCAGGCCGGCCAGACCGTGATCTGGTCGGGCGACCGGATGGATTTCGTGGCCTCTGTCGTGTCGGGCATCGCCACGCTGACCCAGACGCTTGAGGACGGGCGGCGCCAGATGGTCGGCCTGTTGCTGCCGTCGGATTTCGTGGGCCGTCCGGGCCGGGCGACCGCCGCCTATGACGTGACCGCCACCACCGATCTGGTGATGTGCTGTTTCCGCAAGAAACCCTTTGAAGACATGATGGTGACGACGCCGCATGTGGCGCAGCGCCTGCTGGAAATGACGCTGGACGAGCTGGATGCCGCGCGCGAATGGATGCTGCTTCTGGGCCGCAAGACCGCGCGCGAAAAGATTGCCTCGCTGCTGGGCATCATCGCGCGGCGCGATGCCAGCCTGCGGCTCAAGACGCCCAAGGGCGCGCTGATCTTCGATCTGCCACTGACGCGCGAGGAGATGGCCGATTATCTGGGCCTGACGCTGGAAACGGTCAGCCGCCAGATCTCGGCGCTGAAGCGGGACGGGGTGATCCATCTGGATGGCAAGCGCCATGTCACGATCCCCGATTTCGACCGCCTGATGGACGAGGCGGGCGATGACAGCGATGGCGGTGTGCTGGGCTGATCAGCCCGGCGGCGGAAAGGCGTGGTCAAAGGCCGCGCGGCCCGTCGGGGTGAAACGCAGCGCGCGGCTGTCGCCGATCCGGGTGATCCAGCCCATTTCCTGCATCCGTGTCAGCAAGGCCTGGCCGACCGGCCCGGCCAGATGGCTGCGCCTTTCGCTCCAGTCAAGGCAGGCACGGCAGAGCGGCTTGCGGCGCAGCCCCTCGGGGGCGATGCCCATGGCGTGCAGAAAGGCGGTGCCCGCCCCGGTCAACGCCGGGCCTTCGGGCGCCAGCACCAGATGGCCGCGCGCGATCAGGCTTTCGTAAAGCTGCACCCCGGCCTCGCCCGCCAGATGGTTGTAGCACAGCCGGGCGGCACGCAAGGCCGGGTCGCGCGGCCCGGTGCGGTGCCGCAACTGCCCGCGCGCGGCGGCAAATCCCATCAGCGCCTCGATCAGCCGGGCCGCCTCGGTGCCGGACAGGGTGAAATAGCGGTGCCGCCCCTGTGCCGTGGCGGCGATCAGCCCACCCTCCAGCAGCTTGCGCAGGTGGCTGGAGGCGGTCTGCGCGGTGATCCCCGCCTCATCCGCCAGTTCGCGCGCGGTCAGCGCCTTGCCCGACATCAGCGCGGACAGGATATTGGCGCGGGCCGGGTCACCGATCAGCGCGGCGGTCAGGGCGATATCGGGGCCATCTTTCATGCTTCGATCCTGATCGAAACATCAGATGCGGACAATAGGCAATATGGGGGCAGAGCAATTGCCGGAGGCCCCATGCTGACCTGTATCATCCGCTATCAGATCGACCCGACCCAAAGGGCGCAGTTTGAAACCTATGCCCGCAACTGGGGTCAGGCCATTCCGCGCTGCGGCGCAGATCTGATCGGCTATTTCGCCCCGCATGAGGGGTCTTCGACGCTGGCATATGGCATCTACAACATCCCCTCGCTGGCGGAATACGAGGCCTATCGCGCGCGGCTGGCCGTCGATCCGCTGGGGCAGGAAAACTACGCCTTTGCGCAAAAGGAACGCTTCATCCTGCGCGAGGATCGCACCTTTCTGCGGCTGGCCTCGGCGCCGCATGGGCCGAAGGGCACGCCATGATCGCCGTGATCTTCGAGGTGGAGCCGGCCCCGGGGCGTGCGGATGACTATCTGGATCAGGCCGCCACCCTGCGCGCGGAACTGGAGCGGGTGCCGGGCTTCCTGTCGGTCGAACGGTTCAGCAGCCTGACCACGCCGGGCAAGATGCTGTCGCTGTCCTTCTTTGACAGCGAGGAGGCGCTGCACCACTGGCGCAACCAGCCCGAACACCGCCGTGCCCAGGCGCTTGGCCGGGGCGGGGTGTTCCGCGATTACCGGCTGCGCGTCGCGCATGTGCTGCGCGATTACGGACTGTCAGCGCGCGACGAGGCGCCCGCCGACAGCCGGGAAAGATGGGGCTGAGGACGCCCCCGGGGGTGAAAGAGGCCCGCCGCGGGCCTCAATGCGCCATGAAAACCGGCACTTCGGCCTGTTCCAGCATGTTGCGCGTCGCCCCGCCCAGGATCGCCTCGCGAAAGCGGGAATGGCCATAGGCGCCCATCACCAGCAGGTCGCCATCCATGTCGCGCACATGCCGGTTCAGCACATCCGAGATGCGCGGCATGGTGCGCGCCAGCACCGAGACCTCGGCCTTGATGCCATGGCGGACCAGCAGCTGACACAGCATCCCGCCCGGATCAGACCGTTCCGGACCGTGCTGCGGCGGGTCGATCACCGCGATATCCACCAGCTTGGCCGCCTTGAGGAAAGGCAGCGCGCGGCGCACCGCCACCATCGCCTCGCGGCTCTGGTTCCAGCCGATCACGACCCGCTGGGGCAGGGCGGCGGGCAGCGGTTTTTCGGGCAGGACCAGCACCGGGGCCTGCCCCTCGAACAGCGACGCCTCCAGCACGGCCTCGGCCTCCACGCCCTTGCCCTTGCCATAGGGGCGCGGCAACACCACCAGATCGGCGAAACGCGCCCGCAGCGCCACCAGTTCATTCAACGCCCCGACCTGCGCCACGGCACTTTCCAGCGACCAGCGCAGCGAAACGGGCTGGTTTTCCAAGGCCGCGCGCGCGGCGGCCTCGGCCTCGCGGGCGTCGGTCTCGGCGCGTTCCAGCGCGACCTGGAGGAACACCCCGCCGCCGCCCAGATAGGAATAGCCGGCCTGCGTGCGGTCCACGCCCAAGGCCAGCGCATCAAGATGCGCATCGGTCAGTTGCGCCAGTTGCGCCGCGCCTGAAATGGCGGGATTTGCGTCCTCGGGCGAGGTCACGATCGTCATCATGGATCTGAAGCTCATCTCAATCGCTCCTCAGGTGAGTGGAAACTGTTGTAAATCTATGCACTATGCCATTGTGCCGCATTGACCTCGATCAAGCGCGAGTGGCCTTTGGGTTGACATGGATCAAGGTTTGACAGGCCGTGTTCTGCGAAAGCGGAATGGTCAAAAAGTGCCCGGACGACTCGCGTTGACCGGCGGATCGGGCCAAGACGAAGGGACGCAAAATGTGGGATTACGTTAAATTGGTCGTGCTGGGCGCGATCGCGGTCTTTGCCGCGATTGCCGCCCAATACGGGCATGACCTCGCCTATACGGTGAACGCGATCGTCGTCATGCTTGCGGCTGCCATCACCTTCATCTGGGTGTTGCGGCGCATGTATGAACCGGCGGTGGTGGTTGACCGCAACACCTATAACGACGGCGTCGTGCGCGCCGGCGTGATCGCGACGGCCTTCTGGGGCGTCGTCGGCTTTCTGGTCGGTGTCATCATCGCCTTCCAGCTTGCCTTTCCGTCGCTCAACATTCCGGGCGTGGATGGCATCCTGAACTTCGGGCGCCTGCGTCCGCTGCACACCTCGGCGGTGATTTTCGCCTTTGGCGGCAATGCCCTGATCATGTCGGCCTTCTACATCGTGCAGCGCACCTGCGCCACGCGGCTGTGGGGCGGCAATCTGGGCTGGTTCGTGTTCTGGGGCTGGCAGCTGATGATCGTGCTGGCCGCGACCTCCTATGTGCTGGGCGGCACGCAAGGCAAGGAATATGCCGAGACCGTCT
>Ga0209053_1000922_pt1 | contig 16295 bp, 13 predicted proteins | sample EBPBio152010_DNA_FD_185864 | JGI IMG/M metagenome (GOLD analysis project Ga0209053, IMG submission 185864) | Wastewater treatment Type I Accumulibacter community from EBPR Bioreactor in Madison, WI, USA - Reactor 1_7/15/2010_ DNA (SPAdes)... | ecosystem: Engineered > Bioreactor > EBPR >... | reverse complement strand
CGAGGCGTACCTGGAGCGGACCGTCCTCCCCGGCCTCCCGGAGCACGTGACGGCCAGCCTCGCGCTCACCCCGCGGAGCTTCTTCGAGGACTACCTCTCGCTCAAGGGCGCGGCGTTCTCGATCCAGCCGCAGCTCACGCAGAGCGCGTTCTTCCGCCCGCACAACGCGAGCGAGGACGTCGCCGGCCTCTTCCTCGTCGGCGCGGGCACGCACCCCGGCGCGGGGATGCCCGGCGTGCTGTCGTCGGCGCGCGTGCTGGACACCGTCGTGCCGGACCCCGACCGGCTGCACGAGGCGTTCCCGCTCTTTTCACCGGAGCGGCCGCGCGTGCCTGCGTAGGTTCGGCGGCGCCCGCAGGGGCTGCCCCGCCACGGAGAGGTGGCCGAGTGGTTGAAGGCGCCTGTCTCGAAAACAGGTATACCGGTAACGGTATCGAGGGTTCGAATCCCTCCCTCTCCGCAGCGCCCCGCCGGTGACCCCGGCGGGGCGTTTCTCATTCGGACCCGAAGCGTTCGCGCAGCCGCCGCGCCGCACCGCCGACGAGGGGCTTGCCGTGGCCGAAGACGGCCGTGTCGGCGTCCAGCGCCGCGAGCTTCGTCAGCGAGCGCCTGGCCTCGTCGAGGTCTTCGTGGACGACCGAGTAGCCGAGCACGGGCAGGTTCGAGCACGCGTCGGCGGCGAACAGAATCCGACGATCCGGCCACCAGAGGGCGATCTGTCCGGCCGAGTGGCCCTGCGCGTGGACCGCCACGAGCCCGCCCGGCACCTCGTCGCCGTCGGTGACCTCGTGCGCGACCTCGGCCGGCGGGATCACCGGCGAGACCGGGCGGATCATCAGCCGCTCGACGACCAGGTTCACGAGCCCGGACGTGACGCGGTACGGACGGAAGCCGTTGCCCGCGCGCACCTCGGCGGCGTCGAGCGGGTGCATCCACGCCTCGGCGCCGGTGAGCGCGAGAAGCTCCGCGAGGCCGCCGGCGTGGTCGGGGTGGTGGTGCGTCACGACGACGGCCGCGACCTCGCGTCCGAGCGCGCGCGCCGCGTCGGCGACGCGCGCGCCGTCGCCCGGCGAGCCGGCGTCGACGGCCACGAGCCCGTCGGGCGTCTCGGCGAGGAAGGCGTTGACGGCGCCGAGGTCGACGGACCAGAGGCCGGGCAGGACGGGGTCGGGACGCGGCACGGCGGGGCGGGGGAGAGGGCGTGCTACCTTCGAGGCCTGTCTCCGTTTCGCCGCTCTCCCATGCGCCGTCTGCTGCTCGCTGCCCTCGCCGTTGTTCTCGCGCCACTTGCCGCCGCGCCGTCGGCCGCCCAGAGCGCGGCGCTGGACACCGTCCGCGCGCAGCCGCTCGACGGCGGCAAGATGTGGCTCTTCGAGGACCCGCCGACAGCCTACCTCCAGGAGCGCTACGGCTTCACGCCCGACGCCGCGTGGTACGAGCGCGCGCGCCTCGCCGCGCTGCGGATGCCCGGCTGCTCGGCGTCGTTCGTCTCGCCGCACGGCCTGATGGCGACCAACCACCACTGCGCGCAGGGGCACGTCGTGCAGGTGGACCGCGGCGGCGAGAACCTGCTCGACAACGGCTTCGCCGCCCGCTCGCGCGCCGAGGAGCGCCGCGTGGACGGGATGTACGTGGACCAGATGGTCGCCATCGAGGACGTGACGGCCGAGATCCTCGCCGCGACCGACGCCGCCGGGGCCGACCGCGCCGACGACGCGATCGAGGCCGCCACGGCCATCGTCACGGCGCGCCTGCTCGCCGCGCGCGGCGTCGCCGCCCCCACGAGCGAGGCCGAGGAGGACGCCGCGCCGTACGTCGTGCAGGTCGTCCCGCTCTACAACGGCGGGCGCTACTCGGCCTACACGTTCCGCCGCTACCACGACGTGCGCCTCGTGATGGCGCCGGAGGGGCGGCTGGGTTACTTCGGCGGCGACTACGACAACTTCACCTACCCGCGCTACGCGGCCGACTTCGCGTTCTACCGCGTCTACGGCGACGACGGCCAGCCGGTGGCCTCGCCCCACCACTTCCCGCTCTCGACCGAGGGTGTCGAGGAGGGCAGCCTCGTCTTCGTCGTCGGCAACCCCGGCTCGACGAGCCGCGGCCTGACGGTCGCCCAGCTCGAGTACCTGCGCGACGTCGGCCTGCCGGCGCAGGTCGCGTTCCTCGACAGCCGCATCGCGGCGCTGCGCGCCTACCTCGCCTCGGGCGACGCGCCGAACCCCGACGCGGTCCGCAGCCAGATCTTCGGCCTCAGCAACTCCCACAAGGCGACGGCCGGCCGCCTGCGCGGCCTCCGCAACGACTACATCATCGCGCGCCGCGCCGCCGCCGAGCGCGACTTCACGTCGCGCAGCCCGGCCGCCGCCGGCCTCGTGGCCGAGCAGGCCGCGCTCCAGTCCCGCCGCCGCGCGAGCGCCGACGCGATGCGCGCCTTCGGCTTCCTGTACAACCCGCGCTTCGGGAGCGCGACGCTCCGCCGCGCGCGCGCCATCGCCGCCGGGCAGCCGACAGCCGAGATCCAGAACCTCCCGCCGATGCTGGAGCGCGCCTACCTCGACGCCGAGCTCGCCGGCCTCCGCACCTACTACGCCGGCCGCGCGCCCGCCATCCCGGCCACCGACGCGCTCCTCGCGTCGTCGGCGCTGGACACCGGCAGCACGGCCGGCGACGCCGACCCCGCCGTCGCGCTCGTCCGCGCCATCACGCCGGATTTCGACCGGCTCGTCGCCGAGAACCGCGCGCAGGGCGCCGAGGCAACGGCGCTCGCCCGGCGGCTCGGACGCGCCCGCTTCGAGACGTACGGCGCCGCCGTCCCGCCCGACGCCACGTTCTCGCTCCGCTTCACCGACGGCGTCGTGAGCGGCTACCCCTACAACGGCACCGAGGCGCCCGCGCTGACGACGCTCTTCGGGATGTACGACCGCCACCACAGCTACTGCGTCGCCGGCGACGGCGCGGCATACGACACGCAGGACGGCCCCGGCGGCTGCGATTGGGAGCTGCCCCAGCGCTGGCTCGACGCCGAGCAACGCGTGGACCTCTCGACGCCGGTCAACTTCACGTCCACCTCCGACACCATCGGCGGCAACTCGGGCTCCCCGGTCGTGGACCGCCACCTGCGCCTCGTCGGGCTCAACTTCGACCGCACGGTCGAGGGGCTCGTGCGCGACTACCTCTACGCGCCCGAGCACGGGCGCAACGTGATGGTGGACGCGCGGCTGATCATCGAGGCACTGCGCACCGTCTACGGCCTGCCCGCGCTCGCCGATGAGTTGACGACCGGGCGGATGTAGCGTCGGCCTGCACAAGCGAGAGGCGGGACGAGGCACGTGCCTCGTCCCGCCTCATCTGTTTCCACTCGCAGGGCTCAGGCCTCGACGGCCGTGTCGTCGTACTCCTCGCGGCGGATCTCGATGCCGGCGGCCTCCAGCTTGCCTTCCAGGTTCTCGTAGCCGCGGTCGAGGTGGTAGACGCGCAGCACGTGCGTCTCGCCGGTGGCCACCATGCCGGCCATGACCAGCGAGACGCTCGCGCGGAGGTCGGTGCTCATCACCGTCGCGCCCGAGAGGCGCGACGACGCGCGCCCGCCGACGTGGACCGTGTCGCCCTCCACGCGCACGTCGGCGCCGAGGCGGCGCAGCTCCGGCACGTGCTTGAAGCGGTCGGTGTAGACCGTGTCGCGGACGAACGAGTCGCCGTCGGCCTGGGTCATCATCACCATCCACTGCGCCTGGAGGTCGGTCGGGAAGCCGGGGTAGGGCGCCGTCGTGATGGACACCGGCGCGATGCGCTCGACGCCGGTGACGTCCACGTAGCCGTCGCCGAGCGAGAACGGGACGCCGGTCTCGCGGAAGCGGTCGAGGAAGGCCTCGCCGAGGTGGTCGGGCTCGGCGCCGGTCAGGCGGACCGTCTCGCCGGGCGCGGCGCACATCGCGGCGGCGATCATGTAGGTGCCGAGCTCGATGCGGTCCGGGCAGTTGGTGAAGTCCACCGGACGGAGGCGGTCCACACCCTGCATCGTGATCGTCGTCGTGCCGAGGCCGTCGATCCGGGCGCCCATCGCGCGGAGCATCTCGCCGAAGACGACGACGTCGGGCTCGGCGGCGGCGTTCTCGATGAGCGTCTCGCCGGCGGCGGTCGCCGCGCCGAGCATCACGTTGATCGTCGCGCCGACGGTGGAGGGCTGGAAGGCGATGCGCCCGCCGCGGAGGCGCCCGCCCGGCGCGTGCGCGAACACGTAGCCGCCCTCCTCGCGGATCTCGGCGCCGAGCGCCTGGAGGCCCTTCAGGTGGAGGTCCACGGGACGCGGGCCCCACGCGCAGCCGCCGGGCAGCGACACCTTGGCGCGACCGCCGCGCCCGACGAGCGCGCCGAGCATGTAGAACGACGCGCGCATCTGGCGGACGAGGTCGTACGGCGCCTCGTAGTGGTGCACGTCGGTCGCGTCGATCACCATCTGGTCGGCCGTGACGGGGTCCTCGTCGGGCGCGAACGAGACGCGGCAGCCGGTCACGCGCAGCACGTTGGCGAACGTGTGCACGTCCTTCAGCGCCGGGATGTTGTGGATCGTCGTCGTGCCGTCGGCGAGGACGGCGGCGGCCATCAGCGGGAGGGCGGTGTTCTTCGAACCGCCGACGTGCAACTGGCCGCGGAGGGGGCGGCCGCCCTGAACGACGAGCTTGTCCATCAGTGAGGTCGGGAGCGGACGCCGGGCGTCCGGGTGGTGGGCGCGAAACGAAGCGCGCGCGCCACCGGGGCAGCGCGCGCGGGACGCGAAGCTAGCGGCACGCGCCGGCGGCCTGCCGCGAAGACGCCGTGACGCGCCGGCGAACGGAGGACCTAGACGCACGGGGCACGGCACGGGGTCTTGACTCTGGCGCGATCTTTGTCAAGACTCGGTGAACCGTCGGCCTGTACCGCCTTCCCCCGGACGCCCCGATGCTCTCGCTCCAGCACTACACCGCCGCCTCCGACCCCGAGGCCGCTCGTTACCGTCTCCTCGCCGCCCTCGCCGAGGCGCGCCGCGAGTTCGCCGCCAACCGCGTCTACCCGCACCTCGCCGCGCTGATCGACGTCCGCCGCGCGCTCTCGGCCCTCGGCGACGCCCGCAGCCGCCACGCGCCTCGCGGGACCGTCACCGGCGTCGACTGGGAGACCGGACGCCTCGTCCGCGCGGACGACGCGCCGGCGCTCCTCGCCGAGGACCTCGCCGCCTGGAGCCTCTCGATGCTCGACGCCGCCATCGAGGAGGGGCGCGCGCTCTACGACTTCGCCGATGAGCACGCCACGCTCGCGCCCGTCGGCCTCGTGCCGCGCTACCAGCTGGAAGGATTCCTGATCGTCTCGACCGACGACGCCGTCGCGGCGCTCCGCTACCACGCGTCGGTCCTCGCCGGGCCCGACGGGCGGCGCCTCTCGCTCCGCACGCGCGCCCTGGACGCGCCGCTCGCGCCCGACGCGCCGCCGTCCGACTGGAAGGCCCAGCTCGCGCCGCTGGCCGACGACCTGCCGGCACCGGCGGCCTACCACGTCCACGCCGACCTCGACCTGCCGCTCGGCGCGACGCTCGTGCCGCTCGCCAAGCGCCGGTTGCTGGCGACGGTCCACGGAGAGGCGTGATCGGGCACGCGGTTGCACCGCGCGAGTGTTAGCTTGCGGGATCGTTACGACTTCGCGCGACCCCGCGCTCCGACCGGATGAGCAAGCAACGAATGGACCAGAACTGGCAGCGGATGAAGGACCAGATTCTCTCGACGTGGTCGGACGTGAACGAGGCCGAGCTCAAGAAGGCGCGCGGCTCGCTCGGCGACATGGTCTCGATCATCCACACGGCCACCGGCGAGGACCGCCAGACGATCCTCCGCAAGGTCTCGTCGTTCCTCTGAGGGACGACTACCGGACGACCGTGAGCCGCCGCGTGACCGTCTGGTCGCCGGCCTGGAGCCGGATCACGTAGACGCCGCTGGCGAGACCGTCCGTCGCGACGCTCGCCGTGTGCCAGCCGGCCTCGTGGGCCCCGTCGGCGAGGTCCCCCACGCGTCGGCCGAGCGCGTCGTAGATCGCCAGCCGGACCGCTCCCGCCGACGGAAGCCCGAACCGGACCGTCGATGACGTGCGCGTCGGGTTGGGGTGGGGCGCGCCCAGCGTGACGACCGCCGGCAGGTCGGAGGCGGTGCTCTGCGCGTCCTCGGGCGCCATGGTGTCCGGACCGTCCTTGGCGGCGACGGCCGAGTCGGCGCGGAGGTCCATCACGTCGCCGGGCAGGAGGAGGCGGCCGTCGGCGTCGAAGGCCAGCCACGGACCCGCGGGGGCACCGGACGCGAGCCGCGCGCCGTCGAGGGGCCGCGCCGTGGCGCGCCGGTCGGCGCCCGACGCGTGGAGCGACGGCAGGCCGTCGGGCGGCAGCGTGACCGTGTACCGGAACGAGGCCTGCCCGGCGACGGCCGACGGATGCGTGCCCGCGAACAGCGTGTACACGTGGTCGCCGGGCGGGGCGTCGGTGGCGACGGTCTGGAGGAGCGGGACCGCCGCCGTCGTCGGCGGCGTCAGCATCAGCGTGATCGGGCCGAGCACGTCGATCGGCGCCGCGTTCGGGTACGTCGCCTGCGCCCAGTACTGGAAGGAGGCGGGGCCGCCGGCCGGGACCGTGAACCCGGCGACGAGGCTGAACTTGTCGCCGGGGTAGACGTGGAGCGGGGAGGTTTCGGGCGTGGCGGTCACCGCGATGCCCGGCGCGGCCATCGGCGGCGTTGGCCAGAGCCCCTGCGTCAGGATGAACTGCCGGCGGGTGACGCGTCCGGCGACGGCCTGCCCGATCGTGCCGCGCACGCGCCATGTGTCGCCGGCGGCGTCGGCGGCGCCACCGGCGACGGCCGTCGCGCGGAGCGTCGGCTGCGCGGCGAGCGGCGAGCCGGTGAGAGCGACGAGGGCGGCGACGAGGAGCGGGAGGACGCGCATGGGAGGGAGGGGCACCGACGACGCGTCAGTCGCCGAAGACGGCCCCGCCGGGGCCGAGGATCTGGACGGGCTGGTCCAGCACGGCTCCCGTCGTCGAGTAGCTGCCGGGCTGGGCGTACAGGATGTTGCCGTTCTGGAGGAAGGGGAGCGCTTCGGTCAGCGTGCGTGCCGGCAGGCGGCACGTGCCAACGGGGGTCGTGCCCGAGTTGTTCAGGTAGACCATCCGGCGCGACGTGCAGCTCTCCACCGTCGGCGTGGGCTGCGTGCAGCCGCCACGCGCCGCCGCGGCCGTCGCCGCCGCCGAGGCGAACGCTGCCGACTCGTCGGCCGTCACGCACGCGATCTCCTGCGAGACGTAGCGCGACGCGTCGAGCGCGGCCACGTCCACGATGTTGGACCACTCGTCGTAGTCAGAGAGCGCGTCGAGGCCGGCCGACGAGCCGCACCAGCCGTCGCGCTGCTCGCCGATGTCCTGCGCGACCGACGTGTCGGTGGCGTCGCCGTCGCAGTTCCAGTCCACGGGCACGATGCCGAGGCCGCGGCTCTCGTTGAGTGCCGACTCGTTCACCGAGCAGGCGTGGCCGTGCGAGTAGTCCATCTCTTTCAGCAGCGTCTCGCCGGCGTCGTCGGAGATGGTGCCGAAGCAGCGGTTGGCCGAGCGGATGCCGGACAGCTGCGTGAAGTAGGTCATCACGCTCGGGACGTTGGGTACGTAGGTGCCCACCGTCCCGGCGCTCATGCTACCGGCGTGGCCCAGGCCCAGGTTGTGCCCGAACTCGTGTGCGAGCGTCGCCGCACGGTCCCACGGCGTGCCGATCTCGTTGTCGAAGCTGCCCAGCGTGACGATGAAGTCGTTGCCGGGCACTTCCCCGAGGCCGGAACTGCCGGTCGTCTGGTAGCTGGAGTTCTGGTACTGGTGCGCGAAGACGCCGTAGTGCCAGCCGCTCCCACGGTCGAAGTTGGCGGCCTTGATGCCCCCGAACGTGTCGGTCCCGCTGTTGTACCCGAAGAAGTTGCTGCTGTTGTTCGGGTCCCGCCGGAGGACGTTGTGGTGCGCGATCTCGTCGTCCACCACGATGGTGAGCGTGATGCCCTGGCAGGCGAACATCTGGACCACGGCGTTGATCTCGTCGGCCGTCGGCCGGTGCGAGTGGTTGACCGTGCCGTTGGCGTTGTACTCGACCATGTAGTCGATCTCGATGCGGAGCACGGTCGGCGTGCCGAGCGCGGCGCGCAGCTCGGGCAGCGTCGCCGGCCGGTCGGACGGGAGCAACGGCTGGGCGACGGCCGGCACGGTCGCAGCGAGCAGGGCGAGGAGCAGAATCGTGCGCATCGCGGGGGAAGGGACTAGTTGCCGAGGGACGCCGCGCCGCGCGGCGCATCGAAGAGCATCCGGTCGTCCAGCACGCCGGTCCAGGTGGAGGCGCCTGGGTTGAGGCGGATCTTGCTGCCGGGCTGCGCATAGTCGAGCGCGGCCCCGACGCTGGCGAAGACGTCGTTGTAGCCGCCGGTCCCGCTCGTGCCCGTCCCGCTCGTGCTCACCCAGAACCCGTCGGACGTGGCCTCCGGCCAGTCGGCGACGCCGTCGAGCAGCGCTTCGAGGTGCTCGGTGTAGAACATCCCGCCGTAGTGGTCTTCGCCGCCGGGGCGGCTGTTGAAAGCGATGAAGGCGTAGACGCTGTCGGGGCGCTGCTGCATCCACGTGTTGGTGCCGCGCAGCGAGCCGGCGTGCGCGCCGCCGCCCGGTCCCTCGGCGCCCATCCGCTCGCCGAACTCGGTGCGGAACGGCACCGAGTGGTAGCGCGCCAGGAACTCGAGCATCGCCGGCGCGGAGGCCACCATCCCGCCGAACCCGGTCAGGCCGGGCTGCGGCCACCGGCCGTAGGGCGACGGCACCTGCTCGTACGGCGGGGTGTTGTCGTAGATGTTGGGCGACGTGTCGCCGGACTCGTAGCGCGGCTCGCGCGGGTCCTGGTCGGCGCGGAACGTGCGGCCCATCTGCACCTCCGTGGCCGGCACCCACATCGCTGGCGTGAGGATCTGCTGCCGCACGACGTCGATGAACGCCTGCCCGGTCTCCTGCTCGGCGATGAGGCTCAGCGCGAGGTACCCGACGTTCGAGTACTCGGTGCCGGCGCCGGGAGTGAACGCGAGCGTCTCGGTGCCGAGGATCCAGCGCATCAGGTTCTCGCGCGAGACCGGGCTGGGGAGGCCCATCGCGAGCGACGCGTCGCGCCAGCCGAAGGCCGGGTCGCTGCCGGCGGGCGTGAAGCCGCTGGTGTGGCGCAGCAGGTGGCGGATCTCGATGTCCTCGACGTCGTCGTCGGCCAGCGTGCCGAACGGCGTGATGTCCAGCACGCCGCCGCCGGCCTGCCCGAGGTCGAAGGCGTTGTCGAACTCGTCCCACGTGACCGCGCCGGACGCCATCAGGCGGTGGATGACGGCGGCGGCGAACGGCTTGGAGCACGACGCCAGCCGGAAGAGCGCGTTCTCGGGCAGCGCCGTCGTGCCGTTGTACTTGTGCCCGAAGCCGCGCAGGTACACGATGCGTCCCTCGGCCATCACGCCCAGGACGCCGGCCGTGATGTCGTGCTCGCCCATGAAGTCCTGCATCGCGTCGTCGAATGCGCTCAGCGCCGGCACCGGTCGCCCGCTGACGGGCAACTGGGCCGACACGGGGCCGGCGACGACAGCGAGCAGGAGGAACACGCCGCGCATCGTCACTGAAGGCTGACGAGCACGAGCACCAGCCCGCGGCCGCTCTCCAGCGACGTCATCGCCTTGCCGAGCACGGCGCCCTGCTGGCGCGCGGGGTCGCGGGCCACCATCGCGTGGCCCGGCGTCGCGCTCGTCGTGAGGAAGTCGCCGGGGCGGACGGCGCCGTGGGCGGCGTCCACGAGCACGTAGACGCGCCCGACGAGCGCGACGGCGTGCGCGCCGTCGGCGACGCTCCCGCGCTGCCCCATCACCATGCCCGCCTCGACGCCGCCGGCGCCCGACATCACGCCGGCGACGAGCCGGCTGTACGGCTGGCTCGCCACGACGAGCCGGCCGGGGTCCGCCGGGTCGATCTCGACGACCATGCCCGGCGCAGGCGTCGGCGCGTCGGGCACCGTCGCCACGTCGAACAGCTCGGCGAGGTCGGCGCCGCCGGTGATCTCGAGCTCCTGCGTGATCACGCGGGAGTCGCCGTTGTGGTCGGCGTCGAGCTCCAGCACGGTCGTCGTGCCGCGGCGGAGCTGGATCGAGGGCGCCTCGCCGCCCTCGTCCACGTCGAAGAGGATGTTGGCGCTGGTGTCGCCCGAGCCGTCGTAGAACTCCATGTTGTTGTCCACCCGGACACGGTCGCCGAAGTAGCCGGCGTAGCCGCTCGCCGTCGTGTTGTTGGCGTAGAGACCGTAGCCGCTCGCCGACGCGCTGGTGAAGAAGCCGCCGTAGGTGGTGCCGGTCGTCGCTTCGGCCTCTCCGACGACGGCGCGCCCGCTGGTGGACATCGACTCGAAGTAGCCGCCGTAGTTGACGCCGGTCGTGGACGAGGCCACGCCCTGCACGCCGACGCCGGTGGCGCCCGTTGAGACGGCGTAGACGCCGCGCCCGGTCGGGCTCGCGCTGGCGAAGTTGCCCCCGTAGGTCGTGCCGCTCGTCGCCGTGGCGATGCCGAACACGCCGCTGCCGGCCGACGATGCGGTCTGCCCGTAGACGCCGTACGTCGAGCCGGTGGACGCCGAGGCCCAGCCGTAGACGCCTCGCCCGGACGACGAGTAGGTGCGGAAGTAGCCGCCGTAGGTGGTGCCGGTCGTCGCCGTCGCGTGGCCGCGCACGCCGATGCCCGACGTCGAGGGGACCGTCCCGTAGACGCCTTCGGTGCTGCCCGTCGTGGCGCTGGCGGTGCCGAAGACGCCCGTTCCGCTCGTGGAGGCGGTCCGGCCCCAGATCCCGTAGTTGCTCCCGGTCGTGGCCGTGTTCTCGCCACGCACGCCGTACCCGAGCGGGCTCGCGCTCTCGAACCACCCGCCGTAGGTGGCCGACGACGCGTCGCCGCCGATGCCCTGCACGCCGATGTAGGGCGACGTGCCGTAGACGCCGCGTCCGGTGCCCGACGAGCTTTGTCCGTAGACGCCGTAGGTGGTGCCCGTCGCGGAGGTCGCCTGCGCGAAGACGGCCTGGCCGCTGGTGGACGCGCTGCGGAAGAAGCCGCCGTAGCTGACGCCGGTGGCCGACGTCGCCTGGCCGGCGACGCCGGCGCCGGTCGTGGCCGAGCTCTCGCCGCGCAACGCCGTCGTTCCGGTGACGACGGCCTGGATGCCTCGCGTGCCGGCCGCGGTGCCGGTGAGGTCGATCAGGTAGCCGCTCGCCGCCGAGGAGGCGGAATACGGCAACGTGAACCCCGTCGAGGCCGTCGTCTGCGTCGTGCCGTCCGGGTAGCGCACGCCGCCGGCCGTGGACTCGATGACGCCGGCGGCGACCAGCGCCGAGCCGCTCGCGGGCGCGCCGATGCGGGCGCCGGGCGTGAGCGATCGGGCGTACGGCGTCGCGAGCAGCCGCGTCCGTGGCGTCAGCGTCGTCCCGTCGACGGTCGTCGCGAGCCAGTAGCTGACGTCGAAGTGGACGGTCGCCCAGGTGCCCGTCGTCGGCGTGCCCGCGCCGATCTCGACGGCGAACACGCCGCCGGCCGTGGTCACGGCGTGCGTCTCGGCGTAGACGGGCGCCCCACCGGTCGCGCCGATGTGGAGCCCCAGCGTGAGCGTGTACGGCCCGTCGGGTACGGGCGCACCGGCGGCGTCGGTGAGCACGCCCTGGTAGGAGATCGTCGCCGGAGCCGTGGTTTGAGCCTGGGCCGCGCCGAGGAGGGAGGCGACGACGAGTGCGAGGAGGACCGAACGGAGCATGGCGTCAGAGGGAGTAGGGCCGTTGGCGAGACCGGTCGCCGGCGCCGAGAGGCGGCCAAGATGGGGCGCCCGGCCGCGCCATCTCTTGTAGAAATCGGGCGCGCGGTGCCGACTCGTCGGCGCCCATGCCGAAGGCGAGGTCCATCTCGCGCGCGTCGCGTGCCCAGCGCGTCGGGCTCACGCCGGCGTAGCGCGTGTAGGCGTGCCCGAGGTGCGCCTGGTCCGTGTAGCCGAACGCCACCACCGCGTCGGCCCACGTCGCGCCGGGGGTCGCGCGCAGGAACGCGTGCGCGCGCCGCAGCCGGACGATCTCGGAATACGTCTTCGGCGACAGGCCGACGCCGGCGACGAACCGGCGGCGGAGCGTGCTGGCGCTCACGCCGAGCGCGGCAGCGAGCGCGTCCATGCGGACGACACCGTCGCCGGACTCGATCCGGGCGACGGCGGCGTCCACGAGCGCGTCGCCGGCGGCAGGCGCCTCCTCGGCGCGGCACACGGCTTCTTGCGCGAGCCACGCGTCGGTCAGCGCGACGCGCGCCTCGAAGTCCGGTGCGTCGGCGATGCGGGCGGCCCACGCGCGCACGCCCGGAGCGACGGGCGCGGCCCGATCGAACGGCGGCATGCGTCGGTAGTCGGCGCCCCGGATGCCGAGGACGCGCCGGATGCCCGCAGGCGTGAACCGGACGAAGAACCCCCACGCGCTCCCCGAGAAGCGCGTGGACAGTGGCGCCTCCATCGGTCCGACGAGGCAGACCGGATGCGCCGCCTCGCGCCCGCCGATGCGGATGCCGCCCGACCACGTGACGCAGGCCATCGGCTCGGTGCTCGCGCTCTGCGTGAGCACGGTCTCGTGCCCGTCGGGGACGTCGATCACGAGCTGCAGGTAGCCGAGGACGCCGGACCGGAGGGCGGGGGCGGGCTCGGACCTCCAGGAGCTGAGGGCCGGGGCGGCGAGAGATGGGGCGAGAACGGTCGGCACGACGAACCCTGAAGCAGTGCAGGGAGAGGGGCTCACTCCCAGTACAGATTCCGGGCGCGTCGCGGCTCACGCGGGCGCGTACGTCTGCATGTGACGGCCGGAGAAGTCGGCGCGGTAGCTTGGCGGTCCGATCTCCCGCCGCCGATGACCGACGCTCTCCCGCGCGCTTTCCCGCTGGGCTCACCCGCCCCCGCCACCGAGTCCGCCGAGGCCAACGTCGCCGCGCTGCGCGCCATCGCCGACGGCATCGCGGCGCAGGCCGCCGAGGTCCGCCGGGGCGGCGGGAGCAAGGCCGTCGAGCGCGAGCACGCGCGCGGCAAGCTGACGGCGCGCGAGCGCATCGCGGCGCTGCTCGACGACGGCAGCCCGTTCCACGAGATCGGCCTCTTCGCCGGGCGCGGGATGTACGAGGCCGAGGGCGGCTGCCCGTCGGGCGGCGTCGTCGCCGGCCTCGGGCGCGTCCACGGCCGGCTGGTGCTCGTCGTGGCCAACGACGCCACCGTCAAGGCCGGCGCGTGGTTTCCGATCACCGCCAAGAAGAACCTCCGCGCGCAGGAGATCGCGCTCGAGAACCGCGTCCCGATCGTCTACCTCGTGGACTCGGCCGGCGTCTTCCTGCCGATGCAGGACGAGATCTTTCCCGACCGCGACCACTTCGGGCGGCTCTTCCGCAACAACGCGCGCCTCTCCGCGCTCGGCGTCCCGCAGATCGCCGCCATCATGGGCAGCTGCGTCGCCGGCGGCGCGTACCTGCCCATCATGTCCGACGAGAGCCTCATCGTGGACGGCACGGGCAGCGTCTTCCTCGCCGGGCCGTTCCTCGTCCAGGCCGCCATCGGCGAGGTCACGGACAGCGAGACGCTCGGCGGCGCGACGACCCACACGGCCATCTCGGGCGTCTGCGAGTACAAGATGCCCGACGACGCGACGTGTCTCGCGACCGTGCGCGACCTCGTGCGCGGCCTCGGGCCGGCGACGCGCTTCGGCTTCACGCGCGAGGACGCGGTCGAGCCGGCGTTCGCCGCCGACGAGATCGGGCGCGTCTTTCCTGCGAGCCGCCAGACGCCGTACGACGTCCGCGAGGTCCTCGCGCGCATCGTCGACGCCGACAGTTGGACCGAGGTCAAGGCGGACTACGGCCAGACGCTCGTCTGCGGCTACGCTCGCGTCGACGGCTGGAGCGTGGGCATCGTCGCGAGCCAGCGCGCGGTCGTCCGCGCGAGCGCGCCCAAGGGCAAGCCGCCCGAGATGCAGATCGGCGGCGTCATCTACGGCGACGCGGCGGACAAGGCCGCGCGCTTCGTGCTCCAGTGCAACCAGAAGCGCATCCCGCTCCTCTTCGTGCAGGACGCCACCGGCTTCATGGTCGGGACCCGCGCCGAGCAGAGCGGCATCATCAAGGACGGCGCCAAGCTGGTCAACGCCGTCGCCAACTCGGTCGTCCCCAAGTTCACGGTCGTCGTCGGCAACAGCTACGGCGCCGCCAACTACGCGCTGTGCGGTCGCGCCTACGACCCGCGCCTCATGCTCGCGTGGCCGACGGCGCAGATCGCCGTGATGGGCGGCGCGCAGGCGGCCAAGACCCTGCTGTCCATCGAGGAGCGGACGCTCGCCAAGCAGGGCGTCGAGCTCTCCGACGACGACCGCGCCGCGCGCCTCGCCGACATCGAGCGCCGCTACGCCGAGCAGACCACGCCCGTCTACGCTGCCGCCCGCCTCTGGGTGGACGCCATCATCGAGCCCGAGGAGACGCGCGCGTGGCTCTCGGCCGGCATCGAGATGGCCGACCACAACCCCGAGATGGAGCCGTTCCGGGTGGGCGTCCTCCAGACTTGATCGGCGCCGGCACGTCGCCGGCCGGTGAACCCGCGTCGTCGGCGCCGACGTACCTGACCTCTCTTCTTCCGTCCCCTCCGATGCCCGACCTGATGGACCTGCCGGTGGTCGACCTCGCGCGCGACGGCTTCGTCGCCGAGCCCATCGACCCCACGCTCGACCTCTTCGAGGAGATCGACCGCCTGAAGCGCGAGCAGAACGCGGTCATCCTCGCCCACTACTACCAGGAAGGCGACATCCAGGACCTCGCGGACTTCATCGGCGACTCGCTCGGCCTCGCGCGCCAGGCCGCCGGCACGGACGCCGACACAATCGTCTTCGCCGGCGTCCACTTCATGGCGGAGACGGCCAAGATCCTGAGCCCCGAGAAGACGGTCCTGCTGCCGGACCTCAACGCCGGCTGCTCGCTGGCCGACAGTTGCCCGCCCGACGAGTTCGCCGCCTTCCGGGCCGCGCACCCGGACCACCTCGTCATCAGCTACATCAACTGCTCGGCGGCCATCAAGGCGCAGACCGACATCATCGTGACGAGCACGAACGCCGAGCACATCGTCCGCCAGATCCCGGCGGACCAGCCGGTGATCTTCGCGCCGGACCGCAACCTCGGCCGGTGGCTGATCCAGAAGACCGGGCGAGACATGTTGCTGTGGGACGGCGCCTGCATGGTGCACGAGATCTTTTCGGAGCAGAAGCTGATCCGCCTCAAGGCACGTCACCCTAACGCTCTCATTCTTGCCCACCCTGAGTGCGAGACGCCGGTCCTCGCGCTGGCGGACCACATTGGCAGCACGTCGTCGATCCGGCGCTTCGCCCGCGAGAACCCCTCCACCGAGTTCATCGTCGCCACCGAGACGGGCATTCTTCACCAGATGCAGAAAGACTCGCCGGGCAAGACGTTCATCCCGGCGCCGCCCGACAACGGATGTGCATGCAACGACTGCCCGCACATGAAGCTCAACACGCTGGAGAAGCTGTACCTCTGTCTGAAGCACCGCCAGCCGGAGCTCGTGATGGACGATGCGATCCGGCTCGCGGCGCTGAAGCCCATCCAGCGTATGCTGGACATGAGCGTTGGGCTGGACTGAGGCTCAGGATTTCACTGACCCGGCGTATCCGCGCCAGAATGCAGCAGGGGCCGCTTTCCCGGAGGAGAGCGGCCCCTGTTGGATCTGACGGGTCGGTCAGTTAGGCGATCTCGAGGATATCGCCGCTGCCACCGCCGCTGGAGCCGCCACCGCCCTTGCCAGCCTGAGCCAGCTCGAGGATGTCGCCGCTGCCACCGCCGCTGGAACCGCCACCGCCCTTGCCAGCCTGAGCCAGCTCGAGGATGTCGCCGCTGCCGCCACCGCTGGAACCGCCGCCACCCTTGCCGGGCGCGACGACCATGCCGAGAAGCAGGGCAGACGCGATAAGAAGCGTCTTCATGGGGAGAGAGAAGGAGGTGGGAGGGGCGTTCGAAACGCGGAAGCGTCCCGAACAGGTTCCCCTGTGTCCGTCTAATGTACCGAGGGGTGACAACGAGGCGACCTGAATCATCCCGCGTCCGGCGTGTCCGACCGTTAAGCGAGGGGCGTCTCGTCCGATACCCGGTCGGACCTCTACCCGCGCCATTGCTCCGCTCCCTGCTCCTG
>Ga0209053_1000918_pt1 | contig 16323 bp, 14 predicted proteins | sample EBPBio152010_DNA_FD_185864 | JGI IMG/M metagenome (GOLD analysis project Ga0209053, IMG submission 185864) | Wastewater treatment Type I Accumulibacter community from EBPR Bioreactor in Madison, WI, USA - Reactor 1_7/15/2010_ DNA (SPAdes)... | ecosystem: Engineered > Bioreactor > EBPR >... | reverse complement strand
CGACGGTCGCTGTGGGATCGTCCATGCGCTCGCCGCCCAACCGGACCCCGCCGCCGGCGACGAGGCGGCGCGCCTCGCCGTTGGACGCCGCGAAGCCAGCGGCGACCATCGCGCTGAGCAAACCCGCGCCGGGCTCGACGACCACATCCGGCATCTCGTCGGGCATCTCCTTCTGGATGACCGTCCGCTCGAAGTGGGTGCGCGCCTCGTCGGCTGCTGCCGTGCCGTGGTAGAGGCGCACGATGCGGTGCGCGAGGTCGTGCTTGGCGTTGCGCGGCTCGGCGGCGGCGAAGGCGTTCCATGCCGCCAGGTCGTCGGTCGGCACGTCGGACGCCAGCTCGGCCCAGCGCGGGAGCAGCGCGTCGGGGATCGAGAGCGTCTTGCCGTACATCTCGGACGGCGGGTCGGTCAGGCCGACGGCGTTGTCGTACGACTTCGACATCTTGCGCACGCCGTCGGTGCCCTCCAGGATGGGCATCGTGAGGCAGATCTGCGGGCGCTGGCCGGCGGCCTCCATCAGCGCGCGGCCCATGAGCAGGTTGAACGTCTGGTCGGTCCCGCCGAGCTCGACGTCGGGCTGGAGGTGGACCGAGTCCTGCCCCTGAGCGAGCGGGTAGAGGAACTCGTGGAGCGAGATCGGCTGCCCGGCGCGGTAGCGGCTCTGGAAGTCCTCGCGCTCCAGCATCCGCGCGACGGTCGTCTGGCCGGCGAGGCGCACCACGTCGGCAAAAGTCATCGGCCCCAGCCAGTCGCCGTTGTGGACGATGGTGAGCTTCTCGGGGCGTGTGTCCAGCACCAGCGCGGCCTGCTCGAAATAGCTCCGGCCGTTGGCGCGTGCCTCCTCGGCCGAGAGCGGCGGGCGTGTCTTGGAGCGGCCCGTCGGGTCGCCGATGGTCGCCGTGAAGTCGCCGACGATGAGGACCGCGCGGTGCCCGAGGTCCTGGAACTCGCGCATCTTGCGGAGCACGACGGCGTGCCCGATGTGGAGATCGGGCCGGCTGGGGTCGCAGCCCAGCTTGACGAGCAGAGGGCGCCCCGTGCGCTCGCTCTCGGCGAGGCGCTCGGCGAGCGCGGCCTCGGGGAGGATCTCGACGACGCCCCGGCGGAGGAGGCGAAGCTGGTCGGCGACGGGGAGCATGGGAGGAGTGGAGGCGTGGACGAAAGGACGCACGGGAGCGGGAGCGCGGGCCGGAGCAGTGCACTTCGCAGCCTACGCGCTTCCTCGCCTACCCGCTTACTCGGCGCTCCCGCCCTTTCGGATGCGGTCGAGCTGGCGCTTGGTGTCGCGCTCGGCGGTGGCGTGGCGCTTGTCGTGCGTCTTGCGTCCGCGCGCGAGGGCGATCTCGATCTTGGCGCGTCCGCGCTTGAAGTAGAGCTTCAGCGGGACGACGGTATACCCTTTCTGCTCAACACCCTTGCGGAGCTTCGTGATCTCCCGGTCGTTGAGGAGCAGCCGCCGCTTGCGGGTCGGGATGTGGTTGGCGTAGCCGCCGTGCTCGTACGGCGCGATGTAGCCGCCGACGAGGTCCACGCCGTCCTTCGCGAAGGAGACGAACGCGTCGGTCAGGTGAGCGTGGCCCGCGCGGAGCGACTTGACCTCCGAGCCGGTGAGCACGAGGCCGGCTTCGAAGCGGTCGGACAGCTCGTAGTCGAACCGCGCGCGGCGGTTGTCGCTGATGATCTTGATGGGCGCGTCGTCGGCCATCAGGCGGTGGGCGCGCCGTCGCCGGTCGGCTCGGCCGGCGGCGTGCGGGGCGCGAACGGGGCGTCGGGGATGTCGGTCAGCGTGCCGGTCTCGAAGAGGTACTCGGCGTACTGATCCAGCCCGTCGAGGGCGAGGCCATCGAGCGTCAGCTGGTAGGCGCCGACGCCGTCGGCGCGCAGGTCGTCGTCGTCGGGCGCGGCGCCGGCGACGGCGTCGGCCAGTGCGGCGGCGGCGGCCTCGTCGAGGGTGCCGGCGCGGGCGGCGACGAGCGCCCACGGCATCGGACGCAGCGTGAGGTCGGTGAACTCCCGCGCGAGGTCGAGGCGGTACGCGCCTTCGGGCACAACGGCGTCGGCGGGCGCGAGGACGGCGCCGTGGGCGGCCAGCAGATCCGCGAGCGGCGCCGCGAGGTCGGCCAGCGCGAAGGTCGGCGCGAGGCCGTAGTTCTCGCGCAGCACGAGCTGGGCGACGAGCGCCTCCTGGGTGTCGCGCGGGTCGAAGCCGACGGTCGCGATGGCGTCGAGCGCCGCCGTCGCGACGAGCGCGCGGCGCGGCGACGCCTCGCCGACGAGTCCGACGCCGGGGACGACGGCGAGGCCGTCGGGCGCGCGCAGCACGTCGAGCGTGGGCAGCAGCGCGAGGTCCACGTCGCCGCCGTCGAGGCGGGCGCGCAGCGTGTGCGGCTCGGCCTCGTCGACGGCCGTCACGACCGGGCGGGGAGCCTGCCCCGGCGTGCCGGGGTCGGGGAGCGTCGCGGCCGCCAGGGCGCGCGCGAGGGCGCGCGCCGGGGCGACGGGCCAGACGACGAGCCGCACTACTTGGCGGGCAGCGCGCGGCGCTTCTCCTGGATGCGCGCCGCCTTGCCGCGCAGGTTGCGCAGGTAGTAGAGCTTCGCGCGGCGGACGCGGCCCTCGCGGACGCGCTCCACGCGCGCGATGCGCGGGCTCGCGTACGGGAAGATGCGCTCGACGCCGACGCCGCCGGAGATCTTGCGGACGGTGAAGGTCTTGCTCGCGCCGCTGTTCTGGATCGCGATCACGACGCCCTCGTAGACCTGGATGCGCTCCTTGTCGCCCTCGATCACGCGCACGTGCACGCGGACGGTGTCGCCGGGGGCGAACGCGGGGTGGTCGTCGCGAATCTGGGTCGCCTCGACGAGGCGCAGGAGGTCGGTAGCCATGACGGTCGGTCGGTTCGGGTGGGGCCGTCGCGCCGGACGCTCTGGCGCCGCGCGGAACGGGAAAATCTACGGAGGGGGAAGCCGGGGAACGGGCCCTAGCGCGGTCTAACGGGATTCTTCGCCGTCGTCCCCGGGCAGGAGATCGGGGCGGCGGGCGGCGGTGCGGGCGAGGCGCTCACGCTCGCGCCAGTCGAGGATGGCGGCGTGGTCGCCGGAGAGCAGCACGTCGGGCACGCGCATCCCGCGGACTTCGGCCGGGCGCGTGTAGGCCGGCGCGTCGAGCAGGCCGTCCTGGAACGAGTCGGAGAGCGCGCTCTGGGCGTCGCCGAGGACGCCCGGCACGAGCCGCGCGAGCGCGTCGATCAGCACGAGCGCGGGCAGCTCGCCGCCCGAGAGGACGTAGTCGCCGATCGAGACCTCGCGCGTGACGAGCGCGTCGCGCACGCGCTGGTCGATGCCCTTGTAGTGCCCGGCGATGAGCAGCAGGCGGCCGGCCGTCGAGAGGCGGTTGGCGAGCGGCTGCGTGAGCGTCTCGCCGTCGGGCGTGAGGAAGATGACCTCGTCGTACGCGCCGCCGGCCTCCGTCAGCGCCTCGACGGCGCGGAACAGCGGCTCGGCCATCAGCACCATGCCGCCCTGCCCGCCGTACGGCGCGTCGTCGATCTGGCGGTGCTTGCCGGGGGCGTAGTCGCGCAGGTCGTGGACATCCACGCGCACCTTCCCCTTGTCCTGCGCGCGGCGCAGGATCGAGTGCTGGAGCGGGCTCTCGACGAGGCCCGGCAGCGCCGTGAGGAGGTCGATGTGGAGCACAGGGAAAGCGTGTAAGGGAGGAGGCGTGTAGGAAGTACGGACCAAGGTTTGGGCACCAAGCGTCCTCTCATCCATTCTTACACGCTTACTCGCTCACCACCTCGGCGTCGCCGCCGAAGAGGCCTTCGGGGGGGCGAATAACGAGGCGACGGCCGGGCACGTCCGTCTCGATGACGAACTCGTCGACGTCCGGCAGCAGCAGCAGGTCACCGCCGCCGGGCGGCTCGATGCCGAAGAGGAGCTGCGCTCCGTCGAAGAGGTCGCGGACCGTCCCGAGCGCCGCGCCGGTGTCGGCGTGCACGACGTCGAAGCCGATGAGGTCGTGGAGGTAGACCTCGTCGTCGGCGAGCGGCGGCAGGTCGTCCACGTGCGCGAACACCGAGACGCCGCGCAACGCCTCGGCGGCGTCGCGACCGGCGGCGCCCTCCAGCGCGAGGAGCACGACGGTGCGGCCCTTCGGGAACTGGAAGCGGACGCCGGCGACGGTCCGCTCGACGGCCGTCTCGGGCGTCGGGCCGACGAAGACGCGCGGCAGCGACTCGAAGCGCGCCGGGTCGTCGGTCTCCGGCGCCACCTTGACGGCGCCGGAGATGCCGTGGGGGCGTCCGACGACGCCCATGCGGACGAGGCGGTCGGGGTCGGTCATGGCGCGTGGAGACGGCGCGGCGGGGCCGGCGACGCGCGCCGACCCCGCCGGGGCGGTGCGGGACGGTTACTCGGCGCGGAGGCGCTCGACGAGGGCGGCGTGGCCCTCATCGTCGCCGGCGGCGAGGAGGCCGGCCTGCTCGGCCCACGTCTCCTCGTTGCCGGCCGTCGTCGAGCCGGCGGCCTCGATGGCCGCGCGGAGCGCGTCGAGCGATGCGCCGGCGACGGCCGCGAACGTCGTCAGGCCGGCGCCCGTCAGGATCTCGGCGTACTTGGGGCCGACGCCGTGGATGCGCGTGAGGTCGTCGCCGCCGGCCTCGGCAGGCGCGGCCTCCGTCGACGCCTCCTCGGCGGCCGGAGCCTCCTCGGCCGTCTCGGCGACGGGCTCCTCGGCGGCAGACTCCTCGGCGGCCGTCTCGTCGGCCGGCGACGCGCCATCGGCGGCGCCCGCCTCGACGTCGGCGCTCTCGGTGACATCGGCGGTCTCCTCCGTCGCCGGGGCCTCGGCGGCAGCCTCCTCGGCCGCCGGCTCCTCGGCCGTCGGCTCTTCGGCCGGCGACGCATCGTCGGCCGCGCCAGGCGCGACATCGGCGCTCTCGGTCACCTCGGCAGCCGGCTCGGCGGTCTCCTCCGTCGCCTCGGCGACGACCGCCTCGGCCTCCTCGATGACCTCGGTCGCGGAACCCTCGACGACGGCGACCTCGTCCGCGGCGGCCTCGGCCTCCGCAGTGGCGGCCTCGCCGGCCTCCGCGGCGCGGGCAGCCTCGCGCTCGGCGCGCTCGGCGGCCTCGGCCTCCTCACGCTGGCGCTGCAGCTCGGCCTCGCGCTCGGCGCGCTCGGCGGCCTTCGCCTTGGCGACCTCGGCGGCGGCGGCGCGCTCGGCCTTGAGCTGCTCGGCGCGGCGCTCGGCGCGCGTCGGCGTGGCCTTGGCTTTTTCGGCGCGGCGCGCCTGGTGGTCGGCGACGGCAGCCTCGATGGCCTCGGCGCTCTCGCCCTTGCGCGTCAGCGCGGCGCGGAGCAGGATGCCCTCCTTCTGGAGCAGGTTGCGGGCGGTGTCGGACGGCTGGGCGCCCTGCCCGAGCCAGTACACGATGCGCTCGGCGTTGAGCTTGACGCGCGCGGGCTCGGCGACCGGCTCGTAGCGGCCGAGGTCCTCGATGAACCGGCCGTCGCGCGGCGCGCGGGCGTCGGCGGCGATGAGGGCGTAGACGGGGTGCTGCTTGCGGCCCATGCGGCGCAGGCGAATCTTGACGGCCATCGGAAAGGGAGCGGAAAGCGGGGAATGGGGAGCGGGAAAAACAGGCCACCGGCGAGGTCAGGAGGCCAGCCGTTCGGGATGAAACCCTGCTGGCAGCTCCCCGCTCGCTGCTGGCCGACTAGCGGCGACCGCGCGGCATCAGCTGGGCGGCGTCGAGCTTGCGGCCCTTGCTCTGGAGCTTGGACATCGTCTTCATCATCGTCTTCATCTCGCGGAACTGCTTGAGCAGGGCGTTGACGTCCTGCACCTGCATGCCCGCGCCGAGCGAGATGCGGCGGCGGCGCGAGCCGTTGATCGCGTCCGGGTTGGCGCGCTCGTACGGCGTCATGGACTGGATGAGCGCCTCGATGTGGCGGAAGGCGTCGTCGGAGACGTCCATGTCCTTGACCGCCTTGCCGACGCCGGGGAGCATCCCGAGCAGGTCCTTCAGCGAGCCCATGCTCTTGATCTTCTGGAGCTGGTCGTAGAAGTCCTGCAGGTCGAACTCCGAGCGGCGGAACTTGCGCTCGAGGCGCTCGGCCTCCTTTTCGTCGAACTGCTGCTGCGCCTTCTCGACGAACGACACGACGTCGCCCATGCCGAGGATGCGCTGCGCCATGCGGTCCGGGTGGAACTCGGCGAGTGCGTCGAGCTTCTCGCCCATCGACGCGAACTTGATCGGCTTCTGGACGACCGAGCGGATCGAGAGCGCGGCGCCGCCGCGCGTGTCGCCGTCGAGCTTGGTCAGCACCACGCCGTCGACGTCGAGGCGGTCGTTGAAGGCCTTGGCCGTGTTGACGGCGTCCTGGCCGGTCATCGCGTCGACGACGAACAGGATCTCGTCGGGCTCGACGGCCGCCTTGATGGCGACGACCTCGTTCATCATCGCCTCGTCCACGTGGAGGCGGCCGGCGGTGTCCACGATGACCGTGTCACGGCCCGTCTTGCGGGCCTGCGCGACGGCCTGGCGGGCGACCTCGACGGCGTCCTTGAGCGGCTGGCCGTCGTCGCCCTTGATGGAGAAGACCGGGACGCCGACCTGGCCGGCGAGCGTCGAGAGCTGGTCCACGGCGGCCGGACGGTAGACGTCGGCGGCGGCGACGAGCGGGGTCCGGCCCTGGCTCTTGAGGAAGCGCGCGAGCTTGCCGACGAACGTGGTCTTGCCCGAGCCCTGGAGGCCGGCGATGAGGATGACCGTCGGCGTGCGCTTGCCGCGGTTGAGGTCCACGTGGACGTCGCCGAGGAGGTAGACCAGCTCGTCGTAGATCGCCTTGACGAACTGCTGTCCCGGCGAAACGGCCTGGAGCACGGACGCGTCGAGCGCCTTCTCCTTGACGCGGTCCGTGAAGTCCTTCGCGACCTGGTAGTTGACGTCGGCGTCGAGGAGCGCGCGACGGACCTCGCGCATCGTCTCGGCGATGTTGAGCTCGTTGATCTTGCCGTCGCCCTTGACGGTCTTGAGGGCGGCGTCGAGCTTTTCGGACAGCGTGTCGAACATTCGTGTGCCGGGGGGACGGGGTGGGACGCGTGGCGAGGCCGCGCGGCGCCGGGGCAGAGCCGCAACGCGCGGCCGGACCCCGGACGCAGGTGTCCGGTGCAGGCAGACGGCCAAGCTAGAGCCGGTCCCGCGCCCGTCCGGTGAAGCGCCGGTGAGCAATTCGGCGGAGCCAATGGTGGGGATCCGTCGGTTCCCATTGACCAACTCGCCGGTAGCTTTGGCAAGCGCCATCCTGATGGCAAGGCGTTCCGACTCGCTTCGGTACCATACGATGAATCCAGAAGAGCGGGCGGCACTGCGTTATCTCTCAAAGCTCGGAGACGAACCTCCAGTGTTTGAGCCGGACGGCAACGTGCCACCGGATTTCGTGCTTGGCCGGTCAACAGCCATCGAAGTGCGGCGGCTCAATCAGCACGACTTCCGCAGCCAGAAGCCCGTCGGCCTCGATGACGCCGCATACCCGCTTGTCGGTACGCTGGCTCGAGTGCTCTCGACCTACGGTCCTCCTGTTGACGGTTGCTCCTACTGGGTGTTTCTCGAGTTCGAGCGGCCATTCAAGCGCGGACGGCGCGCAGCCCTTGGCATGAAGTCGGCACTCGACAGCTTCGTCGCTTCGGGTTCTCCGGCGCCCGTAGCGCTTTCTGCTGGTATGAACGTAGAGCTTCACCTATTTCTACGTTCGACACCTTCTTCGCGCCGTTTCAGCGTAGGAGGAATGAGCGACGGCGACGGGGATGGCTGCGTCGTTCCGTTGTACGCACAGAACATCCGCCACTGCATCTCCGAGAAATCGCGGAAGGTGGAGCTGTACCGAGGTCGTTACGATTCGTGGTGGCTCGTCCTCGTGGACACGATGGGATGGTCGCTCGACTCGAACGAGGTCGAAGCGCTCAGATCATCCGTCTGTGAGTTGAAGGGATTCGAGCGCGTCATTGTGACCGATTTCACCGGCGAGGTCGCCCATATGGAGTGGATCCTGAATGCGCGCCAAGGCGAAATGCTTGTCGTCCAGAAGTGAGGTCGCGGCGCGACCTTCGTGCTGTGGGGAAACGCCCGGCAGACCGTCCGCCGGCGACGCGCGATCTTGGGGCGTCCTCCCTCCCGCTCCATGCCCGACGCCTGGCTCGCTCTCTCGCTCGACCCCGCCGCCGACCCCGTCCACCCGCGCGACGCCGGCGCGCCGGCGCTCGAGTACGGCAGCTACCTCGGGCTCGACGCGCTCCTCGCCGCCGGCGAGCCGCGCACGGCCGTCCCCGACGAGCGGGCGTTCATCGCCACGCACCAGCTCATCGAGGTCGCGTTCCGGCTGATGATCACCGACCTCGCGACGGTCGCCGGGACGCTCGCCGCGCTGACGCCCGACCTCGCGACGGAGCCGCTGCCCGACGACGCCGGACCGAGCGCGTTCTGGCGCCCGGCCCTCACCGCGAGCGCGCGGATGCGCCACACGGCGCGGGAGATCCTCCCCGCGTCCATGCGCTTGCTCGGCCAGTCGGACGACGGCGACGTGCTCTTCTCGACGCTCGAGTTCAACCGGTTCCGCGACGCGCTCACGCCGTCGAGCGGGTTCCAGACGGCGCAGCTGAGGCTCATTCAGCGCGCGTTCGGCAAGGAGGCCGCGCTGCGGCTGCCGCTCTTCCCCGGCGACACGTTCTCGCAGCACTACACGGGATGCCCGGTCGGACACGTCGCGCCGGCCGACGAGGTCATCCTGCGCGCGGGACGCGCCCGCGCCTTCCCCGACGCCGACGACGCGCCCGAGGCGCGCATCGCCGCGCTCGACGCCGTCGCGCACGCGGCGCTGGCCGCGCTCGCACCGCTGGCCGACGGCCTCCCCGCGCCGCCGCCGATTCCCCGCCTGACCGCCGAGGACGCCGCGCGCGTCGTCGCGCGGGTCCGCCAGACGCTGGGTGCGCACCCCGACGCCGACGCCGTGATGGAGCGCCTCGCCGCGCACGTCGGCGCTGCCGTGGACGCCGAGAACGCGCGTCGGGACGGGCTCGCCGAGGCGCGGCGCGGCGCGCAGGGCGTCGCCGCGCGCCACCGGCGCTCGTGCCTCGCGTTCGTGCTCGACCGCCTCGCCGCGACCGACGCCGCACTGCACGACCTCGGCCCCGAGAGCTTCCTGACGGTGCACCGGCGGACGGTCCGCCGCCACGTGGCCGACGACTCGGGCACCGGCGGCGGCGGGATGCCCTACCTCGTGACGAGCCAGCGCTTCGTGCTGCCGCTCTTCCCGGCCGTCGTCGCGTGGGCCGACCTGTCGGCCGCCGCCGGCGCCGACGACGACCCCGACCGCTGGTAGCCGGGCTACGCCGTCGGCGCCTCGCCGGTCGGCTCGCCGGCGACCGGCGGCGCGTCGACCGACGACGCGACAGGCAGCGCGGTTGCGTCCGTCACCGGCGTGTGCAGCGAGCGCTGGAAGGCGCCCTGCGTCAGCAGCACGAGCGCGACGCCGGCGAGGATCGACACGTCGGCGATGTTGCCGATCGGGAAGAGCGAGAGGTAGCGCCCGCCGATCTCGCCCTGCCACACCGTGAGGTGCAGGAAGTCCACGACGCAGCCGTAGAGCCAGCGCTCGGAGCCCGGCGGCGACGGGTAGCACTCGCCCCAGATCGCGCCGTAGGCCACGCGGTCGATCGCGTTGCCCGCTGCGCCGGCGAGGATGAGCGCGAGGCCGGTCCGGTAGCCCACCGGGGCGCGGCGCACGTGCCACAGGTAGGCCGCGATGGCGACCGTCGCGACGACCGAAAAGATCGTCAGGAACGACTTGCTGCCCAGCGACAGCCCGAAGGCCATGCCGGGGTTCTGGGTGTAGGTGAACTGGAAGAACTGCCCGAGGAGCGGGATCGACTCCCCCTCGAACATGGTCATCCGCACCGCCAGCTTGGTCGCCTGGTCGGCGACGAGGATCACGGCGGCCAGCCAGAACAGACGCATCGGGAATGGGGAATGAGGAATGGAGGGGATCGGGAATGAGGGAGGGAGGGCGTACGGGGTCGATGGGACGTCACCTGCAGGAGTCGCCATCCCCCCTTCCTCATCCCCCACCCTCCTACCGCTTGCGCTGCTCGTCGAGCTTGGCGGCGACGGTGGTCTCGGTGTGGGGGACGGCGCGGAGGCGTTCCTTCGGGATCGGCTCGCCGGAGATGCGGCAGACGCCGTACGTCTTGTTCTCGATCCGCCCGAGCGCGCGGTCGAGGTGGCCGACGAAGGCCTGGAGGCGTCCGATGCTCTGGTAGAGGCTCTCGCGGCCGGCGGCGTCGGTCCCGGCGTCGGCCATGTGGAAGCTGTAGGTCGAGTCGTTGTCGGCCTGCTGGCTGTCGGTGAGCTGCGCGCGGGCGGCCGCGATGTCCGCTACGGCGGACTCGCGCTTGGCCTCGATGAGCGCGCGGAACTCGTCGAGCTCCTCGTCGGAGAAGGGCGTGCGGCGGTCGGTTTCCATGGGACCAGAGGAGAGAATCGGGGTCGGGGTCAGGCGTCCACGCGCAGCAGCGCGAGGTGGACATCGGCGGGCGCGCCGCCGACGGTGAGGCGAGCCGTCGCGCGGGCTTCGCCGGGCGCCGCCTCGGTCGCGAGAGCGGGCGGCGTGACGAGCGCCGTCGCCAGCGTCTCGGCCTGGACGTGCGCGCCGTGGGCGGCGAGCGCCTCGGCGACCTCCGGCGGCCCGGCGACGGCGAGGTGGATGCGGTCGGCCACGTGGAGGCCGGCGTCCTTGCGGAGGTTCTGGACGCGATTGACGATCTCGCGCGCGAGGCCCTCGGCGACGAGGTCAGGCGAGAGCGCGGTGTCCAGCATCACGACCGCCGTGCCGCCGCCATCGACGGCCTCCTGGCGGACGGCCCGCCCTTCGGCGCCGGTGCGCACGACGTCGATGTCGCCGGGCTCGAAGGCGACCGTCTCGCCATCGATCTCGAGCACGAGGCGTCCGGTGGCCTCGTAGTCGGCCGCGGCGGCAGCGTCGAGCGCGCGGATGGCGGCGGTGGCGGCCTTCATGCGCGCGCCCAGGCGACGGCCGAGCGCCTTGAAGTTGGGCCGCGCCTCGACGGTCAGGCCGCCGTCGGCGCCGGTGACCACGTCGAGCCGCTTGACGTTGACCTCGTCGAGGATGACCGCCTCGACGGCGCGGAGCGCGCCCTCGTCCACGCCGCCGCGGCCGGCGACGACCGCGAGCGCCGGCAGCGGCTGGCGCACGCCGATCCCGGCGTCGTTGCGCAGCGCGAGCGTGGCGGTCACGACCGCGCGAGCGACGGCCATCCGCGCGTCGAGCGCCTCGTCGGCGCGGGCCGCGTCGGGCGCCGGGAAGTCCGCGAGGTGGACCGAGCCGGGCTCGCCGAGCGCGCGCCACAGCCAGTCGGCCGTCATCGGCGCGATGGGCGCCATGAGGAGCGCCGTCGCGCGGAGGCATTCGAAGAGCGTGTCGTACGCGGCACGCTTCGCGTGGGGATCGGTGAAGGGGAATGAGGGATGGGTGCTCACATCCGCTGTCGTTCGCATCCCCGATCCCTCATCCCCCATCCCCTTCGACCAGAACCGCCGGCGCGAGCGGCGCAGGTACCAGTTGGAGAGCGCGTCCACGAACGCCTCGACGGCGCGGGCGGCGCGCGTCGGGTGGTAGGCGTCGAGCGCGGCGTCGGCCTCGGCGATGGTGGCCTGGAGGCGCGAGAGGATCCAGCGGTCGAGCTCGGTGCGCCGGGCGTCCGGCACGGCGCGCGCCGCGTCGTAGCGGTAGCCGTCGAGCGCGGCGTACTGCGCGAAGAAGCGGTACGTGTTGGTGAGCGTCCCGAAGAGCGTGCGGCGCGTCTGCTCGACGGCGGCGTCCGAGTAGCGGAGGTCCTCCCACGGCGCGGCGGCGGACATCATGGTCCACCGCACGGCGTCGACGCCGTGGCGCTCGATGGCCGCGAAGGGGTCCACGGCGTTGCCGAGGCTCTTGGACATCTTGCGGCCCTCGCCGTCGAGGACGAGGCCGTTGACGACGACGTTCTTGTACGCCACGCGGTCGTCCACGAGCGCGGCGATGGCGTGGAGCGTGTAGAACCAGCCGCGCGTCTGGTCCACGCCCTCGGCGATGAAGTCGGCCGGGACGTTGGCCTCGAAGCGCTCGCGGTTCTCGAACGGGTAGTGCCACTGCGCGAACGGCATCGCGCCCGAGTCGAACCAGACATCGATCAGGTCGGGCACGCGGCGCATCGTGCCGCCGGCGCCGTCGGGCCACGTGATGGCGTCCACGTACGGCCGGTGGAGGTCCACGTCGCCGGTCTCGGGGTTGATGGCGTCCTCGGGGAAGGCGCCGCCGGCCTTGGCGCGCAGCTCCTCGACCGAGCCGATGACCTCGACCTGCGCGGGGTCGCGGTCGCTCACCCAGATCGGCAGCGGCGTGCCCCAGAAGCGGCGGCGCGAGAGCGCCCAGTCCACGTTGTTCTCGAGCCACTGGCCGAAGCGGCCGGTCCCGACGCCCTCGGGCTGCCAGCGGACCGTCTCGTTGAGCGCCACCATCCGGTCCTTGACGGCCGTCGTCTGGATGAACCAGCCCTCGACGGGGTACTGCATCAACGGCGTGCCCTTGCGCCAGTCGTGCGGGTAGTTGTGCACGTAGCTGTCCTCGCGGTAGAGCAGTCCGCGCGCGGCGAGGTCGCGCAGGATGGGCCGGTCGGCGTCCTTGAACCAGAGCCCGCCGACGACCGGCATCGCCGGGTCGAACGTGCCGTCGGGGCGGACCGGGCAGACGGTCGGCAGGCCCTCGCGCTGGCCGGTGGCGAAGTCGTCGGCGCCAAAGGCCGGCGCGGTGTGGACGATGCCCGTGCCGTCGTCGGTCGTCACGTAGTCGGCCGCGACGACGCGCCACGCGGGGCCGACGGGCTCGTGCGCGGACGGCCACATCGGCTCGTAGGTCAGCCCGACGAGGTCGCGCCCGGCGATCTCCTCGACGACCTCGTAGTCGCCCTTGAGCACGGCCGACGCGCGCGCGGCGGCGAGGATCAGGAACTCCTCCGCGCCGTCCGGCGCCGTCTGGCGCACGCGCACGTAGCGGATGTGCTCGCCGACGGCCATCGCGACGTTGGCCGGGACGGTCCACGGCGTGGTCGTCCACGCGAGAAGGCTCGTGCGCGGGTCCTGCGTCAGGCGCGCGCGGACGACGCACGACGGGTCCTGCGCCTCCTTGTAGCCGAGCGACACCTCGTGGCTGGAGAGCACGGTCCCCGACGCCGGGCTGTACCACTGGATCTTGTGCCCCGTCGTGAGCAGCCCGCGCTGGTGGATGCGCTGGAGCAGGTTCCAGACCGACTCGATGTAGTCGTTCTCGAACGTGACGTAGGGGTCGGAGAGGTCCACCCAGTAGCCCATGCGGACCGTCAGGCGGTCCCACAGGTCCTTGTAGCGGAGCACGCTCGCGCGGCAGGCGGCGTTGTAGCGCGCGATGCCGTACGCCTCGATCTCGTCGCGGCTCTTGAGGCCGAGCTCCTTCTCGACCTCGATCTCGACCGGCAGGCCGTGCGTGTCCCACCCCGCCTTGCGGTCCACGCGGAACCCCTTCATCGTCTTGTAGCGGCAGAAGAGGTCCTTGACCGTCCGCGCCATGACGTGGTGAATGCCGGGGCGGCCGTTGGCCGTCGGCGGGCCCTCGTAGAAGACGAAGTGCGGCGCGCCCTCGCGGAGCGCGAGGCTGCGCGCGAACGTGTCCTCGGACTCCCAGCGCGCGAGGACGTCGGCCTCGACGGCGGGCAGGTCGAAGGCCTCGAGCAGCGGGTAGGCGGGGGCGGGATCCATCGGGCGCACGTCGCGGGGGGCCCGGAAGCTACCGCCGCGCGCCCGCGCGCCGGCAGCGTTACCGTCGCACCGGCCGGCGCGGCTCACCGGCATCACCCCTCCAGACCCTCCCATGCGGACTCTCCTCCTCGCGCTCGCCCTCACCGCCACCGTCGTCGCGGCACAGCCCACCCTCACCGTCACCGGCGCCGTCGGGCTGCCCCAGGCCGAGTTCCACGACGCGCTCGGCCGCGTCAGCGGCGGCATCGGGCTCGGCTTCGTCTACCAGGTCCCGCACACGCCGCTGGCCGTCGGCGTCGAGGGCGCGATGATGACCTACGGCATGGAGTCGCGTCGCGAGCCGTGGTCGCTCACGATCCCCGACGTGGCGCTCGACGTGCGGACGAGCAACAACGTCGCGCAGGCGATGGCGCTCGTCCGCCTCCAGGTGCCGGACGGGCCGGTGCGTCCGTACGCCGACGCGCTCGTGGGCGTCAACCACCTGTTCACGCAGACCGACGTGCGCAGCGAGTGGCGCGACGACGAGGAGCCGCTGGCGTCGTCGACCAACTACGACGACACGGCGCTGGTCTACGGCGCCGGCATCGGCACGCAGGTGCGCGTCCACGCCGGCTACAACAACCGCGGGCGCGCCTACGAGGTGATGATCGACGGGCGCGTGCGCTACCTCGCCGGCGGCGAGGCGAGCTACCTCGGGCGCGGCGACATCACGCGCTACGACGACGGCACGTACGACGTCACGCCGCGCCGCTCGCGAACCGACCTGCTGGTGCCGCAGCTCGGCGTGACGGTCCGCTTCTGAGCCACCGCGCGTCGCCGGCGACGAGGGAGCCGGCGGCGCCGTCTAGAAGTAGATCGAGAGGCGGAGGTCCGCCGCGCCGGTGTCGAGCGTCACGATGTCCAGGTCCTCGAACGCGGGCGCGCCCGGGAAGGAGTCGTACGACACCCGCTCGCCGGCGAGACGCACACGGTAGCCACTGCTCAGCGTGATCCCACGCAGCAGGCGCACCTCGGCGCCCGCGCCCACGCTCGCGCCGAGCGACGAAACCGAGTCCTCACCGTCATACGGCAGCGGGCAGTACGTCTCCGGGGGGCAGTCGTAGAGCACGTAGATGGTCTCGTTGTCGTCTCGCGCGGCGTCCAGCTCGACGATCACGAACGGCGACACGGGCCCGCGCCGGCGTCCGAGGTGACGCTCCACCCACAGCGCGCCGCGCACCGTCGACACGTCGGACGCCCCGTTGTTCGACCTCACCGACAGCCCGAGCGTGCCACCGACGACGGTCCGCTCGCTCGCCCAGTAGCGCACGCCGACGCCGGGGGCGGCCGGCGGGAACTCGGCCAGGCTCTCCCACGGGACCGAGCCGACGGCGGCGAGGCGCCCGGCGCGGGCGTCGTCGCCTCGCCGGGCGCCGGCGCGGCGGGAGCCGTCCCGATGGGGCTGACCGGAGGCCGTCGGGGCGATCAGGAGAAGTCCGAGGAACGCGAGGAGCAGGCGCATGGGCGACGGAGGATCGGAGGACGCGCGAGAATAGCCGACTCCGAACGAAGCGTCGATCCCATTGGGAGCGCCCGGCGAAGGTCCCGCGAACTCACACGCCGGTGACACATGCGTGGCGGGCGGTCCCTAGCCTTGCGGTCCGCCTGCCACCGCCGCCGTGCCCCGACTCCTCGCGCTCGCCGCCCTCCTCGCCCTGGCCTCGACGGCCGCCGCGCAGACGGCGCCGACGCCGCACGACCTCGCCGCCGGCGACTACACGTTCGACGCGTGGGCGCCGAGCCAGCCCGCCGGCACCTACCCGGCGTCGATGCGCTTCCACCGGAGCGCCGGCACGCAGGACCCGCTGCCGACCGACGCCTTCGCGGCCGACTACACGGGCGCCTACAACCTGACCGCCGGCACGCGCGTCGTCGGCCTCGGCGCCGACGGCGTGAGCTTCCTCAACACGGGCACGGCCGGAACCCTCGGCGCGGCGACGCTCGCGCTCCGCACCATCGGCCTCCAGAACGTGCGCGTGGCGTGGACCGGCGGCACGGCCGCGAGCGGGACGCGCCCGTACGTGCTGCGCCTCCAGTGGCGCGCCGGCACGACGGGTGCCTTCCAGGACGCCGGCAGCGAGTACGTCGCCGCCGCCACCGGCGACGCGGCCCAGTTCGCGACCGTCCTGCCGGCCGGCGCCGACGACCAGCCCGTCGTGCACGTGCGCTGGGTCTACGCCCAGACCGGCGCCGGCGCCGGCACGCGCCCCGCGCTGCGGCTCGACGCCGTGACGGTCTCGACGTCCGACTCGCCGGCGAGCGGGACCGGCATCGCCACGTTCGCGCCCGACGTGCTGCGCGGCGGCCAGACGCACACGGTCGCCCTCACCGTGGCCGCCGTGAGCGACGCGCCGGCGGACCTGCTCACGCACGTCGACCTGACGCTGCCCGACGCGTGGCCCGAGCCGACGGCCGGCCAGATCAGCACGCTCCCCGCC
>Ga0209053_1000908_pt1 | contig 16481 bp, 16 predicted proteins | sample EBPBio152010_DNA_FD_185864 | JGI IMG/M metagenome (GOLD analysis project Ga0209053, IMG submission 185864) | Wastewater treatment Type I Accumulibacter community from EBPR Bioreactor in Madison, WI, USA - Reactor 1_7/15/2010_ DNA (SPAdes)... | ecosystem: Engineered > Bioreactor > EBPR >... | reverse complement strand
AGAACACCTTCAGGTCGAACGCCTGCGCGATGAGCGTGTTGGGCCGCACCCTAGCGGCGGTGAACCGTAGGTACTCATCCAGCAGCGGATCACCCAGGCTTGGCACGCTTCCCGCCGAGCGCACCAAACACGGCATGAACGACCCGATCCCAGACGTCCGAACCTCCTCGACGGATACCTCACCATCAGCCTCCACCCACCCCCGCCGGAAGCCCGGAACCGACGCGCCGATCACCTGCATATCAAGCCGCAGCCTTCAGGATCGAGTTTGCCCGCCGCAGCTCGGCGTTCTCTCGTTTCAACCGTTTGACCTCGGCCGACTCCTCGCTGGTGACGCCAGGACGGGCGCCTTGGTCGACCTGGGCCTGGCGCACCCACTTGCGGACGGTCTCTGCGGTGCTCACCCCCAGCAGCTGGGCGACCTTGCCCATCGCCTCCCAGTCCGTGGCGTGATCCTGGCGGATCTCCTCGAACATGCGCACCGCCCGCGACTTCAGCTCAGGCGGGTACCTCTTCGACGTGTTCCCAGACATGACTCCAACCTCCCCAAGGTTTGGAGTCTCCCGACATGCCGGGGCGGTTCAGTCGGCCGGCACCTGGAAGGACAGTGCGGTGGCCTGGTTGGTGCCCGCGAACGACGACGGGTAGACGAGGAAGTCGCGGGTGCCCGCGGCGTACAGGACGCCCTCGGCGACCTCGCGCCTCGGGACGAAGCCGAGCACCCCCTCGTAGAACTCGCGTGCCGCGTCGAGGTCCTTGACCGCGAGGGTCGCGATGGCTTGGTGGTCGCCGAGCATGGTTCCTCCACGGACGGACCGGGCGACCGTCGTCCGGTCGGCCCCCTCGAGCGTAGGCAGCGCGCTCCGGGTCGTCCATGGCCCCGAATGACCATGGACGACCCGCGGGGTGACTCAGGCGAGGAACGCGTCGATCTGGTTGATGGCCGAGGTCGCGCCCTCAGCCGTCACCGTCCGTGGCGTCGATCGCCCTTTCGAAGACTGGGGCAAGGGCACGGCTCTGCGCGACGGTCAAGTGGTCGCTGTCCCGGAACCGGATCAGGCCTGCCCCTTCAGTCGCGCACGTCCCGTCTGGACACAGGTTCGGCAGGATGTCCACCACCGATGCTCCACCGTCACGGGCCGCGCTGGAGGTGACTTGTCGAGCGGCACGTTGGCGTTCGAGGACTGCTTCGGTCGTCTGCGTGCTCTTGCACTCGTCGTTCACGATTGTCGGGACGGAGCAGGAGTCCGGACGCCAACCAGGGAAATCGGGGGTGATCTGCACGACTAGCAGCGTGTGCCCAGCATTAGCCAAGCTGCTCAGGGTCGAGGCAAGGCTGGGGTCCGCAACGGAGTTGGAGATGATCACGAGGCCGGGCTCGCTCTCCTGAAGGTGTCCCAAGCCGCCTTCGAAGATCCTCGAGCAGACACTGCCAAGCCGGTTATCTTCAGTGAAGGCGCAACCGTTGACGCCGAAGTTGCTCACCGGGCGGCCCAGCCGCTTCCCAGCTTCGATGATGCCTTCGCTGATGTGATCGGCATGCGAGTCGCCGACGAGGTAGATAGGGCTACCGGGCGCCGACGTGTTCCATGTGCACTCCTCAAGCATCAGCCACGGGAGGGAGGCGCCGCAGCCGGCAACTTGTCCAGCGTGGTCCTTCTGGATCGCGGCTTGATAGTGCTGGACCTTCTCGACCCAGAAGCCTCGCTGAGCTGCAAGCCCGAGGGCCAGCGAGAGCACGATGGGTGTCACGAGCGTCCCTCCGAGCACACCCGCGAGACGGACTCGCTTGCTCGTATCGATTGTTCGAAGCGGCTGTTCGAGCCAGTAGTAGGACGCTACGGCTGGGAGCAGCGAGAAGAGAGCCAGGCCGAGAACAGCGACCTGTGAGTCTGGCCAAATCGCCTTGGCAAACACGATGAACGGCCAGTGCCACAAGTAGATGGAGTATGACCAGTCGCCCAGTCGCGCCATCGGCGTGCTCGATAGGACTCTGGTGATCGCGTGCGACTCACCCGAGCCTGCCCCGATGAGGAGCACCGTGGCGACGACGGGCAGAAGGGTCCAAGCGCCTGGAAACGGTGTCTCGCTCGAAATCGTCACGACTGCGGCGACGAGTAGCGCTGTCCCGAGGCCACCCACCACCAACCCGCGGCCAGCGGAGCGGCTGTGCCATCGCCAAATCAGAAGGGCGAGCAGCGCTCCGGCGGCGAATTCCCATGCTCGAGTCAGAGGGCTGTAGAAGCCGAGGACCAGGCTCCCGAGGTAGACCAAGCGCGGAGGAAGTGGTGGCTGGCTCCCGCTGGAACCGACCACGGCCAGAAGGAACGAGACGGAACCGATCAAGCCGACCAGCACTGGCGCGGCAAGCCGTCGTCCCCTGCCCCGCGCCAGGGTCCAGCCGGAGGCAAGAATCAGCGGGAACGCGAGGTAGAACTGCTCCTCGACGGACAATGACCACGTGTGCAGCAGCGCGTTCGTTTCGGCCGGAGCGTCGAAGTACCCGCCGCTGATTCTGGCGATGACCAAGTTCCCTGCCATGAGCATTGCACCGATGCCAGTGGCTGCAGTGGCCTGCTGGGTACCCAAGGGTGAGAGTACGAAGGTCGAGACGACGACCGTCATCGCCACGGTGAGTGCAAGGGCAGGCATGAGCCGTTTGAGGCGGCGAAGGTAGAAGCGACCGAACCGGATGCGGCCTTGTTTTGTGAACTCCCGCTGCAGCATTGTCGTGATGACAAAGCCCGAGATGACAAAGAACACGTCGACGCCGACGAAGCCGCCCGGGATGGGCAGCCCAGCGTGATAGGACACGACCAGGAGCACGGCTGCAGCGCGTAGGCCTTGAATGTCCAGTCGCCGGTGTGCTTGATCGGGCGGTGCTGAGGAGTCTCGCGAGGAGGGTTCTGACGACGACAACTGGTCCCCTGGGTCAGCGATCTCACACGTGAGTAGCACAACCGGATCGAGTTGGCCTCGCGTAGCCTAACCGTCCCTTCACGACCGCACCAAGGAACACCTCATCGTGACGGCCTCCGCCCCGGACACGGCATGAAGTTGCTTGAGGGTTGCCCCGGGAAGGGTCGCTGCGCGAGGACGCGCCCATCTGGTTGATGGCCGAGGTCGCGCCCGTCTTCATCCCCATGTCCAGGACGGTTTGGAGCGCGTCGGCGCTGGCAGAGGTGCTCGTGAAGACGGCTCGGGTGCCGCCGTCGACGCACTGGAATAGGCGTTGGTGGAGACGGGCCCCACCAGGCGTCCTCGAGCGTGTCGAGCATCGAGGCGATGGAACGGACCGGCGCGACGTCACCGCTGGCCAACTGCTCGCGACCGTGGCCTCGCTTGGTGAGCAGCCCGGTCCCCCGCGCTCTCGGTCATGAGCACAACATGCAGCCAATGGTTGCATGTGACAAGGGTCTAGCGGAGCCGTGCCCGTCCGGCTGGCTGCGATCATCCGTTCGACTGAGTCCGGGTTCCCTCCCAGGTGGTTAGGATGGGGGTTCGTCTAGCAGGGGGAGAGGTCGGGTGTCGTCTGTCGTCGTCAAACGTATTGCCGTCGTGGGCTGGGACGCCCTGTCGTGGTTCTCGCAGCCCTGGTGTACTTCCTCCTCCGCTTCGACCTGACGCTCTCCGAACGGGTGTGGCAGGGAGTCATCCTCTACACCGGGCTGGCGATCGCGCTCCAGGTCGCCGCGGGTTTCAAGTTCCACCTGTACCTCGGCCGAAGCCGACTCGGGAGCTTCGACGAGGTCACCCTCTTGGGCGTCATCGTCGGCGGGGTCAGTGCGCTGTCGGCAGCGATCTTCATCCTGACCCAGCCGGTGTTCTCCCGTGGGGCGGCGCTGTTCATCCCGACGCTGGCGCTGGTCATCATGGCGGCCGGCCGTTGGGTGTTCCGCACTGCGGTCGCGGACTCACACCACGGGAACGTCGTCGGCTCGGTCCCAGCCCTCATCTACGGGGCGGGGGACGCGGGCCACCAGGTGGCACGTCTCCTCGCGACCTCCGATCAGGCGTCCTACTCCGTCGTCGGGTTCATCGACGACGACCCGAGCAAGCGGTACCTCCGGGTCCACGGGCAGCGTGTCATGGGCCGTGGACCGGACCTCGTCGACGTCGCGAGGAAGACCGACGCCGAGGTCGTGATCCTCGCCATCACCCAGGCCGAGCCCAAGTTCATCCAGGACCTGACCGACAGGTGTGCCCAGGCGGGCCTGAAGCTCGTCGTCGTCCCGCCGGTCCGCGAGATGATCGACGGGCGCGTCGAGCTCGACAAGCTGCGCGCGTTCAACGTGGCAGATCTCCTCGGGCGCCGACCCGTGGAAACCGACCTGTCCGAGATCGCCGACCTCGTCAACGGCAAGGTCGTGCTCGTCACCGGGGCCGGTGGGTCGATCGGTTCCGAGCTGGCACGGCAGGTGCGGCTGCTCGGCCCGTCTCGCCTCGTCCTCCTCGACCGCGACGAGTCGGCGCTGCACGCTGTCCAGCTGCTGCTCTACGGCTCGGGTCTGCTCGACAGCGACGACCTCGTGCTCTGTGACATTCGCGACGATGCGGCGCTCGGCCGCGTCTTCGCCCGGCACCGGCCCGAAGTCGTCTTCCACGCCGCCGCGCTCAAGCACCTCCCGATGCTCGAGCGGTACCCGGAGGAGGGCTGGAAGACCAACGTCGTGGGCTCCCTCAACGTGCTTCGGTGCGCGAGGGAGAGCGGCGTGGGTCACTTCGTGAACATCTCCACGGACAAGGCCGCCGATGCGACGAGCGTGCTGGGCCAGACCAAGCGCCTCGCCGAACGCCTCACCGCCTGGTACGCCCTTGAGACCGGTCTGCCCTACCTCTCCGTCCGTTTCGGAAACGTCCTCGGCTCGCGCGGGTCGGTGCTCGACGCCTTCCGGGCCCAGATCGACCGCGGCGGCCCGGTGACCGTCACCCACCCTGACGTCACGCGCTTCTTCATGACCATTCCCGAGGCGTGCGAGCTCGTGCTCCAGGCCGGCGCGATCGGCCAGCCGGGCGATGTCCTCGTGCTCGACATGGGGGAGCCGGTGCGCATCGTCGACGTCGCCCGTCGGCTCATCTCCGAGTCCCAGCGCGACATCGCCATCCAGTACACGGGGCTGCGACAGGGCGAGAAGCTGCACGAGGTGCTGCTCAGCGGCAACGAGCGGGGCACTCCGAGCGAGCACCCCCTGATCACTCAGGTCTCGGTGCCGTCGCTGGACCCTGTCGAGGTCCTCGTCGACGACGCCGCACACGACCACCTCGGCGACCTGCTCCGGCAGCAGATGACGGACAGCGCCATCCCCCAGCGCGCCGACGCCGGGCCCGCGGACGGGTCGCAGTGAGTACGCCGCTCGGTGCCGTGGGAGATGCCGTCGTCGCGGTCGTCGGGCTGGGGTACGTCGGGCTTCCGCTCGCCGTCGAGTTCGGCAGGCACCGTGAGGTGATCGGCCACGACATCGACAGCGCCCGGGTCAAGGAGCTGCGCGACGGCCACGACCACACCCTCGAGGTCCCACCGAACGAGCTGGCGGAGGCGTCGCGCCTGCGCTTCACCGACGACCCGGCCGACATGGCGCCGGCGAACGTCTACATCGTCACGACGCCGACGCCCATTGACGAGCACAAGCAGCCCGACCTCACCCCGGTCCTGTCCGCGACGGAGGCGATCGCCCACACGCTGCGCGCGGGTGACGTCGTGATCTACGAGTCGACCGTCTACCCGGGCGCGACCGAGGAGCGGTGCGTGCCGGTGCTCGAGGCGGTCTCCGGGCTGACCTTCAACCGCGACTTCTTCGTGGGCTACAGCCCGGAGCGGATCAACCCGGGGACCGGGAGCACCGCCTGCCGACCATCGTCAAGGTGACCTCGGGGTCCACTCCCCAGGTGGCCGACTTCGTCGACGACCTCTACCGCACGATCATCACGGCCGGCACGCACCGCGCGCCGTCGATCCGGGTCGCCGAGGCGGCCAAGGTCATCGAGAACACCCAGCGCGACGTCAACATCGCCCTCATCAACGAGCTCGCGGTGCTCTTCGACCGGCTCGGCATCGACACCGAGGACGTGCTGCTCGCCGCGGGCTCCAAGTGGAACTTCCTGGGCTTCCGTCCCGGCCTCGTCGGGGGTCACTGCATCGGGGTCGACCCGTACTACCTCACCCACAAGGCGCAGGCCGTCGGGTACCACCCCGAGATCATCCTGGCAGGCCGGCGGATCAACGACTCGATGGGCGGCTACGTCGCGTCCCAGCTCGTCAAGCGGATGACCAAGGACGGCATCCCCGTGCAGGGTTCCAGGGTGCTCGTGCTCGGCCTGACCTTCAAGGAGAACACCCCCGACCTGCGCAACTCCCGCGTCGTCGACATCATCCGCGAGCTCGAGGACTATGACATCGCGGTGGACGTGCTCGACCCGTGGGCCGACCCGCAGGAGGCAAAGGACCACTACGGGGTCGACCTGGTCCCCACACCGGAGCCGGGGGCGTATGCCGGCATTGTGATCGCCGTCGCCCACCGCCAGTTCGTCGAGATGGGGGCCGAGCGCATCCGGGCTCTCGGAACGCCCGGCGCCCACGTGCTCTACGACCTCAAGTACGTGCTGGACCGGGCCGACTCGGACCTGCGCCTGTGAGCCGGGCTGACCGGTGAGCGATCGCATCCACCTCTCGTCCCCCGATGTGGGCGAGGCCGAGGAGGCTGCCCTCGTCAGGGCCATCCGCTCGGGCTGGGTGGCCCCCCTGGGCCCCGAGGTCGACGCGTTCGAGACCGAGCTCGCGGCCTACTGCGGACGCGGTCACGCCGTGGCGCTGTCGTCGGGCACGGCGGCGCTGCACCTGGGACTGCTGACGCTGGGGGTGGGGCCGGGCAGCGCGGTCCTCACCTCGACGATGACTTTCGCCGCGACGGCCAACGCGATCACGTACACCGGGGCCGACCCCGTCTTCGTCGACTGCGACGAGACGGGGAACATGAGCCCCGATCTGCTGGCTGACGCGTTCGAGCGGATGGCCGCGGACGGCATCCCGGTGTCGGCGGTGGTCCCTGTCGACCTGGTCGGGAAGGTCGTCGACCACGAGCGGATCGACGCCCTCGCTGCTGCACGCGGAATCCCCGTGCTCTCGGATGCCGCGGAGTCCCTCGGCGCCACGCTCGCGGGGCGGCCGGCCGCGTCCTACGGGCAGGTGGCGGCGGTCTCCTTCAACGGCAACAAGGTCATGACGACCTCGGGGGGTGGCGCACTGCTCACCGACGACGAGGCCGTGGCCCTGCGCGTGCGGTACCTCGCGACCCAGGCGCGCCAGCCGGTGGTGCACTACGAGCACACCGAGGTCGGCTACAACTACCGCATGTCCAACCTGCTGGCCGCCCTCGGGCGGGCGCAACTGGGCCGCCTCGACGAGATGGTCGAGCGGCGCCGGCGCCACCGAGCGCGCTACCGCGAGCTGTTCGCCGGGGTCAGCGGGGTGACCGTCTTCGGCGAGCCGTCGGGTGGCTCAGATGACGACACCAGAGACAACCTCTGGCTCACCTCGGTGCTGGTGGACCCGGACGTCGCCGGGTTCTGCACCGACGACCTGCGCCGGGCGCTCGACGCCGCTGACATCGAGGCACGGCCGCTGTGGAAGCCGATGCACCTCCAGCCGGCCTTCTCGGCGGCGCGAGCGGTCGTCGACGGCACGAGCGAGCGGCTGTTCGCGACCGGGCTCTCGCTCCCGAGCGGCTCGGTGCTCGACGACGAGCAGGTCGAACGGGTGCAGGACACGATCCGGCGCTTCCTCGGGGGTCCCAGTGGGCGCTGACCAGGCACGGCGCGGACGGGGCTACGACGCGGTGAAGCGGGGCGTGGACGTGGTCGCGAGCGCCACGGGCCTCCTCGTCAGCGCGCCGGTGCAGCTGGTGACCGCCGGGGTGGTGCTCGTCGCCCACGGGCGCCCCGTGCTCTTCCGCCAGCCACGCCCCGGTCGCGACGGGGTGGTCTTCGAGCTCGTGAAGTTCCGCACCATGCGGCACCCGGATGCTGCCCACGTCACGGACGCAGACCGACTCACCCCCGTGGGCCGGTTCCTGCGTTCCACGAGCCTGGACGAGCTGCCCACCCTGTGGAACGTGCTCAAGGGGGACATGAGCCTGGTCGGGCCGCGTCCGCTGCTCGTGGAGTATCTTCCGCGCTACAGCCCCGAGCAGGCCAGGCGCCATGAGGTGCGCCCCGGGGTGACGGGGCTGGCGCAGGTGTCGGGGCGCAACGGGCTGTCGTGGGAGGACAAGTTCGCCCTCGACGTGGAGTACGTTGAGCGTCGGAGCCTGCGCCTCGATCTGGAGATCCTGCTGCGTACCGTCCGGTCGGTGATCCGCAGGCAGGGGATCAGCGGTGAGGGCGAGGCAACCATGAGCCCGTTCCTCGGGTCCACCTCGAGCCAGATGGGTCACGATGTCGCCTGAGAAAGTCGTCGTGGTCGGCGCGTCCGGCTTCGGGCGCGAGTGCCTCGACGTCCTCGAGGCCATGGTTGCCGCGGGGGTGCCGATCGAGGTGGCGGGCGTCGTCGACGACGGGCCCTCGCCGCTGAACCTCGAGCGGCTCGCGGTCCGCGGGATCCCCTACCTGGGCACCGTGGGGGAGTGGCTCGCCGGTCGCGGCGCACCGCGTCGGTACGTGCTCGGCATTGGGCACCCCGAGGTGCGCCGCCGCCTCGTGGACAGGCTCTCGGGTGCCGGAGCGCAGCCGTTCACGGCCGTGCACCCCAACGCGACGTTCGGGGCGCGGGTCGAAGTCGGCGAGGGGGTTGTGGTGTGCGCGGGGGCCGCGGTGTCGACGAACGTCCGGCTCGGGCGGCACGTGCATATCAACCCCAACGCGACGATCGGCCACGACGCCGTCCTGGCCGACTTCGTCTCCGTCAACCCGGGGGCTGTGGTGTCGGGTGAGGTCGTCGTGGGGGACCGGACGCTCGTGGGGGCCAGTGCGACGATCCTCCAGGGGCTGACCGTCGGCGCCGGGGCCGTCGTCGGTGCCGGCGCCGTCGTGACGCGCGATGTCCGGCAGTCCGTCGTCGTCAAGGGGGTCCCGGCCCGATGAGAACTAGCCTCGGTGCCGGTGGTCACGTTCCCTGTGACGTGGAGTGGCCCCTACGAAGAGTGACTCCGGCCTACGGCTTTAGGCTAGGTCTATGAGGAGCGGTGGGGAGCGAACCAAACGCGCCTTCGATGTGCTCGTTAGAGGCGCGGCGCTCGAGGGCTCACTGCCGGTCCCGCCGGCCATCGCCATGTCCAACAGACGGTCCCTGGAGCCACCGGTGGTCTTCCCTCGGTCACCGTACGTGAACGTTTGCTTGCTGCGCTTGGATCTCAACATCCTTGCCAGAACTGCGACAGCTTTCGTGCGGCGGGACGGAATCACCCACGAGGGTGAGGTGGCGGCCCACCCGTTCGTACGGGGCCTGGCGGATGTTCATGTCCGTCATGAGGACATGGACTCAGGTCGTAAGGAGTGGGGAACGTGAGCGAGCGGCGCCTCCGCGCAGGCGTACCCGGTGGCTGGAGACACGTGTGGAGACTCGTCTCGCTTCACCGGCTGCAGATGGCCGCGCTGGCAATCGTGTCTTTTGTGGGTGCCTCCTTGGAGGCGGGCTTCCTGGTCCTGCTCACGGGCACCGTCATCGCCATGGCTGCCGACCAGCAGGCATTGACCAGCATGTTTGGGATCACCGTCCCAGTAGGTGCGGCACTGGGTCTTGCAGGGATCGCAACCTTCCTCAGGCTGATGCTCGGGCTGGTCGGCGCACGGTTGTCGGCAGCGTTGGTCGTCAACGTCACCGTCGACGAGCGTCGGCGACTGTCCGAGGGCTTCTTGCGGGCGAGCTGGGCCGTCCAGCAAGCGGAACCATCGGGACGGCTCCAAGAGCTGATGGGCAACTTCGTCGCTCGGGCGTCCTTCACGACCACGGCTGTCACACAGGCCATCACCGCCACCCTCAGCCTGCTGGCATTTCTTGGAGTTGGGGTGGCAATTGATGCTGGTCTGACCGGGGGCGTTGTGTTCGCCCTTGTTGTGCTTGGGGCGGTTCTTGCGCCACTCCGCCACCGCATACGCGTCCTGTCGAGCCGTCTCGCGGGAAGTGGCCTGAAATTCGCGAACTCGGTGGCGGAGTTTTCCAGCCTCGGTCAGGAGATGCATTCCTTCGGAGCCCAACAACACTTCCTTGACCGGATCGACGAACTGTCGCGCGCGACAGCCAAGGATGCGCGGCGCGTCGCTGTGGCACAGGGCCAGCTCACTCCGGTTTACACGTTCATGGCGTACGCGGCGGTGGTCAGTGGTATCGCCGCGATGTGGTTCCTTGGTGTCGGTGACCTCGCGGCGATCGGTGCGGTGATGCTGCTCATGCTCAGGTCGCTCAGCTATGCGCAGCAGCTCCTGACCGTCTCCGGCCAGTTCGCCTCCTCGATCCCCTTCCTGGAGGAATTCGACAAGATTCTGGGTGGATATGCAAGGGATGCAGCGCATCGAGGCGATGCGGTCCCGGCGGCGATCGCGCCGCTTGAGATGGCGAATGTCTCCTTCACCTACGGGAGCGACCGTCAAGCACTGGACGGTGTCTCTGCCACCATCGAAGCGGGGGAACTCATCGGGGTGGTGGGCCCATCAGGAGCCGGTAAGTCCTCCTTGGCTCAGGTGCTGCTCGGGCTGAGGGATCCCACGTCGGGTCGGGTCATGGTGCACGGTGTTGACCTTCGAGAGGTGGACCGGACATGGTGGGCGGCGAGAGTGTCCTTCGTCCCACAGGACCCGATCCTCTTCACCGGCTCGGTGGCCGACAATCTCCGCTTTTTCCGTGCCGACATCTCGAATGAGGCCATTAAGCGCGCCGCGCAACAGGCAAACGTGCTTGCCGACATCGAGCGGCTTCCCCAGGGCTTCGACACTCACCTCGGCGAGCGCGGGAGCCAGCTCTCCGGCGGGCAGCGGCAGCGTCTGTCCATCGCCAGGGCGCTCGCTGCTGGCCCGGACCTGCTCATCATGGATGAGCCCACATCCGCTCTCGATGGCCGGAGTGAGACCTTGATCAGGGACACCATTAGCCAGCTTCGCGGACGGGTGACGATCATCGTCATAGCGCACCGGATCTCCACCCTCGATCTCTGCGACCGCATCATGGTGATCGAGGACGGGCGGATGACAGCCTTCGAGTCACCGCCGAGGCTGTACGAGCAAAGTGCCTACTATCGCCACGCGCTGGCAGCTGCGGGCATCGCGATCACGGGAGTCGGCGTTGAGTAATGCGCCTTTGGGATGTCCGTCTCGCTATACCGCGGTCATCGTCACGTTCCGACGGGCCGAGTCCCTGGCGGGCGTCCTGCGTACGCTGCGGCAGCAGTCGGTTCCACCGTGCCTGACGGTGGTGGCTGACAATGATCCGGAGCGTTCGGCTCACGAAGTGGTGGAGCAATCCCGCGCCGAATGGCCGGGCGAGTTGATCTACGCCCCTGTCGGGGAGAATCTCGGTCCCTCCGGGGGCTGGGCGCATGCGGTGGATATCGCAGCGTCCCTGCGCGACATTCGGGGTGACTGGGTGCTCGTCATCGACGATGACGACCCGTTCTCCGCGCCAGGCCTCATCAAATGCCTTCTGGGCCAGGCTGCAAGTCAAAGAAGCGCACTGGCGGGTATCGGCCTGCGGGGTGCACGGTGGGACCATCGCCGTGCACGCTTAAGGCGTGTTGAACCTACCGAGGGCCGCGTCGCTCGGGTCGATTACCTTGCGGGCAACGGTGCCCCCCTGTACTCGTGGGCGGCGATCGATGCGGTCGGGTTCTTCACCCCGCAGCTTTTCTTCGGGTTCGAGGATCTCGACCTGGGCTTCCGGCTCAGGTCGGCCGGATGGGATCTTGTCGTGGCGCCACATCCGTCTGTTCACACCGTTCCTGACACGGCTTCCGTCCGGACAGATTGGCGCGAGTACTACAAGACGCGAGCGCTGATTTGGACCCTCAGGGAGCACGAGGGCATCTACGCGCAGGGTCTTTCGGTGGTGCGGTCCGTTCTTCTGGGAGGGCTCCGCCTCGCCCTGGTCGAGCGGCGAGTCACACTTGCGAGGGCGAGGGTTCAGGGGGCTTGGGATGCCTACAGGGGCCGGCTCGGCGTCCGCCGCTACCACCCCTCGACGAACCCTCCCAAGTGCCGAGTCACAAGCGAGGGATCATGAGGATCCTGTTCGTGTCTTGGGGCAATGAGGGAGGGGCCCCGCGGAGCACCCTCGAACTCGCACAGCGACTCGCAGACAGGGGCCACGATGTCGGCGTGATGTTGGGGACTGGGGCAGCCGGCGCGTCCGGGTACAGAACTCTCGTGAAGGCTGCGGTTAAGGTCCGTGAGGCCTCGGGCTCCTCGTGGCCTCGAACGTTGCTTCGACCTATTGGTGCATGGGGCGCGGCCGGTGATGTTGAGTGCGGGGTCCGCGTCTGGCGTCGTACGCACGCGGAGAACGCTCTGCGCCATGTTCTCCACGCCTACAGACCAGAGGTGGTCGTGGCAAACAGCTTCCCTCGTGAACAGATGAGATGGGTGCTCGACGACGTTCGCCAACACGCGATTCCTTTCGGCCTGTACATGCGCGAGGAGCACTCGATCACCCACCTGACGGTCTCCCGGCTTCGGGTGGACTTCGTTGTCGCCAACTCGCAGTTTCTGGCGACTCAGGCTCGCTCGGCTGGATACATATGCTCTTTTGTCCCCTCCATCGTCGATCTGGGTGCCAGTCAGGTCCAGTCACGCCGACGCACGGTTGTCCTTGTGAACCCGATCCAAGAAAACCGCCCAGAGATTCTCAGAGAGCTGGCGCGACTGCGCAGTGATATTCCGTGCGTCCTCCAGGAGTCCTGGGCCCTCTCCGACTCCTGGCGGGCCGAATTGCGGACTTGGGCGGACAACTTGCCCAACCTCACACTGCAACGTCCTGTGCCCCGTCCTGCGGAGGTGTACCGGAACGCAAGGCTTATCGTCGCTCCATACCCCAGCGGACGACCGCGCGTCGTCCTCGAGTCTCAGTTCAACGGGATTCCGGTGATCGGAGCTGACCAATATGCGCTGAGAGAAGCGCTGGGTGCGGGCGGTATCTTGGTCGGGCCCGACTCCCCGCTCGATGAGTGGATTCGGACGATCATCGGCGTATGGGATGACGCTCGGTACTACGGAGAACTGAGTGAGTCCGCTTATCGGCATGCTCGTCGCTCCGAGGTCGACCCCGAGACGATCGTGACCCATTTCGAGCAGGTCGTTGCAGGGGTGACACAGTGACAGTCAGTGCCTCAGTCGTCATCCCCATGCATAACGGGGCGTCTTATATAGAACAACAGCTTGACGGACTGCTCTTGTCGCTGCGATCGAGCCCGAACACAGAATTCATCGTCGTAGACAACAGATCGATCGACTTGGGGCCTGCCCTGGTCGCTGAGTGGGCGCGCAAGAACTCGGCGCCGATACGGGTGATTCCGGGGCACGAGAGAGCGGGGGAGCCCTACGCTCGCAACGTAGGCTGGCAGGCAGCGAGGAGTGAAAAGATCCTGTTCTGCGATGCAGACGACGTAGTGAGCCCAGGGTGGTTGGGTGCCTTAAGCGGCGCCCTGGATCAGTACCGATACGCAACGGGGCCCCTGGACACCTCGAGGCTGAACCATCAAAGTATTGCCGACCTCCGTGGCCAGGCTCTCTTCAGGTCTCTCCCGACTCTGCCCAAAGGCATTCCGTTTGCTCACGGGTGCAACATGGGATTCCGACGACGAACACTCGAGGACCTCGCTGGCTTCGATGAGACCTACCTCATCGCCTGCGACGTTGAGATCGCCGTGCGAGCCTGGCAACGTGACATTGACCTGGGCTGGGCACCGGGAGCACTGGTGCACTATCGACTGCGTTCGACGGTGCCTGACGTATATCAGCAAGCGCGGGCGTACGCACGAGCCCGACGACGAATCGACCGTCTTGTCAGCAACTCTCCAAGCACTGTGGACTGGCGGCATCAGGGGCGCCGGGCGGCGTGGCTAGTGCGGCACCTACCGCAGACTGCCGCCTTTGCCGGGAGGATGAAGTGGGCATGGGTGGCAGGGCAGGTAGCGGGCGAATTGGGTGGGAGAAAATCATGGAAGGAATGACTCCGACGGCTGAGGACGTTCCGCTCGAGTTGGCGGTCATCATCCCCGCGCACAACGTCGAAGACACTCTGGCCGAGCAGTTGAACGCATTGGTGACGCAGACGTGGGCCGGCCGGTGGGGGATCGTCGTCGTCAACAACCGGTCGACGGATGACACGCTGGCGCTCGCAGAGTCCTACATGTCCCGAGGAGTCAGAGTGGTTGATGCCACGGCTCAAGCTGGTCCCTCCTATGCGCGGAACTACGGTGTTTTGTCCGTGAACGCCACGTCATTCGCCTTCTGCGATGGGGATGACGTGGTGCACCCGGGTTGGGTTTCAGCCATGGGGGACGCACTTCGCACTGCGAGCATCGTGTCAGGCCCCCTTGAGACAAACAGTCTGAATCCCTCCTGGCTGGCGCGAACACGACCCATGGCACATGACGCATCCTTGCCGACCTTCGGATCGATCGGGTTCCTATCTGGATGCAATTGCGCGATAACGAGGGAAGCCTTTGAGCTGCTGGGTGGCTTTGACGAAGGGTTTGTGGGGAATGAGGACATCGAACTGTCCCTACGCGCACTTGCTCAAGGGTTTCGGATTGAATTCGAGCCGAGAGCCCTCATTGCCTACCGTTTGCGTGATGGTCTACCGGCCGTGTGGAAGCAGGGGTTGTACTACGGAAGGGGTAGACCCGAGCTCAAGCGCCGCGCCCGCCGCCAGGGCCTAACCGCCCCCCCCGTTGGAGCAACCCTCAAGTCCTGGATGTGGCTCCTGGTGCACCTCCCGGGGCTTCGTACAAAGACAGGGCGTTTCCGGTGGGTCTGGGTCCTCGCTAACCGCATCGGGGTCGTGCATGGCCATGTCGACCGACTACGGCTTTCCATGTGGCCATGGTGATGGGACATGACGGCCGTCATACATTTGATTTCGTGAGTTTGGCTGGAGAGGCAAGCGCGTGAACGAGCCGATACGTCATGTGGTCGTCGCGACCGATGAGAACTTCATCATTCCCACCGCGACCGCTCTGCGTTCACTGTCATTAAACGACTCGGGCATGGTCACCGTATGGGTTCTGGCGTCTGGCGTCCCAGATCCCGAACGTCGCCGGATCGAGCAGTCTGTCGTGGGCACGATGACCGCGATCGAGTGGGTCGACATGGAGTCGGCCCAGCTCGGAGACACCTCCGGCAGCCCGATCGGGCGAGCCACCTACTTCCGGCTCGCCATCGGAGACTTGCTCCCTTCTAGCGTCCGGAAGGTCTTGTATCTGGACGTCGATGTGCTGGTCGTGGACTCGCTCGCTCCGCTGTGGGACCGTCCGCTCGAACAGCATCAGGTGATCGCCGCTGTGAGGTCGGTCCACTTCCCGAGCATGTGCACGTACGGGGCGATGGATCACTGGCCGCAACTGGGCCTCGATCCGCGGGCGCCGTACTTCAACGCGGGAGTCATGATGATCGACCTCGAGGGGTGGCGGGCTCTGGATGTGGGCCGTCGTTGCCTAGAGCATCTGGCCTCTCCCTTGGCCAACGGCTCGCTCGCCGACCAGGAGGCCCTCAACGTTGTCCTGGCGGGGCGGTGGGGTGAGCTGGATCCACGCTGGAATCAGCAGTCGCCGTTCCTGGAGCGCAACCGTGGGGTGGAGGCGCTGTATCCGGACGAGGTCATCCGCGCAGCCCGCGAACATCCTGCGGTCATTCACTTCCTCAACCGTCCAAAGCCGTGGCACCGGGACTGCACTCACCCCGCGCGTGGGGCCTGGCAAGCTGTCGCCAATGACACCGCCTTCGCGCCCATCGCCCTGGAGAGGACCTCAGTGACCGCTCAGGCGAAGTGGCGAATCAGACGGGCGGCGAGTGCGCTCGTCAGGGGGCGCTAGCGGTCCGTCTGCGAGATAGCAAAGTATTCTTGATCATCAAAGACCAACGTGGCCGGGACCCCCTCACCCAGATCAAATCGCAGACGGAGCGCTAGGCACGAAGTGAGGTCGCCACGACCATGAAGTGAAGCCACTCGCTATCTGGGACCAGTCGCAGCCACACACGCCGCTTCAGCCGCAGCCAAACCCAGCGCCTCGATGTTCGACGATTACTCCAGTCGGAAGAGTAGACAGAGTTGGCGCCCGTGCACTGCTCGACCCTGTATCCAGCCTTTTCGAACATCATGACCATGCTCGACTTCGTGAAAAACCGCACGTGGGTGCGGTCCAACGTTCCTGTGTCTGACCTGACTCGTGCCACGTTGGCGTGATTCCGGGTCGGGCCGGATGTTTGTGCTGGTCAGCGGCTTGAAGGCTTCGAGGTTGACACACTAATCGGGCCGGTAGGGTCGGTGCTCGTGGTGTTTGTGC
>Ga0209053_1000905_pt1 | contig 16518 bp, 16 predicted proteins | sample EBPBio152010_DNA_FD_185864 | JGI IMG/M metagenome (GOLD analysis project Ga0209053, IMG submission 185864) | Wastewater treatment Type I Accumulibacter community from EBPR Bioreactor in Madison, WI, USA - Reactor 1_7/15/2010_ DNA (SPAdes)... | ecosystem: Engineered > Bioreactor > EBPR >... | reverse complement strand
TGCAAATCCCATTCCCGCCGCGCTGCTCTATCGCTCCGGCATCCTGATCCAGATCCCGCGCCCCGAGGCTTTTGCCATCCACAAGCTGATCGTGGCCGACCGGCGGCGCGGCGGGCCGGATGCGCTGAAATCCGAGAAAGACCGCCGTCAGGCCGCCTTCCTGATCGCGGCCCTGGCCGAAGACCGCCCCGATGAGCTGGCCGAGGCCTATGCCGACGCCCTGTCGCGCGGCCCGAAATGGCGCGACCATCTTGGCCGCAGCCTGGCGCGGATGCCCGCGACGGCCGACCGGCTCAGCAGATTGGATCGGCTGTGATCACCTCGGCATCGCCCTGGACCAGCGTGTAGAAACAGGACCGCCGGTTGGTGTGGCAGGCCGGGCCTTCCTGCGTGACCTTCAGCAGCAGGCAGTCGCGGTCGCAATCAATCCGCAACTCCACCAGCCGCTGCACATGGCCCGAGGTCTCGCCCTTGGCCCAGAAGGCCTGACGCGACCGCGACCAATAGGTCACATTGCCGGTCTCCAGCGTGCGCGCGATGCTTTCGGCATTCATCCAGGCCATCATCAGCACCTCGCCCGAGGCATGATCCTGCGCAATGGCCGGAATCAGGCCATTGGCATCGAATTTCAGGCGGGTCGGGTCGAAGGCCATGATCGGCTCCTTTGCAAAGCGCGGCTTGGCGGCTTATCTAGGCCCTTGCGCGCCCGGAGGAAAGCATGAGCGACGATCTGGTGAAACTCTATTCCGGGCAGCTTCTGGCCCTGGCCGCGCAGATCCCGCATCTGGGCCGCCTGCCCGCCCCGCAAGGCAGCGCCAGCCGCCGCTCGCCGCTTTGCGGCTCGACCATCACCGCCGATGTGGTGCTGCGAGATGGCCGCGTGGCCGAATTCGCGCAAGAGGTGCGGGCCTGCGCGCTTGGTCAGGCCTCGGCCGCCGTGCTGGGCGCCGTCGCACAGGGCCGCAGCCGGGCGGAACTGGTCACCGCCCGCGCAGCCCTGGCCGCCATGCTGGCCGAAAACGGGCCGCCCCCTGACGCCCCGTTTGACGGCTATGCGGTCCTGGTCGCGGCGCGCGACTATCGCAACCGCCATGCCTCGATCCTGCTGGCGCTCGATGCGCTGATCGCCGCGATGGAGGCCGCTGGCGCGGCATGAAAAAACCGCCGCGAGCTGGCTCGCGGCGGCAGTGGCGTGTCTGAAAGGCAGGCGGCGTCGGGACAGTGACGCGATGCGGCATCGCTTGGGGTCGATGCGGGCCGAAGTCAGACCGCAGGCAGAAACTCGGGCAAAATCAGACGGATGCGGGCAGAAGGTGCAGCCCGATGATCAAAAGCGCAAAGATGGCAGCGGTGCCGACCGCATCTTCCAGCAGCGTGGACGACCGGGCGAAGATGGCTTTCACTTCCTTCAGCATCGCAACCTCCTCTGTGTTTGTTGCCTCATTGTTCTCATATCGTTCACGATATGTAAAGAACTTTTGCAGAACATTTCGGAACACATGAGAACAACGCCCGAACTGCCGCCGGGGTTCCCTCAGAGCAAGGTTCACAAGTGATTGAATTTCCTAGCCGACCGAGATCAGCCGGATCGCCCTGTCCTGATCCAGCAGCCATAGCAGATTGCGCACCGCCTGCCCGCGCGGGCCGGTCAGGTCCGGGTCATCGGCCAGCAGGCGCCGCGCGTCGGACTGCGCGATGTCCATCAAGGCGGCCTGACGTTCCAGATCCGCGATTCGGAAACGCGGCAGGCCCGATTGCGCGGTGCCGATCAGGTCGCCCGCCCCGCGCATCGCCAGATCCTCCTCGGCGATACGGAAACCGTCTTCGGTGTCGCGCAGCGTGGTCAGCCGCCGCTCGCCCCCCTCGTTCAGGGGGGCCTGATACATCAGCAGACATGTCGATTGCGCCGCACCACGCCCGACCCGGCCACGCAACTGATGCAATTGCGCAAGGCCGAAAATCTCGGCCCGCTCGATCACCATGATCGAGGCATTGGGCACGTTCACCCCCACCTCGATCACCGTGGTGGCCACAAGAACCGCCGTCTCGCCCGCCACGAAACGCGCCATGGCGGCATCCTTTTCGGCGGGCGGCATCTGGCCATGCACCAGCCCGACCCGGTCGCCCAGAGCCGCGCGCAGATGCTGGAACCGCGCCTCGGCACTGGCCAGATCAAGCGTTTCGCTCTCCTCCACCAGCGGGCAGACCCAATAGGCCTGCCGTCCCTCGGCCAGCGCCTTGCGCAGATGGGCCACCACCTCGTCGATGCGCTGCGTGGTGACCAGAACCGTTTTCACCGGCTTGCGCCCGGGGGGCTTTTCGTCCAGCACCGAAACATCCATGTCGCCATAGCTGGCCAGGGCCAGGCTGCGCGGGATCGGCGTCGCCGTCATCACCAGCACATCCGCCGCCGCCCCCTTGGCGCCCAGCTCCATCCGCTGCGCCACACCGAAACGGTGCTGCTCATCCACGACGGCTAGGCGCAAGTCATTGAAATGCACGTCTTTCTGGAACACCGCATGGGTGCCCACCAACACGTCGATCCGCCCCTCGGCCAGCGCCGCAAGCTTGGCGGCGCGGTCGGTCCCCTTGTCGCGCCCGGTCAGGATCTCCAGCCGGATGCCGGCGGTTTCGGCCAGCGGCCGCAGCCCCTCCAGATGCTGTCGCGCCAATATCTCGGTCGGCGCCATCATCACGCCCTGCCCGCCCGCCTCCACCGCGACCAGCAGCGCCAGAAAGGCAACTAGCGTCTTGCCGGCACCGACATCGCCCTGAAGCAGCCGGTTCATCCGCTGCGGCCCGGCCATGTCGGCGGCGATCTCGGCCACCGCGCGGCGCTGCGCGCCGGTCGCCTCATAGGGCAATGCCGCCAGCACCAGACCTTGCAAGACCCCGGTCCCGACACTCGGCCGGCCCTTGCCGCGCCGGGTATTGCGCCGGGCCAGCGCCAGCGTGATCTGATGCGCGAACAGCTCGTCATAGGCCAGCCGCTGCCGCGCCGGCGCGGTCGGCGCCAGATCGCCCGCGCTCTGCGGCGCATGCGCGGCGCGCAACGCCTCGGCCCAGTCGGGCCAGCCCTCACGCGCCTTCAGCGGCCCGTCGATCCATTCCGCCAGATCGGGCAGCCGCGCCAGCGCGCCCTGCACCGCCTTGCCCAGCCCGCGCTGCGTGACGCCAGCCACCAGCGGATAGACCGGCTCGTAATCCGGCAGGTCGGCGGCCTCATCGGGCGGCAGGACATGATCGGGATGGACCATCTGCGCCACGCCGTCGAACAGCTCCACCTTGCCGGACACCACCCGCCGCGCGCCCGTTGGCAACAGCTTGGTCAGGTAATCGCCGCGCGCGTGAAAGAATACGAGGTGAAATTCCAGCGCCGCGTCCCGCACCGCGATGCGATAGGGCCGCCCGCGCGATTTCGGCGGGAAATGAGCGCCCACCACCACCTCTACCGTCGCCACACAAGGCGGGGTCACGTCGCGCAGCGAGGCACGGCGGCTCCGGTCGATGCCGGAATGTGGCAACAAAAACAACAGGTCGCGCGGCCGCTCCACCCCCAGCCCCGCCATGGCCCGCGCGGTCTTGGGCCCCACGCCTTCCAGCGTTTCCAGATCGGCAAACAGCGGAAACAGCGCGGACGGGCGGCTCATCAGGCCTCGCCCGCCAGCGCGATCCAGGCGTCTTCGTCGATGATCCGCACGCCAAGCGCCTCGGCCTGTTTCGCCTTGGAGCCCGCCCCCGGCCCCGCAACCACCAGATCGGTCTTGGCACTGACCGAGCCCGCGACCTTGGCACCAAGCGCCTCGGCCCGCGCCTTGGCCTCGGCCCGGGTCATCTTTTCCAGCGTGCCGGTAAAGACCACGGTCAGGCCGGCGACCGGGCTTTGCGTCGCCCGCGCCTCAGGCGGCGTGATCTCGATCCAGAAGTTCACCAGACCGTCAACCGCCTGGCGTTCATCCCCGGCGGGCCCCAGCGTGGTGACCAGCGACGAGGCGAGAACCGCGCCAACCCCCTCAATCGACAGCATTTCTTCCCATGCCGCGCGGGCCTCCGGCGCGGCCTCCGCCATGATCTGCATGCGGGTTTTCGCCACCTCCGCACGCCGCCCGGCCTGCGCCGCCGCAGCCCTTTCGGCGGCCTCGGCGGCATCGGCCCTCAGATGCAAGAGCGCGGCCGGATGCGCCGCGTCGATGGCCGCCGCCAGCGCGTCCCAACTGCCATAATGTCGCGCCAGATCCTTGGCCGCGACCTCGCCCAGATGTCGGATGCCAAGGCTGAACAAAAAGCGTTCAAACCCGATCCGGCGCCGGTCGTTAATGGCCGCAAACAGCTTTTCGGCGCTGCGTTTGCCAAAGCCGTCGCGGTTGGCGAGCTTTGCGAGGTTGCCCGGATCGCGGGCCATCTTGAAGATAGCTGATGGCGTGTTAACGGGCAATTCGCTGTCGGCGAAGAACATCTCGATCTGCTTCACGCCCAGCCCTTTGATGTCGAAGGCGCCGCGGCTGACAAAATGTTTCAGTTTTTCAATAGCCTGCGCCGGGCAGACCAACCCGCCCGTGCAAAGGCGCACCGAATCGCCCGGCTCGCGGATGGCCGGGCTGCCGCATTCGGGGCAGGTTTCGGGAAAGACATAGCGCGCGGCCTCTGCCGGGCGGCGAGCCAGATCGACATCGGCCACCTTGGGGATCACGTCGCCGGCGCGATAGACCTGCACCCAGTCACCGACGCGGATATCCTTGCCGTCGCGGATCGGCGCGCCGGCGGAATCGCGGCCTGCGATGTAATCCTCGTTATGCAGCGTCGCGTTGGAGACGACGACGCCGCCCACCGTCACCGGGGCCAGCCGCGCCACCGGGCTGAGCGCGCCGGTGCGCCCCACCTGAATGTCGATCGCCTCCAGCCGCGTCCAGGCCAGTTCGGCCGGAAACTTGTGCGCGATGGCCCAGCGGGGCGTAGCCGCGCGAAACCCGAGGCGTCGTTGCAGGCCAAGGTCGTTCACCTTGTAGACCACGCCGTCAATGTCATAGCCCAGCGTGGCGCGCTGCGCCTCGATACAGCGATACTGATCGAGCAATTCGGTCACATTGGCGCAAAGCCGGGTCAAGGGGTTGGTCTGGAAACCAAGCGCGGCAAGCCGGGCGATGGCCTCGAATTGCGTCGCGGCCAGCGGTTCGGACAGCGCCCCCCAGGCATAGGCAAAGAAGCGCAGCGGGCGGGCGCGGGTGATCGCCGGGTCCAGCTGCCGCAGACTGCCGGCCGCGGCATTGCGCGGATTGGCAAAAGTCTTGTCGCCCGCCGCCGACGCGCGACTGTTGAGCGCGGCGAAATCGGCATGGTTCATGTAAACCTCGCCCCGCACCTCCAGCAGCGCGGGCGCGCCGGTCAGGGTCTGGGGAATATCCGCGATGGTGCGGGCATTCTCGGTCACATTCTCGCCGGTTTCGCCATCGCCGCGAGTCGCGGCCTGCACCAGAAATCCATCCTCATAGCGCAGCGACAGCGACAGGCCGTCGATCTTGGGCTCGGCCGTGAAGGCCAGATCGCCCTCATGGCCCAGATAGCTGCGGATGCGGGCCACGAAATCGGTCACATCGCTGTCGTCAAAGCCGTTTTCCAGGCTCAGCATCCGCTGTTCGTGGCGGATCTTGCCAAAACCTTCGGCCACGGCCGCACCGACCTGTTCGGTCGGGCTGTCGCCCCGCTTCAGCCCCGGAAACCGCGCCTCGATCGCGGCATTGCGCTGTTTCAGCGCATCATAGGCGGCGTCGCTGATCTCGGGCGCATCATCGCGGTGATAGGCGATATTGGCGCGCGCGATCGCAGCCGCAAGGCGCGCCAGCTCGGCCTGCGCCTCGGTCTCGGTCAGCTCGGTCACCGGCGTCGTCTCGGTCATGCGCCCCTCCCCTTTGCCCCAGATGTAGGAGAGCCGGGGCAAGAGGTAAAGCGATCACGCCCCCATGGCGAGACGGCGGTCCAGATCGGCCGGAGTCGGGTCACGCAACACATAGCCACGGCCCCAGACCGTCTCGATATGGTTCTGGCCGCCCGTCGCCTCGGCCAGCTTCTTGCGCAGCTTGCAGATGAAGACGTCGATGATCTTCAGTTCCGGCTCATCCATTCCGCCGTAAAGGTGATTGAGAAACATCTCCTTGGTCAGCGTGGTGCCCTTGCGCAGGCTCAGCAGTTCCAGCATCTGGTATTCCTTGCCGGTCAGATGCACGGTCTTGCCATCCACATCGACCGTCTTGGCATCCAGATTGACGCATACCCGCCCCGTGCGGATCACCGATTGCGAATGCCCCTTGGACCGGCGGATGATCGCATGGATGCGCGCGACCAGTTCCTCGCGGTGAAAGGGCTTGGTCAGGTAATCATCCGCACCAAAACCGAATCCCTTCAGCTTGCTGTCGGTATCGTCGGACCCGGACAGGATCAGGATCGGCGTGTCGATCCGCGCCAGGCGCAATTGCCGCAACACCTCATGCCCGCTCATGTCCGGCAGATTGAGATCGAGCAGGATCAGGTCGTAATCATACAGCTTTGCCAGGTCGATCCCGTCCTCGCCCAGATCGGTGCAATAGACGTTCAGATTGGCATGCGTCAGCATCAGTTCGATACTGCGCGAGGTCGTGGGATCATCCTCCACCAGCAGAATGCGCATTCCAGGTCTCCGCTTCAGCGCCCATGTCGTTAATCATACTGGCGGCCAATGGTTAACCACAGGTTACTGTGGCATAGCGAACGCGGAAAACAATCTAAAGTTGTCGATACTTCTGAATTGCCGTCACTTTCAGGGCTTTTTCACCATGACGCTCCACCGCGGCGCGCCACAGCGTGAACTCCTCCTCCGACAGTGCATAGCGCTCCATCGCCTCGTTTTCGGTGATCAGGCCGTGGATCACCGCCTTGACCACCACTGCCTTGCGCGAGGCGACCCATCGGGTCGTATCCTCGGGCGGCAAATCCGCCCGGCTCAGCACCGAACCGTCCGGCAAGGTCACCTGCCGCGGCCCATCCACACGTTTGAGATACATCACCACCCCTTTCGTCGGCTGTCCGACCCCTGCGTTTCCTCGTGAAGTTTCGGCAATCTGGCTTAAGCAAGGGTGAAGCCGCATCTTGAGAGTGCGCAGCATTTTCCTATATTGCCGGAGAATTGCCGCAGCGCGCGGCCCTGGATCCAGATCATGCTCGACCGGCCATTGAACTCGCTGGGGCTGCCCAAGCCCCCGTCCGAAACCCGCGTTGTCGTCGCCATGTCGGGCGGCGTGGACAGTTCCGTCGTGGCGGCGGTGCTGAAGGACGAGGGCTATGACGTGGTGGGCGTCACGCTCCAGCTCTATGATCACGGCGCGGCACTGGCGAAAAAGGGCGCCTGCTGCGCGGGCCGCGACATTCACGATGCCCGCCGCGTGGCCGAAACCATGGGCTTTCCGCATTATGTGCTGGATTACGAAAACACCTTCCGCGAGGCGGTGATCGAGGAATTCGCCGATGCCTATCTGGCGGGCGCGACCCCGGTGCCCTGCATCCGCTGCAATGAGCGGGTGAAGTTCAAGGATCTGCTGGCCACCGCCCGCGATCTGGACGCCGACTGCATGGCGACGGGCCATTACATCCAGCGCAAGATGGGGGCTGCGGGGGCGGAGCTGCATTGCGCCGCCGATCCCAACCGCGACCAGAGCTATTTCCTGTTCTCCACCACGCCGGAACAGCTCGATTACCTGCGCTTTCCGCTGGGCCATCTGGTGTCCAAGGCCGAGACCCGGGCGCTGGCCGCCAAATACGGGCTGCCGGTGGCCGACAAGCCCGACAGCCAGGACATCTGCTTTGTCCCGAACGGCAATTACGCCGCGGTGATCGAAAAGCTGCGCCCCGGCGCGGCGGAACCGGGCGAGATCGTCGATCTGGCGGGCCAGGTCGTCGGCACGCATCGCGGCGTGATCCATTACACGATCGGCCAGCGCAAGGGGCTGGGCATCGGCGGGCTGGGCGAGCCGGTCTATGTCGTGCGGCTCGACCCCGAAAGCCGGCAGGTCATCGTCGGCCCGAAAGAGGCGCTGTCCACCCGTACCGTGCCGCTGCGCGAGGTGAACTGGCTGGGCGACGCGCCGTTCGACAGCCAGGACGAATGGCAGGTCAAGGTCAAGGTCCGCTCCACCCGGCCGCCGCGCCCGGCGGTGATCCGGCCGATCTCGGCCACCGAGGCAGAGGTCGAACTGCTCGATCCCGAAGACGGGATCAGCGCCGGCCAGGCCTGCGTGTTCTACGCCCCCGAAGGCAGCCGCATCCTGGGCGGCGGCTGGATCTGGCGCGGCCGCTGACCCCCGCGCCCGATTTTTCGTCGAAAAATCGCTACAGCGCCGCCAGAACCGAGGCCGCCGCGCGCAGGCCCGGCGGGGTGCCCCCCTGGCCCAGACGCTGCATGGTCAGGGCCATCGCCGCCTCTTGCGCCGCGCGCTTCGGCCCCGGTGCCAGCAGATCAAGCAGCGCCGGCGCAATGCGCCCGGCCGTGCAATCCGGCCCCAGAAACTCTGGCACCGCCCGCGTTTCGGACACCAGATTGACCAGCGTCACCGTGTCGATCCGCGCCGCCCGCCGCATCAGCCAGAAACTGACCGGATGCAGCCGATAGGCGATGACCATCGGACAGCCATTCGCCGCCAGTTCCAGCGACACCGTGCCCGAGGCCGCCAGCGCCACATCGGCCGCCGCGAAGGCGCCGCGCTTGGCGCCCGGATCGGTCACGATCTGCGGCGCGATCGGCCAATCCGCCGTCAGGTCGCGCACCAGATCGGCCACCCCCCGCAGCGTGGGCAAGACCACCCGTGCCGCCGGATGGGCCGCCTTCACCCCGGCCATCACCTGCCCCAGCACCGGCGCCAGCCGGCTGACCTCGCCCCTGCGCGATCCGGGCAGCGCCAGGATCAGCGGCCCCGGCCCGGCAAAGGCGGCGCGCTCCGCCGGGCTGGCCAGCGGTTCGGCGACCACCGGATGCCCGACGAAATCGCAGCTCATGCCGGCGGCGGTCATATAGGGCGGCTCAAAGGGCAGGATGGCAAGCACATGGTCGATCACCTCGGCCATGCGCCCCGCCCGCCCGGGCCGCCAGGCCCAGACCGAGGGCGCGACATAGTGGATCGTCCGCAGGTCAGGCCGCCCGGCCTTGACGATCCGCGCCACGCGCAGGCAGAAATCCGGGCTGTCGATGGTGATCAGCGCCTCTGCGCCGCTCTCCAGCATGGCGGCAGCGGTTTCGCGGATGCGGCGCTTGAGGTGGAAATACTTCGGCAGCACCTCGGCGATGCCCATCACCGAAAGCTCCTCCATCGGGAACAGGCTCTCCATCCCCGCGGCCTGCATCAGCGGCCCGCCGACGCCGGTAAAACGGACCCCCGGCGAAAGCGTCTTCAGCCCCGCCATCAAGGCGGCGCCCAGACGGTCGCCCGAGGGCTCCCCGGCGACAAGAAACAGCTTCACGGCTCGCGCGCCCAGAGAAACAGGCCCAGCCGCGCGGCCTCGGCCATCATGGCGGCGCGGTCCAGCAGGATCACCCCGCCGGCCTCAAAGGCGATGCCCGCCAGACCGGCGGCATGGGCGCGGGCCAGCGTCGCCGGCCCCAGCGTCGGCAGGTCGATGCGGCGATCCTGACCGGGCTTGGGCGCCTTGTAGAACACGCCGCGCGCCCCGGCAGGGTCGGGGCGGCGGGCGGTCTGCGCCATCCAGTCCAGCATCGCATCGGTGCCTGGCAACGCCTCGACCGCCAGACACAGGCCCTGCGCCACCACCGCACCCTGCCCCACATCCACCGCGCCAAGCGCCGCCACAATCGCTGCGGCGCGGCTGGCATCACGCTCATCCGCCGCCGAAGGCGCACCACACAGCACGCCCGGCCCCGGCACCAGATCGGGCGCCACATCCTGCGCGCCGACCACGGCAAACCCCGCCTCCTCGAAAATCGCGATCACCTCGCGCAGCGTCGCATCGTCGCCCGCCTGCATCGCCGCCAGCAGGCGCGGCACCATCTGCGCCGTGCCCGGGTCGAACAGCGACGGGTCAAGCCGGGGCCGCTGCACCGCGCCGGCAAAGACCACGCGCGTCACGCCCGCATCCTCCAGCGCGCGCAGAAACGGCACCAGCCGCTCGACCCGGAACATCTGATCGACCGCCAGCCCCTCGGGCGCAAAGCCGTCAAGCGCACAGACCAGCGGCGCCTCCAGCGCGGCGGCCAGCGCGGCCGGCAGTCGCCCGGCGCCGGCGATGATCGCGGTGCGGCTCATTTCGGGGTCAGAAAGCTGCGATCCGAGGCGGAGAGGATGAAATCCGTCATCTCGCGCACATGGTCGCTGTCGGTTTCCTCGGCCAGACGGCGCGCGCGGTCGAGGAACGACCCCTCGCCCTGGGCCAGCATCTGATAAGCGGCGCGCAGCGCGGTGATCTCCGACCGTTCCACCCCACGGCGCTTCAGCCCGACAAGGTTCAGCCCGTCCAGCACGCCGCGCGGGCCCTGCACCAGCCCATAGGGCACCACGTCATTGGTGACCATGGTCACCGCGCCGATGATCGCGCCGCGCCCCACGCGCACCCATTGATGCACGCCCGACAGGCCGCCCACGATCACGTCATCGCCGATATGGCAATGGCCGGCGATGGCGGCCTGATTGGCCAGCACCACGCGATTGCCGACAATCGCGTCATGGCCGACATGGCTGCCGGTCATCATCAGCACATCGTCGCCAACCGAGGTCAGTCCGCCGCCGCCCTCGGTGCCGGTATTGAGCGTGGCGCCCTCGCGGATCTTGCAGCGCCGGCCGACGGTCAGGCGCGTGCGTTCGCCCCGGAACTTGAGGTCTTGCGGCACCTCGCCCACCACGGCGCCGGGAAAGATCACCGTCTCGTCGCCGATCTCGGTCCAGCCGGTGACCACGCCATGTGGCTTGACCACCACGCCGGCGCCGAGCGTGACCTCGGGGCCGATCACTGCAAAGGGGCCGATCTCGCAGCCCGGGCCGATCTGCGCCCCGGGTTCGACCACGGCCATGGGATGAATGCGCGGGGCTGTCATCGCATCAGGCCTTGGGCACGTCGAACATGGCCATGAATTCGGCCTCGCAGGCCAGCTCGTCGCCCACCATGGCGCGGCCCTCGAATTTCCAGACCCGGCCACCGCCGCGCACCGCCTTGACATGCAGTTCCAGCACGTCGCCCGGCACCACCTTGCGGCGGAACTTCACCTTGTCCACGCCCATGAAGAAGACATTGGCGTTCTTGTCCACCAGATCCATCGACAGGCCCACCAGAATGCCCGAGGTCTGCGCCATCGCCTCGATGATCATCACACCGGGAAAGACCGGCATGCCGGGGAAATGCCCGGTGAATTGCGGCTCGTTCATGGTGACATTCTTGATGCCGACGCAGCTTTCATTGACGAAGATGTCGCGCACCTTGTCCACCAGCAGAAACGGGTAGCGGTGCGGCAGGATGCGCTGGATCAGCGCGATATCGGCGAATTGCGGGGCGGCGTCGGTCATCGGGATCTCCGGGTTTCGGGGCTGCTTCTGTGGCAGCGGGATGGTCAGGGTTGCGGCGCGGGGAATGGCGGGTCGGCGGGCGGCTGACTGCCATCGCCCAACACCGCGTCAATCCGCGCAATCGCGCGGTCGGTGATATCGACGGCCTCCAGCGACAGGACAACGCTTGCCTTGTCCAGCAGGACCGCGGCGCCCAGCTCGGCCATCAGATCGGCCAGGACCGGCGTCGCGGTGCGGGCAAAGGTCTGGCGGTCCTCGTCGGTCTGGCGCGCCAGATCGCGGGCCTTGGCATCCTGCGCGGCGCGGATGCCATGCACCTTTTCGTCAAAAGCGGCGGCGGCGGTCCTGAAATCGGTGGCGGGCATGGTGGCGCGGCGGGCGGTCAGGTCGCGCTCCTCGGCCTCCAGCGCGGCATCGAGCCGCTGGTTCTCGGCCAGCAGCCGGCCCCGCTCGGCCTCGGCGCGGGCGGCCATGGCCTTGCCAAAGGCGGTGCGGGAAAACAGCTCCTCGCGCGCGATGACGGCGATCTGCGAAAAGACACGCGGCGCGACCGCCGGCCCCGCCGGCTCGGCGCCGGTCTGCGCCGGGGCTGCCCATGCCACAAGCAGCAGCGCAAGGGCCAGTCCGGCCCCCGCCCCGCGCCGCGCCATCGGGCGTGCTATGCCCGGCCCGCCCATCTCAGAACTTGGTCGAGATCGTCAGGTCGAAGCTCTGCTCCTTGTCGTAATCCTGTTTCGACAAGGCCTTGGAGAAGTTGAACCGCAGCGGCCCGATCGGCGTGTTCCAGAACACCGAAACTCCGACGGCCGACCGCAGGTGGAACCCGTCATCCACCGTCGCGCCATTATGGCCGGCCACGTCATCCAGGCTCCAGACCGAACCGAAATCGGCAAAGACGCCGCCATTGATGCCGTATTCCTCGGGCAGGCCCAGCGGGAAATCGGCCTCGAACCGCGCCACGGCGAACAGGTTGCCGCCCAGCGGATCGTCAGAGGCCAGATCGCGCGGCCCCAGACCAGCGGGTTCAAAGCCGCGAATCTTCGGCGTGCCGAAGAAACGGTCGGTCACCCGGCTGTTTTCATTGTTGAGCATATGCACCGCGCCGCCCTCGAAAATGGCGCGCAGGGTCACTTCCTCGTTCCAGACCTTCGTTTCGGCCACCGCCAGCGCGGTTGCGGTCACGCTGTCCAGATCGCCGCCCAGACCGGCATAATCCAGACCAAAGCGCAGCAGCACGCCGCCCTTGGGGTTCAGCCCGGTCAGCCGGTTGTCATAGCTGTAGGTCATGCCCAGCCCGGTGCTGAGCAACCCGCCCCGCGCGGCGTCGCGCTGGATGATCGGGGTGGTGGCCAGATCGGTCTCGTCCTCGGGCGTGGCCGGGTCGTCCACAGTGCCGGCATAGACGTCGGTCAGCTTGGATTCCTTGGCAAAGGCCCGCACCTCCAGCCGGCTGCTTTCGCTGACCGGGAATTCCAGTGCCGGGATGATGCCGATCAGACGGGTGTCATAGCTGGCATCCTGGTTGTCCGACACCCGGTAGAAGGCGCTGAACTTGAACTTGAGATCACGCCCCAGCAGCGACGGCTCGATAAAGGTGATGGAACTGTCGGTGCTGTCCGACCCGGTGGAGATGCTGACCCCGACGGTCTGCCCACGACCGAGGAAGTTGCCCTCGGTCAGGCCCACGTTGAAGCCCACGCCCGACGCGGCGCCATAGCTTGCCCCGAAGGACAGAGACCCGGTCGGCTGTTCCTCCACATCCACATTGACCACGACCTGATCGGGCGCATTGCCCGGTTCGGCATTGACCTTGGCATCCGAGAAATAGCCAAGCGCGCGGATGCGTTCGGCCGATTGCCGGATCTCGCGCGGGTTGAAGGGGTCGCCTTCGACCGTGCGGAACTGGCGGCGCACAACCTGGTCCAGCGTGGTGGTGTTGCCCTCGATGTCGATGCGTTCGACAAAGACCTTGGGCCCGCGCCGCAGCGTAAAGGCGATGTCGAGCGTGCGCTCGCGTTCGTTGCGCGTCACCACCGGCTCGATCGAGACGAAGTTCAGCCCCTTCTTGAGCGCGAGATTCTCCAGCCGGGTGATGTTGTTTTCCACTTGCGCCGGCGAGTAGACCGTGCCCGGACGCAGCCGCAGCGCCGCCTCGAAATCAGCGGCGTCCAGCCCCTCAATCTCGCTCACGGCCGAGATGTTGCCCAGCCGGAATTGCTGGCCTTCCTTCACGGTGAAGGTAACAAAGACGCCATCGCGTTCGCGCGCCACCTCGGCGGCGGCATCCATCACCTGCGCATCGACATAGCCGCGCGACAGGTAGAAATCGCGCAGCAGCTGCTTGTCCACCTCAAGCTGTTCGGGGCGCAGCGTGTCTTTCTTGATCAGGTTGCGCAGCAGGCCCGCCTGCTTGGTCTCCAGCACCTGACGCAGCCGGCGGTCGGTAAAGGCGCGGTTGCCGACAAAGGACAGACGCTCCACCTCGACGGTCTTGCCCTCGGTGATTTCAAAGACCAGATCGACCGCGCTTTCGCTGCGGCGGATCAGCTTGGGCGTCACCGTGGCGGCCAGACGCCCCTGTTCGCGATAGCCTTCGGCGATCGAGGCGGCATCGGCCTCGGCCAGGGCGGGCGAATAGACGCGCCGCGCCTTGGACTGGATCACCCCGGCCAGCAATTCGTCCTTGAGGCGCTTGTTGCCCTCAAAGTTGATGGCATTGACGATCGGGTATTCCTTGACGCGGATCACCAGGCGCGCGCCCTGCGGCTCGATCGCGACTTCCTCGAACAGGCCCGATTTCTGAAGCCCCTGATAGGCGTCGTTCAGCGCCCCGGCGCTGAGCGTCTGGCCCCGGCTGATTCCGGTCAGCTTGAGGATGGTCGCGGCATCGACATTGCGATTGCCCTGCACCTCGACCTGCGAAAAGCTGTAGCCCTGCGCCAGGGCCGGCGTCACGATGGCGGCGGAAAGCCCGGCACAGCCAAGGAAAACCCCCATGGCCACCCCGCGCAGCAAACGCGCCTTTGCGTTGCCGCGCTGCGAAAGCGCCCGCTCTGCCTGAATCATGGCCTGCCCCATCCCGTCAAATCATTGCGTCCTGACTACCGGGAAAGGTGCGCCTTGTCAAAAGGCAGACCAGCCTTTGCGCCCCGCCGCCGCGCCGGCACAAACCCTGTGTTGCCGTGCTGCCGCCCTGCGGCATGACAAAAGGGGCACACCCTGCGGCACGCCCCTGTCGAAAAGCGGTGAATGTGCGGTGCGGCGGGCGGCCCCCGGTCAGGGCTGCGGCATCACCTGCATGCCCAGCACGGCCCCCACGGCCAGCGTGGCCGCCAGCGTGCCCAGCACAAAGAACGCATCCCAGTTCAGGCCCACCAGATAGCTCAGCCCGCGATAGCCTTTGACAACCGTTTGCATGGTCACACCCCTTGCTTGTTGCCTCGGGTATGACGCGCGAATGTGGCAAAAGCGCGGCGCCTCCGTGGCGCTGCCGCGTCAGCAGAAGACGATGTCGTTGCCAAGCGCGAACAGCATCAGCGACAGCAGCAGCGTCAGCCCCGCCGCCATCATCACCTGCATCGCCCGGTCCGAGGGCGGGCGCCGCGTCACCGCCTCATAGGCGTGGAACAGCAGATGCCCGCCATCCAGCACCGGAATGGGAAACAGGTTCATCATGCCCACGGCGGTCGAAAGCATCGCGATGAACCACAGGAAGCTGGAAACCCCCATCGAGGCCGCGGCCCCCGAGGTCTTGGCGATGCCGATCGGCCCCTGCACATTGCAGGTGGAGATCTTGCCCGCGATCATATGCCCCAGCCCCGACAGGCTGGTGGAGATCACGTCGCCCATCTGCGTGACGCCCAGCCACAGCCCCTCGACCGGGCCGGGCACCCGGGTTTCGGGGGTGAACATCGGCCCGCCCGACAGACCGATCAGCCAGCGGGTTTCGAACCCGCCCTCGCGTTTGGGCAGATCGACCCGCTTGGGGGTGATCGTCACCTCTTGCACAGCGCCCGCGCGCAGGATGGTCAGCGTGACCGGCTTGCCGTCCGAGCCGCCCACGATCTCGCGCAGCTGGTTGAAGGCGACGACAGGCTGGCCATTGATCGCCTGCACGAAATCGCCATCCTCCATCCCCGCCTCGGCCGCCGCCGACAAGGGTTGCACCTGGCCTACCAGCGGCGGAAAGGGATAGGGGCCCGACACCTCGGTCGCGCTGCCCGCACGCTCCACCCCGTAGCGCACCACGGGCGCGGGGGGCAGGGCATCGGCCACGGTAAAGAAGGTTTCCAGATCGGGGGTCGGCGTGCCCTCGATCGCGGTGATGCGGTCGCCCGGCTGCAAGCCCTGCGTCACGCCCGGCACCTCGGTCAGGCTGCCGACCACCGGCAGATCGGTCGCGATGCCCTTGACCCAGAAGAAGCCGGCAAAGATCGCGATGGACATCAGAAAGTTGAAGACCGGCCCCGCCGCCACCGTCGCCGCCCGCGCCCAGAGGGGGGCGCCGTGCATGGTATGGCGCTGTTCCGCCGGGCTGAGCGCACGGATCGCCGCGCCATCCTTGCCCGAGGCCGCGTTGCTGTCGCCCAGGAATTTCACATAACCGCCAAAGGGCAGCGCGGCGATCTGCCAGCGCGTGCCGCGCTTGTCCACCCAGCTTGCCAGACGCGGGCCAAAGCCCAGGCTGAACACCTCGGCATGGATGCCCGACCAGCGGCCGACGATGTAATGGCCATATTCATGCACCGCCACGATCACCGACAGCGCCGCAACGAACGCGACCACCGTCAGGGCAAGATTGCCGAAATCCGGCAGCAAACCGACCATATCCAACCTGTTCTTTCCTCAGCCCGCGCGCCGCGCGGCGAAACCGGCGACCCGCTCCGACGCCACGGCCCGCGCGGCGGCATCCATCTGCAACACGTCTTCCAGCGTCTTTGGGGCATTTCCAAGGCCCCCGGCGCCCGAAAGCACGGCAAGCGTTTCC
>Ga0209053_1000902_pt1 | contig 16567 bp, 14 predicted proteins | sample EBPBio152010_DNA_FD_185864 | JGI IMG/M metagenome (GOLD analysis project Ga0209053, IMG submission 185864) | Wastewater treatment Type I Accumulibacter community from EBPR Bioreactor in Madison, WI, USA - Reactor 1_7/15/2010_ DNA (SPAdes)... | ecosystem: Engineered > Bioreactor > EBPR >... | reverse complement strand
AGCCCCGCCCGCCGCAGCCGCAGGCAGAGATCGACATCCTCGTAATACATGAAATAGCCGGGATCAAAGCCGCCAAGCGCCGCAAAGGTGCTGCGCCGGATCAGCATGAACGACCCATAGACCCAATCGACCTCGGTCGGGCCGTCCAGCGGCCGGTCCTCCATCATGTAGCGGCGATAAAAGCCGGGCTGGCGCGCCCAGCCCTGCACGCCAAAGCCGCGCAGCGCGGTGATCGCCGCCGTCGGAAAGTGCCGGAAATTGCGCTGGTCGCTGCCATCTTCGTTCACCAGCCGCGCCGCGACGATGCCACAGGCGGGGTCATCCTCCAGCAGGCGCAGCGCCTGTGCAAGATCGCCGGCATGATAGGCCGTGTCGGGGTTCAAGATCAGCAAGACCCGTCCCGTGGCCATTTCCGCACATTTGTTCATGTTTGCGCCAAAGCCCACCGGCTGCGTATTGTGCAGCAAGATCAGCCCCGGGCGCAGACCGCCGATCCGGGTGGCGAAATCGGGTTCGTGCAGGTTGTCCAGCACGATCACCTCGTGCCGCAGGCCATGCAGCGCCGCCGCATCCAGCGAGGCCAGACAATCGCGCACGAAATCGCCATGGCCATGGCTGACCAAGAGGATCGACAGATCCGGCGCGGCGGTCTGCGACGCGGTTTCGGCAAAGCGCTGTCCGATCGTCATGGCAGCCGCTCCGCGATCAGGCGCAGCTTGCGTTCCACCCGCACCGACCAGTCATGCCCCGCCATGGCGCTGGCCCGCGCGGCACGGGTGACGGGGCTGGCCAGTTGGGCCTCGCAGGCGGCGATGAATTCCTCGGGCGTGTCACCCACGGCGACCAGCGACCGCAGCCGCCGCGCCACAGGCACGTCGCGCCCCACCACCGGCAAGCCGGCCGCGAGGTATTCGTAGCATTTCAGCGCATCGCCATTGCGCGTGATGTCATTGAGCGGAAAGGGCATCAGCCCCAGATCCATCCCCTTCATGAAGCCCGGAATGCGCGCATAATCCTGCGGGCCAAGGATGTGGACATTGCTGACCCCGCCGAATACCGCCGGATCAAAGCCGAACCAGACATAGCCCACAAAGGCAAAAGACCAGTCGGGCCGCAGCCGCGCCATGGCGGCGATCAGCGGTATGTCGATCTTCCACGGGTCGAGCCCGCCGAAATAGCCGATGACCGGATGTTTCAGCCCGGCAATCGCGGCGGGGACCGGCGTTTCGGGGCGCAGGGCCTGACCAAAGAACCCGATATCGGCCCCGCAATTCACCTCATGCGTGTCGGGGTTGGTGGCGCGACGCGGCGCGCACAGCTCCTCGGTCACTGCAAAGACCAGATCGGCGGCGGCGCAAACCTCGGCATCCAATTGGCGCACGGTGCGCCGCTGCGCCTCGGTCCGGGCCAGCGCGGCATCGTCATCGCCGCATTCATAGATTTTCAGCCGCGCCGGAAAATCCCGCAGCAGCGTGCCGGTGTTATACATGAAGCTCCACAGGCAGATATCGCGAAAACCCAGCCGCCGCGTCACCCGCCGCACCAGGTGCGAGAGCAGCCGCCCGCTGATCCGGGCGGCGGCGGGGTGGCGCGACTGGCCGATCATCGCCAGCGGTGGCGGGCGATAGACCCAGATATTCGGCTCCACCTCGCGCAGTGCCGTGCCGACCGCGCGCTTGCGTTTCTGGATACGCGCGCTGCGCACCCAGGAGGACAGCGATTCAAAAGGCTCCACGACCAGAACGCGATGCCCCAGCCGCGCGAGGTGGCGGATGGTGTAATCGGGGTTCGAGGCGACAACCCCCCAGTTCGACACCGCGATACAGACAAAATCCAGCGTGCCGGGCGCAAGAACGGGCGGAGGACGCGAAACGCCTGTCGGGCGTTCATCCTGCATTAGTGAACATTCCTTCGTTTTTCTGCGGCAATCAGTCCGAAATAGCCAAGGGATTTGCAAAAGGGGATCGTGTTCAAACCGTGGTCCAGCCCGCGCAGCGTGCGTTCGGCAAGCGGCGAGCGCAGGAAGGGCAGATAGGCACCCATCCGCAGGAACACCACCTGCGGAAACAGATGCCGCAATTCACCGTCAAAGCTGCGGCGCAATTGGGCCAGACGGCGCTTGGTCAGTGGATATTCGTCACTGCTGGAGGCCTTTTCGATGCCAAAACGGCCGGGCAGCAGCGCCCGCGCCGCCATCAGCAGCGGATTGAGGCCCATGGATTCGATGAAGGCCGCCTTGCCGCCAGGGCGCAGCACGCGACCAACTTCGGTCGCGGCGCGGTGCAGATCGAGATGATGCAGGACGCAACTGCCGACCACCGCGTCAAAGCTGGCATCGGGGAAATCCAGGTTCTCGCAATCCATCACGCGAAAACGGCAGCGCGGCGAGACGCCTGAAATCACCGCGCGATGCTGCGCCGTGGTGACCGAACGGGGAGAGATATCGACCCCCGTCACCTCGGCGCCGCGATGCGCCAGCGCGACCGACAGAAAGCCCCGGCCACAACCCAGATCCAGCACCCGCAGCCCGGGCCGCAGGTCGATATGGGCGACGATCGCGTCAAGGAAGACGGCCATGTCGAAATGATCGAGCCAGGGCATCGTGCGGTCATGCCCGTCCTGGCGCTGCACCCGCAGCGTGTGGTCATCCGTCTCGGCGCGGTCCGCGACATCATCCCAGAAGGCGGCCTCGCGGTCCTGCTTGGCGGCGGCTCTGTGGTCGGGCATGGGCATGGGTTTCTCCCGCATGCGGTTTCACTTGGTAGAGACGATGGCCTCGGGCAGCGCGCCCTCGGCCTCGCCAATGGTCAAGGCGCCTTTGCGATCGGCGGCCAGATACCACAGCCGCAGCACGCCATTCTGCACCACGGCCGACGGCGCCAGCACCTGATGGCCGTCCCGGTCGCGCCGCTTGCCCTTGTCGATCAGCGGGCGCGCGCCGAAATCCCAGGGTCCGTCGGGCGAGGGGCCGGTGGCCACGCCAATGGCGCGATCCTCGTCGTGCAGGCCGGTATAGAACAGCAGGAACCCGCCTTCGGGGTTGGGCACCAGCCAGGGTTCGGCCAGCCCGTCACGCCGCCAGCCCTTGAACTGCCCCGGGCGGGCGATCGGCTCGGGCGATTTGGTCCAGTTGCGGCCATCGCTTGACGTGGCGCCCAGCAAGAACACCCCGCCCGACCCGATGCGCGAAAAATCGCTGTAGGCATGGCCGACATAGACCATGTGATAGTTCGTGCCGTCGAACCAGATCGACGGACTATAGATCGCGTCATTGTCATACCAGCCGGGCGTCGGTCGCATCACCGGATCGTCGCTGACCCGGGTGAAATTTCGCCCGTCGGCCGAGGTTGCCATCCACAGCGCCGCGGGAAAGCCCTTGGCCGGCACGCCCTCGTCGCGATAACCGGCGAAGAACAGCTCCCATTGCCGGCCGTGGCGCACCAGTTCGGCGCTTTCGACATTCTGATCCCAGGCATCGGGCCGCCCGGCCATGATCATGCCCTTCACCGCGCCGCCCCCGCCCTCGGGCTGCCAGGACCGCCCGTCGGAGGAGACCGCCCGCGCGATCACCGTGCGGCCGGTCGTCATGTCCAGATCGGTATAGACCATGACCAGCCCGCCCTCGGTCACCTCGATGCTGGGATCCGAGGCGATGATGGTGCCGCGATAGAACTTCCCGCTCTTGCGCATGGCGGGCGAGGTCTCGGCCATGGCCGCATCAAGGTGCAGTGGCACAAGAGAAATTTGCGCCAGACCGAAAAAAATCATGCAACTGTATAAGGCACCACATTGCCATGCGAAACGCATAATGCAGCCCCGTTATTCAAATGAATGGCAGCCCTGACGAGCTTGACGAAAGTAAGGTCAGCTTATACCCTTATGACGTTCAATCAATATTTTTCTGCGTAACGGTTTCTGCCGGAAATGTCTTGTCAACCCGTCGGTAGCGGCCGGGGCGTTTAATTTTCCGAGGCCTGCATGAAATATGACAGCTTTGCCGAAATTCCGGTGGTCATTCTCTGCGGTGGCGAAGGGACGCGATTTGGCGCCCTCACCCAGGATACGCCAAAGCCGCTGCTTTGCCTGGGGGATGAGCCGATCCTGGTGCATATCATGCGCCATTACGCCAGCTACGGCTTTCGCAAATTCATTCTGTGCATCGGCTACAAAGGGCTGATGATAAAAGAGTATTTTCTGGAACGTGAACTGCGGCAGCGCGATTTGCGGCTGCATATGTCGGATGGACGGCAAGAGTTCCTCGGCCAGTCGCAGCATCTGGATTGGGAAATCACCTTTGCCGAAACGGGCGCGACCACGCAAACCGGCGCTCGCGTAAAACGTGTGGCGCCGCATATCCGGCACGATCGTTTCTGCCTGACCTATGGCGATGGCGTTTCGGATATAAACCTCGCCTCGCTCATGTCCTTTCATCTGGCGCATGGCAAGACCGGCACGCTGACAGGCGTTCATACCCGGTCGCAATTCGGCGAATTGATTTGCCAGGGCGATTCTGTGCGCGCATTCGTCGAAAAGCCGCCGCTGAAATCGCTGGTGAATGGCGGATTCTTCGTCTTTGAACAACGATTTCTGGAAACCATCGGCAATGATTCGGAGTGCATTCTGGAAAAGGAACCGCTGGAATCGCTGGCAGAGCGTGACGAATTGAAGGTCTATGATCACGCCGGATTCTGGCAGTGCATGGATACGTTCAAGGATTACCGGATGCTCAACGCGCTCTGGGCGGACGGCAATGCGCCCTGGCGGGTGCCGGACGGGCAGGGATGACGGCGCTGGTCACCGGGGCGTCGGGCTTTGTTGGCTGCTGGCTGACCGCGACGCTGGCCGCCGATGGCATTCCGGTCGTGGCGCAGATGCGGGGCGCGCCCTCGGCGCTGTTTTGCAGGTTGGGTCTGGTGGATCATCCGCAGGTGACGCCCGTAATCGACCCGGATGTGACCGGGGCGGTGGCGCGGGCCGTGCCAAACATGGTGTATCATCTGGCGGGCTTCAGCCAGATCGGCGCGGCGATGCAGAACCCGCTGACCGTCTACGAGGCCAATGCCCGCACCACCTGGACGCTGCTGGAGGCGCTGCGCTGCCATGCCCCCGCCGCGCGCTGCGTGCTGGCCTCGACCGACAGCCTTTATGGCGAGACCGGCGGCCAAGCCGTGACGGAGGAGGCCCCGCTGCGTGCGCAAGGCCCCTACGAGACCAGCAAGCATATGGCCGAACTGGCGGCGGTCAGCTTTGCCCGCACCTATGGCTTGCCGGTGACCATCGCGCGGCTGGGCAATGTCTATGGGCCGGGCGATGCCAATGGCGCGCGGATCATCCCCGGCATTGCCGCCGCCGTCCGCGCCGGCGTGCCGCCGCAACTGCGCGGCGGCGGGCGGGCGGTGCGGGCCTTGCTGAATGTCATGGATTGCATCGCGGGGCTGCGGCTTCTGGCTGCGCGCGCGGGTGAGCCGGGCATTGCCGGCACGGCCTTCAACCTGTCGGGCGACCCGCCGATGACCACGCTGGAAATCGCGCAGACCGCGCTGCGCGCCTTTGGCCGGCCCGACCTGCATCCGGTCATCACCGATGACGCGCCGGGCGAAACCTCGGTCAAGATTTCGAATGCCGACCGGCTGCGCGCCCTGGGCTGGGCGCCACAGATCAGCCTGTCGCAGGGATTGGCCGGGGTAATGGCCGATTGGGGGCGGGACGCATGACCACCATTGCCGAAACCTATGCCGGCTGCCCGGTGTTTCTGACGGGCCATACCGGTTTCAAGGGGGCGTGGCTGGCGCTCTGGCTGACGGAACTGGGCGCGCGGGTCAGCGGCTACAGCCTGTCGGTTCCGACACAGCCCGCGGCCTTTGATCTCATGCATCTGGCCAACAACCTGACCGACGGGCGCGGCGAGATTGCCGACGCCCCGGCCGTCCGTGCCGCCATGGCCGCCGCCGCGCCGCGCATCGTGTTTCACCTCGCAGCACAGCCCATCGTGCGGGCGGGGTTCCGCGATCCGGTCGGCACTGTGATGACCAATGTCGTTGGCACGGTGGCGGTGCTGGAGGCGGCGCGGCATTGCCCCACGGTTCAGGCGGTGGTCGTGGTCACCTCGGACAAGGTCTATGCCAATGACGGCGGCCCCTGGGCCTTTCGCGAGGGTGACCGCCTGGGCGGGCACGAACCCTATGGCACCAGCAAGGCCGCGGCCGAAATCGTGACCGAGACTTATCGCGCGGCCGCCTTTCACCGCGCGGCGAGGTCGGTATCCGTGCCGCGCATCGGCACGGCGCGGGCGGGCAATGTGATCGGCGGCGGCGATTGGGCGGCGGATCGGCTGATCCCCGATTTCGTCCGCGCCATCGCCGAAGGGCGCGACCAGACCATCCGCCAGCCGCGCGCCACCCGCCCCTGGCAACATGTGCTGGAACCGCTGGGCGGCTATCTTCTGTTCGGCGCGCGGTTGCTGGCCGGGGCGGATCTGCCCCCCGCGCTGAATTTCGGCCCGACCGAAACCAGAATGCCGGATGTGGAGACCGTGGCCCGGCATTTCGTGGCCGAGATGGGCGCGCCCGCCACCCGCGTCATCGTGCAAGAGGATCCGCAGGCCGGCGAGGCGGCGGTGCTGCGTGTGGATTCCAGTCTGGCGCAGCGGGTTCTGGGCTGGCAGGCGGCCTGGCCCGCCAGCCGCGCCATCGCGGAAACCGCGGCCTGGTATGCCGCCCATGCCCGGGCGGAGGACATGCGCGCCACCAGCCTGCGGCAACTGGCGGCCTATCGCACGGAAAGCCCGGTCGCCGCGCTGCGCTGAGGTCAATCCTGCACGGCACTGATGGAAAACGGCGTGCGTCCAGCCCGGTTGCGGATCACCGCCAGCGGCCGGGCCGACAGGGCCGCGATTTCGTTCATTGCAGCGGCAAGGTGATCGGCCCGCGTCACATCCGATTGCGTGACCAGCACGACCAGCCCCACCAGCCCGATCAACCGCCTTGTATCCAGCGACAGGCTGATGGCGCGGCTGTCCCAGATCAGAAGGTCATGCGCCTTTTGCGCTTGATCCTGAAACCGCGTCAGTTCGGCATCGGGCGGCAGGACGCTGCCTGCGGCAAGACCAGGGCAAAGCGTGATCCCCGGCGCGATGGTGATCCGCGCGGCGGGGTCTTCGCGGTCGGCCCCCTGGGCCAGCCGCGAAGACAGATCGGGCGCGATCGGATTGGCGTCGATCAGCAGCACGCGCCGCCCGTCGATCTGCTGCGCCACGCGGGCCAGGGCCTCGGCCAGGGTGGTCGCGCCCTCGCCGCCGCGACAGCCGGTCACGACCAGGCTTTTCAGACTGTGGCGCCGCAGATCCAGCCAGACCCGGGCGGCGGTCTCGGCCACCGGATCGGGCAGTTCCCGCGGCTGTTTTCGGGCAAACAGGGTCATGACCGGCCCTCCTCGGGGGTGCTTGCCCGCCGTTCGCCGGCGGCGCGCACGATGACATCGGGGCCGACGATGGCGCGAATGTCGCCATTGGCGCGCAGGCGGGGGTGCAGCGCGTCTTGCAGCAGGATCCAGCCCATGACCATGACCAGCGCGCCGACCAGCACCACCATCAGCACGCGCGACACACGCGGCTTGTCGGGGGCAAGGCCGGCCTTGGGTTCGGCCAGCACCACCAGGTTCGAGATGCGCGCCTCGGACAGATCGGTGGCGATCCGGGCCTCTTGCAGCCCGCGCTGGAACCGATCCTGACTGGCGCGCAGCTGTGCCAGATCACGCTCCATCCGTGCCAGATCGACAGCGGCGGCATCCACCTCGTGCAGGCGATCTTCCAGTTGCGCCAGCTCGGTGCGCTGTGCGGCGCTGCGTTCGCGCAGGGTTGCCAGTTTCAGCGCGCTGTCCGATTGATCGGCCAGCAGCCTGTCGCGGATCGGGTTGGCCTGGGTGATGCTGTCGCCCGCCACCCGTGCGGGCTCGGAGTCCAGAAACCTGTCCACCTCAGCCAGTTGCTGCGCCAGAACCAGCCCCTGCGCCGACCCTTCGCCGCGCAGTCGCCGTTCCACCGCAAGGTCGAGTTGCAGCTTGATCCGCTGGCGGTGCAGGTCGGTCACCACCGGATTGGTGCTTTCGGCCAGGCTCGATTCCACCTGATCGGGTGCCTCGGCCAGCAGGCGGTCGATCTCTGCCAACCGGGCCTCGGTTTCCTGGGTTTCGACGGCGGCAAGGGCCAGCGCCTCCACCAGCTTTTCGCGCCGCTGCACGGTGATGGTGCGCTGTTCCTCGACCGACCAGGCCTTGAGCCGCGCGCGCGTCTCGCGATAGCGGTCTTCAGTTTCGTGCAGGCGGGTGGCGATGCCGTCCAGTTGCTCGGTGAAATAATCGGGCAGGCGGGTGTCGCGATAAATCTCGGCCCGCCGCGCCTGATAGCGCGCCAGAAACGTATCCAGCACCACCTTGCCCGCCACCGGATCGGGATAGGCCAGCGACAGTTCCACGATATCCGACCGCGTGACCTGCGTCACCTCAAGCGCGCGTTGCAGCATCAGTTCGGCCATGTCGTCGCGCGACAGGTCCTTGAGCAGCCCGATCCAGACCAGCACCCCCCGGGCCGAAGATTTCAGCCAGGCGACGCTGGCCTTGGCGTAATGCTTCACCGTCTGGAAAAAGCCCTGCGGCGGGTCATCGCCAAAAAAGAAATCCTCGCCCAGTTCCGCGACCACCGCATGCACCAGGGCCGGATCCTTGATGATCTGCACCTCGGCGGTCACATCCTCGATCCGGGTCATGCCGCCGCTATTGGGCTGGTTGGTCTGCACCGATACGGTCGCCGGCGTCGCCAGTTCCGCCCCGGGCCGCAGCATGAGCTGGGCGCTGATCGTATAGGTCGGGTTCGAGGCGATCAGATAGATCACCGCCGCGACCAGGGCCGCCAGCGGCCAGAGCAGGATCTGCCGCCACGCACCGCCAAGCGCGGCCATCAGGCGCAGCACATCGGGCGGGGTCCAGGTCAGCGACGCCGGCGTGGACCGGGGCGGGGTCGTGTCGAAGGCGGTCTGTTCCGACCGGCGCTTCTGAAAGGCAGAGTTCATGGTCCGGGTTCTCCCAGCAGGAGGAATTGCGGACAGGCGCGGGTCGTGCGCCCGATCTGAACAAAGTCACCCGGTAACACTTCGGTCATCGCCTCGGCCGGCAGCAGGTCGGGCGTGCCATCGGCCTTGCGGCGCAGGATCGTGCTTTGGCAATCGCCGGGGCGCGTGGCGCCGCCGCCCAGCCCCGCCGCGGTCAGCGCGGTCGCGGCGGTATCCTGTGCGGCCTCGGCCTCGGCGATCTGCAACTGGGTCTGGATCCATTGATCCAGCAGATCCAGGCGGATCGACAAATCAAAGGCGTCGCGTTCCTCGGCCAGCACGGCCTGTCCGGTGCGCGCCTTGGCAAGCGTCGCGCGCGCCTCGCCCACCCGGCCTTCGATATCGACGAAATCGCGGCGCAGTTCCAGGATGCGGGCGCCGGTCAGCGATCCGGTGTCGAACAGCGGCTGCAACTTGACCAGATTGTCGCGCACCAGCACCAGTTGCTGTTCGAGGCTGGCATTCACCGCCTCTTGCGCGGTGATATCCTCGGCGCCGATGGTCAGGCTGCTTTCGATCCGGCTCAGCGCAAGGCGCCGGGTCTCGGCGCGGGTGGTCGCGATCTCGCGCTCCGCCGCGATCAGGCGGGCGGCCTCCTCCGCGCCGATCAGCGCGGCAACCTCGGGCATCGGATCGGCGGTGAATTCCTGCCCGGTCATTTCCGCGCCCAGACGGGCGGCACGCACCAGGGCACGGGCCAGCCGCGCCTCGGCTTGCAACAGGCGGTCGCGTTCCTGCTGGATGGTGATCTGGCGCGCCAGATCCCCGCCGCCCGAGGCCCCGGCCAGCGCCGCCGCCTCGATCACGCGCAGGCCGGGGCGATAGGTCACCGGCCCCGGCGTGCCGACCGCGCCGCCCACCAGCACCGGCCGATAGCTGCGCACCACCAGCGAAAAGCTGACCCCAGGCGCGCCCAGCCTTTCGGCCAGCACGGTGGTCATGCGCCCGTTCAGGTCTTCGACATCGGCCAGATCGTCGATCCGCCCAAGGCCCGGAATGGTCAGGCTGCGCCCCGGCCCCACCGGCCAGTCGCCCGAAATATCGGCCATCCCGGCGATGCGCAGGGTCAGCACATCGCCTTCGTCAAGCTGCGGCCCCGCCATCACGGCCAGCGGCGCAGCACCGATCAGCGCGAGCAGGACCAGCAGCCGTTTCATGCCGCACCCGGCAGGTAAAGGTCGCGATGGGTAACGAATTCCTCGCAGGCGCGCTCATGTTCGCCGGGGTTGCCCATGTCGATCCAGCGGCAGTCGGGCGCGTGGGAATAGACCTTGCGCCCCGCCTCGATCAGGTTCACCACCAGTGTCGGCGCATCGAGATAGGAATTGGGCCGGATAAAGGGCAGGATACCGGGCGAATAGACGTAAACCCCCATGCTTGCGGCATAATCCAGCCTTGGCTTTTCGTGATAGCCGGTGATCAGCCCCGCCTCGCTGATATCCAGAACGCCCAGTTGCACCTGCACCGACAGCCGCGTGGTGCCCACCGTCAGATCCGCCCCCTGCGCCAGATGCGCGGCATACATTTCGGCAAAGTTCAGCGTGGTCAGCAGATCGCCGTTCATCACCAGAAAGGGCGCGTCGGCGATGTCTTCCACCGTGCCGATGGCGCCGGCGGTGCCAAGCGGCTGGCTTTCCCAGTGATAGCGGATCTTCAGCCGCTTCCCGACCTCTGAGGCCTCCAGATAGGACTGGATCAGCGATCCGAGGTAATTGAGCGCGATGACCACCTCGGTCACGCCGTGATTGGCCAACTGGTTCAGCAGGATGTCGAGGATCGGGCGGTCGTCGATAGGGATCAGCGGCTTGGGCAGCACGGAAGTAAAGGGCCTGAGCCGCTTTCCCTGTCCGCCGGCCAGAATGACAGCCTTCATGATGCCCTCCGTTCAATCAGATTCTGTAAGAAAGATCCTTGAAAATCTGCGGGTTGCGGCGCACCCATTCGATCGTGCGCCCCAGCCCATCGTCCAGTGTCGTGGCGGCGGTCCAGCCGGTCAGCGCCCGTGCCTTTTCGGCGCCGCCCAGCAATTGCATCACCTCGGATGCGGCGGGGCGGATGCGGGCGCTGTCGGTGACGATGCGCTTGCCCCCGCCCAACAGGCGGATCACCGTTTCGGCCAGATCGCCCACGGCGACATCGCTGCCGGTTGCGAGGTTCACCACCTCGCCCAGTGCGGCGTCGCATTGCGCCAGGGCCATCGCGCCGGATACCGTATCGCCGACATAGACCAGATCGCGCCGGGGCGTCAGCGACCCGAGGCGGATCTCGTCCCCGGCCAGCGCCTGCGAGATGATGGTGGGCAGCACCGCGCGCGGCGGCTGGCGCGGGCCATAGGTGTTGAACGGCCGGCACACCGTCACCGGCAGCCCGAAAGAGCGGTGGTAAGACAGGCAAAGCTGATCGGCGCCGACCTTGGTCGCGGCATAGGGCGATTGCGGATGCAGCGGATGCGCCTCGTCGATCGGCACATATTGCGCGGTGCCATAGACCTCGGAGGTGGAAAAGGACACCAGCCGCGCGGTGCCATGACGGCGGCAGGCCTCCAGCACATTGGCGGTGCCGTTCATGTTGACCTGCACCACGTCATTGGGATGCACATAGGAATAGGGAATGCCGATATGCGCGGCCAGATGGAACACCACATCCTGCCCCGCCACGGCCTGATCCACACCCGAGGCATCGCGCAGGTCGCCGGCGACGATCCGCAGCCGCGCAAAGGTTTCCGGCGGCACATCAAGAAGCGCGCCCTGAATCCCGTTCGAGGAATAGCGCGTGAAAATCGTCACCTCGGCGCCGGATGCCAGCAAGGACTCGGACAAATGACTACCAATGAAACCGGCGCCCCCGGTCACGAGGACTTTCTTACCGTTCCAAAACATCTGATCTGCTCAAATACGTTAACGACAATGCCGCCAAAATCAGGCACCTGCAAAGTGAACCATATCGAAAAGCGATGAGTCCAGCCCGATATCGGCCTTCCATCCGGTTGCCCGGAAGATTCGCCCCGGATTGCCGATACTGCGGGCATTTGACGAGGTGGAAGGGCCTTCGGGGGCGTCGATCTGCGGCGAAAATCCCGTGATCCGGCACAGATCCGACAGAATCGCCCGCAGCGACAGGCCGCGCCCGGTGCAGATGTTGAACAGCCCGCCGGGCGTGCCGGGCCGGGCCAGCAGCCGCAGCGCCGCGACCACGTCGCGCACGTCGATCCAGTCGCGGATGACCGCCGGGTCGCGCAGCGCGATGCGATGCGGATCTGCCCGCAACTCCTGCAACAGCGCCTGCGGCACCTGCCAGGCGGGCTGGCCCGGGCCGATGATGTTGAAGGGGCAGGCCGCCGCCACATCCAGCCCCGAGGCCAGCGCCAGTTCGGTCATCCGCAGCTTGGTTTCCCCATAGGCGCCGACGGGGCCGAAGGGGTGGCTTTCGTCGATCGCGCTCTGGTCGGGGGCCATCGGCGCCCAGATCGCCGCCGAAGACAGGATGACCACACGCGGCGCCGGTCGCCATGCCGCCACGGCCTCCAGCAGGCGGGCGGTGGCGGTGACATTGCCGGCCTCCAGCTCGGCCAGACTGCCACGGGTCACGCCCGCGCAGTGAAACACCGTGCCGGCGGGGCGCATCGCCGCCAGCCGCGCCGGCGGTTCCTGCGCCAGATCGCAGGCCAGCCCCCCGTCCCCCGCGCCTGACCGGCTGAGCGCGATGACCTCACCCCCGCCGGCCCGCAGCGCCGCGCAGAGATGGCGCCCGACAAAGCCGGTCGCCCCGGTCACCAGCACCCGGTCGCCGGGCGGCGGGTCGGTCGTGGCGGTCATGATCTGCCGCCCTTCCGGGCGTGGCGGGGGTGAAAACGGCCCTTCATCCGGAATTTCTTTGCAAGAATTGGCTTTCCTGCATTAGCCTAACCCGAGTTTTCAGATTCCGTCGCCATTTTATTGTCCCGATTGCCGGAGGATCGTTTTGTTCCGCTTGCGCCATCGTTTGGATTTCGGGCCCACGCAAGGCCTCATGATCGGCGGTCTGGTCCTGTGCTGGCTGCTGCTATCGGCGCTGCTCGACCCGATGAAGGCAACCATCGCGCTGATCGGGCTGGCCGCGGTTGCCTTCAGCCTTGCCTCGCCCATGGTCGGGCTGTGGATCAACATCTTTGCCAATACCTCGCTTCAGGTGCTGGGCAGCGCGCCGGTGACCGGGGCGCCGGCCAGCCTGTCCAAGGTCTTTGCGATGGTCTCGCTTGTGGCGATCCTGCTGCACCAGATCTTTGCCAACTGGAAGATCACCGCCTCGCCGGTCTATGCGGCGATGCTGGCCTATGCGGTGCCGGTGCTGATCTGGGATTTCTTTCCCTATCACCCCGAGATCGCGACACTGGAGGGCACAGGCCGCTTTGTGCAGATGGCGCTGCTGTGCTGGCTGATCGCCACGATCGGCGGGCAGGGGCAACGCGCGCTGGAGCAGACGGTGGTCGCGATTTTCGCGGCCATCGCGCTTTGCGGCATCATCGGTGCGGCCGAACATTTCCTGCCCTCGCTGGCGGTGGAATCCGACGACCCCAAGGTCGCGGCGGGTGCCCTGGGCGGTGTGATCGACCGGGAATCGCTGGAAGGCGTGGTGTTGAAGCGCATCACCGGCGGCATCGGTGATGCCAACTGGCTGGCCTATACCATCGCCATCGTGCTGCCGCTGCTGATCTATTGCTGGCAACGCTGGCCGGGCTTCTGGATGCGGGCGCTGTTTCTGGGGCTGGCCGGGCTTCAGATGATCGCGCTGGTGTTCAGCTATACGCGCACCGGGTTTCTGGGGTTGGGCTTTGCGGGGCTTTACCTCATCCTGCGCGGCGTGGTGCCGCTGCGCCCGCTGTTGGCGGCCCTGGGCGCGGTGGCCATCGTCGCCATGGTGGCCATGCCGGCGGGCTTTGCCGACCGGATGTTTTCGTCGCGCTACCTGAAAGAAGGCTCCACCCCGCTGCGCACCTTTTTCGTCACCGAAGCATGGGGGATGTTCGCCGAGCATCCCTTTCTGGGGTCGGGGTTCAAATCCTTTGGACCGAAATTCTACGAAGACATGCAGACGCGCCTGCCCGAGGATCCCCGGCTGGAGGCCTGGGCCGCCGATACCGTCTCTGCGGTGCGCGACGGACGGGAACTGGTCACCAATATCGGTGCGCATAATCTGGCGCTGGAATTGCTGGTGGAATACGGGCTGGTCGGGCTGGGCCTTTATGCCCTGATGATCGGCATCGTCTGGCGCGAGGCGACGCGGCTGGAACAGACCGGCCCGCCGCATCTGCGGCTGCTCGCGATCTGTATCAAGGCGGGGCTGGTCGCCTTTCTGGTCTGCGGTTTTCTGGGCCATAACAAATACCTCAAGATCCTCTGGATCATGATCGGCCTGCTGCTCGCCGCGCGGCGCGTCGGGCTCATGGGCGAGAGCGGCAGCCGCAGCCTGCTGAGCCGGGGCGAATGACCGCGCCGGGCCGCCATGTGCTGTATGTGCAGCCCAATTCCGAGGTGGGCGGATCCGACATCGCGCTGGCCCGCACGATCGAGGCGATGGCCGAAACCGGGCAGCGCTCATCGGTCGTGCTGCCGGGCGACGGGCCCCTGGTGCCGCGCCTGCGCGCCGCCGGGGCAGAGCTGCATTTCCTGCCGATGCAGCAATTGCGCACGCTCCCTTCGCCGGCCTATCAGGCGCGCTATCTGGGGCGCTTTCCCGGCACGGTGCGGCGGCTGGCGGCGCTGATGCGGCAGATCGGGCCGGATCTGGTGCATGGCAATTCGCTCTATTGCCTGTATGGCGCCTTTGCCGCGCGGCGGGCGCGGGTGCCCTATCTGTGGCATGTGCGCGAAATGGCGCCGCGCGTGCCGCTCTTGACGCGGGCCTATGCCGGTATGTTGTCGGCGCTGTCCGACACGGTGCTGGCGATGACGCCGCCCTGTCTCGATCCGCTCTATCCGCGGGGCTGGCCGGCCCATGCGGTGACCATGCCCGACGCGCTGGATGGCCCGGCCTTTCGCGCCGGGCTGGATCGTGGCCGGCTGCGCCGCGAACTGGGCATCGCGCCGGGTCGTCCCATTGTGGGGGCGGCGGCGCGGCTTGATCCCTGGAAGGGCCTGCCGGTGTTTCTGGAGGCGGCGGCCCGGGTGGCGCGGGCGCGGCCCGATGCGGTCTTTGTCATCGCCGGCGGCGCCCCTGCCGGGCTTGAGGCGCATGAGGCCGAACTGCATGCCCAGGCCGCCGGACTGGGTCTGGGGCCGGACCGGCTGCATTTTCTGGGCTGGCGCTACCGGCTGGCCGACATGGCCGATGTGATGGCGGGGTTCGATCTGTTTTGCCACACCTCGATCCAGCCAGAACCCTTTGGTCTGGTGCTGATCGAGGCGATGGCGGTGGAAACCCCGGTCATCGCCACCGCCGCGGGCGGCCCGCTGTCGATCATCGAGCCGGGCCTGTCGGGCCTGCTCACGCCGCCGGGCGATGCCGGCGCGCTGGAGGTCGCGGTGCTGCGGCTGCTGAACGCCCCCGATCTTGCGCGCCGCATCGGCACAGCCGGGCGGGCGCGGCAAGAGGATGAATTTTCCGTTCCGCGCTTTCGTCAGCGCCTGTCGGATATCTATGACCGCACGGTGGCCGTCGCGGGCTGAGCCTCGGGCGCGACCAGATCGCGGGCCGCGTCGGTCATGCGCCGGGCCAGCCCCTCGGCGGTGTGGTCGCGCAGGATCTGCGCCCGGGCCGCGGCGCCGAGCCGGGCGCGCAGCGCGGCATCGGGCAGCAGCCGGGCAAAGGCGGCGGCCAGTGCGCCCGCATCGTCAATCGGCACGATCAGCCCGCTTTGGCCATCTGCGATCACGCGCGGCAGGTCGCCCGCCGCCGCCGCGACGACGGCCCGCGCCGCCGCCATCCCCTCCAGGCAGGTCAACGGCAGGCTTTCCTTGCGCGAGGGCACGGCGATCACGTCGCTGGCGGCGACCCAGGGGGCCGTCGCCTCCACAAAGCCGGTAAAGCGCAGCCGCCCGGCGATGCCCAGATCGCCGGCCAGCGATTTCAGCGCCGCATCCTCGGGGCCGGTGCCCGTCAGGACGCCATGCCAGTTGGCCTCGCGCGGCAGGGCGGCAAGGGCGCGCAGGAACAGATCCTGCCCCTTGCCGGGATGCAGCCGCCCCATCACCGTAAAGATCACCGCGCCGGGCGGCAGGCCAAGCTGTGCGCGCGCTTCGGCCTGCGGCAGATCGGGCGGCAGCGCAATGGCATTGGGCAACACCCGCGCCCGCCGCGCGCCGGCGGCCTGCACCTCGGCCAGCGTGGCATGCGACCCGGTCAGCACCAGATCGGCGCGACGCATCAGGGCGCGGTCCACCGCCTCGAAAGCGCGGTAAAGCGGGCGATGCGTGGCGCCCAGCCAGCCATGGATATGGCAGATCCACCGCCTGCGCGAAAAGGGCTGTTGCAGCGCCGCCAGCAGA
>Ga0209053_1000901_pt1 | contig 16585 bp, 17 predicted proteins | sample EBPBio152010_DNA_FD_185864 | JGI IMG/M metagenome (GOLD analysis project Ga0209053, IMG submission 185864) | Wastewater treatment Type I Accumulibacter community from EBPR Bioreactor in Madison, WI, USA - Reactor 1_7/15/2010_ DNA (SPAdes)... | ecosystem: Engineered > Bioreactor > EBPR >... | reverse complement strand
GACGAAACCGATCGTCCAGTCGAAAAGGCTGCCGCGAAGGCAAGCGAAACACGAAAAATCTTCCACGATGGCGAATGGCACGACGCGGCGATTGTCCGCCGCGCTGACATGGCGCCGGGCCAATATGTGAATGGCCCCGCCCTCATCATCGAGACCCACCAGACGATTGTCGTCGAGGCCGGCTGGCGCGCTGAAATCACCGCAAAGGACCACGTTCTGCTGCGCCGCGTCGAAAAGAAGGCCCGCGCTGCCGCGCTTGGCACCGAAGCCGATCCGGTCATGCTGGAAGTGTTCAACAACCTGTTCATGTCGATTGCCGAACAGATGGGCGTGACGCTGCAGAACACCGCCTATTCGGTCAACATCAAGGAGCGGCTCGACTTCTCCTGCGCGGTGTTTGACCGCAATGGTGCGCTCGTCGCCAACGCGCCGCACATGCCGGTGCATCTGGGTTCAATGGACCGCTCGGTCGAGACGATCATCCGGCTGAACGAAGGCGACATTCATCCAGGCGACGTGTTTGCGCTCAACGCTCCCTATAATGGCGGCACCCACCTGCCCGACATTACGGTCGTCACGCCCGTCTTCAGCGACGATGAGAGCGAGATCCTGTTCTACTCCGCCTCGCGCGGCCACCATGCCGATGTCGGCGGCACAGCCCCCGGCTCAATGACGCCACTGGCGACCACCGTCGACGAGGAAGGCGTCCTGTTCGACAATTTCCGCATTGTCGAGCGCGGCCACTTCCGCGAGAAGGAACTGCACGACCTGCTCACAGACCACCAATACCCGGCTCGCAACCCGCACCAGAACATCGCCGACCTCAAGGCCCAGATCGCAGCCAACGAGCGAGGCGTGGCTGAACTGCGCAAGATGGTCGACCATTTCGGGCTCGACGTCGTGCAGGCCTATATGGGCCATGTGCAGGACAATGCGGCCGAAAGCGTGCGCCGCGTGCTGGAACGCCTGCCGGATGAATCGTCCTACGAATATCCGACCGACACCGGTCAGGTCATCAAGGTGAAGATCACCGTCGACCGCAAGGCGCGCACGGCAAAAGTCGACTTCACCGGCACCTCGCCTGTGATGAAAAACAATTTTAACGCCCCCGAGCCGGTCGCCCGTGCGGCTGTGCTCTACGCCTTCCGCGTCATGGTCGAGAACAACATCCCGATGAACGCCGGCTGCCTCCGGCCCATCGAGATTGTCATTCCCGAGGGCTCCATGCTGCGTCCGAGCTATCCGGCGGCCGTCGTCGCCGGCAATGTCGAGACCTCGCAACACGTCACCAACGCCATGTTTGGCGCGATGGGCGCACTCGCCAATGCTCAGGGCACGATGAACAACCTGACCTATGGCAACGAGACGTATCAGTACTATGAGACGATCTGCTCGGGCTCGCCTGCCGGTCAGTTCAACAATGGCAAGGGTTTTGACGGCACGTCTGGCGTCCACACCCACATGACCAACTCGCGCCTGACCGACCCGGAGATCCTCGAATTGCGCTTCCCGGTGCTGCTCGAAGACTTCCACATCCGCGAAGGCTCCGGCGGCAAGGGCAAGTGGAACGCCGGCAGCGGCACCCGCCGCACCGTGCGCTTCCTCGAAAAGATGGAATGCGCCATCCTGTCGTCGCACCGCGCAGCCCCGCCGCGCGGCGTTCATGGCGGCGGCGACGGCCAGGTCGGCAAGACAGAGGTCCGCCGCCTGTCAGGCAAGATCGAGACGCTGAAAGCCTGCGACCAGACGATTCTGGAAGCCGGTGAAGCGGTCATCGTCACCACGCCGACGGCGGGTGGATTTGGGCGCGGTTAGCCGCGCCTCTACTCCAGATTCGTCTGGATCCATTTCGGCGAGTGATGGATGTCGATCGTCTGCAGCCGTCCGGGGCCAAGATTGATAAAGCGGTGCGGCATGCCTGCCGGACCCAAAACGGTCTCGCCGGCCTCGGCGTCGATCACCTCGTCGCCGACGAAAAACCGCGCTTGACCAGCAATCACGACAAACACCTCATCATAGGGGTGCACATGCAGGACAGGTCCCGTGCCCGGTTCGTCATTGCCATAGGTCAGCACGGTCACCTGCCCGCCCAGCAACTCGCCTGCCACCGATCCGCGCCACGGCCCGCCGGTCGTCGCGTCGTACAATCGGGCTTTCGTCGGCCTGCGCCCGTCCGGCGTCACGCTGGCCGGGTCAAAATCGCGTCTGGTCATACAACACTCCTTGACCGAACATCGCTCAAGGCAGCGCCTTGACCAGCGCCTCGACCATTTTCTGTGACTTGTAGCCGAGCTTTGACGGGGTCAGCCCCATGCGCAGGACAACCATCTGTTTGGACGGGATAACGGCCATCGACTGGCCGTCATGGCCAAGCGCCCACACCGCATCGTCCGGCAAGTCAAACCCCTTGTCCGGGTCTTCGCCATCCGGCGTTCCCGCTGAAGGTCCGTTCAGCCACATCTGGCCGCGCGTATATTCCTGCGGCGCAGCGTCCGACGGCTGGCGCATCATCGCCACATAGCCAGGTGGCAACACCGCCCGCCCGTTCCAGACGCCGTTATACAACAATAGTTGTCCGAACCGCGCCCAGTCTTTGGCAGTCGCATAGAGATAGGACGAACCCACATAAGTGCCGCGCGCGTCGGCCTCGAGCACCGCACTCGACATACCGATCTGGGCAAACAGGCGTTGCCGCGGCCAGGCAAGCGCTGCGGCCTGATCGCCAACAGCGTTCTGCCAGATCCGCGACAGCATCGTAGTCGTGCCGCTCGAATAGGAAAATGCCTTGCCCACATCATTGACCAGCGGCTTGGCCGCCGCAAACGCCGCCATGTCAGGCTCGAGATAGAGCATCCGCGTCACGTCGGTGACGTCGCCATAGTCTTCGTTGAACTCCAGCCCGCTCGACATCGACAGCAGGTCCGACACCTTGATCGCATTGCGGCCGTCTGCCTTCCAAGCCTCAAACAGTCCCGTCTGGTCGAGCGCCAGCTTGCCCTCGCCCACCAGCGTCCCGATGATCGCTGCCGTCACCGTCTTGGTCATCGACCAGCCAAGCAACGGCGTTTCGTCATTGAACCCTTCGCCATAGCGCTCGCCAATAATGCGGCCATTGTGCACCACCACCACGGCTCGCATGCCCGGCCCTGTCATCGCGGGATCATCGAGGATCGCCGCAATCGCCGGGTCCTGCGACGGGGCGACGTCATTGCCCATCGGCCACACGCCTGCTCCCTTCCCCATGACAGGCAGCGCCGCCACAGCCGGGAGTGCCGCTGCAGCAAGATCGCCGTCGGGAACCGACGCGCAGCCCAATCCATCACGCGCCACCGCTGTGCCGCCGCCAAAAGCGCCCAGCAGCCGCGCCGTCACGACGCCCGCGCTTTCATCGACCTTCTTGGAAATCAGCCCCAGGATCGGGTGTCCCGGCGCCTGCACGTCCACCTTCAGCACTTCGGATGCATCACGTTTGGCAATGAACACATTGGAGCAGATCATCTTGGCCGAATACCCGGCAGCGACCTGGATCAGCGCAGGCGGCGCGATCCAAAGCCATCCGGCCAGCCCGGCGACAACGACAATCGCCGCGATCGCCAGCCATTTGATGATCTTGCCCACAATGCGCATGCCTGCCCCCGCCCGTTCCGCCAGCGACATCACGCCGACTTCGATAGTTTTGGCGGCAGCTGCCCTGAATTGCAACGGCATCGCCAGCTCACCCAAGAGTGAGACCCGCGCAAGCCAGACTGTGGCATTGTCGGCTTGATTCTATTCCGGGTGGGTTTGATGCGGCGTCTGTCGGCTTTGTTGCTTCTGTTGTTTCTTGGTGCGTGCTCGACCAGCGACACGCTGGGCAGCCTCGCGCCGGCGTCAAACGAACTGCCATCCTCTTCTGGCGGCGGCCCACGCTTCGGCGACCGGGATCCCTATGAATGGACCGGCATGAAACCGTGGAACTACACCGTCCACGGCACTGACGTGTCGAAATACCAGCGCCAGGTCGACTGGCAGCGCAAGCGCGCCAGCAATGTCTCGTTTGTCTTCATCAAGGCGACGGAAGGCGGTGACCGGCTGGATGATATGTTCAACCAGCACCGCGCCGGCGCGCGCGCGGCCGGCATTCCGTGGGGCGCCTATCATTTCTTCTATTTCTGCCGCCCGGCCCGCGAACAGGCCGCCTGGTTCATCCGCAACGTGCCACGCGAAAGCGGCATGTTGCCGCCGGTGCTCGACATGGAATGGAACCACCTGTCGCCAACCTGCAAGCTGCGCCCGCCGCCAGAAACCGTGCGCTCCGAAATGCGCGTCTTCCTCGACATCGTGCAACGCCACTATGGCAAGCGGCCGATCATCTACACCGACCCGCTTTTCTTTGACCAGAACGGACTGTCGGCGTTTCGCGGCTACCCGTTCTGGCTGCGTTCAACCGCAGGCCACCCCAGTGAAAAATACGGACCACATCCATTTGTGTTCTGGCAATACACCGGCACCGGCGTCGTACCCGGCGTCTCTGGCGACATGGACATTAACGTCTTCAACGGGAGTGCGGCGTCCTGGCGCAAATGGCTGGCCACAAATCGTTTGTGATCGCCACATTTCGGCCCGCGGCACATGGTCGGAGGGCAGCACTTAGGAGCCTGACCAGATGATCCGACTTGCCACAGCCCTTGCCGCCCTTCTCGCGGTTTCGCCTGCCTTTGCGCAGGACAATCAATGCGGTGGCGAACTGTCCACATGGCTCAAAGGCATGACCGCCGAGGCTCAGGCCGCCGGCATCGGCGACAAGGGCCTCGCCGCACTTGCCAATGCGCGTGACGATAAGAAGGTCCTTGGCCGCGACCGCTCGCAGCAGGTATTTGCCCAGACATTCAACCAATTTGCCAGCCGGATGATTTCGGACTACCGGCTGAAGCAAGGTGCCATCATACTGAAGCAGCATGCTGACACCTTCGCCCGCGCCGAGCAGGAATATGGCGTTCCCGCAGCCGTCATTTCAGCATTCTGGGCACTGGAAACCGATTTCGGCGCAGTCCAGGGCGATTTCGATACGTTGAACGCGTTGGTCACACTGGCGCATGACTGTCGCCGCCCGCAGCTTTTCCGTCCCCAGATCGTGCCGCTGCTGAAACTCATAGACAATGGAACCTTGCCCGCCAATGTCCAGGGGGCGTGGGCTGGCGAGCTCGGCCAGACGCAGATCCTGCCATCCGACTATCTCGACAAAGGCCGCGATGGCGACGGCGATGGCGTCGTCGACCTGCGCGGCAGCGCGTCCGACGTCATCATGACCACCGCCAATTTCGTCCGCTCGCTTGGCTGGCGGCCGGGCGAGGCCTGGATGCAGGAAGTGCGCGTGCCAGCCGACATGGACTGGGCAGATACCGGCCGCGAGAACCAGCATCCCCGTTCGCACTGGGCGCAGGCCGGTGTCACCAGCGCGGACGGGTCACCGCTTGCTGCCGGCGACCAGCCGTCCAGCCTCGTGCTCCCCATGGGCCGCAAGGGGCCGGCCTTCCTGATCTATCCGAATTTCGACGTCTACCTCGAATGGAACAAATCCTTCGTCTACACGCTCACCGCCGGTCATCTGGCGGCTCGCTTCTCCGGCGAAAAGCCCTATGATCCGCGCAACCCGGATCGTGGCCTGACCATTGATGAGATGAAGCAGTTGCAGGAAAAGCTCAAAGCGCGCGGCCACGATGTCGGCAATGTGGATGGCATCCTTGGCACCGGCACCCGCACCGCACTGCAAAAGGTGCAGACCGAACTGGGTCTGCCTGCCGATGGCTGGCCGAGCCAGCAATTGCTGCAGGTTCTGTAACCTCGATGGCCGATGGCGACGATGCCCCGAAACCTGTGCCGGCGATTGATCTTGTCGGCGCGCTGACCGCACTGCTTGTCTGCCAGCTGGCGGGCGAAATCATCGTCCAGACCTTGCGCCTGCCCTTTCCGCAACTCGCCTTTCCCGGCCCCGTTGTCGGCATGGCGCTGATGTTTGCCTTTCTTGTCGTGCGCGGCGGTCCCGGCCCCTCGCTCGACGCCACCGCTGGCGGCATCTTGCGCAATCTGTCGCTGCTGTTCGTGCCGGCAGCAGTCGGCATCGTCCAATACGGGCCGGTCCTGGCCGAATTCGGCCTCACACTGGTCGTCACGATCATCATTTCGACGGCGCTGACGCTGCTTGTCACGGTCGGCGTCTATCTGCTCGTTGCCAGACATTTTGGCGGGGAGCCCGGCGAATGAACACGCCGATCGCCAGCATCTGGGTCTATCTGTCGACGTCGCCGTTGCTGTGGCTGACCGTAACGCTGGCCGCCTATCTTGCGGCCGACCGGCTCGCTGCGAGCTATGGCCGCCCGCCCTTGCTCAATCCGGTTGTCGTCGCTGCAACCTTGATCGTGACCTTGCTGCTGGTCACCGGCACCAGCTACGCGACCTATTTCGAGGGCGCGCAATTCGTCCACTTCATGCTCGGCCCGGCAACCGTTGCGCTAGCCATCCCGCTCTGGCGCAACGTTGCCCGCGTGCGCAAGGCGCTGTTGCCCATGGCAGCCGCCCTCATTGCCGGCTCGCTCACGGCTGCTGCAAGCGCGGTTGCGATCGCCTGGGCCCTTGGCGCGCCGGTCGAGGTGCTGGCCTCGCTTGCGCCCAAATCCACCACCGCGCCCATTGCCATGGAGCTGTCGAAATCGCTCGGCGGAATTCCATCGCTTACAGCGGTCATGGTGGTGATGACCGGCATCACTGGTGCTGTCATCGTCACGCCATTGATGAACGCATTGAAGATCAGGGACTTTGCCGCACGCGGTTTCGCCGCTGGCGTCGCGTCCCACGGCATCGGCACCGCCCGCGCCTTTCAGGTATCGGAAATCGCCGGCGCTTTTGCCGGCATTGCCATGGGCCTCAACGGCGCGCTGACCAGCCTGCTTGTCCTGCTCTGGCTGGTGCTGGTTGGTTAGCCTGCCATCGTCTCCAGCGATGCAAAACCTTCCGGCTCATCGCCATCATCAAACGGCGTCGTCACTTCGACAAAGCGGTCAGGGTAGAACCCGTTGAAGCGCGTCCTCAGCGACAGCGAATAGGCTCCGATATGACCGATCTCAATCCAGTCACCAGTGTCGACCGTCTCCGGCAACCAGAACGGCCGTGACAGGATGTCGACTGAATCGCATGTCGCACCACAGACCCTGAACGGCACAATCTTTTTCGGGTCACCATTGCGCTGCCTGATCGCGGGATCAGGAATGAAGCGCGCCGGCAGCGTGATCTTGCCTGTCCAGCTGTCTGAAAGCGAAGCCCAGATGCCGTCATTGATGTAGAGCCGCCGCCCCTTGCGCAGCAGCACGCGCACGATCAGCGAATACGCCCGCGCCACGATCACGCGGCCGGGTTCCGCGACCAGAGGCATATCGCCAAAACCCCATTCCTTGATGTCGCCACGCAGCCGCGACATCAGTTGCGACAGCGACGGCATGTCGGGGGCCTTGCGGTTCGGGTCATGGCCATATTCGGCAGGGAAGCCGCCGCCGACATCCAGCCCCGCCAGCGGCACATTTGCCCGGTTGCGCACCCAGTCAGCGCTCTTCAGCGCCCTGTCATAGGTGTCTGGGTCCTCGATCTGACTGCCGACATGAAAACAGATGCCAACCTTGAAGCCCATCTTGTTGAGCCGCTGCAGCAGTTCCACCGCCTGCGCCGGCCCTGCGCCAAACTTCTTGGACAGTTCGTAAGCTGCATGCCCCTTGGTCTGGATGCGCACATAGATGGTGATCTGGCCGGGGTCGATGTCGAGCGCCCTGACCACCCGCACAATCTTGGCCACCTCGTCCTCGTGATCGACGACGGTGACGCGAATACCATATTGCTCCAGCGCCAGCCTGATGTCCGACTGCGCCTTGATCGGATGCATGTAGAGCATCTCGGCATTTGGCGCGAGTTCGCGCACCGCCCGGATTTCGCCCGGCGACGCCACGTCAAAACAGTTGACGCCGATCTCAGCCAGCGTCTTCAGCACCATCGGCTCGCCATTGGTCTTCACCGCATAAGCGGTCTTTCCCGGAAACATGCTCATGAATGCCTGTGCGTCGGCCTTCAGCACGCTGGGGTGAAAACAGTAGACCGGCTCGTCGGGCCTCAGTTCAAGGGCGGCGGCCTTGGCGGTCTCGAATCTCTGCATTGAAGTCTCCGAATTTGGGCAAGGAGTAACAGGCGAAGCTTTCATCGCAAAGCGTCCGCTGGCCCACGGGTTTTCGGGTGGCGAGGAGGGTCCGGCCCAGCTAATGCTCTGCGCCAGAGGGACCATTCAGCATGACAGTCAACAATGTGACGACAGCCCGCCAGCAAGCGCCGGCCAACCAGATGACGGCGGCGCTCTGGGGCCAGCTCCTGCTGCTTGGCCTCATCTGGGGCGGGTCGTTTTTTTTCGGCGCAGTTGCCGTCAAAGAAATTCCGCCGCTTGTGCTTGTCCTGCTACGCGTCGGCATCGCGGCCATTGCCTTGCAGCTCTATCTGGCGGCGCTCGGACCATCGTTCCGGCTCGCCCTACCCTATCTCTGGCCCTTCTTCGGCCTCGCCATTCTCAACAACATCATTCCGTTTTCGCTGATGTTTGCCGGCCAGACAGCCATCGGGTCGGGCCTTGCCTCCGTCCTCAACGCCACCACGCCGGTCTGGACCCTGATCCTCGCCGGTTATGTCTTCCGCATCGAAACGCCCACCTGGAACAAGCTTCTTGGCGTATTGCTCGGCGTCGCTGGCGTCGTTGTCATGATCGTGCCCGGCCTGTCTGCCGGCCTTGGCGGGCCTGTCTGGGCCAAACTCGCCCTCATCGGCACTGCCCTGTCCTATGCTTTCGCCTCGATCTTCGCCAAACGCTTTTCAGCGCTGCCACCTGTTGTGGTCGCCACCGGTCAGCTCACCGCCTCCACCATCCTGATGATCCCGGTGATCGCCATCTGGGGCGGCGCGTCGTTCATGCTCGCGGCCTCCGGCATGACCTGGGCCGCCGTTCTGGCGCTGGCGCTGCTGTCCACTGCGTTCGCCTACATCCTCTATTTCAATCTCATCGCCAACGCTGGTGCATCCAACGCGTCACTTGTCACTCTCGTGGTCCCGGTCAGCGCCATCCTGCTTGGCGTCCTGTTCCTGAACGAACATCTCGAACTGTTCGAAATTGGCGGCATGGTCCTGATTGCGCTCGCACTGGTCGCCATCGACGGTCGCCTGCTTCGCCGCAGGTAACGCTTTACCTCTTGCGGGCTCGCGCATGGCGGCTTCCAAAAAAGAGCCGGTTTCAAGGCGACCCCAATTTGAGAAACAAATTCCGCCACTTGCTGGGGGCTTCGGATTCTCTTTTTCACAAGATGTTACATGCCTGCAACAAAACCGCTTGTTTGGCGTTGATTTTCGCCTACACTTTCCATCGTTGACCGCAGAGGAGGCTCAAGAATGGGACTGACACGGCCAATCAATGCACTGGTGATTTGTGCTGCGTTCGCCTTCATAGGCGCCATGATCCTGGGGGTTTTGCCATAAGGCAGACAGGACCCTGAAAGCAGGATTTTCCTCCAAGACTGAGGCAAGTTGAATAGAAAAGGCCGGGATCGCATCCCGGCCTTTTTCGTTGAACGGCGCTTTGCCTCAGGCAGCAGACGCCTGAACTGCCGCCTGTGCTGTGCCAGCCGTCGGCCGGATGCCAATCATATGGCAGATGGCGAAGCCAAGATCGGCGCGGTTCATCGTGTAGAAGTGGAAATCATAGACGCCCCGCTCCACCAGATCGAGCACCTGTTCGGCAGCCACAGCCGCCGCCACCAGCGAATGGGTCTGCGGGTCGTTGTCCAGGCCCTCAAACCGCTCCGCCAGCCAGGCCGGCAGGTGTGCGCCGCAGCGTCCGGCAAAATTGGTCACTGCCTTGAAATTGTGCACCGGGAGGATGCCCGGCACAATCGGGATATAAATGCCCGCCCGGCGTACCCGCTCGACGTAACGCTCAAAGACGTCATTGTCGAAAAAGAACTGGGTGATTGCGCGTGTTGCGCCATTGTCCACCTTGCGCTTCAGCATTTCGATATCGGTGGCAAAATCCGGGCTTTCGGGGTGCTTGTCGGGGTAGGCGGAGACCGAAATGTCGGTCGCACCCTGTCTGGCGATCGCCTCAACCATGTCCGCGCCATTGGCATAGCCCTGCGGATGTGGCGCATAGCGTGCACCAACGCCCGCCGCCGGATCGCCGCGCAGCGCCACAAAACGCTTCACGCCCATCGCGATGAAATCTGCAATCACCGCATTCGATTCGTCACGGCTGGCGTCAACGCAGGTCAGGTGCGCTGCCGGCTGCAACGTCGATTCCCTGAGAATGCGGCCAACCGTTCGCGACGTGCGTTCGCGCGTCGATCCACCAGCGCCATAGGTCACCGAGACAAAGCTTGGATTGAGCGGCTCCAGCCGCTGCACAGTTTCCCAGAGCCTCGCCTCCATCTCGTCGGATTTTGGCGGGAAGAATTCAAACGAAACACGCACCTTGTCGCCGATATCCGGGCGGCGGGAGAGGCGGAACTGGGACATCAGACGGTCTCCGAAACACTGGTTCTTGAAGGTTCTGCAATCAACAGCCGGCGGTCGCGGCACAGCCACATCTTTACCGTCAGGCCGGCAGCCTTGCCGGTGTCGGGTGCAAACGTGCGCGTCTCAACATGTTCCAGACCCGCCTCCTGCATCCATTCGACAATCTGCCTGTCTGCAAAGCCGAGCCGCAGATGCGCATACTCGTCACGCAGAAATTCCAGCGAATGCGGCGCAAAATCGACAATCGCCAGCCGTCCGGCATGACGCAGCACACGCGCCGCCTCACGGATCGCCAGCGCCGGCTCATGCAGATAGTGCAGCACCTGATGAACAGTCACCAGGTCAAAACTGTCCCGTTCAAACGGCAGCGCCAGTAGATCGCCCTGCCTTACCTGAGCTGTGGCAATCCCGGCCCGGTCGAGATTCGCCCGGGCCACCGCGAGCATTTCGCGCGACAGGTCGATGCCAACGCCGCGTCTGTAGAGCGGTGCAAACAGTTCCAGCATCCGGCCGGTACCGGTGCCGAGATCAAGCATGGCCTGGAAGGGCTGATTTCCGATGGCCTCTCTGAGCGCCGCCTCGACTGCTGTGTCTGGCGCATGCAGCGCACGCAACTGGTCCCAGCTCTCGGCATTAGCGTCGAAATAGGACGACGCCTTTTCCTGATGGCGGCGTTTGACTGAGGTTAGCCGTTCCAGATCGCGGCCAATCGCGCCGTCCTGCTCGTCGATCCTTGCAATCAGCCCGCCCACAAAATCGCGCGCACTTTCATCATCAGACAGGCGGAAATAGGCCCACGACCCTTCCTGATAGCGCCCGATCAGCCCAGCCTCCAGCAAGAGTTTGAGATGCCGCGAGACACGCGGCTGCGACTGGCCCATGATATCGGTCAGATCGGAAACCGTCAGGTCGCCTCGTGACAGCAATGCGAGGATACGCAGCCGGCTGGTTTCAGCAGCCGCCTTGAGCGTATCGACCATCCGGTCCAGACTGAGTTTCGTCACAAGCGTCTCCAATCAGACATAAATATATCTTTATATCTACCAGCAGGTTCACACAAGCTCCAATGTCGCGTTCTGAAAACAAAATGGCGCAGGCCACCCTCTCCAGCGAATTCGACATCCGGGACGGCGAAAAGCGCCTCACGTCCGACCCGGCAGCCAGACTCCCGGACGCCGGGCTGGTCTTCATCGGCAAGGTCGCCTCTCCGTGGCGGCAGCGCAAAGACTGCCCAAAAAACATGACGCAGGCACGAGAGCGCGCAACGCCCGCCGAAATCAGGATCGACCCAGACTTCCGGGACGGGCTCGACGGTCTTGCCGGTCACAGTCATCTGATCTTGCTGACCTGGCTGAACCACGCACCGCGCGACCTGATTGTTCAGAAACCGCGCTACGCTCTCGAGGCTCGCGGAACTTTTGCGCTTCGCTCCCCTGTCCGGCCAAATCCGGTTGGGCTGCATGTCTGCACAATCCTGTCGATCGACGCGGCGAACGGCATCATCGTCGTTGACGGCATCGATGTGCTCGACGCCACGCCGGTCATCGACATAAAGCCCTACGTCGCCTCGACCGACGCGATTCCCGCGGCGTCCTCGCCAGCCAAGACCTGAACATGTCGACCGAACGCCAGAAAGCCATTGACAGGGGTTTGACCTTGCTGATCCCCGGCGCGCCCTGGGCCGACGCCGAGCCGATCAGGCAGGCCGCCGCTGGCCGTCAGCTCAAGACGCTGCCCCCCTCGGTAGCGCTCTGGCTGTCGGCAATCGCCCACATCCGCCATGTTCACACCGACTACGACGATCTGCTGGCCGAAGGATACGACCAGCCGTCAGCCCGCCATTTCGTCGTCGACCAGATCAACGAGGTGCTGACCACCTGGCGCGCGACCCGCTTTCTGGACGCAGACGACGAGGATGAGTGAGCCGGTCAGGCAGGATAAATCCACTGCTCGGGAATGCGCACCGAGACATCTTCGCCGGCACTAATCACACCGGGCTTTTCCACCCACGCGACCAGCCCGCGCAGCCGCTGAGCCGATTGCGGGAAGCGCAATTCGCTTTCTGGCGTTTCGGGCAGCCCTGCGCGCTTCGCCACCAGCCGCCCCGCCAATCGGCAGGGGTGATTCTGGCCATCGACCTTCAGCGTCACGCCGCCCTTGAAGAACAGCAATGTGCCTGACGGCAGCATCGACAACATCGGCACACCGTCAATCACCAGATTGGCGCCGATCCATTCGGGCAAGACTTCAGCAAGTCCCATCCGGTCAGCAACCTCCCGCATCTCGTCGGTCGACACAATCGAGATCTGCCGCTCGTTGCGCATTTCGGTCCCGCGCGGATACCATGGTTCGCGCCCACCAGACTTGCGCGTTGCGCCACGGTGATGGTCGCCCTTGATACCGTCGAAATCGACCTCAAACGAGCCAACCGCCCGCGTCTCGAAATCATCGCCCGCCGCCACAAGCGTCGCGCTTGCCTTGCCAACCAGCTTCCTGCCCCTGACAATCTCCGGCAGGGCGTCCTGCCTGTCGGCAAATGGCAGTTCGAGGTCGCGCATCACATCTTCCTCAACAGTGCGCTTGCAATCGAATAACCGGCGCCAAAGGCGCACAGCAGTCCGAAATCTCCCGGCGCCATGTCCTCGTGATATTGCTTCATCGCAATCACTGCGCCCGCGCCCGCCGTATTGCCGAGCTTCTCCAGCACCATCGGCGCGCGGTCGAAATCTGCCTCGTGGCCGAGCGCCAGCTTCATGATCATCGCGTTCATCCGGCCGTTTGCCTGATGCAGCCAGTAGCGCCGCACGTCTGATGGCTCCATGCCGTGATCGTCCAGGAATCCGGTGATGAAGCGATGCGCGGCATGCGTCACCTCCTTGAACACCTTTTGTCCGTTCTGCTTGATCATCTTGCCGTCCATCGGCACGACATAGGGGTCAGGCTCGGCGGTGCGCGACAGAAAGCCGAAATTGGTGCGGATATTGTTGGAAAACTGCGTCCAGGATCGCGTGTCGATCACCTCGAACCGGCCGGGCCGTGTTGCGCCCTCCTCAATCCCCTCAACCACCATCGCGACTGAGGCATCGCCAAAAATGAAATGTGTCTGCCGGTCGCGGAAATTCAGCTGACCGGTGATGATTTCCGGCGTCACCACCAGCACGCGTTTCTGCGCGCCCGAGCGCACCAGCGATGTCGCCACATGCAGCGCCGCCCCCGCCGACGAGCAGCCCAGCCCCATGTCGAACGCAGCACCCGTCATGCCGAGTTCATTCTGGATTTCGATCGAGATCGCCGGGTAAGGCCGCTGCTGGTGCGAAGCCGAGCAGATGACCATGTCGATATCGCCCGGCTTCAGGCCGGCATGCGCCAGCGCCCGCTTGGCCGAGGCCACGCCAAACTCCGCCATCACCGACAATTCGCCATCCTCGCGATGCGGGATCACAGGCGACATCCGGTCAACGTCGAGAATGCCCTCGCGCACCAGCACGTGACGATTTTTCACCCCCGACGCATAGACAATGAACTCGCTGTCGGATTTGGGCAGCAGCTCCCCGCCATTCGCGGAGCGCGCCACATTCTCGCGGTCGACCCATTCGTTGAATGAGGCCACCAGCTCGTCATTGGTGATCGTCGCTTCGGGTATCTCGACGCCGATACCGCTGATGATGACACGCTTCATGGAAAAAATCCCGCCCCGGCTGGAGCCGGACAATAGTGGGGCGGTGTATGTCAGAACGCTTTGTGTGCAAAGCCGCAAGTATCAAAAAGTGACCGCAGCGCGATCACTTGCTCTTTCGTAACGTCACGCCGCGTGTGCACTCAGCTGCGAACCGCAACGATGAAAAGGCGCGGGAAACGCAGCAGCGATTTTCCATCTGCCCGCACCGGATAGGCCGCCGAAATCCGGCCCAGATAGGCCGCAAGAAAGGCTTCTTTCTCATCTTGGGCCAGCGGATCGACAAACGGCTTCAGCCCGGTCGACTTCAGCCATTCAACAATCGCCTCAGGCCCATCGAGCGGGTGATTGTAGAACGTGTGCCAGATGTCGAGCACCCCCGACACAGGCTTCAGCAGATCATAGTAGTGCCCCACCGGCGGCAGCGGCACACGCGGCGCATCCGCCATTTTGGCTGCAAACGGCATCGCCAGCGCAGCTTCCCGCATCGACACATGCGACGGCTCGGTCAGATTGTCCGGCATCTGCACGGCCAGTGCGCCGCCCGGCGTCAGAAAGCCGATCAGCCGCTTCAACAGGTCCGGGTGCTCCGGCAGCCACTGGAACACGGCATTGGCGAAGATCACGTCGACCGGCTCCGCCGGCTCCCAGTCCGCCGCGTCGGCAAGCGAAAACGCGATCCCCGGCAGCCGCTTCTTTGCCTTCTCGATCATGTCAGGTGACGTATCAAATCCCGAAACCTCGGCGTCCGGCCAGCGTTCAACAAGCAGTTCGGTCGAATTGCCCGGCCCGCAACCAACGTCGACGACCCACTTCGGGTTCTCCACCGGCACCCGCGCCAGCAGATCGCGGGCGGGCCGCGTCCGCTCGTCCTCGAACTTGAGATATTGCGCGGCCGACCAGTCGGGTTTCTGCATCTTATTCATCTGTAGACCTCGCGGCGGTTGCCGACTTTGATGATCGTAATCGTCACAATGGCATCCTCGATGGAAGCGATCAGCCGATAGTCTCCGACCCGATACTTCCAATAGCCCGACCACGAACCTGCCAGCGGCTCCCCCAGGTCCCGAGCATTCTCAAGTTGCGCGACACGGTCAAACAGGAAGCGGATAATACGCTCCCGGTCTGCATGGCCGAGCTTGTCGAGTTCTTTTTCAGCTTTTCGATCAACCCGGATTTGCCACGCCATCCGTGCCGAGCCCTACTCTTGTATCTTCGGATCAATCGCGTATTTCACCATCAACTCTTCAAGGCTGACATATTCGGGACCGTCGGCCATCCGCTGCTGCGACAGATACAAATCTTCAAGATCATCAATATGCTCGAGGATCGCCTCGCGCGCATAAAAACTCTTGGTCCGACCGGTCTTCTTCGCCAGATCGTCCAGCCTCTTTTCGATCTCCGGCGGCAGGCGCAATGCGAGCATGGCAATCTCCTTTGCTATACATGTATAGCAAATTGCCGCTTCCTGCAATTTCGCATATTTTCTGCCCGCGTAGAGCCTGTTTGAAACCGTCAGGCTGAGCCGAAAATGATGATTTTCGAGCATCGAAGCGGCGCGTTTATGAAATGCGTCAGTACCGAAGTGCAGAAGAAGGCCATTTGCCGGCCAGCCTCACGGGAATCAGGGCGGGCTCTCACAAACCATTCGCAATCGCCTGAAACGCCGCGATACTTTCGCTCTCCATCTCGTTGCCGGTATTGTTGTAGTCGGCATAGGCGCTGGTCTTGGCGATCACCACGCGGCGCTCCGGATTGACATAGATGAACTGGCCGTAGATGCCGATGCCGGTGAAATCATTGCCCTGCCGGTCTGCCGGGATCCACCATTGATAGCCATAGCCGACGGCCTTGCCGCCCTGTCCGTCGTCGCGTCCGGCCATCAGATGCGGCGCGTCGGGCGTGATCGAGGCGCGCACCCATTCCGCCGGCACGATCTGCTCGCCGGCAAAATTCCTCCCCTCGTTCAGATAAAGCAGGCCAAACCGCGCATAGTCGCGCAGCACAGCGTTCAGCCCGCCGGCCGCCACCGCCTCGCCGGTCTGATCGGCCAGCCAGTAGGCGTCAGCCTGGCTTCCAAGCTTTGACCACAGCCGTTCGGAAAAATACTGCGCCAGCGGCTTCTTGGTCGCCCCTTCCACCACCATGCCCAGCACCTGCGTATCAGCCGACACATAGCGGTTGATCGTGCCGGGCGGATCCTGGTTCTTGAGATGCGCGGTAAAATCGTTCACGGACCCGGTCAGGATCTGGATGATGTAGCGCACGATATCCGAGCTCAGATCACCATAATCCTCGTTGAAGCCGATGCCCGACGACATCTGCAGCACGTCCTTCACCTTC
>Ga0209053_1000900_pt1 | contig 16641 bp, 16 predicted proteins | sample EBPBio152010_DNA_FD_185864 | JGI IMG/M metagenome (GOLD analysis project Ga0209053, IMG submission 185864) | Wastewater treatment Type I Accumulibacter community from EBPR Bioreactor in Madison, WI, USA - Reactor 1_7/15/2010_ DNA (SPAdes)... | ecosystem: Engineered > Bioreactor > EBPR >... | reverse complement strand
GAAATCACCACCCGCCCGAAACCCCGCCCGGAACGGCCCTGATCCGCCCTTTCCGCCGATGCCCGCCCCTGCGAAGGACCGCCCATGAACCGCAACGAATTTGTCATTGCCACGGCCATCGTGCTGATGCTGGCCTTCACGCTGGGCTGGTTCGCGCATCTGGTGATCCAGCGGCTGCGCCGCGTCTCTGCCGCCGATATGGGCGAGCTGGAGCGTCTGGCCCAGGCGCTGCACGAGGCCGAGGAAACCCGCGATCAGGCGCTGGTCTATCTCGAAAGCCGCGAATCGGAACTGTCGAACCAGATCGCCCAGACCGAGGCCGAATTGCGCGCCGCGATGGAAGGGCTGCGCGATGCCCGGCAAGAGGCCGAGGAGATGCGCGCCTATATCGAACGGATGCATTCCAACGCCTGATCCGGCCCGGCATCGGACGATTTGATCAAAATCATGACCAATTCGCGCCGCCGAACTGGACAGCGGCGGGGCCGCGTGCTTTGTCTCTGCCAACCCGATGCAGGAGGCCCCCATGCTTGATTCCGTCACCGATCTGCGCTCGTTGCTGAAAGACCCGTCGCTGCTGGCCGAAAAGGCCTATGTCGCCGGTGAATGGATCGCGGCCGACGACGGCACGTCCTTTGCCGTCACCAACCCGGCCCGGGGCGATGTCATCGCCCGCGTCCCCAATCTGGGCCGTGCCGAAACCGCCCGCGCCATTGCCGCCGCCGCCGTCGCGCAAAAGGAATGGGCCGCCCGCACCGGCAAGGAACGCGCCGCCATCCTGCGCAAGTGGTTCGAACTGATGATGGCCAACCAGGACGATCTGGGCACCATCCTCTGCGCCGAAATGGGCAAACCCCTGGCCGAGGCCAAGGGCGAGATCGCCTATGGCGCCAGCTTCATCGAATGGTTCGGCGAAGAGGCCAAGCGCGTCTATGGCGAAACCATCCCCGGCCATCAGCGCGACAAGCGCATCACGGTGATCAAACAGCCGATCGGCGTCGTCGCCTCGATCACGCCCTGGAACTTTCCCAATGCGATGATCACCCGCAAATGCGGCCCGGCCTTGGCCGTCGGCTGCGCCTTTGTCGCGCGCCCGGCCTCTGAAACCCCGCTTTCGGCGCTGGCGCTGGCGGTGCTGGCCGAACGCGCCGGCCTGCCGGGCGGGTTGCTGGCGGTCATCACCTCGGAACGCGCCTCGGATATCGGCAAGGAATTCTGCGAAAACCCCGCCGTGCGCAAACTGACCTTCACCGGCTCGACCGAGGTTGGCCGCATCCTGCTGCGCCAGGCCGCGGATCAGGTGATGAAATGCTCCATGGAACTGGGTGGCAACGCGCCCTTCATCGTGTTCGACGATGCCGATCTCGACAAGGCGGTCGAAGGGGCGATGATCTCCAAGTTCCGCAATAACGGCCAGACCTGCGTCTGCGCCAACCGCATCTATGTGCAGGCCGGGGTCTATGACGAATTCGCCGCCCGGCTGAAGGCCGCCGTGGCCAAGGCCGCCGTGGGCGACGGGCTGAAGGATGCGGTGCAGTTCGGCCCGCTGATCAACATGGACGCGGTCGAAAAGGTCGAGGAACATATCGCCGATGCCCGCGCCAAAGGGGCCGAGGTGCTGCTGGGCGGCGCGCGGCACGAACTGGGCGGCAGCTTCTTCCAGCCCACCGTCCTGACCGGCGTCACCGATGCGATGGCCGTCACGAACGAGGAAACCTTCGGCCCCGTCGCGCCGCTGTTCCGCTTCGAGACCGAAGAGGAAGTGATCGAAAAGGCCAATGCCACAATCTTCGGCCTTGCCTCCTATTTCTTCGCCCGCGATATCGGCCGCATCACCCGTGTCCAGGAGGCGCTGGAATATGGCATGGTCGGCGTCAATACCGGCCTCATCTCGACCGAGGTCGCGCCCTTTGGCGGGGTCAAACAATCCGGCCTGGGCCGCGAGGGCAGCCATCACGGCATGGAAGATTACCTCGAGATGAAATATATCTGCCTGAGCATCTGAACCGCCGCAGGGGGCGCTCGCGCCCCCTCTTTGCTGCGCAAATTCACCCCCCGAGGATATTTGAAAACAGATGAAAAGGCAGGCCTTGCCCTCATCTGTTCACAAATATCCTCGGGGGGAGCGCCGCAGGCGCGTGGGGGGCAGACAGCCCCCCTTTCTCATGGCGTCATCGCCTTGCGCTGGCGGTCGCGTTTCAGACCCAGCTGGCGTTCGCGCCAGATGATCAGGCAGCCCGCCGTGATCACCAGCCCGGCCCCGGCCAGCATGGTGGCGGTCGGCACCTCGCCAAACGCGAAATAGCCGATCAGCAGCGCGAACAGCATTGAGGCATAGTCGAAAGGCGCAATGAGCGAGGCATCGGCCTCGCGGTAGCTGGAGGTCAGGAGGATCTGGCCGATGCCGCCGAGGATTCCGGTGGCGACCATCAGCGCCGCCTCGCCGGGATGCGGCCAGACCCAGCCCCAGGGCAGTGTCAGTAACGAGACCAGCGAGGCCGTTACCGAAAACCAGAAGACGATCGTCGAGGTCTTTTCGCTATTTACAAGTTTTCGGACGAAAACTTGGGCCAGGGCGGCGAAGACGGCGCCGAACAGGACCAGCAGCGCGCCAAGCGCCTCGGCCGCGCTGGCGCCGCTGTTGAGCGTCAGGCGCGGGCTGGCGACGATCAGCACCCCGGCCAGCCCCAGGCCGACCGCGCCGATGCGGAAGGCGCGCACCTCCTCGCCCAGGAACATCGCGGCGAAGATCACTGTCAGCAGCGGCGCCGCATAACCGATGGCGGTCACCTCGGGCAGCGGCAGGAAGGCGAGGCCGGCAAAGCCGAAACCCATGGCCGCGGTGCCCATCAGCCCGCGCCAGACATGGCCCACCGGGTTCCTGGTGCCCAGCCCGGTGGCCAACTCGCGCCGCAGTCCCAGCCAGACCAGGATCACCGGCAGGGCAAAGAACGACCGGAAGAAGACCGCCTGGCCCGGCGGCACGCGATCGGCGGTCGCTTTGATCAGCGCCGACATGACGATGAAGACCAGCACCGAGCCGAGTTTCAGCGCGATGCCGCGCAAGGGGCGTTGCGGGGGTGTTTCGGGTTGCATGGCTCTGGTCCTGCCCTTTGGGCCGCGCTTTGGCAAGGGGGCGCCGCCTTGGGGCTGGACCCGGCCGCCGGGATCGGGTTCAGTCGGGGCAAAGCCGAGGGAGACGACCATGCCGAAACCGCCGCTTTCCGATCTGATCCGCCAGGGCCGGGGGCTGGATCCCGCCGATCTGGTCTTGCGGGGCGGGCGGGTGCTGGATGTGGTGACCGGCGATCTGCTGGAGGGCGATGTTGCGATCTGCGGCGGCGTCATCGTGGGGATCTGCGCCGATTACGAGGGGCGCGAGGTGGTGGATGTGACCGGGCGCATTCTGGTGCCCGGCTTCATCGACACCCATCTGCATATCGAAAGCTCGCTGGTCACGCCCTATGAATTCGACCGCTGCGTGCTGCCCCATGGCGTGACCACCGCCATTTGCGATCCGCATGAGATCGCCAATGTCTGCGGTCTGGCGGGGATCGGGTATTTTCTGGAGGCGAGCGCCCATACGGTGATGGATATCCGGGTGCAGCTGTCGTCTTGCGTGCCCTCGACCCATATGGAGACCACGGGCGCCCGGCTGGAGGCGGCAGATCTGCTGCCCCTGATGGATCATCCGCGCGTCATCGGGCTGGCCGAGTTCATGAACTATCCCGGCGTGCTGCATGGCGATCCGGGCTGCATGGCCAAGCTGGAGGCGTTTCGCGGCCGGCATATCGACGGGCACAGCCCGCTTTTGTCGGGGCGCGACCTGAACGGCTATATCGCCGCCGGCATCCGCACCGAGCATGAGGCGACCACCGCCGAGGAGGCGCGGGAGAAGCTGCGCAAGGGGATGCGGGTCTTGATCCGCGAGGGGTCGGTTTCCAAGGATCTGCACGCGCTGGCGCCGGTGCTGACCGAACGCAGCTCGGCCTATTGCTGTTTCTGCACCGATGACCGCAACCCGCTGGATATCGCGGAACATGGCCATCTGGATTACCTGATCCGCACCGCGATCGCGCTTGGTTGTCCGCCGCTGGCGGCCTATCGCGCGGCCTCGCTTTCGGCGGCCGAGGCCTTCGGGCTCAAGGATCGCGGTCAGATCGCGCCGGGCAAGCGCGCCGATATCGTGGTGCTGCCCGATCTGGCGGCGTGTCGGCCCGAGATGGTGTTCTCGGCCGGGGTGCGCGCGGGCGAGGCGGCCTTTGCCGCGCGCAAGGTGGTGCCGCCGGTCGCGCGGCATTCGGTCAAGGCGCCCCGGGTGGCGGCGACCGATTTCCGCACCGGCGGCAATCGCAGCGAAACCCCGGTGATCGGGGTCATTCCCGGCAAGATCATCACCGAACATCTGACCTTCGAGATCGCGCCGCAGGATGGCGACAAGCGCCCCGATCTGGCGCGCGACCTGATCAAGATCGCGGTGATCGAGCGCCACGGGGTGAACGGCAATCGTGCGACCGGCTTCGTCAAGGGCTTTGGCCTGCAACGCGGGGCCATCGCCTCCACCGTCTGTCACGATCACCACAATATCGCGGTGGTGGGTGCGGATTATGGCGATATGGCGCTGGCGGCGAACCGGCTGTCAGAGATCGAGGGCGGTTTCGTGGTGACCGAGGGCGGGCGGGTGCTGGCGGAGCTGGCGCTGCCGGTGGCGGGGCTGATGAGCCTGGAGCCCTTTGAGGTGGTGCGCGACGATCTGATCGCGCTGCGCGCCGCGGCGCGGTCGCTGGGTGTGGTGTTGGAGGAGCCGTTCCTGCAACTGGCCTTTCTGGCCCTGCCGGTGATCCCGCATCTGAAGATCACCGATCACGGCATGGTCGATGTGGATCGTTTCGAGGTCATGCCCTGACCGTGGCGCCTGTGGTGGGCGCCGGAGGGGTTTTGCACCCCTCCGGACCTCCCCGCAGGATATATGTGAACAGATGAAGATCAGGCCGCGACGCCGGCCTCGATGAAGCGCATCGAGGCGGCGAGGGCCATTGCCGGGTCGGGCAGGGCGTGGATCTCGGGCGCGAAGGGTTCAAAGCTGATCGGGCCGCGATAGCCGCCCCGGTGCAGGGCGCGGATCTGGGCGACATTGCCGAGCATGTCATCGGCATCGACCAGAATGCGATGCGGGTCGCGCAGGGCGTTCACCTGCACCGGCGCGGTGACGCCCGAGACATGGACGATACCGGTGAGGTCAGGGAAAAGCGTGCCGCCGCCGGCGAGGTGGTGGTGGAAGGTGTCATGCACCATGAACAGCGTGCCCGCGCCGCCCACGGCCTCGATGCAATCGGCCAGCACCTCCTTGTAGCGCAGCGAGCAGACCTCAAACCCCAGCGGTTCGACCATGGCCTTCAGCCCGTGGGCGCGCAGCATCGGCAGCACCTCGCGCAGGGCGGTTTCGGTCACGCGGCGGCTGTCGGCGCGGTCGGTGGCGACACCGTCATTGCGCGGGATGAGGCTGATCGCCTCGGCCCCGGCGGCGGCGGCGATCTGCATCAGGGCCTCGGCCTCGGCGGCCTTGGTGTCGGACCAGTCGTTGAACATCTTGACCTCGGCCAGCGCGAGGAAGCGCAGGCCATGGGCGCGCAGGGCGGCGCCGACCTCGGCCGGGTCGGTGCCGCCGAACAGCGGGCCGGCAAGGTCATTGCGGTATTCCACGCCGACGCAGCCCAGCGTGGCCGCGAGATCGGCAAAGGCGCGCCAGTCGAGGCGCGGGGCGGTCATGTGGTTCAGGGCGAAGGGGAGCATGGTGACCTCGGGCTATTTTCGGAATGAATATTCCAGTTCGGGGCGTGGGCAAAGCCCCTGACGCCAGGCAATGACGGGATATCGTCAGACGCTTTCGCCGATATGGATCTCGGGCAGTAGGAAGATCTCGCCGAGATCGGCATTGTCCTGCACCAGCCGGGCCATCTGGCCGAACAACTGGCGGCAGAGCCGTTCCAGCGGGGTGTCGGTGACCATGGTGACGATGCCATCCGCCAGCCCGCGCCGCGATTCGGGGGTGAGGGCCGAGACCACCAGCGAAACCGCGCCGGGGCCGCGATGCGCGCGCAGGGCGGCGATTGCGCCCTCCATCCCGCCGCCGGCGACATAGATGCCGCGCAGGTCGGGGTAGCGCGCAAGCGCCACGCGCACCGCATCCTGCGTCAACTGCCGGGTTTCGAGATTGACGAAGGTGGGCAGCACCTCCAGCCCCGGGGCGATCTCGCGCAGGTAGCTGCGAAAGCCCGCCTCGCGCAGTTCGTGGCCATGCCAGCGATGACCGCCCACCACCAGCATGACCTTGCCCTGTGCGGCGCCAGTGGCGCGGGCGGAAAGCGCGGTGATCCAGCCGGCACTGCGCCCGATCTTGAGGTTGTCGAGGCCGAGATAGCCGGCGCGCAGCCCGAGGGCAAAGTCCGAGAGCAGGGCGATGACTGGCAGGCCGGTGCCGCGCAATTCCTCCACCGCGGCGGTGATTTCGGGGTGGTTGACCGCTGTCGCGGCCAGCACATCGCAGCGCCCGGCCATTGCGCGCAGGCTGGCGGCCATGTCGGAGGGCGCCTGCGAGGCCGAAAACTCCAGCACCAGTTCGCCGCGCAGGCCCGGTATCTCGGCGATGGCGCGTTCCAGTTCCTGCGCGAAGGCGCGGTAGAAATCCTGGCCCTGCTTGTGCAGCACGACGCCAAAGCGCAGCGTGCGGCCGGGGGCGGGGCCGCTGCCGTGCAAGCGCCAGGCGGCGGGGTGGCCGATGCGCTGCGCGGCTTCGGCGATGCGGGTGCGGGTATCGGCGGCCACCTGTTCGCGCCCGTTCAGCGCGCGGTCCACCGTGGCGACCGACACGCCCGCCGCCGCCGCCAATGCCGCCATGCCGGGCCGTCTGGCCATGGTCGCCCCCTTTTGCCTGATGACGAGATTTGATGAAAATACGGCATCGCCGTCTTTCGCCATGATGGAATGTGTATTCTATTTTCGTCAAGACCCCGGATGCGATCCCACCGGGCGAGGGAGGACGAGGATGACGAAACGCGATTACAGCCTGTTGGGGCCGGATGGCGCCCGCGCGGTGGAGACCGGCCTTGCCGCCGCCGAATGGTATCATACCGAGGTGCCGCGCAAGGTGATGAAGGATCTGATGCAGCGATCCGACCAGCCGGCGATCCGCGACACGGTGATCTGGCTGGGCAGCATGGTGGTGCTGGCGGGGATCGGCATCGCGCTCTGGCCTTCGGTCTGGTCGGTGCCGTTCTGGCTGGCCTATGGGGTGCTCTATGGCTCGGCCTCGGATTCGCGCTGGCATGAATGCAGCCATGGCACCGCCTTCAAGACGCCCTGGATGAACAACGCGGTCTATGAAATCGCGTCCTTCATGATGATGCGCAATTCGGCCACCTGGCGCTGGAGCCATGCCCGCCACCATACCGACACCTATATCGTCGGGCGCGACCCGGAAATCGCGGTGATGCGCCCGCCGGCCTTTGCAAAGCTGGTGCTGAATTTCTTTGGGGTGTTCGATGTGCTGGCGGCGCTGCCGCGCATGGTGGTGAACGCGGTCTCGGGCCCCACGGCCGAGGAGCGCAGCTTCGTGCCGCAAAGCGAATGGGCAAAGGTCACGCGCGTCGCGCGGATCTATGTGGCGATCTATCTGGCGACGCTGGCGCTGGCGCTGTGGATGGGGTCGATCCTGCCGCTGATGGTCATCGGCCTGCCGCGGCTTTATGGTGCCTGGCACCATGTGATGACCGGCCTCTTGCAGCATGGCGGCCTGGCCGACAACGTGATCGACCACCGGCTGAACAGCCGCACGGTCTATATGAACCCGGTCAGCCGCTTCATCTACTGGAACATGAATTACCATGTGGAACATCACATGTTCCCGATGGTGCCCTATCACGCGCTGCCGCGCCTGCATGCGGTGATCCGGCATGACCTGCCGGCGCCCAACTGCTCCATCCCCGCGGCCTTTGCCGAGATGTGGCCGGCGCTGCGGCGCCAGCTGGTCTATGAGGATTTCTTTCTGAAGCGCGACTTGCCCGCCACCGCGAAACCCTATCGCGAGGATTTTCACCGCGCCGCCCTGGGCGACACCGCCGTAACCCCTGCCGCATGAGGAAGCTGACATGACCGACTGGATTCGCGCCTGCGCCACCGACGATATCGACGCCGAGGATCTGATCCGCTTTGACCACGGGTCGCAGACCTTTGCGATCTATCATTCGCCCGAGGGCGATTTCTACGCCACCGCCGGGCGCTGCACGCATGAGGATGTGCATCTGTGCGACGGGTTGGTGATGGGTCATCTGATCGAATGCCCCAAACATAATGGCCAGTTCGATTACCGCACGGGCGAGGCAAAACGCGCCCCCGTCTGTGTGAACCTGCGCACCTATCCGATCAAGGTCGAGGGCGGCGAGGTCTTTATCGGCATCAGTGGCTAGGGCTGGATCATCGCGCCGCGCCATTCGTTCATCGTATCGGTGCGGCGCAGCTGGTCACCATAGACCAGCAGCCCCGCATCCAGCCGGATCGGCCGCAAGTTGGGCGCGGGTGCCGGCCCCGCGCCGGGGATCAGCGCCGCCCCCGACAGTTCCGCCAGTTGCCGCTGCGCCTCGGCTGACAGCAGATGCGACAGGAGCGCGGTGCCGCCATCGGGGTTGGGCGCCTGCACCGGCACGAAGGCCGACCGCACGATGGCCAGGGTGTAATCCTCGAAGCTCAGCTTCACCAGATCGGGGTCGTCGGGGGCAAAGCGGGCGGTATAGCTGGCCACGACGTTATAGGCGATCGACACGCGCCCCTCGCGCAATTCGCGGATCATCTCGCCCGAACAGCAGAACACCCGGGCATTGAGCCGCCCCATCACCTCGGCCAGCCGCCAGAAGCCTTCGGATTGCTGGGCATCCTGCGAAATCAGGAAATAGCCCACGCCCGAAGTGGCCGGGTCATAGGTGGCGACGCGGCCGTCAAAGCGGGCGGGGTCGTCGCGCAGCATGGCGATCAGGTCGCGGCGCGACCGGGGCAGGGGCGTATCGCCCAGCACCCGCCGCGAGGCCAGCGTCACCACCGGCTCCAGTGCCACGCCGAACAGCTGGTCGCGCCAGCGCGCCCAGGCGGGCAGGCCGGTCGCATCGGGGGTGACACCGGCGGCCAGACCGTCATTGACCAGCCGCATCTGCAAATCCATGGCCGAGGACATGACCAGATCGAAGGGGGCGCCCTCGCTGCCGATGGCGCGAAAGGTCTCAAGGCTGGCGGCCTGCACATAGCGGATGCGCTGCCAGGGGTGGCGCGCGGCATAGCTTTCCAGCACGCCCGCGATGGCCGCGACATCGGTGGTGGAGAGGACGGCGATTTCCTCGGGCGCGTCGGCGGGGCCGAAGACCCGCTCCAGCTCCATCTCGAAGCCCAGGGCCGGGCCGGCCAGCATGAGCGCCAGCAGGCCGCCGATCAATCGGCGCGCGGCAAGATGAGCGTGGCGCATGTGCCCCCCTCCTTTCCCGGTTCCAGGGTGAAGCGCCCGCCATGGGCGAGGGCGACCTCTGACACGATGGTCAGGCCCAGGCCCGACCCCACCACATCGCCGGCATTCGACCCGCGCCGGAACCGTTCGGTCAGATCGCCCGCATCGGCGGGCAGGCCCCGGCCCTGATCGCAGATGCTCAGCCGGGTCTCGTCGGTCTGGCTCAGGCGCAGGGTCACGGTGCTGTCGGGGTCGGAATATTTCAGCGCATTGTCCAGCAGGTTGCGCAGCGCCACCTCGATCATGCGGGCGTCGCCGGTCAGCGGGCAGGGTGTTTCCAGCCCCTCGGCGCGCAGGCCGATCTCGCGCATCTCCGCGACCGGGGTGATGTCGCGCAACGCGCCCGCCGCCAGGGCGGCCAGATCGAAACCCGCCGCCTCGAACTGATCCGACCGATACAGCACCATCGCATGATCGAGGATCTGGCTGGCGGAGCGGCTGCTTTCGCCGATGGCGCGGATCATCCGGCGCAGTCGCACGCGGGTCGCTTCGTCCTGCGCCTCGGAGAGCGCCAGTTCCGCCTCGGTGCGCACCAGCGACAGGGGCGTGCGGATGCGATGCGCCGCCTCGAAGATGAAGGTCTCGGCCAGTTGCAGCGACAGCCGCAGCCGCGCGATGAAGCCGTTGAGCGCGCGCAGCAGCGGCGACAATTCGCGCGGGGCAGGGTGGCGGACCGGGCGCAGATCATGCGGGCCGCGCCGCGACACAGCCTCGGTCAGCAATTCGACCGGGCGCAGCACATTGCGGACCGACAGCATGGCCAGCGGCAGCGCCAGCACCAGAAAGCCCAGGCCCAGCCAGGCGGCGTTGCGCGCGGTATGGCGGGCGATCTCGGCCTGGCCAAAGCGGGTCTGGCCCAGCACCACGGTTACCAACTGGGTCTGGTTTTCCACCAGCGCAGAGCGGGTGATCGCCGCCAGCCGCAGATCGGCGCCGCGATAGGCGGCATCGTAAAAGACGGGCGACAGGTCTTCGGGCATTTGGGGAGGCGCGGGCAGGCCCTCGTATCCGCTGAGAAAGGCATTGCCCAGACGCAGGCTGTAGAAGATGCGTTCCTCGCCCATGGCGCCCAGGATCGAGAAGGTAGCATAGGGCAGATCCAGCACCAGCCCGTCATCGCCGCTGCGCACCCCGTCGGCGATGGAATTGACCGCCGCCGCCAGCACCGCATCCTGCGAGGCACTGGAGGCGGTCTCGGCGCTGTAGCGGACCGCGATGAACAAAAGCGCCGCCAGCAGCGCCGACAGCGCGACGATCTGCCAGATCAGCCGGTGCCGCAACGAGGGCTGGCCGGGCCAGAGCGGGATCATTCGGGAAAGAACCTGTAGCCGACACCGCGGAGCGTCTCGAGCCGCGCGCCCGATCCTTCCAGCTTGCGGCGGAGCCGGCCGACATAGACCTCGATCGCGTTGTCGCTGACCATTTCGTCAAAGGAAAACAGCCGGTCGATCAGATGCGCCTTGGAATAGGCCTGACCTGGACGGCTGAGCAGGATTTCCAGCAGGCGCAACTCGCGGGCGCGCAATTCGCGCGTCTCGTCGCCCACGGTGATGGTGGCGCCCAGCGGATCATAGGTGAAACCGGCAAAGCGGCGCAGGCTGTCGGCGGCGCCGGCATGGCGGCGCAGCACGGCGCGGCAGCGCGCCAGCAATTCGGCAAAGTCGAAGGGTTTGACGATGTAGTCATCGGCGCCGCGATCCAGTGTCGTCACGCGGTCATTCACCGAGGCGCTGGCCGTCATCATGATCACCGGCACGCTGCCGCCCGCTGCCCGGTCCTGCGCCAGAAAATCGCGTCCGTCGCCATCGGGCATCGAGATATCGAGCAGAATCAGGTCATAGGGAGCCGCGCGCAGCAGATCGCGCGCATCGGCCAGCGTGGCGGCCCGGTCCACGCCATGCCCCTCCAGCGCCAGCCGCGACGCGACGGCTTGGGCCAGTTCGTCGGTATCTTCGACCAGCAGGAATCGCATTTGACCGGATTTTCGGCAGTGGATGACAGGTTCGTGTCAGCTTTTCAGCAAAGTGTGTTTTCCGCAAGCCTGCGCTGCGGCGCGAATAACCGTCTGGGAGGACAACATGAAAATCTGGACCCGTGCGACCCTTGCCGCACTTCTGATGGGGGCCGCGGCGCCGGCCATGGCCGAGGAATGCATCGCCCCCGCCAACCCCGGCGGCGGCTGGGATTTCACCTGCCGCCAGATCGGCCGTATCATGACCGAACTGGGCATCACGCCCAATCTGGTGCAGGTCACCAACCTCGCGGGCGCGGGCGGCGGCGTGGCTTTCACGCAGATCGTGGCCGACCGCAACGAGGATGCCGAAGTGTTCGTGGCCGCCTCTTCGGCCACCACGACGCGCCTGGCGCAGAACGCCTTTGCCGGCGCCAGCGCCGACCAGGTGCGCTGGGTGGGCACGATCGGCGGTGATCCGGGCGTCATCGTGGTCGCGAAGGATTCGCCCTTCCAGAACCTGAACGATCTGGTCGCGGCGGTGAAGGCCGACCCGACCAAGGTGACCTTTGCCGGCGGTTCGGCCGTGGGCGGGTTTGACCACCTGAAGGTGCTGATGACGATGGACAAGGCCGGGTTCGAAGACGCCCGCGCGGTCAAGTATATCGGTCTCGATGGCGGCGCCGATGCGATCACCCAGACGGTTGGCGGCTTTACCCAGGCCATGACGGGCGACCTGTCCGAGGTGACCGGCTTCATCAAGTCGGGCGATGTGCGCGCGGTGGCCGTGCTGTCGGATGCCCGCGTGCCGGGCTTTGAGGACGTGCCGACCGCCAAGGAACAGGGCGTCGATATCGTCGCGATGAACTGGCGCGGCATCTATGTGCCCAAGGGGATCAGCGATGACGCCTATGCCAAATGGGTCGATACGCTGAAGAAGGTCGGCGAAAGCGAGCAGTGGAAGACCGTGATGGCCGAAAACGGCCTGGCCCCCTACACCGTGCTGGGCGCCGATTTCGAAACCTTCGTGACCGAGAACATTGCCCAGATCCAGGAGATCTCGAAAGAGATCGGGCTGCTGCAATAATGCGCGGCGACCGTATCTTCGGTCTGGTCATCATCGTTGTGGCGCTGGGGTATATCCTCAGCGCCCACGGCATCGAGACCAGCTTCATGTCCGATCCCGTCGGGCCGCGGATCTTTCCCTACATGATCGCGGGCGTGATGATCCTGTGTTCGCTGGTCATGGTGCTGAAACCCGACCCGGATGCGGACTGGCCCAGTGGCGCGGTGCTGGGGCAGCTTGCCCTCGCGCTGGTCATGCTGCTGGCCTATGCCTTTCTCATCACGCCGCTGGGCTTCATCCTGCCGACCATCCTGGTCGCCGGGGTGCTGAGCTGGCAGATCAGCGGCCGCCCCGTGCCCGCCGCCCTGACCGGGCTGGGCCTGGGGATCGGCCTTTTCGTGCTGTTCCGCATCATTCTGGGGCTGGGGCTGCGCGGCCTGCCCGCCGGCTGGGGGTTCTGAGCCATGGATATTCTTTCCAATCTCGCGATGGGGTTCGAGATCGCCGCCTCGCCCTATACGCTGCTGCTGGCGGTGATCGGCGCCTTTGTCGGCACCATCATCGGCGCGCTGCCGGGCCTTGGCCCGTCGAACGGGGTGGCGCTGCTCATTCCGATTTCGTTTTCGCTGGGGCTTGATGCCATCTCGGCGCTGGTCCTGCTGACCTCGGTCTATTACGGGGCGATGTATGGCGGGCGGATCAGTTCGATCCTGCTCAATATCCCCGGCGACGAGCCGGCGATGATGACCACGCTGGACGGCTATCCGATGGCGCGACAGGGCAAGGCCGCCGAGGCGCTGGTCGTGTCGGGCGTGGCGTCCTTCGTGGGGTCGTTCCTGGCCACTGTCGGCCTGATGATCTTTGCGCCCTATCTGGCGGGCGTGGCCTACAAGTTCGGGCCGGCCGAATATTTCGCGCTCTATATGCTGGCCTTCTGCACCCTTGGGGGCATGGGGTCGAACAACCAGGCCAAGGCCGCGCTGGCCGCCGCCATCGGTCTGGCCATCTCGATGATCGGGCTGGACAAGACCACGGGCATGCCGCGCTTTACCTTCGGGCAGTTGCACCTGATGGACGGGATCGACTTTCTGGTCGCCATCGTCGGTCTGTTTGCGGTGGTCGAGGTGTTCTTCTTCATCGAAAGCCATGGCAGCAACAGCGCCATCGGGGTGAAGCTGGGCAAGATCCTGATCCCGTGGAAGATGCTGAAACAGACCTCGGGTGCGATGCTGCGCGGCACGGGGATCGGCTTCATCGCGGGCGTTCTGCCGGGGGCGGGGGCTTCGCTCGGGTCGTTCCTGGCCTATATGGGCGAAAAGTCGCTGTCGTCCGACAAGGCGAGCTTTGGCAAGGGCAATCCGCGCGGCGTGGCCGCACCCGAGGCCGGCAACAATGCCGCCGCCGGGGGCGCGCTGGTGCCGATGCTGACGCTGGGGGTGCCGGGTTCGGGCACCACGGCCGTGCTGCTGGCGCTGCTTCTTACGCTCAACATCACGCCGGGGCCGCTGCTGTTCTCCGAACGGCCCGAGGTGGTCTGGTCGCTGATCGCGGCGCTGCTGATCGCCAACGTCGTGCTGCTGCTGATGAACGTGCCGATGGTCAAGATCTTCGTGCATATCCTGTCGGTGCCGGCCTGGATCCTGCTGCCGGGCGTCACGATGGTCGCCTTTGTGGGGATCTATTCGCTGACCGGGTCGGGCTTCGACATGCTCATGATGGTGGGCTTCGGCGTGCTGGGCTATGTGATGAAAAAGCTCGACATGCCGACGGTGCCGGTGATCCTGGGCATCCTGCTGGGCAATGCGATGGAAGACAACCTGCGCCGCGCGATGGTCCTGTCGAATGGCGACTGGAAGATCCTGTTTTCCTCGCCGATCTCGATCGGGCTCTGGATCGCGGCGGTGCTGGGCTTTATTGCCCCGCTGGTGCTGCGGCGTTTCCTGAAAAAGCCGCCGCTGCCGCAGACCGATCCGATGGCGAATGAGGACTGAGATGACGACGCGCGTTCTGGTGCCTTCGGGCGTGTTGGGGCTGGGTTTCGACCGCAAGGCGCTGGCGCGCGGCGTGGCCGCAAGGCCGGACATCATCTGCATCGACGGGGGGTCCACGGATAGTGGGCCCTTCAGCCTTGGGGCGGGCGTGTCGAAATATTCGCGCGCCGCGTCCAAGGCGGAATGGCGGCTGCTGATGCAGGCGCGGGCCGAGGCGGGCGTGCCGCTGGTCATCGGCACCGCCGGCACCTGCGGCACCGACAGCACGGTGGACTGGATGTTCGACATCACCGCCGAACTGGCGGCGGAGCTGGGGCAAAAGGTCAAGGTTGCGCGGCTTTATTCCAGCCAGCCCAAGGCGCGCATCGCCGCGGCGCTGGCCGAGGGCCGCATCGCCCCCCTGACACCCGCCCCCGAGATCGACCTTGACCGGCTGGGCAATATCGTGGCGCTGGCGGGGGCCGAACAGATTCAGGCGGCGCTGGCGACCGGCGCCGATATCGTCATTGCCGGGCGCACCACCGATACCGCGACCATCGCCGCACTGCCGCTGTTGCGGGGCGATCATGCCGGCGGGGTCTGGCATGGCGCCAAGATCGCGGAATGCGGCGCGCTGTGTTCCACCAACCCGACCTCGGGGGTGATCCTGGTCGATTTCGACGCGGCGGGGTTCACGGTGGAGCCGTTGGCCGAGGGCGCGGCCTGCACGCCGCATTCGGTCTCGGCGCATATGCTGTATGAAAATTCCGATCCGTTCCGCCTGTATGAGCCGGGCGGCCATCTGGATGTGACCGGCGCGCGCTACACCGCAGTTGATGCGCGCCGTGTGCGGGTCGAAGGGTCGGCCTGGGTGCCCGGCCCCTATACGGTCAAGCTGGAGGGCGCGCGGGTCGCGGGCTATCAGACCACGATCCTCGCCATTCTGCGCAATGCGCATTATGTGGCGCATGCGCGGGCCTGGGTCGATCGGCTGACCGGCTTTCTGCATGGCGAAATCGCCAGCCGCATGGGGCTGGAAAAGGATGCCTATGATCTGGAATTCCGCCTGATCGGCGTCGATGGTGCGCTTGGCTCGCTGGAAAACCGCCAGGGCGACCCGGTCGAGGTGGGCGTGCTGGGCATCGTCACTGCCCAAAGCCAGGACATCGCGGCCGAGATCGGCAAGCTGATCAACCCCTTCGTGCTGCATTACCCGCTGACCGATGACGAGGAATTGCCGACCTTCGCCTTTCCCTATTCGCCGGCCACCACCGACCGCGGCGCGCTGTATGAATTCGCGCTGAACCATGTGATGCGGATCGACGATCCGATGGCGGCGTTTCGCCTGACCGTCACCGACCTGACGCCGGAGGGCATGGCATGAAACTGGGCGATCTGGTGTTGAAGGTGCGGTCCAAGAATGCCGGGCCGTTCTGGGTGACGATCGACATCTTCTGCGACACGCCCGAGGCCTATGCCCGCGTGACGCAAGGCTTGGCCACGGCCACGGTCGCGGGGCTGTATCAGGTGCCTGAACAATTGCTCAAGCGCTTTGACATTCCCGATCTGCGGGTGGTGAAATTCAGCCTGCCGCGCCCGGTGATCCAGGGTTCGGCGGCGGATCGCGACATGCATGGCGCGCAATATGCGGCGCTGCTGGAAGAACATGACCTTGCCTAGACGCCGCGCTCTGACCTTCGCGCTGGCCGCCCTGGGGGCGGCGCTGTTCTTGCTGGCGGGGCTGCCGCTGCCGTTTCTGCTGGGGCCGATGCTGGCCTGCCTGCTGGCCGCGCTGATCGGCGCCCCGCTGGAGGGGGCGGGGCAGTTCGGCATCTTCATGCGCACCTTTCTGGGGGTGGCGGTCGGATCGTCGATCACGCCCTCGGTGCTGGCCGAATTGCCTGATCTGGCGGGTTCGCTTGCCATCGTGCCGCTGTTCATCGCGGTCATCGCACTGGTCGGCTATCCGCTGTTCCGCCGGGTCTTCGGCTTTGACCACCCGACTGCCTGGTATGCCGCCATGCCCGGCGGCTTGCAGGATATGCTGGTCTTTGGCGAGGAGGCGGGCGGCGACGTGCGGGCGCTGTCGCTGATCCATGCGACGCGG
>Ga0209053_1000896_pt1 | contig 16665 bp, 14 predicted proteins | sample EBPBio152010_DNA_FD_185864 | JGI IMG/M metagenome (GOLD analysis project Ga0209053, IMG submission 185864) | Wastewater treatment Type I Accumulibacter community from EBPR Bioreactor in Madison, WI, USA - Reactor 1_7/15/2010_ DNA (SPAdes)... | ecosystem: Engineered > Bioreactor > EBPR >... | reverse complement strand
GCCGGTTTCATTATGCTGCTGCCGCTGCTCGGCGCTCTGGGGGGCACATTGGGCGTTCAAGGCCTCGAACGCTGGTGGACAATCATCGCCACCGACCCTCTCCGCTTCATCACGGGGCGTGGCTTTGATGCCGGTAACGCCGCACGGGCCATCGGGCTGATCGGCCCGGATATGCCGGTGAGCCTGATCAGCGAATTGTGGTTCGATCTCGGGCTGCTGGGCGCCCTGTTCTTCGCGATTGCCATGGCCTGGGCATTCATTTCCGCTGGAAAGCTCGGCTATGAACTCGCCCCGGCAACGCTCGCCGCGCTGGCCAGCGCCACGGCCTTCGCGCTGTTCGACCGGAACGCGACGCAGACCTGGTGGTTCAACGGCCTCACGGTCTTCGCCATTGTGCTGATGTCGGTTGAGCGCGGGCGTTATCGCACCGTGCGGCCCCGCGCCGAAATCAAGCCCTGATCATTCCGCCGCGACGGTTTGCGGCGCGAGCGCGTGGCAGGCCGCGCCATCGCGGAAAGCCGGCCGCTCGCGCGAGCAGACCGGCATCGCGATGGGGCAGCGCGGATGGAAGGTGCAGCCCGAGGGCGGATTGATGGGGCTCGGCACCTCGCCTTGAACAGGCACGCGATCACGCCCGATCTCCGCAAGGTTCGGCACGGCATCGATCAGCAGGCGTGTGTAAGGGTGCTTCGGGGCAAGGAAGAGCGCGTCGCTCTCCTGCACTTCCACGAGGCGGCCTAGATACATCACGCCGATGCGATGGGCCATGTGCCGCACCACCGCGAGATTGTGCGAGATGAAAAGGTAGGTGAGGCCCAAACGTTCCTGCAATTCGCGCATGAGGTTCAGGATCTGCGCCTGAACGCTCACATCCAGCGCGGAAGTGGGCTCGTCGCACACGATGAATTCTGGCTCGGAGGACAGCGCGCGGGCAATCGCGATACGCTGGCGTTGGCCGCCCGAGAACTGGTGCGGATATTTGTCGCCGTCTTTTGGCGAGAGCCCCACCAGCGTCAGCAATTCGGCAACGCGCGCGGCACGGCTCGCGGCATCCTTCCGGGTGCCGGTGACGATCATGGGCTCGGCGATAATATCCGCGACGCGCCAGCGCGGGTTCAGCGAGGCATAGGGGTCCTGGAAGATCATCTGCACCATGCCGGGGCGCGGGCGCTGCCCCTCAGGCACACCGGCGAAGCGCACGCGGCCGCCACTGGGGCCGAGCAGACCCACGACCATCTTGGCCACCGTGGATTTGCCGGAGCCGGATTCACCCACTAGCGCGAAGGTCTCGCCCTTGTTGATGGTAAAGGAGACCTCATCCACGGCGGTCAGAAGCTGGCGCGGCTCGCGGGCGACGACGCGCTCAAGCCAGGGCTTAGAGACGTCGAAGAGGCGGCGAAGGTCGGTGACCTCAAGGATCGGTTCGCTCATGCCGGCACCTCGGTTTCCGCATTGGTAAGCCAGCAGGCGGCGCGCGAGGCGCCGGCCTGAACAAGCTCCGGCCGCTCAAGCGAGCAGCGCGGAATGGCCATCGTGCAACGCGGCTGGAAGGCACAGCCCTTCGGAATGGAATCAAGCCGGGGCATGGAGCCGGAAATCTGCGTCAATCGTTTCACCCGCGTATCGAGCGCCGGGATCGCGCCCATCAGGCCGCGCGCGTAAGGATGGCGCGGATGGCGGATCACGTCCGCCACCGGGCCGATTTCCGCGATGCGCCCGGCATACATCACCGCCACGCGATCCGCCGTTTCGGCAATCACGCCCATATCGTGCGTGATCAGCATCACAGAGGTGCCGCGCGTGCGGCAGAGCCGTTTCAGCAGCGTGATGATCTGCGCCTGCACGCTCACATCGAGCGCAGTTGTGGGCTCATCCGCGATAATCAGATCCGGCCCAGCTGCGAGCGCCAAAGCAATCACCACGCGCTGACGCATGCCGCCGGAAAATTCATGCGGGTAGCCGTCGATGCGCTTCTCGGGGGCGGGGATGCCCACTTCGATGAGGAGTTCGATGGCCCGCTGGCGCGCTTCCGCCTTCGAGAGCGGCAAATGTGCCTGCAAGGTTTCCGTGAGCTGGTCGCCGATGCGAAAGACCGGGTTCAGCGAGGTCAGCGGATCCTGGAAGATCATGCCGATTTTCCGGCCGCGAATGGCGCGCATCTCCTTCGGCGGCAGGTTGTCGATCCGCTGGCCGTTGAGGCGGATTTCGCCGCCCGTGATGCGCCCCGGACGCTCCACGAGGCCGATGATCGCCGTGCCGGTGAGCGATTTGCCCGCGCCGCTCTCGCCGACAACGCCGAGCACTTCACCGCGACCAATCGTGAAGGAAACACCATCCAGCGCGCGCAGGGTGCCGCGCCGCGTGGCGAAATCAAGCGTGAGGCCCTTGACCTCGAGAACCGGTTTCTCGGTCATCAGCGGAGCCTCGGGTTCAGGGCATCGCGCAGCCAGTCACCCAGCAGGTTGATGGCCAGTGCGAGAATGACAAGCGTGAGCGCGGGGAAGAGCAGGATCCACCATTCGCCGGAGAACAGGAATTGCTGACCCACGCGGATGAGCGTGCCGAGCGAAGGCTGCGTCGGCGGCATGCCAACGCCGAGGAAGGAGAGCGTCGCCTCCTCGATGACGGCCAAAGCGAGGTTGATCGTGGCGATCACCGTCACCGGGCCCATCACGTTCGGCAGAATATGCTTCAGCATGATGAGCAAAGGCGAGCGGCCAATGACGCGCGCGGCCTGCACATATTCCTTGTTCTTCTCCACCAGCGTGGAGCCGCGCACGGTGCGCGCATATTGCGCCCAGTTCGAGAGACCGATCGCGAGGATCAACAGGAGCAGCGTCGCATCCTCCTGCTGCGCGGGCGGAATGACACCCCGCGCGACCCCGAAGATCAGCAGTGCAATGAGGATCGCCGGGAAGGAGAGCTGGATATCCGCGACGCGCATGATCACGGCCTCGGTCTTCCCGCCGACATAGCCGGCCATGAGCCCGAGAAACACGCCGATCACCAACGAAAACAACACGGAGGCCGCGCCCACCAGCAGCGAGACCTGCGTGCCATAGAGCACCGCAGAGAACATGTCGCGGCCCTGGCTGTCGGAGCCAAGAAGGAAGGTCTTGCCGGTGAATTCATTGGCCTTTCCCGGCGCAGTCAGGCCATCCATCAGGTTCAGGGTCGCGGGGTTGAACGGGTCCTGCGGGGCATAGAGCGGCGCGAGGATCGCCCCGAGAATCATCACCAGCGAAACGAAGGCCGAGACGATCGCCACCGGCGAATGCCGGAACGACCACATCACGTCGCTTTCCCAGATGCGGCGGAAGCGCGAGGGTTCGCCGGGATTGGGCACGGTGTCGGTCATCTCAGTGCCCCTTTGCCGTGCGGCCGCCCGTACGCAGACGCGGATCGAGCAGGAAATAGAGCAAATCGACGATGAGATTGGTGATCACGAACACGGCCGCCACGAACATGAGATAGGCCGCCATCACCGGCACATCGGCGAATTGCACGGCATTGACGAAAAGCGCACCGAGCCCCGGCCACTGGAACACGGTTTCGGTGACAATCGCGAAGGCAATGACCGAGCCGAGTTGCAGGCCGGCAATCGTCACTACCGGCACCAGCGTGTTGCGCAGCGCATGGCGCAACTCGATGACGCGCTCGCCGAGGCCGCGTGCCCGGGCGAAGCGGATGAAATCCGCGCGCATCACCTCTAGCATCTCGGAGCGCACAAGGCGCATGATGAGGGTCAACTGGAAGAAGGCCAGCGTGAGCACCGGCATAATGAGCGACTTGCGCCCGCTTTCGGTGAGCAATCCCGTGCTCCACCAGCCAATCTTCACGGTTTCGCCGCGCCCGAAGCTCGGCAGCCAGCGCAATTCCACCGCGAAGATGTATATGAGCCCGATACCGATAAGGAAGGTGGGCAGCGACACGCCGATCAGGCTGATCGACATGATGGCGTTCGACAGAAATCCCGTGCGATTGATCGCGACATAGACCCCCAGCAGCACGCCGAAGAACGTTGCGACCAACGCCGAGAGCACCGCAAGCTCCACGGTGGCAGGCAGGCGTTCCTTGATGAGGTCGGAGACTTTCCGGGCCTGCCGGTAGGAAACGCCGAATTCGCCGGTCGCGGCATTCCCGATGAACTGCGCGAATTGCACGGGCCAGGGGTCATTCAGCCCCAGGCGTTCGGACAATTCCTGGCGGTCCTGCAGGGTAGCTTCCTGCCCGAGCATGTTCGCGACCGGATCGCCCACAAAGCGAAACATCGAGAACGCAATGAAGGCCACCGCGACCAGGACCAGCAGGCCCTGCGCAATGGAACGGATGGAATAGGCGAACATCAGGGAACCGCGCTTGGCGTGGGAGGCGGCCGGGCCGGAGTATCTATACCCCGACCCGGCTCAAGGCCGTTACGAGCCCTTGAACACAACCGACTTCAGCTTCGGCGTGTTGGCGACATCCACCGGAATATCGAGGTTGCTCTTCATCGCGTAGGAGAGCGCCTGATGGTGGATCGGCAGATAGACCACCTCGTCCTTCAGTGTCTTCCAGACATCGGCAATGGTCGCGTTGCGCTTGGCGATATCGGTTTCGCTCGTCAGCGAGACGATCTTCGCATCGACATCCTTGTTGGAATAGCCGGTGGCATTCCACGAGCCGAGGCTGCCGGCCCGCGTGTGATACATGAACGAGAAGATATAGTGGCTGTCATAGGTCGGCACGCCCCAGCCCACCATGTAGAACTCGGTTTCGGCCGGGTTCTTCTGGATGAGCGTGAAGTGGATCGACTTCGACTGGCTAACAAGGTTCACCTTGATGCCGATCGCACCCCACATGCCCACGGCCGCCTGGCAGATCGCCTCATCATTGACGTAGCGATCATTCGGGCAGTGCAGCGTCACGGAGAAGCCGTTGGGATAGCCGGCATCCGCGAGCAGCTTCTTAGCGGCATTCACATCGGTCGGCGGGGCTTCATCGAGTTCCTTGGTCCAGCCATTCACGAAGGGCGGCATGATGATGCCTGTCGGCACGCTCTCGCCGCGCATCACGACGCGCTGGATGGCCGTACGGTTGATCGCCATGTTCATGGCCTGGCGCACGCGCTTGTCGGCGAAGGGGTTCTTGCCCTCGACATTGTCCGATTTCAGATCCTTCGCGCCCATATCCATGCCGAAGAAGATGGTGCGGTTCTCGGGGCCGGAGGTGACGCGCAGCTTCTGGTCACCCTTCAGGCGCTGGATGTCCTGCACGGGAACGTCCTGCACGAAATCGACCTCACCCGAGAGGAGCGCCGCGACACGCGTCGCATCGGCCTTGATCGGGGTGTAGACGATCTCGCTGACTTCCAGCGGCACCGAGCCCTTGCCCCAGTAATTGTCGTTGCGCTTCAGCACGGTCTTCACGTCCGGCTCGCGGCTCACCAGCGTGTAGGGGCCGGTGCCCATGGCGTTGCGAACGGAGAAGTTCTCTTCCTTGTTCTTGAAATCCTGCGCCTTGGTGGCGTTGTTCTTCTCCGCCCAGGCCTTGGACATGATCATGATCGAGGTCGTGTTGTTCACGAGCAACGGATCGGGACCCTTGGTCTTGATATGCACCGTGAGGTCATCGACCTTCACCACTTCCGCCACCGAGGTGAGATAACCCTTGAAATCCGAGGTCGGCTGCATGGCGCGCTGGTAGGAGAACACCACGTCATCGGCAGTCAGCGGCGAGCCATCATGGAACTTCACGCCCGGGCGGAGCTTGAATTCCCAGACCTTGGAATCCGAAGGCAGCACCTGCCAGGAGGTGGCCAAGGCGGGGCCGAGCTTGCCGGCATGGTCGCGCTCGGTCAGGGCTTCATAGATATGGTTGTTGAGCGCCGTCGTGGGGCCCTCGTTCTGGCCATGCGGATCCAGCGTCAGCGCATCGCCCGAGCGCGCCCATTTCAGCGTGCGCGCTTCGGCGATGCCAGCGAGCATCGTCGTCGTGGCGAGAACCGCGAGCAGGCCTCGGATCGTCGTTTTCATGGAACTCTCCCTGTTCTTGTAAAGCGGCCTCCCCAGACCGCCCTTGGTTGAAGGCTAAACCAATTCCGGAGCCTTTGTCACGGCCCATGCGAAGTCCGGGCCATATGCGTCCGGCGCGTGAGACTATGCGTGCGGCTGATCGGATTTCAGCAGATGCGCCCTTTTTATCTTCCGGGAATCTGGAGTAGCCTCGCAATCTGCACAGAGGGGGTGCCTCACGAACAGCGCGCCCGCCGGAAGCTGCCCAATGGCGCCACGGCCCTGCCTCGCAAAGGAGAGACCATGAACATCGATCCGCGAATTGCCGCCCTCAAGGACGAGGTGACCGGCTGGCGTCGCGATTTCCACGCACATCCAGAAGTCCTTTACGATGTGCATCGCACGGCTGGTATTGTCGCGGCGAAGCTCCGGGAATTCGGCTGCGACGAGGTGGTGGAAGGCATTGGCCGCACCGGCGTTGTCGGCCTCATTCATGGAAGGAATGGCCCCGGCGGCCGTGTCGTAGGTCTGCGCGCCGATATGGATGCGCTGCCGATTTCCGAGGAAACGAACCTCGCCTATGCCTCGAAAACATCCGGCAAGATGCATGCCTGCGGGCATGACGGCCACACCGCCATGCTACTCGGCGCGGCCAAGCATCTCGCCGCGACCCGCGAATTCGAAGGCTCCGTTCTGGTGATCTTCCAGCCCGCCGAAGAGGGTGGTGCCGGCGGCAAGGCGATGGTCGATGACGGCATGATGGACCGCTGGAACATCAAGGAAGTCTACGGCATGCACAACATGCCGGGCCTGGCGCCAGGCGCGTTTGCGACGCGGCCGGGGCCGCTAATGGCCGCAACCGCCTATTTCGAGATCTGCGTGGAAGGCCGCGGCGCCCATGCCGCCAAGCCGCATGAGGGCATTGATCCTGTGCTGATCGGCGCGCATCTCGTGAGTGCGCTGCAATCCATCTCTTCGCGCAATACCGACCCGATGAAGCAAGTCGTGGTCTCGACCACGGTGTTCCAGGCCGGCGAGGCGCTGAACGTCATCCCGCAGCGCGCCTATCTGCGTGGCACGGTGCGCACGCTGGATGCAGGGGTGCGCGAGATGGTGGAGCGGCGCTTCAAGCAGATCTGCGATGGTGCCGCGAAGATGTTCGAGGCCGATGTGCGCCTCGATTACCAGCGCCGTTACCCCTCGACCGTGAACCATCCCGCGCAGACACGGGTCGCGGCGGATCTCGCTCGCGTCGTTGCCGGGGCAGATCGCGTCAATGACGATGTGGTTCCCAGCATGGGCGGGGAGGATTTCTCCTACATGCTCGAGGCGCGGCCCGGAGCCTTCATCTTCATCGGCAATGGTGATAGTGCGGGGCTTCACCATCCGGCCTATGATTTCAACGACGAGATCATCCCGGCCGGCATCCAGTACTGGGCGCTGATCGCCGAGAAGGCGGGTCTTTCGCGCTAACCCGATCAGCGGCAGGAGGGCCGCCTCATGCCGCTGACACTCGCTTTGATCGCCCATGACAAGATGAAGCCGGCTCTGGCCGATTGGGCTGCCGAACATGAGGCCGCCCTTCGCCTGCATCGGCTCGTCTGCACCGGCACGACCGGCGGCGTGATCGCGGCACGGTGCCCCCATCTCGATATCACCCGCGTGGCCTCAGGGCCGCTGGGCGGCGACCAGCAGATCGGCGCGCTGATCGTTGAGAAGCAGATCGCGGGCATCGTGTTCTTCATCGATCCGCTTTCGCCCATGCCGCATGATGTGGACGTGAAGGCGCTGACCCGCCTCGCCGTGGTCTACGATGTGCCCCTCGCCATGAGCCGCTCGACGGCTGATCTGATGCTCCGGGGCGGATTGCTCGCGCGATGAACGAGCGGGAACTCCAGCGCCCCTCGCTCGGCGAACTCCTGCGTGTCTTCTTCCAGATCGGCTGCATCTCGTTTGGCGGCGCGGCCGGGCAGATCGCGTTGATGCACCGCATGCTGGTGGATGAGCGCAAATGGATCGAGGAGCGCGATTTCGTCTCCGGGCTCAATTTCTGCACGCTTCTACCGGGGCCGGAGGCACAACAGCTCGCGACCTATATCGGCTGGCGCTTGCATGGCCTTCCCGGAGGAACCATCGCCGGCATGCTGTTCGTGCTGCCCGGCGCGGCGCTCATCCTGATCCTGGCGCAGCTCTACACCTGGGGCGCGAATGTGCCATCCGTTCAGGCCGCGTTGCTGGGCGTGAAGGCTGCGGTGATCGCGATCCTGATCGAGGCCGTGCTGAAGATCGGGAAGCGCGCCTTGGGCGGAAACGCCTTCCGTCTCGTGGCTTTGCTAGCCTTTCTTTCGATGATGGCCTTCGCGGTGCCTTTCCCGATCGTGATCATCGGCGCGGCTCTGGCCGGGCTCTGGATCGGCGTTGCGCCACCGCCCGCGACGGCTGATTCTGCCGTGCCGATCCGTTTTCCGTGGCGGGCGGCGATCCTCTGCCTCGCGCTCTGGTGGCTGCCGGTGGTGATCGCGGTGATCGCCATGGGGCCGGGCCACCTGCTGGTGGAGGTGGGGCTCTTCTTCTCGAAACTCGCGGTCATCACCTTCGGCGGTGCCTATGCCCTGCTGGCCTATCTCTCCGATCAGGCGGTGATGCGCGGCTGGGTGTCGCCCACGCAGATGCTCGATGCTCTCGGTTTCGCCGAGACGACCCCCGGTCCGACCATTCTCGTGAACCCCTTCGTAGCCTTTCTCGCGGGCTGGCAGAAGGAAAGCAGCGCGCTGATGGCCTGGCTCGCGGGCTTGATGGCCGTATGGACGACCTTCGCGCCTTCATTCCTGTGGATTTTCGTGGGCGCGCCGTCGCTCGCGCGGGTCAATGCGAACCGCGCCTTGCGCTCGGCGCTCGCGGGCATCAGCGCGGCGGTGGTGGGCATCATCGCGACGGTGGGTGCGAAATTCGCGATCCTCGTGCTGTTCCCGCAGGCAACGATGCTGACTCTGGGACCGCTCCAGCTCCTTGCACCGACAGGCGCGCCTGATTATCGGGCGATGGCGCTGGCCGGCCTTGCGATCGTGCTGAGCTTTGTCCTCCATTGGTCGATGCTGCGCATGCTCGGACTGGTCACGATTGTGGGATTGCTGCTGTTTTTCGTGGCTTAGCTGCCGAAATATCGCCCCCACGCCACGCGCTCGGTTGCACGCGTTGCAGTTTGGGACTATGGCGAGCCCATCTCGAAAATACGAAAAGGCGCGCTGAATGGCGAAGGAAGAAGTGATCCAGTTCGAAGGGCTCGTGCTCGAGCTCTTGCCGGATGCCCGGTTCCGGGTGAAGCTCGATAGCGGGCATGAAATCATCGCCTACACGGCCGGCAAGATGAAGAAGAACCGGATCAAGACCCTCGCCGGCGACCGCGTGACGGTCGAAATGTCGCCCTATGATCTCGATCGCGGGCGCCTCGTTTTCCGCCACAAGGATGCGAATTCCGGCTTTACGCCCGGCGGCCCGCCGCGTGGCAAGGGCCCTCCGCCGAAGCGCCGCTGAGGCTTCCCTCCATCGCTGAACACCTTTCGCCCGCCACAAGCGGGCGATTTTGGTTGCCTTGTGCGTGCCGGCACGCAACAAAGCCTCGGACCTTCACGCGAGGACGTTGCGGTGTTGAAATCCGGCAAGGCGAGCTGTGGCATGGGATACGGGGCGTGGCGGAGCCGCGTTCTGCTGCCGCTCCTGCCGCTGATGCTGGTTCTCGGCGCGTGCTCCTCCCGGCCCGAACCGGCGCTCGGCGTGGTCTCAACCCCGCAGACTGTTGCCAATGCCACGCCGGTGGAACTCTTCGCCGTCACCATGCGGCGCCCCTCGAATGACGAGCGCCTGCGCTTCTCCGGCGAGCGCACGCTGACCCCCCGCTTCGCGCGGATGGTCATCACCATTCCCAAGGATCGCCCCACCGGCGAGATCCAATGGCCGAATGGCACGCCCGGCGACCCCAATTCGAATTTCAGCGCGCGCGCCTTCGAGACACTGGATCGCGACGCGTTCCGGGCGAGCCTTGGTCGCCGTGTTGCCGCGCGGGGTGGGAGGCATGTGCTCGTCTTCGTGCATGGCTACAACACGCGCTTCGACGAGGCCGCCTTCCGCCTTGCGCAGATCGTGCATGACAGCAACGCCGATGTGACGCCCATCCTCTTCAGCTGGGCCTCCGCCGCGAGCCTCGGGGCCTATCCCTATGACCGCGAAAGCGCGGCTCTGGGGCGTGACGGCCTTGAGGCGCTGATCGAGAAGCTCGCGGAACAGCGGGGTGTCACGCAGGTCTCGGTGCTCGCCCATTCCATGGGCGGATGGCTCACGCTCGAAACCCTGCGGCAGGTGGTGATCCGCCGTGGCACCTTGCCCGCCAAGGTGACGGATGTGATGCTCGCCGCGCCGGATGTGGATGTGGATGTCGCGCTGGCGCAGGGGCGCGTGATCCAGCAGGCGCGCTACAAGCCCCGCATGACCCTCTTCGTATCCACCGACGACAAGGCGCTGTCCGCCTCGCGCTGGCTCTGGGGCAGCCGCGATCAGCTAGGCTCCATCGATCCGTCACGGGAGCCCTATCGCACGAACCTTTCGAAATCGGGCGTAACAGTCATCGACCTCTCGGATGTGACGACGGCCGATTCGCTCAATCACGGGAAATTCGCCGCGAGCCCGGCCATCGTGCAGCTCATCGGCAAGCGGCTCGCGAGCGGTCAGGGCATTGAGACGACGCGCGGTGCAGGCAACCCGCTCACGACCATCGTGCGGGGCACCACGCGGGCGGCAGAAGCCGTGCTCACCGCGCCTTTGCGGATTGGCGAACAGACCGCGCCCGATAGCGGCACGCTGGCGGAATAAAGCGAAACCCTGCCTTGCCAGCGGCGGGGCATGCCGCTAGACACCCGCCTCCCGTTTCACCTCCCCTCAGGTTCCGCCATGTCGAGCGCCACACCTGCCGCGTCGATCGGCATTGATTTCGGAACGAGCAATACGGTCGTGGCCATTGCGACACCGGATGGCGCGGTGGAATCGCTGCGCTTCGAGCATGGCGGCATCGCGCATGGCGTCTATGCCTCGGCGCTCTGCTTCTGGCAGGACCGGCCGGGCAGTGCCGTGCCAGCGAAGGTGGAAGGTGGCCCCTGGGCCATCGAGCGGATGCTCGAGGAGAGCCACTCCCTGCGCTATATCCAGTCCTTCAAGACCTTCGCGGCGAGCGAGAGCTTCCAGCAGACCACGATCTTCCGCGAGAAGATGCGCTTCGAAGACCTGCTGGCGACTTTCCTGCGCACGCTGATGCGCCATGCCGGCCACCAGCTGGACCTCAAGGGTGCGCGCATCGCGATTGGCCGCCCCGTGCGCTTCGCCGGCGCAAACCCCAATGAGCCGCTCGCCATCGAGCGCTATCAGGCGGGCCTCGGGCAGGTCGGCATCACCGATCCGCGCTATGTGTATGAGCCGGTGGGCGCAGCCTTCTCGTTCGCCCGCACGCTCACGCGCGATGCGACCGTGCTGGTCGCGGATTTCGGCGGTGGCACGAGCGATTTCTCGGTGATGCGCTTCTGGCGCCATGCCGGCGTGCTGAAGGCGGAACCGCTCGGCCATTCCGGCCTCGGGGTCGCGGGCGATACCTTCGATTCCCGCATCGTCGAGCGGGTCGTGGCGCCGCGTCTGGGCAAGGGCGGGCGCTACCGCTCCTTCGGCAAGGTTCTGCCACTGCCTGTGCATTACTACACGACGCTCGCGCGCTGGAACGAACTCGCACTCATGAAGGGCAGTGCGGACCTTCGAGAATTGCGTGAACTCGCGCGCACGGCGCTGGAGCCCGCGCCGCTCGAGGATTTCATTGCACTGGTCGAGCATGATCTCGGCTTCGCTCTCTCGCGTGCGGTTTCCGCGACGAAAGTGGCGCTCTCGGGCACGGATCAGGCCGAATTTCGCTTTAAACAGGACGGCATCGACATTGTCGCGCCGATTGCCCGCACGGATTTCGAGAGCTGGATCGCGGATGATCTCGCGAAGATCAGCGGCGCAGTGGATCAGGTTCTGGCGAAGTCGAAGCTGGGTCCGGAAGCGATCGAGCGGGTATTCCTCACCGGGGGCACATCCTTCGTGCCGGCGGTTCAGAACCTCTTCGCAGCGCGGTTCGGCGCGGAGAAGCTGGCCTCGGCGGATCAGTTTGAATCGATTGCGAAGGGCCTCGCTCTCATCGGCCAGACAGAGCATCCGGAGCGCTGGGCTGTTGCGGCCTGAACGACCTTTGCCCCCACGCGAGCCTCGTCTCCGAACACGATCCGGAAATGCTGGCGCCAGGTCCGCAATCGCGTTGCAGCCTTGACGTGAGCCCATGGCAGCTTATTGCTGCGCCACTGATCGCCTGGAGGCAGGCTGGACCAAGCTGCTATGGCTCACCGGCACAGCAATGGCCAACGCAGAGCGGGATGACAGGATCAATTCATGCGCATTGCAGTGGTTGGATCGGGTTATGTGGGTCTGGTTTCGGGCGCCTGCCTTGCGGATTTCGGGCATACGGTGTTCTGCATCGACAAGGATGCCTCGAAGATCGAGCGCCTCGAACAGGGCATCATGCCGATCTTCGAGCCCGGCCTTGCCGAACTGGTGGCCAAGAACCGCCGGGATAATCGCCTGTTCTTCTCGACGGATCTTCCGGCTTCTGTGAAGGGAGTCGACGCGGTGTTCATCGCCGTCGGTACGCCCTCGCGGCGCGGGGATGGCCATGCAGACCTGCAATATGTCTATGATGCCACGCGCGAAATTGCCCGCGCTCTGACCGGGCCTTGTGTCGTCATCACGAAATCGACCGTGCCGGTCGGCACCGGCGACGAGGTTGAGCGAATCCTGAAGGAAGAGCGTCCGGAGCTGGAAGTTTCGGTGGTCTCGAACCCGGAATTCCTGCGCGAAGGCGCGGCAATCAACGATTTCAAGCGGCCCGACCGCATCGTGGTCGGCGCCGAGGACCAGCGTGGGCGCGATGTGCTCGCGGCCATCTATCGCCCGCTTTATCTCAATCAGGCGCCGCTGGTCTTCACGGGCCGCCGCACCTCGGAGCTGATCAAATACGCGGCGAATGCTTTCCTTGCGACCAAGATTACCTTCATCAACGAGATCGCCGATCTATGCGAGGCGGTGGGTGCCAATGTGCAGGAAGTGGCGCGCGGAATCGGGCTCGATAACCGCATCGGCTCGAAATTCCTGCATGCCGGTCCGGGCTATGGCGGCTCCTGCTTCCCGAAGGACACGCTGGCGCTGATCCGCACCGCGAATGACCATGCCGTGCCGCTCTCGATCGTGGAATCCGTCGTGCTCGCGAATGACAAGCGCAAGCGCGCGATGGCGCGACGCGTGATCGCGGCCTTCGATGGCCATGTGCGCGGCAAGACCATCGCCATCCTCGGCCTCACCTTCAAGCCGAATACCGATGACATGCGCGATGCGCCGTCGATCTCGATCATCCAGGCCCTTCAGGATGCCGGCGCGCATATCCGGGCCTATGATCCCGAAGGCGTGGAGCAGGCGAAGCACGTGCTGACCGATGTGGAATATGCGCCTTCCGCGCTGGCCTGCCTTGATGGCGCGGATGCGGCCTGCATCGTGACCGAATGGGATGAATTCCGCGCGCTGGATCTCGTGGATCTCGCGCGGCGGCTGAAATCGCCGGTTCTCGTGGACCTTCGCAACATCTTCCGCCCGGATGAAGCGCGCGCAGCAGGCTTGACCTATTCCAGCATCGGGCGCGCAGGCTGAGCAACGCCGATTGGTCGTGGCAACCGGCCTGGGAAATCGTGCGTAGAGGGGTCGGTCGCGCTCGACGCGATCGGCTTCCCAACCGGATTATCCTGCGCATGATCCATCGCCTGCCTCTCATGGTTCTCATGGCTGCGGTCGCAGTCTGGCCTGCACCGACCTTCGCGTCCGAGCGCGTGCGCATCGGCGGCTTTGCCATTGATCGCACCGAGGTGACGATCGGTCAGTTCCGGGCTTTCGCGCGCGGCACCAACCTCACCACGTCGGCCGAGCGCGAGGGCGGCGGCTTCGAATATGTCGGCGGCTGGACGCGCCGCGCAGGCTGGACCTACGCCAACCCGCAGGGACCGCCTGGTGCCGAGAACGAACCCGCGACGCATGTGACCTGGCATGAAGCCGCGCGTTACTGCGCGCATGTCGGGGGCCGCCTGCCGACCATCGCGGAATGGAAGCGTGCGGCCTATACCGAAACGCGCGACCAACCGTCCGATGGCTTTGTGAAGGGCCAGACCTATGCCTATCCCGTGGGGGATGATCCTGCGGGCATGAACAACAATCGCCGCGCGCATGTGGCCGTCGGCACCACAAAACCCGGCGTGAATGGCCTGTTCGATATGGGCGCGAATGTCTGGGAATGGATCGCCGACCGGCGCGGCACCGATGCGCTCACGGCGGGCGGCTCGTGGTGGTATGGCCCGGCGCAGGCGCGCGCTGAAGGTGCCCAGTGGAAAGCGGCGGATTTCTACGCCGTCTATATCGGTTTCCGCTGCGCCTATGATGTCGGGGGCTGAGATGCGATGGTGCGGGCGCGCATGATCTCGCCGACCAAAGCCGCCACGTCCTGAAGTTCGCTGGCGATCGGGCTTGATTTCCTCCAGACCATGCCGATCCGGCGGGTCGGTCCGGGGCTGGCGAGCCGCTGGATTGCGACGCGGGCCGAGCGGGTTTCCACCGGCACCGCCATATCCGGCACGAGCGTGACGCCGATGCCGGCACTCACCATCTGCACCAAAGTGGAAAGCGAGGAGCCCTCGATCAGGTCGCGCGGTGCGGCCATGCTGGGCGCGCAGAAGGCCAGGGCCTGCTCGCGGAAGCAATGGCCTTCCTCCAGCAGCAAAAGCCGCATGGTGCGCAACCCCTCGGCATTGGGCACGGGGTGGTCGGCCTCGGCCGCCGGGCGCACCAGCACGAATTCCTCCTCGATGAGCGGCAGGGCGACAAGGCCGGGATCGGGAACTGGCAAAGCGAGGATCGCGGCATCAAGCCGCCCCTCCTGAAGATCATCCAGAAGTTTCTGCGTGATCGCCTCGCGCGGGCGAAGTTCGATGCCGGGATAGCGGCCTTGCAGCGCCGTCATCAGGTCCGGCAGGAAATAGGGCGCGACAGTGGGGATGATGCCGAGGCGCAGACGCCCCAGGGCCTGCTGCCCCTGCACGCGTATGACGGTTTCAAGCTCATCCACCGCCCGCAGGATCGCGCGGGCGCGACCAGCGAATTCCTCGCCAAGGGGGGTGAGTCGCGCCTGCCGCCCGCCACGCTCGACCAGTTGCGAACCGAGAATTTCCTCAAGATCCTTGATCTGGGTCGAAAGCGCGGGCTGGGAAATGGTGCAATCTTCCGCTGCACGCCCGAAATGGCCGTGCCGGGCCAGCGCATCGAAGTACCGGAGATGGCGCATGGAAAGATCTTTCATAAGATTTTCCTATCGGCGTCTTCTGAAAATGCAATTGGGATTGATCAAAGCGCGCTGTTAAGAGCAGCGCATCGCGGTCATCCGGCTTCAGCCCGAGACCTGCAAAACGTCACTGCCACGGGAGATTGAGATGGATTGGATGGATTCGACCGCCATGGGCAAATGCCCGATCGCGCATGGCGCTTTGACGAATGCCGGCAATGGCGCGATGGCCTGGTGGCCGAAGGCGCTGAACCTCGACATCCTGCACCAGCATGATGGCAAGACCAACCCGCTGAAGGGCTTCAACTACCGCGAGGAAGTGAAGAAGCTCGACTACGCCGCCCTGAAGCGTGACCTCCATGCCCTGATGACCGACAGCCAGGATTGGTGGCCGGCGGATTGGGGCCATTACGGCGGCCTGATGATCCGCATGGCGTGGCACGCCGCGGGCTCCTACCGCGTTCAGGATGGTCGCGGTGGTGCGGGCACGGGTGATTTGCGCTTCGCCCCGCTGAATTCCTGGCCCGATAACGCCAACCTCGACAAGGCGCGTCGCCTGCTCTGGCCGATCAAGAAAAAGTACGGCAACCGCATCAGCTGGGCCGATCTCATGATCATGGCCGGCACCGTGGCCTATGAATCGATGGGCCTGAAGACCTTCGGTGTGGCCCTGGGGCGTGAGGATGTCTGGCACCCGGCGAAGGATGTCTACTGGGGTTCGGAGAAGGAATGGCTTGCGCCCTCCGACAACCGCTACCTCGACGTGACCAAGCCCGAGACCATGGAAAACCCGCTCGCCGCGGTGCAGATGGGCCTCATCTACGTCAATCCGGAAGGCGTGAACGGCAAGTCGAACCCGCTGCTCACCGCGCTCCATATCCGCGAGACCTTCGGCCGCATGGCGATGGATGACGAGGAAACCGTGGCGCTCACCGCCGGTGGCCACACCGTCGGCAAGGCGCATGGCAACGGTTCCGCCGCCAATCTCGGCCCGAGCCCGGAAGGCGCTGAAATCGCGGAGCAGGGTCTGGGATGGATGAACCACGCGACCCGCGCCGTGGGCCGCAACACGGTCACCTCCGGCATCGAGGGCGCCTGGACCACCAACCCCACGAAGTGGGATATGGGCTATTTCAAGCTGCTCTTCGGCTATGACTGGGAGCTGAAGACGTCCCCGGCCGGCGCGCATCAGTGGATGCCCATCAATATCCGCCCGGAAGACATGCC
>Ga0209053_1000895_pt1 | contig 16670 bp, 14 predicted proteins | sample EBPBio152010_DNA_FD_185864 | JGI IMG/M metagenome (GOLD analysis project Ga0209053, IMG submission 185864) | Wastewater treatment Type I Accumulibacter community from EBPR Bioreactor in Madison, WI, USA - Reactor 1_7/15/2010_ DNA (SPAdes)... | ecosystem: Engineered > Bioreactor > EBPR >... | reverse complement strand
ACACCCGTCAGGCAGGCGCAACAGGCCCCAGCCGAACTGGTCATCCCGCCCGGGCGGCCCCAGATCTTCGGCCGCGTCGCGCAGCCCGGCGACAATCGCCGCGCGCCCCTGCACGCCGCGCGCCATCATCTGTGCCACCACCGCCGTCGCGATCCCGGTGGCATAGGATGTGCCCGAACGATGCGCCGCCCCGCGCCGGGTCGGCACCGGCACATCCACGCCGGGCGCCGCAAAATCCACATCCGCCCCGGTATTCGCGCGCCGATACAGCCGGCGCGCCGCATCGACCGCCGTGATCCCGATCACCCGCGGGTCCGAGGCCGGATAGGCCACACCCGGTTGCCCGCCATTCCCCGCCGCCGCCAGCATGACGATGCCCTGCGCATCGGCCAGCCGCACGATCTCGGCCAGGGTATCGTTGGGCGGCCCCGAGAGCGACAGGTTGATCAACTCGACCCGCGCCTGAATGAGCCAGTCCATCGCCTGCGCGATGTTTTCCAGCCGCGCCACCTCGCGCCCGCCGCTGCGGGCGAACGCCACCACCGAATAGATCTGCGCCCCCGGCGCGATCCCCGCCGGCAGCGCCCCATCCCCGCCGGGCGAGGCGATCAACGCCGCGATCCCGGTCGCGTGGTCGGGCGATCCCTGATGATCGGCGCTGCCCAGAACCGAGGTCGCGCGCACCGGCACCCCGGCCAGCGCCGGCAAGCCGGTATCGACCGGCCCGTCGATCAGACCGATGCGCACCTGCCGCCGCAGCCGGCAGCTTTGCCCCGGCATCAGCCCGACCAGCCCCGGCGCCCAGTTCAGCGCAGCGCCCCCCTGAGCCGCGCGATAGACCGTATGCCGGTCGGCCTTGGCCGCCACCCCGCGCCGCGCCAACGCCGCCCGCAATTGATTGAGCGTCATGGTCCCGCGCAGATCGACCGCCAGCATGCGCAGGCCCAGCCCGCCCAGATCGGTGCGGCGCAGAACCTCGGCCCCGGTTTCGGTCAACAGCGCCTCGGCCTGACCCATGGCACCGGCCCGGCCCGCCAGCAGATATTCCGGCGCACCACTGGGCGCCGCCACATCCGAGGCCGTCGCCCGTTCCAGCGGGCGGCGGCTGCGCCGGGACAGGGCCGCCTGCCCTGCCGGGGCCGTGGGCGGCGCGGCGCAGGTCCGCCCCGAGGCCAGCAGCACATCGCGCCCGCCATCGGCCGGCACATGGCGCAGCCAGAACAGCGCATCACCCGGCACCCCGCGCGCGGGCAGCCGCACCCGAAGCCGGTTCGCCGTCACCGAAAGCGGCCGGACCGGAATCATCACCCCGTCGAAATCGACCGAAAGATGCAGCGCCGTGCGGTCCGTGCCGCGCAGATTGCGCATCGGCGCATCGACGATCTCGCCCGGGCGATAACATTCGCGCGCCATGACCTCGCCCGCCGGCACCGCCAGCAACGCCGCCAGCACCAGCCGCAGCGCGCCCTTGCGCAATTGGGTCAGGCCGATCCGTGCCATCTCACTCCGGCTCATCCACAGACAGGACCAGATCATCTGCCGCCCGCAGCGTCTCTGCAAGGGCCAAGGCATCGGCCCCCGGCGGCAGTTCCAGCCGGTAAAGCCCAAGCGCCCCCGGCCCGTCCACGATGATCAGATCCTTGTCCTGCAAGAGCGCGGCAATATCGGCCAACCGCGCCTCGGGCTGAAAGGTCACGGTCAGCACCGGCGCATCGCCCGCATCGCCCGAAGCCTGCACATAGACCGGCGCCGCCGCCGGGTCGCGCAGCGCCCAGGCGGTGATCAGCGCCGATGCCACCGCCGCCAGCCCCGCCACCAATGCCAGCCGCCCCTGCGCGCGCCAGCGATCCGCGCGGCGCGGCGCCTCTTGCGGCGGCAGGGCGCGCATCAGCCGCGCCAGGCCCAGCTCGCCCGGCGGGTTCACCCCGGCCTGACCGCAGCCATCGCCCTGCATCGTGGCGCGCAGCCGCGCCAGAAAATCACGCTCCGCCACCAGATCGGCGTCATCCGACAACAGCGCCTCCAGCGGCACACGTTCAGCGCCGGTCAGCGTGCCATTGACCAGAAAAGGCAGGTCTTGCAGCGCGGCTTCGCGGGTCATGGCTGGCGCGGTCATGCCGTCCCCCCTTGCAGGCCGAACCGGCCCAGACAATGTTGCAACAGCTTTTTCGCGTGGAAAATCCGGGTCTTGACCGTGCCTTCGGGCACTTGCGTCACCTCGGCGATCTCGCGATAGCCCATATCCTGAAAGAAGGCGAGTTCGACCGCCTGCCGGTGATCGGGCTTCAGCGTGCCAAGGCAATGGCGCACCTGATCGCGCGTTTCAGCCGCGGCCAGACATTCCAGCGCACCGGGGGTGTCATCCTCGGTTTCGGGAATGTCATCCGTCACTTGCAGTCTTGCGCTCGCCCTGAACACGTCGATCACCTTGCGATAGGCAATGCCGTAAATCCAGGTTCTGACCGAGGAACGCCCCTCGAACCGCCCGGCACTGCGCCATATTTCCAGAAACACATCATGGACTATGTCGGCGCTTTGCGTCGGATCGTTCAATCTTGACAGCACAAAGCGGAACAGGGCCGCCTCATGCTGGCGATAAAGCGCGGCCAGCGCGTCGCGATCGCCGGCCGCGATGCGGGCCAGCAGGGCATCCGGCGGGGCGGTGGTCATTGCCGCGCCCCCAGATCGTGCCGCAGCCCCAGCCCGACGACCCAGCCGCCCCCCGGCGCCAGATCGGGGCTTTCGGCGCCTGATCCGTAATTGGCGCGCAGCACCAGATCGGTCTGCGCCCCCAACTGGCGCGCCAGTTCCAGCCCCAGATAGCGGCCTTTCTCGGACAGCGGATCGGTGTCGCGCACGATGCCGCCCTCGACAAAGGCCGACCACAGATCGGGCGCCAGGTCCCAGCCAAAGCCGGCCTCGATGCCCTGACGGCGATAGGTCTGGCCGCCGCGTTCGGTCTGCCCTGCCTCACCGCTGAGCGTGAGCGTGGTGCGGTCATCCGGCGTCCAGGCATAAAGCGCCTCAAGCCGCGTGCGGCGTTCATCCAGACCGCGCCCCGACAGATCGGTCAGCCGTTCCAGAGTGACGCCAAGCGCCCAGGCGTAATCGGGCTGGAGCTTGTCCATCCCGAGACTGAGTGTATCCAGATCGAAATCCTCGGGCGCCGCGGCCAGCGAGGGCGTGTCGATGCGGCGCTGCGCCTCACGGCTGGCCGAGGCGTAAAAGGTCATGCCATTCAGCGGCCCGCCGGTAAAATCATCGGGCAACCAATAGATATCAAACGACAAATCGCGAAACTCATCGGTGGGCAGGCCCGGCAGCGCATCGACATTGTTGCGCGCCTGCCGCGCCGCGACCTGCCATTGCCAGAACGCCCCCTGCCAGAGCAGGCCCAGTTCAGCCGCCTTTTCATCGGGGATCAGATCGGGGTTCAGCGGGCTGAAATAATCGCCGCCGATGCGGCTTGCGCCCAGGGTCACGCTCAGGCTGCGGGCGTCATCTTCGGGCAGCAGGCCAAAGCCCAGCTCGCCCGACAGCGCGCTGTCGCGCCGGGCGATCGCGCCGCCCGGGGCGGGGCTTGATACCCGCGATTGCGCATAGCCCAGTTCGAACGACCCCGCGCGCAGCCCCGCCACCGGCCCAGACAAGCGCAGCGCCTGCCCCGCCACCGCGCCGGGGCCGGCCTCGGCCTGACCGTCATAGGCCAGCGCGTCGATCTGGAACCCGCGATGCGCAAAGGGCAGCAGGCTGGCCGCGACGCCCGCCACACGGTCACCCCGCGCCTCAAGCCCGGTCAGGTTGCGCCCGCCCTCGGCCTCGCCGGGTTTCAGGGCAAAGACCGCGATATCGGACCGCCGCGCCGGATCCTGCAAGCGCAGCGACAGGCCGCGCCGCTGCCCGTCATCCATGGCCAGCGTCTCGCCCGGCAGATCCTGCGTGCCCAGCCGCGCGATCAGGTCATCGCCCCAAAGCGCGCCGCGATGTTCCAGGAAATAATCGGTGATCTCGGTCCGCGGGTTGCGGCTGGTGCTGTCTTGCGTCTGCAAAAAGCCCAGACTGCCGCGCCAGCGCCCATTGTCGCGATCAAAGCCCAGCCGGCCCGAGCCGGTCAGATAGGCCTCGCCCCCCGCCGGGCCACTGCGCAACCCCGCCTCGACCCGGCCGGTCATCACCAGTTCGGCACTGCCGGTCGGGGTCTCAAAGCTCCAGACCCCCAATTCGCTGTCCTGGCCCGGCTCCACCCGATAGACCACGATGTCATGGCGCGGCCCCGACAGGCCCGGCGGCAGCGTGACCAGCAGATCGCCGCCCGACAGCGCCAGCCCCGCATCGGCGGGAACGCCGTCGATTTCGACCCGAAGACGCGAGAGCGGCACGATCTGGTCCAGCGGAATGCGCAGCGCCGCGCCTGGCGCCACAAGGCCCAGACGGTCTTGCGCCGCCCCCGGCGTCGCGCATAGCCCGGCCAGCATCAGCACGGGCAGCCAGTTCCCCCTCAGTCGCGCCATAGACCTATTCCAATCGTCACGCCCCATCCTTACGGAAAATGCGCCCCCGGCACCAGACGCAAGGCCGCACCGCGCCGCCGCGTCGCAGCCGCTGCGGCATCGCTGCACAGGCTGATGCGCAAAATCTGAAAAAAGTTTGAACGAGCCCCGAAATGTTTGAACCCCCCGCCCCGTCGCCCCGACACAGTCATGTGTCAAGAGTGTGAGAGTGTGGGGGGACGCCCTGCCTTGTAACGAGTATCGGGTTTGTGTGTCTGGCAGGACGCGAATACCGATGTGGAAAACGCAGCGTCCGGTCGTGGTGTTCAGTGAATGTCGCGGCCTGGGTCGAGCCCCGTCTGACGGGAAGGTTGATCCAGCCTCACTGCTGTTCTCCGGCCCGCCTGAATGCCGCGATGCGTTGCTGCCGCGGTGTTCGCCCCAGAGGCGGGTCGGAGGCAGTATGAGGCATGCGGCCCTTGCCGGTGCAACGGTGTTGAACAAGAGTGCGGCCTGTTCGGCCCGGTGATCGTGCAAGTGAGGCCAGCCCCGGCAGAGCCCGGACCGGCCAGTGAAACGGGGCGTGTGGCAACAGCCGCAACGCCCCGTTTCCGTTTCCGTGACGGCTTCTGGCCGCCGCGCCTCAGTAGCGCCGGGCCATCGCCTCGACCGGAACGGGGCGGATCTTGTCGGCATGGCCGGCGGTGCCGAAGGCCTCGAAACGCTGCTTGCAGACCTCGGTCATCATGGCCATCGCGGCCTTGAGATATTTGCGCGGATCGAATTCCGCCGGATCCTCGGCAAAGGATTTGCGGATCGCGGCGGTCGCGGCCAGACGGTTGTCGGTGTCGATGTTGATCTTGCGCACACCCGACTTGATGCCGCGCTGGATCTCCTCGACCGGGACACCCCAGGTCGGCTTGATGTCGCCGCCATAGGCATTGATGATCTGTTGCAGATCCTCGGGCACCGAGGACGAGCCGTGCATCACCAGATGGGTGTTCGGCAGGCGGCGGTGGATTTCCTCGATCACATGCATCGCTAGAATGTCGCCATCGGGCTTGCGGGTGAACTTGTAGGCGCCATGCGAGGTGCCCATGGCAATGGCCAGCGCATCCACGCCGGTTTCGGCCACGAACTTCTCGGCCTCGGCCGGGTCGGTCAGCAGCTGGTCATGGCTCAGCTTTTCGGTGGCGCCATGGCCGTCTTCCTGATCGCCCATCCCGGTTTCCAGGCTGCCCAGCACGCCCAGCTCGCCCTCAACCGACACGCCGCAGGCATGGGCCATATCGACGACCGCGCGGGTGATGTCGCGGTTATAGACGTAATCGGCCGGGGTCTTGCCATCGGCCTTGAGGCTGCCATCCATCATCACGCTGGTAAAGCCGTTCTGGATCGCCGTCGCGCAGGTGGCCAGGTTGTTGCCATGATCCAGATGCATGCAGACCGGGATTTCCGGGTAGGTTTCGGTCAGCCCGTCGATCAGCCGCGCCAGAACCCGGTCGCCGGCATAGGCGCGCGCGCCCCGGCTGGCTTGCAGGATCACCGGCGCATTGGTCGCCTTGGCCGCAGCCATGATGGCCAGGCCCTGTTCCATGTTGGAGATGTTGAAGGCGGGCACGCCATAGCCGTGTTCGGCGGCATGGTCGAGAAGCTGGCGGAGTGTGATCCGGGCCATGGAATCATCCTTGTTGGGTGGGGGAATGCGAAAGGTCGCGCAGATAACGGCCGATCACCTCGACCTCGTCTGCCGCGCCAAAGACAAGCGGCACGTTTTCATGATGCCGTTCGGGGTGAAGATCGAGGATCGCCGTCGCGCCATCGGTCGCGCGCCCGCCGGCATGTTCGATGAGAAAGGCAATGGGCGCGGCCTCGTAGATCAGGCGCAGGCGGCCGTTCTCATAGCCTTTGCGGCTGTCGGCGGGATAGAGGAACACGCCGCCCTGCAACAGGATGCGGTGCAATTCGCCCACGGCGGCGGCCAGCCAGCGCATGTTGAAATCCTTGCCGCGCGGGCCATCCTTTCCGGCGCGCAGATCGCGCGCCCAGGCTTGCAGCCCCTCGGGCCAGTGCCGTTCGTTCGAGGCGTTATAGGCGATGCTTTTAGTGGCCGGCGCCAGCGTCACGCCCTGCCGCACCAGCCGGAAATCGCCCAGATCGCGGTCATGCGTGGCGATATGCACGCCCTCGCCCAGCGAAAAGCCGAAATCCAGCGAATGCCCGAAGGACGCATAGCCCGCCGCGACCACCGCCCCGCGCGCCGGGCGCAGGAAGCCGTGGGGTGCTGCCTCCAGCACGGAAAACAGCATGCCCAGCGGCGCGCCGATGCCGATGCTGCCCGAGCCGTCGATCGGGTCGATCGCCACATCGAAATCGCCGGCGGGGTCGAGGTCGATCACCGCCTCGGCCTCCTCCGACAGCACGCGGCGCACGCCGGTGCCGGCCAGCGCCCGCATCATGTGATCATGCGCCGCGACATCCAGCGCCTTTTGCTTGTCGCCGCTGTCATTGACGCCGACCACGGCCTCGGGGTCGCCATGCAGGCGGCCCGCGCCCAGACGTGCGGCAAGGGGGGGCAAGGCCGCGGCCAGCGCGGCAACGATCGGTCCGGCGCCGCCCGCGGCGCGCAAATGACCGTCCAGCGGCGCGCCGGTGGCGGCGCCGTCATTGGGCAGGCGAAGCATGGTGCCTCTTTCCGGTTGGGCGAAGGGGCGGGCCAACGCCCCCTCGGCAAGCTCTGATGCAGCGCTTAGCGCTTGTTGTAGCGCGCGTCCACCGCATCAATCGCATCGACATTGCCGGCCGACTTGCCGGTCGCATCGAAATTCAGGGTTTCGGCCAGCCAGGCATCGGCAATCGCCTTGGCCAGTTCCGGCCCGATGACCCGCGCCCCCATGGTGATGATCTGGGCATTGTTCGACAGGGCGGCGCGTTCGGCCGAATAGGTGTCATGGGTCAGCGCGGCGCGGATGCCCGGCACCTTGTTGGCCGCGATGCAGACGCCGATGCCGGTGCCGCAGACCAGAATCGCCCGGTCATAGGTGCCGTCCGCGACGGCGCTTGCCACCCGATCCGACAGGTTGGCATAGAACGCATCCGGCCCGGCCTCGGTGCGGCTGATCTCGGCCACCTCATGCTTGCCCTTCAGGTGATCGGCCAGGATCTTGGCCAGACCTTCGCCCGCGCTGTCGCCTGCAATTGCCAGTTTCATGTCGTGATCCTTCACAGTTTGGCGGCGCAACGGGCCAGAATGTCGAGATAGCCCGCGACATCCCAGGCCGAACGCCCGATGAAAAGCCCGTCGATATGCGGGCAGGTGATGAGTTCCTCGCAATTGCCCGGATTGACCGAACCGCCATAGAGACAGGGGATGCGACGCCCCAGAACATCCTCGGCCACGGCGATGATCTCGGCCTGCCTTGCGTCGGCGTAATCCGAGGTGGCGGGGATGCCGTTCACGCCGATGGCCCAGACGGGTTCATAGGCCAAGAGCACCGGCGCAGCCCTCTGATCTCCCGTCAGACGCCCAAGCGCCCCGCGCACCTGCGCCTCCAGCACCTGTTGCGCGCGGCCCGATTCGCGCTCGGCCAGCGTCTCGCCGATGCAGATCAGGGGCGTCAGGCCATGGCGCACCGCCGCTTCGGTCTTGCGCCCGACGGTCTCGTCGGTCTCGCCGAAATGTTCGCGCCGCTCGCTATGGCCCAGTTCCACGATATCCAGCCCGCAATCGCGCAGCATGGGCGGCGAGACCTCGCCCGTCCAGGCGCCGGCATCTTCCCAATGCATGTTCTGCGCACCGACCTTGACGCTGGTCGCGGCCAGGGCTGCCTTGACCTCGCGGACAAGCGTGTAGGGCGGGATGACAAAGCGCTGGATGCGCGGGTCGCGCGCGGCATCGGCGGCGCGCAGCCCTTCGGCAAAGGCCAGCCCCTCGGCCAGCAGCTTGTTCATCTTCCAGCTTGTGCCGATCCAGATTTGCGGTTCCATGTCAGTCCCTTGCGATGGTCAGCCGCAGCCCCGCCCGTTCCAGCGCGGCGCGCTGGTCGGGGTCGGGCTCGGCATCGGTGATGATGGTTTGAAACTCGGCCAGATCGGCCAGCACATGCAGCGCCGACCGCCCGAAACGGCTGTGATTGACCAGCAGACAGCCACGCGCCGCCGCCGCCATCATGGCGCGTTTGGTGCGCACGACCGCATCATCCATGTGAAAGGCCTGCCCCTCCGCGACGGCGGGCGACGAGATGAAGGCCAGATCGGCGCGCAGCCGCGACAGGGCCTGTTCGGTCACGATGCCGAAAAAGCCGTTGAACTTGGGGCTGAACACCCCGCCAAGCGCGATCAGGGTGATGCCCGGCTCGGCCCGCATCCGGTCGATCACGGCGGCATTGTTGGTGATGATGGTCAGCGGGCGCTTTTCAACCAGCGTTTCGGCCAGCAGCGCCGCCATGGACCCGTCATTGATCATGACGGTCATGCCGGGTTCCACCAGTTCCATCGCGGCGCGCGCCATGCGGGCCTTGGCCTCGCCGTCCTGCAAGGCGCGGATGCGGAAATCGCTTTCGAACCGGGTGCCGGCCTCGATCGTGGCGCCGCCGCGCACCTTGCGCAGCAGACCCGCCTGTTCAAGATCGTCCAGATCGCGGTGGATCGTCATTTTCGACACGGCAAAGCGGTCGGCCAGATCGTCCAGATCGACGGCACGCGCCGCGACCAGCAAATCCATGATCGCCTGTCTGCGGTCGTCGCGGCGCACGATTCCCTCCCCCTTTGCTATGGGATTGATAGCAGATCACAGGCAAATCTCAACATTTTTGATGTGATATTGTGATTTCATTCTGTGATTTTTCGGCGAAAAATCACGCCCCCCGCGTGAGATCACATTTCCCCGGCCAGAATCCGTGCCGTGGGTTCATCGGTGATCAGGCCGCGCAGGCGGCCGCTTTCCAGCACGGCGCGGATGGCGCCGGCCTTGGCCGCCCCGCCGGCAATGGCGACGATGCGGCTGTCGGGCGGGCCGTCCAGCCCGACAGACAGGGTGCGCGCCGTCAGCCCGGTTTCCAGCACCCGGCCCCGCGCATCAAAGAAATGGCCCAGCATCTCGCCCACGGCGCCGGCGGCGTTGATCTCCGCGATCTCGCGCGGCTCGATCATCCCCGAGGCCACCAGTTGCGCCCCGGCATCGGCGGTGCCGATCCCCACGACCTTGAGCCGCGCGCCATTCGACAGATCGAAGATCTCGCGCACGCCGGGCTGGGCCAGAACCACCGCCCGGTCGCCTTCGGAATTGGCAAAGAACGGCACCGGCAGGACATAGGCCTGCGCCCCGGTCTTTTCGGCCAGGCGGTGCATCACGTCATGCGGGTTGACCGCGTAATTCCGCGTCAGCCCGCCCAACAGCGAGACAAAGCGCACCCCGCCCGCCTCGAACCGCGGCAGATGCTGCACGGCGGCGGCAAGGGTGCGACCATGGCCAAGGCCGATCACCGGCACCTCGCCGCGTTCGATCTCGCGGCGCAGAAAGCCCGCCCCCGCCAGGCCGAGCGCGCGCAGCGGCTGGCCCTCCTCGCCCAGATCGGGCGCCACCTCGCAATGATCCAGACCGAAGCGCGCGCAAAGCCGGTGTTCCAGTTCGGCGCATTCGACGATGGCGCCGTCGATGCTGACCTTGACCATGCCCGCATCCACCGCCCGCGCGATCAGCCGATGCGCCTTGACCGAGGGCAGGCCCAGCCGTTTGGCCACCGCCGCCTGGGTCAGCCCGCCGGCAAAATGCAGCCAGGCCGCGCGGATGGCGAGGCTTTCCTCGGGGTCGATCGCGGCGCGGTGCAACATGTCAGCCAGCCTCCTGCATGATCCGGATCAGATCGGTTTCCGACAGCACCACCGGGTTGGCCTTCATCGAGGACGAGGCGGCGGCAGCCTGCGCGGCCCGGGCCTGCGCGGCGGCGTCGATGCCCAGCCCGGTCAGCCCCGGCAGGCCCTGCGCCCGCGCCCAGGCGGCCAGTGCGGGGGCGGCAACCTCCATCCCGGGCGCCACGCCCAGGGCGGCGCCGATCCAGGCCGCGACCTGATCGAGCCGGGCCGGATCGGTCACCGCGCGGCGATTGGCGCGCAGCACATGCGGCAAAAGCGTGCCGCAGATCGCGCCATGCGCAGCGCCGGTCAGCCCGCCCAGCGGTCCGGCCAGCCCATGCACCGCCCCCAGCCCGGCATTGGCCAGCGCAAGACCGCCGCACAGGCTGACCCAGACCAGATCGTCGCGCGCCTGTGGGTCTTCGGCCTGCATCAGCCGGATCAGCGCCGCCAGCCCGCGCGGGATCGCATCGCGGCACAGCGCATCGGTGAACGGGTTGGCACGCGGGCTGGTGAAGGGTTCGATCACCTGTGTCACCGCATCCAGCCCCGAGGCCAGCGTCACGCCGCGCGGGCAGTGATCGGTCAGCGCCGGATCGACGATGGCCAGGCGCGGCAACATGCGGATGTCGCGCAGGCTGACCTTGCGCCCCTGCGCGGGCACGCCGATCACCGCGTTGCGCGTGACCTCGGCCCCGGTGCCAGCGGTGGTCGGGATCGCGACAAAGGGCAAGGGCGCGTGATCGAGCGGCAGGCCCTGCCCCACCACCTCCAGATGGTCGAGCATGGGCCGTGTCGCGGGCACCAGTGCGGCAATCGCCTTGCCCGCGTCGATCACCGCGCCGCCGCCAAGCGCCACGACAACCGTCGCGCCCGCCGCGCGCGCCACGGCCAAGCCGGCCTCGACCCGCGCCATGTCCGGCTCTTGCGCCACGGCAAAGCGTGTCACCCGGCAGCCCCGCGCCGCCAGCGCCGCCGCCAGCGCATCAGACCGCGCGGGCGTGGCGCCCTGCACCAGCAAGACCGCCTCCCCGAGCGCCGCCACACGGGGGGCGGCCTGCGCCACCTCGCCACGGCCGAACAGGATCTCGGTCGCGGTGGCAAAGCTGAAACTGGCGGGCATGGGCGGTTTCCTTCGGGTTTTCCGTATCCTGCTGTCAGATATTCAGGTTTTGCACGCCGCTGTCGATATGCGGTGCCCAGAAGGCCACGCTTTCGGCGATCTGGGCGATGACCTGGCGGTCATTCGGCTCGCGTTCCTTGAAGCTGAGTTCAAGGCAGATCTCGTTATCGACCGCCCCGCCCTGGGCAAAGGCCGCGAGCAGCGGCTCTGGCTGGATGGAACCCTTGGCGTTGAAGGCGGCCGTAAATGGGCGGTGGCCCGATTTGTCCATCATCGACTGTTTGATATGGATGATCGGGCTGACCTTCGGCACCGCGCGCGCCCAGGCATAGGGGTCGGTATCGTCGGGGTTGGGGCTGGTGACATCGCCATGGTCGATATCGGCCATCATCCACATCGGCACGGCCATATCCGCCGCCGTCAGCCGGTCTTGCAGCGCCATCGCGGCGGCGATGGTTTCGCCGAATTCGCGGCCCACGCTCATCGGTTCCCAGAACACATATTTCAGCCCCGCCGCCCTTGCATGTTCCGCCACCTCGGCCCAGCAGTCGATCGCGGTCTGGATCAGCGCCTCGCGCCGGGCCGGATCGTCGTAATCCTGATAGGTGAAGATCGCGAATTGCGTGCCGACCGAGGTGCCGCCCAGATCGGCGGTGATATCGGCAAAGGTCTTGAACCAGTCCACATAATAGCGCCGCACGTCGCGGTCGGGATGGCCGAAGTGATTGAGCCGCCCGTAAGGCCCGGTCATGCCGCTGGTCACCCGCACGCCGGTTCGCGCCAGCGCCGCGCCCATCTGCCGGGTCAGGCGACGGATCACCGGGGCGGGCCAGCCTGGATTGATGAATTCATGCGTCAGTTGCAGGTCGCGGATGCGCAGGTCGCGCGCCACGGTGTCGATCAGGTCATCCGGATCGGCAAAGCGGTTCACCAGCGGATTGGTATTGAGCGAAAGCGTCAGGGCCATGGGAACCTCAGGCGGCAAGGCGGGCGGCGGTGAACCAGTCGGCAAAGGCCGCGCGCTCGGCCTCGGTCAGGTGCAGGTAATGCTTGGTGCGCCGCCACAGGATGTCTTCGGGCGTCCGCGCCCATTCCCGGGCGATCAGATAGCGCACCTCGGCCTCGTAAAGCTGACCGCCGAAATGCCGGCCCAGATCCGCCAGCGATCTGGCCCCGCCCACCACATCGCCGGTTCGTGCGCCATAAAGACGGCCATAATGCTGCACCAGCTTGCGCGGCATCCAAGGGTAGCTGTCGCGCAGGCTGTTGGCAAAGGTCTCGTAATCTGCATTGTCGATCTCGCCGCCCGGCAGGGGCGCGTCCTGCGTCCAGTCGCCGCCCATCTGCGGAAAGATGTGGCGCAGACGGTGCAGCCCGCGTTCGGCCAGTTCGCGATAGGTGGTGATCTTGCCGCCAAACACGTTCAGAAGCGGCGCCCCCCCGGTTTCGTCCAGATCGAAGACATAATCCCGCGTCACTGCCGAAGGGTTACCCTTGCCATCGTCAAACAGCGGCCGCACGCCGGAAAAGCTGTGCAGCACGTCCGAGCGGCGCAGCTTTTCCTTGAAATAGCGGTTCACGGCGGCCAGCAGATAGTCGATCTCGGATTCCTCCGCCGCCACGTCCTCGGCCCGGCCCTCATAGCCGATATCGGTCGTGCCGATCAGCGCCTTGTCGCCCTCATAGGGGTTGATGAAGATCACCCGCTTGTCGTGGTTCTGCACCAGATAGGCGTTGGACCCGCCCCACCATTTCGGCACGATGATATGGCTGCCCTTGACCAGCCGCACATTGCGGGTGGATTTCGATCCGGCCACATTGCCGATCACGTCGCTGACCCAGGGGCCGGCGCAATTCACGATGCAGCGGGCGCGGATCTCGCGGGTCTGGCCGGTGGCATTGTCGCGCACCGTCACCGTCCAGCCGCCATTTTCCCGCCGGGCGGCAATGGCGGGCGAACGGGTCAGCACCTCGGCCCCCTTTTCCGCCGCGCCAAGCGCGTTCAGCACCACCAGCCGCGCGTCATCCACCCAGCAATCGGAATATTCAAAGCCCCGGGTGAACTGATCGAGGATCGGCGCGCCCTCCGGGTCGCGGCGCAGATCAAGCGTGCGGGTGCCCGGCAGTTTCTTGCGACCGCCCAGATGGTCATAGAGAAACAGCCCCAGCCGCACCAGCCAGGCGGGCCGGTCCTGCGGGCTGTGCGGCAGCACAAAGCGCATCGGCCAGATGATATGCGGCGCGGCCTTCAGCAGCACCTCGCGTTCGATCAGCGCCTCGCGCACCAGGCGGAATTCGTAATATTCCAGATAGCGCAACCCGCCATGCACCAGCTTGCCCGAGCGCGACGAGGTGCCCTCGGCCAGATCGTCCTTTTCGCACAGCACGACCGACAGGCCGCGCCCCGCCGCATCGCGCGCGACGCCGGCGCCGTTGATACCGCCGCCGATCACGAAAAGATCGACCATGTCGGATGTCTGGGTCATGTCAGGCTCCTTGAGCAAAGCGCCGCGCGGCGGCCAGCGCATCCCATGCGGGAACGAGGCCGTGCCTTGCGGCGACAAAAGCGGGAAAGACGCGGTCATAGGCCGCGACAAGATCGGGGTCCGGCGGCTCGGCCGTGCCCAGCAGCGGCGTGACCCAATCGGCCACGCAGGATTGCATGTCGGGATAGGCGCCGATGGCCACGGCGGCCATCATGGCGGCACCCGCCGCCCCGGCCTCTTCGCGCGCCGACACCCGCACCGGCGCCTGCACGCTGGCGGACAGAATGCCGCGCAGCCCGGCCGACCGCGCGGCCCCGCCGGTCAGCCGCAATTCGCCGGGCAAGGCGCCCATGGCGGCGTAGCAATCGCGCATCGCATGGCCCAGCCCCTCGACCACGGCGCGCACCAGATCGGGGAAGCGATGCGTCGCGGTCAGCCCGGCGAAACCGGCGCGGGCCTCGGCCTTGACAAACGGCCCGCGCTCGCCCGCCTCGGAGATATAGGGGTGATAGAGCATCTGCCCCGGCGCGCTTTGCGCCAGCCAGCCTTCCAGCCGCTGCATCAGGTCGCGCGGGCTGACCTCCTGCCCGAAATCGCGCAAGAGATCGGCCCCGACCGCCAGCACCCAGTCGAGGTTCAGCGTGGCGGCCATGTTGGTCTGGACCTGCGTGACCACGCCCGGCACCGGCAGGCAGATCACATAGCCCGTGCCCTCGGCATTCAGATGCACCGCCTCGGCGGGCACCGCGCGCATGTGAACGCCGGTGGAGCCGACGGTGGAACAGGCCACATCGCCCGCCCCGCCCCAGACCCCCGCACCCAGCGCCGTCATCACCATATCGACATAGCCCAGGCTGACCGGCGTGCCGGCGCGCAGCCCGGTCTGGGCGGCGGCGGCGGCGCTCAGCGGGTGGGTGATCTCGGTGCCCTCGACGATCTCGGGCAGCAGATGGCGCTGTGCGGTCAGGCCCAGCGCGTCGATCACCGCCGCGTCATAGGCGCGATTGCGGAAATTGCCGAAGGTAAAGCTCGCTTCCGACGGATCGGTGGCCCGGATGCCGGTGAGGTTGAGATAGAGCCAGTCCTTGCAATGCAGCGCCACCTCGGCGCCCGACAGGCAATCGGGCAGGTGCCGCGCCATATGGGCCAGCTGGCTGCCCTGCTGACAGGTATTGAGGCCGGTGCCCGTCGCCTCGAACCGGGCGCGGTTTTCGGGCTGGGCGGCCAGCCGCGCGACGGTGGGCGCGGCCCGCGCATCAAGCCAGAGCCAGGCATCGCCGACGGGACGGTCGCCCTGCCCCACCAGCCAGGTGCCATCGCCCTGCGCGGTGACGGCCACCGCCGCCGTGCGCGCCGCAAGACCCGCGACCTTTTCGCCCAGACCGCGCAGCGCCGCCGCGCAATCCGCCCAGGTCTGCGCAAGCGATTGGGTGACCGCGCCGCCGGGGCCGGTGACATAACGATTGGACACCGCCGCCGCCGCGATCTGGCGCCCCGCAAGATCGAAGGCCACCGCCTTGATGACCGAAGTGCCGGCATCAATGCCGATCAGCACATCCCCTGACACCCCCGCACCGCCTGTCATGAAATCTCTCCCTCCGATCGCACGGACAGCCCCTCACCGCCCGCGATCTCTGCGCGATTCTTTATAACACAGTCATACCATATGTAATGTATTTTTTTACGGACATAGCAATTTATTTCAGCTACACTGAAGACAGGCCAAGCAAAAGACTTGGAAGCCCCTCTCCATATGGCAAGATTCTCGACCCGGGCACGATGCGGCATCGCAGCGATACATGCGGGCAAAATATGCAAATATCTGCAATATTTTCTGCATGTTGCCGCAAAATATTTGCCGCAATGCAGCATGGCCCGACGCCGTTCAGACCCCCAGAGCCAAGACGATTCCCTCGCCCGGGAATCACGCCGCAGCCCCCGCCAACGCCTCAATCTCACCCAGCACGATTTATCTTACTTGACGGGCATTATAACTTAGAGATATCACATAAGCATGAAAACCAGCCGATTCCCCGGAGAGGAGCCGGGACCGACTGGAGGGGGAGGACTGCCATGCCACGATTGCGCCCCATGCCAAGCGCCGTGCGCCGCTATCGCGGGCGCACCATCCCTGCCACCATCTGTTCGAGGCCGTGACATGACCGCGCAAACCACCCAGCCCAGCCCTGCCCCCCGCGCCCCGGCCGCCTCGCGGCGCGGCAGCCTGATCGCCGGCGCCATCGGCCTGGCCGTGCTGGCCGCCATCGCGATCGACACGACCATCGTGCCCATCGGATCCGAGGCGGATGTGCGCCAGCAGGCGTTTTCGCCCGACAGCTTTGGCACCAGCGAATTCCCCCGCGTGCAGGCCTTCATCCTGGAAAAGGCCGTGGAGGCGCAGACGCTGGCCCCCGCCGTGCTGGCCGACAAGGCCGTCGCGGGCCTCGAGGCCAACCTCGAGCGCGCCGCGGCACTCGCCGGCATGAGCCCGTCGACCGTCACCCCGCTGAACCGCCTCATCGGCTACGAGGCCGCCGCGAAGATCGCCAAGCACTCGGTCGCCAAGGGCATCACCGTGCGCGAGGCCGTCGTCGACCTCGGCTACGTGGAGCGCGGCGAGGTCAGCGAGGCCGACCTCGACAAGGCGCTCGACCTGCTCTCGATGACCCACCCCGGCGTCGCGAAGTAGCTTCTCGCGCCTGTCGCTGAGACTCTCGA
>Ga0209053_1000894_pt1 | contig 16682 bp, 16 predicted proteins | sample EBPBio152010_DNA_FD_185864 | JGI IMG/M metagenome (GOLD analysis project Ga0209053, IMG submission 185864) | Wastewater treatment Type I Accumulibacter community from EBPR Bioreactor in Madison, WI, USA - Reactor 1_7/15/2010_ DNA (SPAdes)... | ecosystem: Engineered > Bioreactor > EBPR >... | reverse complement strand
TCCTGCTCTCGTTCTCGGCGGGCCTGCTGTTCCAGGTGCCGGGCGGGGTGGGCGTGATGGAGACGGTGTTCATCGCGGTGATGCCCGGCATGCCGGCCACCGAGGTTTTCGCGGCCCTGCTCGTCTGGCGGCTCTTCTACCTGCTGATCCCGCTGGCGCTCGCGATCCCCGTCCTTCTGGTCTTCGAGCGCGGCCAGCTTGCGAAGCGGAGAGCGGAGAGCGGCGCAAGCCAGCCCCCAGCCTGATTGTTACACCGAGCCCACGGTGCGCAGGCGCGCGCTGGGATGAATCTCGCCCTGCGCGATCACCGCCGTCTGCGGACGGAAGCGCTCGACCACCATCCGCACATAGGGCCGGATGGCGTTGGAGGTGACGAGCACCGGCATCTCGCCGAGCTTCGCCGCCTCCTCGAAGCGGTCACGCAGCGAGATCACGAAATCATGCAGGCGTGAGGGCTGCATCGCGAGATGCTTGATCTCGCCATCCCCGATCAGCGACGAGGCGAAGGCGTCTTCCCATGCGGGCGACAGCGTGATGAGCGCGAGCTGGCCCGTGGGGCCCGTGTGCTGCGAACAGAGCTGCCGGGCGAGGCGCGTGCGGATATGCTCGACGATCATGCGTGGATCGCGCAGAGCGCCCGCTACTTCCGCCGTTGCTTCCAGAATTGTGCCAAGATCGCGGATCGAAACGCGCTCGGCCAGCAGCAATTGCAGGATGCGCTGCACACCCGTCGTGGAAATCTGCCCCGGCACGAATTCCTTCAGCAGATCCTGGTGCGCCTTCGGCAGTTCCTTCAGGAGCTTCTGCACCTCCACGAAGGAGAGCAACTCGCTCATGTTGTTCTTGATGACCTCGGTGAGATGCGTGGCAATCACGGTCGCGGGGTCCACCACCGTGTAGCCGCGCAGTTGCGCCTCATCGCGCAGGGCCTCGTCGATCCAAGTCGCGGGCAGGCCAAAGGTCGGCTCCAGCATATGCGCGCCGGGCAGTTGCACCTGCCCGCCAGCGGGGTCCATCGCCATGTACTGGTTCGGGAACACGACGCCATTGCCGGCCTCTATCTCCTTCAGCTTGATGACATACTGGTTCGATTCAAGCTGCACATTGTCCACGAGACGCACCGAGGGCAGCAGGAAGCCCATTTCCGCCGCCAGCGTGCGACGCAGGGCCTTGATTTGGTCGGTGATCTTGTCCTCGCCGTTCTGTCCCTGAACCAGCGGCAGGAGCGCGTAGCCGATCTCGATGCGCAGTTCATCGAGGCGCAGGGCATCCTGCACCGGCTCTTCCGCCGGCGTGGCCTGCGCGGCAGCCTGTTCGAGCGCGACCTGCGCCTGTTCCTTCAGGGCACCCAGTTGCTGCTCGCGCTGGAGGCGCAGCGCCATATAGACCGCACCGGCTGCAAGCCCGAGGAAGGGCAGCATCGGCATGTTCGGCAGCAGCGAGATGATGACCATCACGAAAGCCGACATGCCCAAAGCCTTCGGCACACTTGCGAGCTGCTTGGTCAGCGCCTTGTCGGCAGCACCGGTCACGCCCGCCTTCGAGACGAGAAGGCCCGCCGCGGTCGAGACGATCAGCGCCGGGATCTGCGTCACGAGGCCATCGCCAACGGTCAGCAGGGTGTAGGTGCGGGCGGCGGAGGAGAAATCCATGCCCATCTGCGCCACACCGATGATGATGCCGCCGATGACATTGACGAACGTGATAAGGATGCCCGCGATCGCGTCACCGCGCACGAATTTCGAGGCACCATCCATCGCGCCGTAAAAGGAGCTTTCGTCCTCCAACGCCTTGCGGCGGGCCTTCGCCTCATCCTGATCGATCAGGCCGGCGGAGAGATCGGCGTCGATCGCCATCTGCTTGCCGGGCATAGCATCGAGGCTGAAGCGTGCCGCGACTTCCGCGATGCGCCCCGAACCCTTGGTGATGACCACGAAGTTCACGATCACCAGGATGATGAAGACGATCAACCCGATGATGAAGTTGCCGCCCATCACGAAGGTGCCGAAGCTCTCGATGACGTGGCCGGCCGCCCCCGTGCCCGTATGACCGTGTGTGAGAATGAGGCGCGTGGAGGCAATGTTCAGTGCCAATCGCAACATCGTGGCGATGAGCAGGATGGTCGGGAAGGCAGAGAATTCCAGTGGCGCCGCAATGAACAGCGCCGTCATCAGGATCAGCACCGAGAGGATGATCGAGAAGGCGAGGAACAGATCAAGCAGGAATGCCGGCAGCGGCACGATCATCACGACCAGAATCGTGAGAACGCCCATCGCCATGATGATATCGGAACGGCGCATCACAGCGCCCATTTCCTTGGCTGTGATGGTCGAACCTAGCCCGGCGAAGGGATTGGAAGACCCTGATCCGCCTGCGGGAACGTCGCTCATGCCTGCCTCGCCTCATGGTTGCACAACCCGAATCACGCCGCGTTCTCGCGGGCGTTCCGGTGCTGGGCAATTTTTGCCGGGTGGATGGTTAACAGCCGGTTACGAAGCAAGGGGGGACATGAAAGCCGGAGCCGGGAACGAAAAAGGGCCGGGCCATTTCCGGCCCAACCCTTCCATTCTTCTCGCCCGGAATTCGGCTCTCAGGCCATCGCCACGCGTGCCGTGCCGGGCTCCGGGATATCGAGGCCATCGGCGGAATATTCGTTGAGCTTGTTGCGCAAGGTGCGGATGGAAATACCGAGGATTTTCGCCGCATGCGTGCGATTGCCCAGGCAATGGTCCAGCGTATCGAGGATCAGTTCGCGCTCGACATCCGCCACGGTGCGGCCCACCAGAGCGCGGGTCGCTGCCTCGGCCAGTTCCGCCGCCTTGCGAGCCGTGGCATCCGAAGCGCTCTGTGCGAGGCTCTCGCCCTCCGGCGTGAGGATCGCATCCGGCGCGATCTCCGCACCCATCGAGAGCAGCACCGCGCGATGGATGGTGTTCTCGAGTTCGCGCACGTTGCCGCGCCACGGATTTGCGAGCAGCAGGCGCTTCGCATCATGGCTGATGATGCGGTTCGGCAGGCCGTTCATCTGCGCGTATTTCTTCGCGAAATGGCCGGCGAGTTCGATGATGTCCGCCGGGCGTTCACGCAGCGACGGAATCTTCAGGTTCACGACGTTCAGGCGATAGAGCAGATCCTCGCGGAAATGCCCGGCCTTCACATGCTCCAGCAGGTTGCGGTTGGAGGTCGCGATAATGCGGATATCGACCGGCACCGGGCGCTGGCCGCCCACACGGTCGATCACGCGCTCCTGAATCGCGCGCAGCAGCTTCGCCTGCAGGCGCACATCCATCTCGGAGATTTCGTCGAGCAGCAGCGTGCCGCCATCGGCCTCCTCGAACTTGCCGATGCGCCGCGCGATGGCCCCCGTAAAGGCGCCCTTCTCATGGCCGAACAGCTCGCTTTCGAGCAGATTATCGGGGATCGCCGCGCAATTGACCGAGACGAAAGGCTTCGTGGCCCGCTTCGATTTCTCGTGCAGGAAGCGCGCCATCACCTCCTTGCCGACGCCCGATTCACCCGTGATCAGCACGGAGGCATCCGAACCCGCGATCTGCTTCGCGAGCTGCACCACCCGCGCCATGCTCTCGTCACGGAAGATGATCGAGGTTTCGGTGCGGCTGACCGCTTCCAGCACCGCCGCAATGAGTTCCGGATCGGGCGGGAGGGGGATGTATTCCTTGGCGCCCGCATCGATCGCCATCACGGCAGCGCGTTTGTCGTTGGAGACACCGCAGGCGACAATCGGCGCGCTCATGTGTTCGGCCGCAAGGCCTTCGCACAGGGCGCGGATATCGATCTGGACATCGACCATCAGAAGGTCGGCGCCCTTGCCCTGACGCAGGTGCGAAAGGGCCGCTTCCACGCCATCCACCTGCGCCACGGAGGCGCCGCGTTCCCGCGCGATCTTGGCCGCGGTAATCAGTTCCCCGCGCAAGGTTCCCACGATGAGAAGCCGCATGGCCGTTCTCCTTCATTCGGACTTGCCGCACCGGAAGGCGCAGCGGGCCTTCATTCCATCCGCGCCGGGATCGGCGCGGAATGGGGCAACCTCAGCGGTCGCCCCTGATGATATCTGGTCGCAAAATCTTCACGCGAACCGGAACCACTTCGCTCGATTTTGCTCTGGGCGACCTTAGCGGTCGCCCTTGATGATTTCCGTCATGGTCACGCCGAGCTTGTCGTCGACCAACACCACCTCGCCGCGCGCGACGAGCCGGTCATTCACGAAGATATCGATGGCCTCGCCCACCTTGCGGTCGAGTTCGAGGATATGGCCGGGGCTCATGCGCAGCAGGTCACCCACGCCCATCTTCGAGCGGCCGAGCACGGCGGAAACCTGCACCGGCACATCGAAGACATGCTCGAGATCGGCGGCGGTCTTGGCGCTCGGCGGCTGCTCGCCATCCATGCCATACGCGGCCGCGACAAGCTCGGCGGTCGATTCCAGATCGCTCAGGGGAAGCATGCTCTCGGTGGACATGGGGGCGAACTCCTGTTCGGTGTCTCAATGGTCAGAACGCACCGCGCTTCAGCACGATGTCGAGCGATTGCTCGATGAGGTATTCGAGTTTCTCGCGCTCCCGCACGATCCCGCCCTCGGCCCATTCGATGCGGCAATCGCCGAGGCGAACCGCGGGATCCGGGAAAACGAAGAGCTTCAGATCAATGCCGTTCTCGCGCAGCAGAAGCGTGAGACGCGATTTCGTCGCGTCCACCAGCGAGGGATCGACGCGCACCGCGACATGCGGAGCGCCGCGCAGATCGTTCAGGATGGCGCGGGCCGTGGCCTCCACGGTCGCAACCGGCATCTGCTCCACGAGCTTGCCCGCAAGCTTGCGGGCGAAGACGAGCGCGAAATGCAGCGCTTCCTTGCGGGCCTCGGCTTCGGTGGCGCGCATGTGGTCTGCCGCCATCCGCAACTGGCTCGCGATCTGGCCCATCGCATCGGCGATGCGGTTCGCCTCGTCGTCGCGCTGGATCTGGCGACCCTGCTCGATTCCGCGGGCGAGCGCCTCCTGCCGCGCCTCTTCCAGCTGGCGCTGGTGCTCGGCATGCGGCACCGGCAGGTGCGCGCTCTTCTCGAGATAGATCGAGTTCGCACCTGACTTCGAGAAGTCGCGCTGGAAGTTGAAGGCGTTGCGTGCATCGGCCATCGCTGTTGCCTGCTCAGTAGATCAGTTCGTCTTCGGCGCGGTTCTTGCCGATCGTGATCTCGCCCTTGCCGGCGAGTTCCTTGGCAAGCGCGACGATACGGGTCTGCGCCTCGTCCACTTCCTTGAGGCGCACCGGACCGCGCGAGGCCATGGCCTCCTCGAGGTTCTTCACCGCGCGGCTCGACATCTGCTGGAAGAAGAACTTCTTCATGGAGGGTGCCGCACCCTTGAGTGCGGTTGCCAGCACATCGCGATCCGAGAAGCGGATGAGCGTCTGGCAGGAGCCCGGATCGAGCTTCGAGAGATCCTCGAAGGTGAACATGAGCGAGCGGATCTTCTGCGCGGCCTCGCGGTTGCGCTCGTCGAGCGCGGCGAGGAACCAGCTTTCCGTCTGCCGGTCGAAGGAGTTGAAGATCTCCGCGATCATCTCGTGGCTATCGCGGCGCTGCGTGATCGAGAGGTTCGAGATGAACTCCGTGCGCAGGGTCTCCTCGATGTGCTGGAGCACTTCCTTCTGCACAGGCTCCATGTTGAGCATGCGAGTGACCACCTCCAGCGCGAATTCATGCGGCAGGAGAGCCAGGACGCGCGCCGAATGCTCGGAGCGCAGGCGGGAGAGGATAACGGCCACGGTCTGCGGGTATTCGCCCTTGAGGTAGTTGGCGAGCACCTGGTCCTGCACGTTGCCGAGCTTCTGCCACATATTGCGGCCGGCGGGCCCACGGATTTCGTCCATGAGCGCAGAGACCTTGTCCTGCGGCATGATCTTCATCAGCAGCGCTTCGGTGCGGTCATAGTCGCCGGTCACCGCGCCGGCGGTGGCCATCATGGAGACGAATTCCTGGACCAGCTGCTCCACGGCCTCTGCCGTCACCGCACCGAGGCGGGACATGGCACGGGACACGAGCTTCACCTCGTCCTCGTCGAGCGCGGTCCAGATCGGGCCACCATACTTGTCACCCAGCACGAGCAGGATGATCGCGGCCTTTTCCGGGCCGGAGAGGAAGCGCGTGAGGTCAGCCTTGGGCGGCGCTGCCGCGGCGACTTCTGTGGAGGGCTTGGCCATGGGTCAGGTCCTGTCCGTCTTCTCTCGTTCTGGGATCAGCGCGGCTGGGCAATCCATTGCCGGACAATGGCAACGGATTCACCCGGGTTTTCTTTGACGATATTGCCCAGCTGGTCGATCACGCCCGGCTGCAGGTTCTGCGTCAGCTGGGTCATGTTCGGCTGCTGCTGTTGCTGCAGGTTCTGGTTCGCGGCAGCGATGGCCCCGGCGAGGCCGCCGGCCGCCACTTCCTGGCCCGGTGCGGGCAGCGCGAGCTGCTGGCCAGGCACCATCGTGCCATTCGGGCCCGGCACCATCACCATGCCACCCGAGGCCACCAAAGCCGGGCTCTGGCCGATGCCCATCTGGCGCAGGAGCGGCCGGATGACGAGCAGGGTGATGAGGATGGTGAGCATGCCGAAGATCGCGAGTTCCACGAGGCGCAGCACATCTTCCTTCGAGAGCGAGATCAGCTGCTCGATGAGGGAGGGCTGGCGGCCATCGACCATCGCCACGCCTTCCGCGAAGCGCAGGTTGATGACCTCGATCTGGTCGCCGCGGTTGCGGTCGAAACCGATCGCCGAGCGCACGAGGGCCGAGATGCGCTCCAGCTCTTCCGAGGAGCGCGGCTGGTAGGTCGCCTCGCCACCCTGAACCGGCGTGTAGACACCGTCGACCAGCACCGCGACCGAGAGGCGCTTCACACGGCCACCCTCGATGATCTCGGTGCGCGTGGTCTTGGAGATCTCGTAATTGATGATTTCCTCGGAACGTGCGGTCTGCTCGCGCTGCTGCGGGTTGCCCTGCTGCTGTTGCTGTTGGGCCTGCGGCAGCTCGTTGGCCACGGTCACCTGGCCGTCACGCTGCTCGGCGCTCTGCTGATTCTCGGTGCGGGTCTGGGTGGAGCGGACGACGCGGCTTTCAGGGTCGAAATTGTCCGTCACCTGCTGGATACGATTGAAATCCATCTCGGCGGCGACCTGCACGCGGGCCCGGCCCCGGCCGACCACACTCGCCACGATCTCCTCCACCTGGCTCTTGAGACGACGCTCGAAGCTCGACTGCTTGTCGGCCGCCAGGGCGGTGGAATCGGCATCCGCACCGGCGCCATCGGCGAGCAGGCGACCGGATTCATCCACGATGGAAACCTTCTCCGGCTTCAGCCCGTGCACGGCGGTGGCCGCGAGATGGCGGATGGCGCGGATCTGCCCGGCATCGAGATCCCCGCGCAGCTTCAGCACGATAGAAGCACGTGGCTCCTGCGCATCGCGCTGGAAGAGCTTCTTTTCCGGAATGGCGAGGTGCACGCGGGCGTTCTGCACCCGGTCAATGGTGCGAATGGTGCGGGCGAGTTCACCCTCCAGCGCGCGGAGCTGGTTGATGCCCTGCACGAAGGTGGTGGAGGAGAAGCTGTCGCCCTTGTCGAAGATCTCGTAGCCGACCGAGCCGCCGATCGGCACGCCCTTCGAGGCGAATTCCATCCGGAGCTTGCTGATCGAATCGCGCGGCACCATCACGGTTTGCCCGTCGCCGCGCAGCTCATATTTGATGCCCTTCGAATCAAGCTCGCGCGTGATGGTGTTCGCGTCCTGCATCGACAATTCGGAGAACAGCACACCCATGGGCGGCTGTGACATCCGGATGAGCAGGAAGGCGAAGAAGCCGACCAGCGCGAGTGTCACCGCGCCCATTGCCACAAGACGCTGTGGCCCCAGCCTGTTCACGATATCGAGGATCGCCTTCACGGTTCTCACCTTCGCCTGATCACGTCCCGTCATTCGCAGGACCCGTTGCGTCGGGTCTTCTTCCCGCGCTAGGCAAGAATTGCCCGGTGGTTGGTTACCGCGCGGTTAATTGCCGTTCTTTTTTTGGACACTTGTTCAGAATTCGGATCGCCAGCGGTCCGGGAGACACGTTGAAATGGCGCATCCCCTTCCCCTCGCCGTGACCATGGGCGATGCCGCGGGCATCGGCCCGGAGATCATCGCGCGGCATTTTTCGACCGAAAAGCCCTCGGATCTCATCGTGGTTGGCGATCCCACCCAGATGAAACGCGCAATTCTAGCGATTGGCGCCGATATTCCGGTGGACGAGATATCAACGGCCGCGCCTGCCCCGGCCGGGCGCATGGCCGTGCTGGCGGTGGGCACGCTGCCGGCTGATTTGCCTTTTGGAAAGGTGGACCAGCGCGCGGGAAAGCTGGCCTATGAGGCGATTCTCGCGGGTATCCGCCTCGCAGAAGCAGGGAAGGTCGCGGGAATCGTCACCGCGCCGATCCACAAGGAAGCGCTGCACGCTGCGGGCGTGCCCTTTCCCGGCCACACGGAAATCCTCGCGCATGAAACCGGCACGCGCGATTTCGGGATGATGCTCGCGGATGAGAAACTCCAGGTCATCCTCGTCTCTATCCATGTGTCGCTGGCGGAAGCCCTGCGCCGCGTGACGCGCGAGGCCGAATTGCGCACCATCCGGCTCGCCCATCAGGCCTGCCGTGCCCTCGGCATTGCGAAGCCGCGCATCGCCGTGGCGGGCCTCAATCCGCATGCGGGCGAGGGCGGATTGTTCGGTCGCGAGGAGATCGAGATCATCGCGCCGGCGATTGCGGAGGCACGCGCGGAGGGCCTCGACGTGCATGGCCCCTTTCCGCCCGACACGATCTTCATGCAGGCGCGGCGCGGCGCCTATGACATCGTGGTCTCGCAATATCACGATCAGGGGCTGATCGCGGTGAAGCTCAACGGCATCGAGAAGGGCGTGAACGTGACAGTCGGCCTGCCGATCATCCGCACCAGCGTCGATCATGGCACGGCCTTCGATATCGCCGGGAAGGGCATCGCTGATCCAGCCAGCCTCGGCGAGGCGATCCGCGTGGCGCGGCAGATGGTGGCGGCGCGCGGCAAGGCCTGATCAGCCCCTTCATCCGAACGCAAGAAAGCCCGCCGGAGGGCGGGCTTCGTGAAAGCGCGGGGCAGAACCGCTTACTGGCGGTAATGCTGGATGCGCGTAGTGCGCAAGCCGGCCAGCCCGTGGCTGTCGATGGAATGCTGCCAGGAGAGGAATTCCTCCACTGTCAGGGTGTAGCGGCTGCACGCTTCTTCAAGCGACAGCAGACCACCGCGGACCGCCGCGACAACTTCCGCCTTGCGACGGATGACCCAACGACGGGTCTCGGGGGGCGGAAGATCGGCGATGGTCAGCGGGCTGCCATCCGGTCCGATCACATACTTCACACGGGGGCGAAGCGGCTCACTCATCGGGTACGCTCACAAAACGCTACAACTACTCCCGCCAAGATACAGAGCCGCCTGTTAAAAAACGGCTAAATGGCGGCAATCAGTTGCGGCGGATCGTTTTCACATCCGTCAGGGCCAGATCGACCGTGCCAATGCGGAGGTTCGGCGAGGTGCCGGAGACATCCACGCTGTCGACGCGCGCCAGCATATGCGTCTTTACATCCATCACCTGCCGGGCCGTATCCACGGCCGAGATGGAGATCGTGTATTCACCCGCCGCAGCCTGAGAGCCATTCGGCAAACGGCCATCCCAGACGAATTCCTGCTCGCCGGACGCCAGCGTCTTCGAGCCGACATGAACCGTATTGCCGTCCTTGTCCTTGATGGTCACGGCGGCGGTTCCGGCGCGCGGCGCATTCATCAGCCACTTCACCTGGCCGTTCTGCATGGGGCTCCCCTTGCGATCGACAGTGACATTCGCGCCGACAAAGCCGAGCGCGGCCGTGGCATTGCCCACCTTGTTGGCGGTGACCAGCGAGGCCAAAGTCTCGTTCGTGCGCAGCTGCTGCTCCACGCCCGCGAACTGCACCAGCTGCTGCGTGAACTGGTTCGTGTCCAGCGGATCCAGCGGCGACTGGTTCTTGAGCTGCGTGGTGAGCAGCGACAGGAACTGGTCAAAATTGTCGGCCATGCGCACGCCCGAGCTGGAAAGGCTCGTTGTGCTGGTCTTGTTGGTGTTCGACGAGGCGACGCTCGGCAGGTTGGTAATCGAAGCCATAGGTATCTCCTCCTCGTTCAGATCACGAGGTCGAGGCTGGAATTGGGGATCATCACGCGACGCATCACAAACTCGGCCGGGCGCGGAGCGCCGGTTTCTTCACTGTCATTGGCCCAGTCCGGGCGGCCCTTGGCCTCACCGTCGCGCTGGCCCTCGCGACCCTGCTGCTCACCGCGCAGCTGGAAACTGAGGCCATCCGGCGACTGGCGCAGACCCGCCTGTTCGAAAGCCTGCTGCAAGGTGCTGGCATCACGCTTGAGCATGGCGAGGGTCTCGACGCGGTCGACCACGAGATTGGCCTTCACCTCGCCGTCTTCCCTGATCTCGAGCTTCACATCCACGCGGCCCAATTCGGCCGGATCGAGGCGGATCTGGAAGGTCTTGACCCCACGCACGGCCTGCATGCCGATCTCGATCGGCAGCATCTGGAGCGGTGTCGGACGAAGCGCATCCTGCCCGGCATGCGGCGTCGGCAGGCCGGACAGAGCCCGGTCGAGGCTGCCGACGAGGTCACCGGAACGATGCATTGCCCCCTGTGCAATCGCGAATTCGTTGATCCAGTCACCGAAATTGGACTTCGGCATCTCGGGCGCGGCCTGTTCCCGGATAACGGGCTTGGCAACGGCTTCACTGTTGCGGGCTTGCAGCAACGCGACGAGATCAGCCGAGCCTTTCGCGACCGGCTGCGCCACTTCCGGCTCCATGGAAACCGGAGCATCCGTCGGCTTGCCTTCGGCGGCCTTGTCGCCAGTACGGGCGCCGATCAGCACATTCGCGGGTGTTTCAACGAGCGTTCCCTTGCCCTGCAGGGCAGGATCGATCGCAAGACCATCGCCTTCAACGACAGCCGACGCTTCACCTTCCACCGGAAGGGCGGTGCCCGTGGGCACGACAACTGGATCGGCAGGCAATTCCGGCGTCAGCGTCGCGATCGGATCGGCAACGGGCGCGGCGACGACTGGCAGGGTCGGGTCAACAGAGGCACTTTCAGCAACCTGGGCTGCGATTTCGCCTTCCTTCTGGGTCAGCGCCTCGCCTTCATTCTCGCAACAGTTCGCATCCTTGCACTCGACCTTGGAAGCCGTGGCGGCCTCAGCTTTCCCGTCTGTGGCAGCATCCTCGGTGTCCTGCGGGGAGCCGGCGGGAGCAGCCTTTTCCTTGCGCCCTTCCGCACGTCCAGCATTCTTGCCCGGGCCGTGTTCGGCCTCATCGGCCTTGCGGGGCTTTTCGCGCGGGGGCTGAGCATCGTTGTCACGGGCTTCCTGGCGCTCGGGCGGGCGATTGTCATCCGCCTTCGGCAAATCGCGCGGGGCAGGCTGCTCATCCGGAACTGGCGCAAGGCGCATGCGATTCTGCGCCGCCTCGGAGACGAGCGAACCGAAATTCTGCGATGGCTCGGAGCCACCACGCGGCTTGGTTTCGCGCTGCCCCGGCGGGAAAAGGTCTGCACTGGACAGGAGCGAGGAAGGTGAAGCGATCTCAGTCATGGCATCCTGCGACACGCGGAAAGGGAACTCTGCGCCATGCCATGCAAGGGAAAGGCCACGAGGAGTTCTATTGTAAAATATTGTTATACTTGTATATTTTTTGAAATCCGCCCCTTGGGAGGCCTGAAACCCTGCCCTGACCCGGCAAATTCTGCCGCTTTTCGCCGGCGAGACTGGAACATTCGTCCCAAAAGCCTTATGCATCGCCTGATCCCGGACCCTTGAATTCCGGCGAGATGATCAATGACACTGAACGGACTGGACATCGCCAAGCCTGCCGGAAAGACACGCGTGGTCGTCGCGATGTCTGGCGGCATTGATTCATCGGTCGTGGCGGCCTTGATGGCGCGCGCCGGCTACGAGGTGATCGGCATCACCCTCCAGCTCTATGATCATGGCGCGGCGACCCACCGCACAGGCTCCTGCTGTGCGGGGCGCGATATTCAGGATGCGCGCAATGTGGCGCAGCAGCTGGGTATTCCGCATTACGTGCTCGATTACGAAAGCCGCTTCCGCGAGGACGTGATCGAGAGCTTCGCCGACAGCTATGCGCGTGGCGAAACGCCCATCCCTTGCGTCGAGTGCAATCGCACGGTGAAGTTCCGTGATTTGCTCGCTTTTGCGCAGGACCTCGACGCCGACTGCCTCGCGACCGGCCATTATGTTGAAAGCCGTGCGCTGGCCGGAGGTGGCCGCGGGCTCTTCCGCCCGATCGATCTCGACCGTGATCAGAGCTACTTCCTCTTCGCGACCACAAAGCCGCAGCTTGAAAAGCTGCGCTTTCCGCTCGCGGGCATGACGAAGGCAGAGACCCGCGCCATTGCGCGCGACATCGGGCTCTCCAATGCCGAGAAGGCGGATAGTCAGGATATCTGCTTCGTCCCCTCGGGGAATTACGCCGAACTCGTGCGCAAGCTGAAGCCGGAGGCAGATCGCCCCGGCGCGATCCGGCATCTTGATGGCCGGGTGCTGGGCCAGCATGAGGGCACGTTCCGCTACACCATTGGCCAGCGCCGTGGCCTCGGCATTGCCGCGCGCGAGCCGCTTTATGTCATCCGCGTCGATGCGGACCGGTCCGAGGTCATCGTCGGCCCGCGCGAGGCTCTCGCCGTGCGCGAAATCCCGCTGCGGGACGTGAACTGGCTGGGTGACACGCCGATTCCACCGGAAGGCCTCGCCATTCAGGCGCGCGTGCGCTCCACCCGTGCGCCGAAGCCGGCTTTGCTGCGCAACGATGAACGCGGCTTCGTGGTCGAGATTCTCGACGGCGAGGAAGGCGTGGCGCCAGGGCAGGCCTGCGTTTTCTATGATGGCGAAGGCGCGGGTGCCCGCGTTCTCGGTGGTGGCACCATAATGCGCCAGCGCGAACGGCATATCGCCCCGCTCGCGAAGACGGGCGAACCGGTTTCAGCCATTTCCTAAAGCCCTTTTCAGGAGCCTTGCATGCGTGATTCCACCGCCGTGAAGGATGTGTCGCTCACAACGATCACGAAAGCCTATGAGAAATGGGCCCCGTTCTACGACAAGGTCTATCACAAGATGCTCCAGCCCTCGCAGCTGAAGGCGGTGCGGGCGGCAATGGAAAATGGCAATCGCGTGCTGGAGGTCGGCGTCGGTTCAGGCCTGGCACTCGGCTATTATCCGCCGGAGGCCGAGGTGACGGGCATCGATCTCTCGAAGCCCATGCTGCACAAGGCCGAGGAGAAAATCGCCGCGCAAGGCCTGAAGAACATCACCGGCCTTGCTGTGATGGATGCCTGCCGGCTCGGCTTCCGCGATGGCACCTTCGATGCCGTGGCCGGCATGTTCATGATTACGCTGGTGCCGGATGCGGAGGCCGCGCTCGATGAATTCATGCGCGTGCTGCGCCCCGGCGGCGAGATCGTGCTGGTGAACCATATCGGCGCGGAAAAAGGCCCGATGGCCGCGTTTGAAACCGTGGTGGCGCCGCTGGCCAAGAAACTCGGCTGGCGCGCGAATTTCCCGCTCCAGCGCTTGCGGGACTGGGCGGCCAGCCGCGGATTCGAGGTTCACGATGTCGACCCGCATGGGCCGATCCACTATTTCACGCTCATCCGCCTCAAGGATCGGCGGGCGGAGCGTGCACCACTGGCGGCATGACGCGGAATTATGGGCTGGGGGAATCGCCGGACTTGACAGCGCAAGGCCGGCGCTTCTAAGGCTCGCAGCGGATGGCAGTGTAGCTCAGCTGGTTAGAGCGCGGCACTCATAATGCTGAGGTCGGTGGTTCAAGTCCACTCACTGCTACCACCCCTCCCGCAAGACCAACATGCTGGCTGGCGCGGAAGAGAAATCCGTCAGTTCACGAAGCCCGGGCAAGGCCCGGCCGGTGCGGGGTTGAACTGCACCTTGTTCGCCTGGCGCGACCGCATGAACAGGCGATCCCCCAGTGGCATCTCGCCCCCCGACGCCGCCCCCTTGAACATCTGGTCAACGACCTGGCTGGCCACGGAGGCCTGATAGCGCATCGTCACCTCGGCATAGATGATCGAAGTGCGTGCGATGCGCAGCCCGGCTGGTACCACGGTAGAGCTGGAGCATCGTGCAAGCGGCGTGAACGACCCACGCAGGGCGGCATTCGAGGGCGTCACGGACCAATCCACGAAAACCTTGCTCGCGCCGTCGATATCGAAGGATGTCACGCGCATGCCCAGCCGTTCGGCCGGTTGCGGCCACATCACGGCTTCCGTCGCCTGGAAGATCGAATCCATGTCGGCCTGGCTCACGGCCTGCATCTGCGTGGTCATGTCGGCGAGCGTGCGGGTCAGCAGCGTCACCTTTTTGTCCGCAGTCAGCGCATCGGTTGCAACCACCATGCCGACCCAGATCATCATCATTGCCGGGACCATCAGCGCGAACTCGGTCGCAGCGACGCCGGAACGGCTCTTGCGGAACCGGCGGAGAACCAGGGAGGCCTGGCGGGTGAGCCGGCGCAAATGCCGGACGGGAAGCACGGGCATCATGTCAACCTCTTCTCAGCAGGCGCCGAACGGCTCGTTCTTGAAGGCAGCAGAGCCGCCCAGAAGCACGTTGCCATTGCCAAGGTTCGCCACGTCGTTCCGAATGAAACCGGTTATGCTCTTCGCCTCGTAATAGGCGCGGATCACCACGATCTGGCAGGGCTGGCCGGGATTGAACTGCAGCCCGCCCGGATTGAAGACGCCGCCCGAGACCGGATTCGGCATCGCTGCGACCCCGAAGGTCGTAAAGGCGCGGACGTCGAATTTCACCTGGCTGCAAGGGATGATCCAGCCCACCTGGTTGCAGAAGGCAGCGCGGAAGGCCGCTTCCTGCGCCGGCCCCGTGCCAGCACCTGCGACCTGGCCGGTCATGGTCATGCGCTTGGCTTCCTCAACGCCGGCTTCCATCGCGGTGGCGCGCAGGAACAAAGTGCCGGTCTCAAGGATCGCAAACAGAAATCCGAAGAAGAGCGGTGCAATCATCGCGAATTCAACCGCGGTTGCACCCTTGCGGTTGCGCAGGAAAAGCCGGGCTCTCCGCCGGGCACAGCCTCTGCGCGTTATCTCTGAATTCTCCGCCATCCCTTGGCTCCGCTGATCCATTCCCCGACGGAAGAGGATTGAGCCTTCTTCCGTGACAACACCAGCAATACCAAGAACACCTTGACTTTCAGTTTCGGAAGGCGAGGAAAATGCTTCGCGCAACTTTAACGCGATCTTTACCCTGTCCGGCAGCGTAGAGCGCGGGCACGCGCCTCGCACGCGCGTGCGCTGTTTCAATAAGATCCGCCCCGCAGCTGGGGCCTGTCAGCGCTCAGCGCTTCGGACCGTTCTGGTTGGCGAGAGCATCACGACGCGTGGTTTGGTCGTTCGTGCGGGCGAAATGCTTGTCCTCATCGCCCAGCACCAAAGTCGGCTGGCAATTGGGCGCGCAATGATAATGCGCGGAATCCGTACCCCGCATAACCGTGAGGTTCTGCCCCTGTGCGGCCGTGACCGAGACAAAAGATTCCGAGATGATCGTGCCGTTCATGTCGAGAGCGATGAAGTTCGTGCGACCGGGCATGCGGCCGGTAATCACCAGCACGCCATTGCGCTGCACGTTCACATCCGCAATAGCCGGATTGCCGACAATGATCGTTTCCGTGCCATTCGGAAGCTTCAGAAGCTTCGCCTGATCGAGGAAAACGGCAATCTGGTCCGGCGCCGCCTCGTTGGCTCGGGCGGGATTCAGGACAGCCGGCGCAGCCAGCATCGCCAGGGCGACAAGAAAATGGAGCCGGGACATCGCGCACCTCGTGAACAGAAGGCAGCGCCGCCTATGCGACCCGCCACCGCCAGCATTGGCAAATCATGGTGAACATTCCGTAAAGCAACGGCTTTGTCGCGGTTCTGTTCAAGCATTGCGCGGGGATCACGTTGTGCCTGCGCATGATCTTTTGACCGCTACGACGGCCCTTGACGCGATTCACCTGCCTTTCGACCCGCGAAAGGCTGATCGCCTCGGCAGCATCAGCCCCAATTAAGGGACTCTTAGCACTGAAATTGGCAACAAGACCACGATTCTACCAAGTACACGACAGCGCTATTGCTTACATTTATTTATCGACAACCCTAGTATCTCGTCAGAAATCGGCGATGTCGGCTTTTCATTATCTTAACCACGGGAATCCATGTCCGCGAATTCTTGGTGATTTTCTGATCGCATTAACCGGCAGGCAAGGTCAGCGGGCTAGCTTCACCTTGTTTCCGGCCCAAGCCGTTTCCCGAGAGGTCGGGTGGCCGAAGACCTTGGAGCAGAGCAAAGGAGCACAACATGTCGATTTTCAACCGTTTCATGAAGGACGAGTCTGGCGCCACCGCGATCGAGTATTCGCTCATCGCCGCACTGATGGCCGCTGCCATCATCGCCGCCCTGACCACCTTCAAGTCGGACCTCTCGTCGGCCTTCACCAACATCGGCTCGACGCTGAAGAACAACACGAAGTAAGCTTCGGCCTCACGG
>Ga0209053_1000893_pt1 | contig 16698 bp, 19 predicted proteins | sample EBPBio152010_DNA_FD_185864 | JGI IMG/M metagenome (GOLD analysis project Ga0209053, IMG submission 185864) | Wastewater treatment Type I Accumulibacter community from EBPR Bioreactor in Madison, WI, USA - Reactor 1_7/15/2010_ DNA (SPAdes)... | ecosystem: Engineered > Bioreactor > EBPR >... | reverse complement strand
GCAGGACAGGACCGGTCGGCATTTTCTCGGAAACCTGCGATGGAGCAGCAGCCCTGTCGGGTAGCGGAGTATCTGCCGTCCCTTCGGGCATCGCCGGGGCCTCGGGCTTTGCATCGGCCGCGGGCGGCAATGCGCCCTGAGACAGCGGCACCCGGTGCGCGGCCTCGGCCCCCCATTCGGCGTGCGCCACTCTGCACCCGCCTTCAAATGTCGCTTCCGGAACCGCCGCCTCTGACGCAGGCGGCAGTTCTGTCGGAATCGGGCAAGGCAGGGGCACGCAGAGCAAGCCCGTCTCACGCCCCGCCTCACTGTCATCGGACGCGGGGTCTTCTGTCGTGCCGGGCTCGAACTCGGTCAGAACGTCAAGGAAAGCCGCGCCATCACCAGAGGCCACGGCCATCGCCGGCAGGGGCACCGCGACGGGTGCGGGAAGAAGGGGCTCGATCATGCGGTATCCGTTCCAGCATCTGCCCGATCTTATTCCGCCAACTGGTTACCGGATGTTTACCGCCTTGCGAAATGATCGGGAAAATCCGCAGCAAATCAGGTGGCCCATGCAAATCCCCTCGCATTCGCAAGACCTCTCCGCCATTCCGCTGGACCGACAGGAAAAGATGCGCGCGAAGGCGCAGGAACTTGAGGGCGCCTTCCTGGCCGAAATGCTGGGCCGCGCCGGCCTCCAACCCGTGCAGGGCCCTTTTGGCGGCGGCGATGGCGAGAATCAGTTCACGTCGTTCCTGCGCGAGGAACAGGCCCGCCAGATGGTCGCCGCCGGGGGAATCGGCCTTAGCGAAGCCCTGTTTCGCAGCATGATCCGGGCAGAATCCCATGAAGGATGACCCCGCCACCGAGATCGAATCGCTGCTGGGCGATCTGCGCGATTGCCTGCTTTCGGGACGGATCGAGCGGCTCGAGGCGATCGAAGTTGCCCTCTCCGCCGCGCTGCCGCGACTGGCCGGCCGCGACCCGGAAACGCTGCAACAGTTGCTGGCATTGGCCGAGGCAAACCGTCCTCTCTTGCAGGCCGCAACCCGTGGCGTGCGCGCGGCACGGCGGCGCCTGGCAGAGATCGCGGCCGCGCTGGACGGCCTCGTGACCTATGACCATGCCGGGCAACGCCAGAGCGCGGCACCTGCGACCCGGCTGCATCGACGGTTCTGATCTTTTTCAAATGCAAGGCATTCCGCCTGCCCGAATATCCGGCTCTTAGCGATCTGTTAGCGGTTGGACCGCATCAATCGGAGGGCATCCCACGACGGGGTGGCGCGGCGCCGCCGAGGCAGCCGCAGGGCGCGAAAGCCAGATCGGCCAGATGGCCATCCCAGCCGCGAGCAAAGCCGCGGCGCATGAAAAGGACCAGGACATGTCGTCCATTCTGACGAATACCGGAGCAATGGTGGCCCTTCAGACCATGAAGGGCATCAATTCGAACCTCAACAAGGTTCAGAGCGAGATCTCGACGGGCAAATCCGTCGCCAGCGCCAAGGACAATGCGGCCGTCTGGGCCATTTCCAAGGTGATGGAATCGGATGTGAAGGGCTTTGACGGCATTTCCGACAGCCTCAACCTCGGCAATTCCACCGTGACCGTGGCGCGCCAGGCCGCCGAAACCGTCACCGACCTTCTGACCGAGATCAAGGGCAAGATCGTCGCCGCGCAGGGCGCCAATGTCGATCGCAACAAGATCCAGGCCGATATCGACGCGCTGACCGGCCAGATCGGCTCGGTCGTCGGGGCGGCGCAGTTCAACGGGCTCAATCTGGTGGATGGCAATACCGCCTCGATGGCGGTGCTGGCCTCGCTTGACCGTTCGGGCAGCACCACGGTCGCGTCTTCGATCACCGTCAACGGTCAGGATCTGGGCTTTGGCACCTATACCGCGAACGATGTCTTCTCGACCTCGGGCACGGCCTCGACCAATGGGGATACCTTCGTGCTGTCGCTCGACGGCGGCGGCGGCACCGGCGACTTCACCGTCGCGGATGGCACCAATGCCTGGGTGGCGGGCGACAAGATCTCGTTGCGGCTCGGCGAAAAGTCGGTGAGCTATACCGTCACCGCCGATGATGTGGATGCCGCCAATGCCTCCATGTCGAACACTGTGCCCGACATGATCGCGGTCGGCCTCAAGAACGCCATCGACAGCCTTGGCATCGACGGTCTGGTCGTGAACTATGACAGCGGCACCCCAGGGCAGCTTTCCTTCGTGAATGACGGCACGAACGACATGTCGGTGAACGGCCAGTATACCAATGCCGGCGCCGGCGGCCTGGGCGCGCTGTCGCAGATCAACGTGGTGAGCAATACCACCGATGCCCTCACCCGGATCGAGACCATGCTGCAAACGGCGGTCAACGCCTCGGCGGAACTCGGCTCGGCGCAGAAACGCATCGAAATCCAGCAGGATTTCGTGGGCAAGTTGGCTGACGCGATGAAGACCGGCATCGGCGCCATGGTGGATGCCGACATGGAGGAGGCCTCGGCCCGGCTCCAGGCGCTCCAGACCCAACAGCAGCTGGGCATCCAGTCGCTGTCGATCGCCAACCAGGCGCCGCAGTCGATTCTGTCGCTGTTCCGTTGACGGATCTGGCCGCGGCGACCCAGACCGCCGCGGCCTCTCCTTCGCACCCCATATCCAGGAAGGATGATCCGTGAACGCACAAGCTTTTGCCCGGGCCGCCTATGGCCGCCCCGAGGGTTCCCACCGCAATCCGCGGCAGGTCGAATATGACCTCTTCGCGCGCATCACCCGGCGCCTGCAGGATGCGTGTGCCCTGCGGGGCAAGGATTTCCCGGGCCTGGTCAGCGCCCTGCACGAAAACCTGCGGCTCTGGCGCCTGCTCGCGACCGATGTGTCGCATCCCGAAAACGGCCTGCCGCAGCAATTGCGGGCGCGTCTGTTCTATCTCTATGAATTTACCGATCAGCACAGCCGCAAAGTCATGTCCGGCAATGCCGCACCCGAAGTGTTGGTCGAGATCAATACCGCGATCATGCGCGGCCTGCGCGGTGACGGAGATCGGCCATGACCGGGCTTGTGCTGAAACTCGGCCCGCATGAACGGGTGCTGATCAATGGCGCCGTGATCGAGAATGGCGACAGGCGGTCGCGGATCGCGATCATGACCCCCAACGCGCATATCCTGCGCCTGCGCGACGCGATTCACCCCGAGGAGGTGAATACCCCCGTCCGCCGGGTCTGCTATATCGCGCAGCTTGTGCTGTCCGGCGATGCCAGCCCCGGGGATGCGCGCCAGCAGCTTCTGCGCGGCATCGAGCAACTGAGCCAGGTTCTGACCGACCATGACAGCCGGCTCCAGCTGGCCCAGGCCAGTCGCGCGGTTCTGGACGGGCAGACCTATCAGGCCCTGAAATCGCTGCGCGAACTTCTGCCGCGGGAGGAGCGTCTTTTTGCCGCGCGGCGCGCATGAGCGCGCAAATCTCTCTGCCCCTGGCCGGCTATGCCGGCTGGGCCTTCCTCAAACGGACCCAGGCGCAACAGATGGCCACGCTGGCCAAGGCACCGGATCAGGTCCGGGCCGAGGCGTATTTCCAGGAAAAGATCGGCGGCATCGACACTGCCGAGCAGCTCGTGGCCGATCGCCGCCTGCTGAGTGTCGCCCTTGGCGCCTTCGGCCTGTCAGACGATATCAACAACCGCTACTTCCTGCGCAAGGTTCTGGAAAGCGACACTTTGCAAGGCGATTCACTCGCCAACAAACTGTCGGACAAGCGCTATGCCGATCTTGCCAATGCCTTTGGCTTCGGCACCTTCACGACGCCGCGCAACAAGCTTTCCGACTTTGCCGACAAGATCATCGCACAATATCGCCAGCAGGGCTTCGAGACGGCGGTTGGTGACCAGAGCGCCTCGATGCGTATCGCGCTTTATGCGGAACGCGAATTGCCCGACCTTGCACAATCCTTGGACAGCGATACCACCAAGTGGTTCAAGGTGATCGGGTCTGAACCGCTGCGCACCATGTTCCAGACCCTGTTCGCCCTGCCCTCCAGCTTTGGCGCACTTGATATCGACCAGCAGGTCGCGACGCTGCGGAAGCGCAGCAAGGCCCTGCTGGGCTCGTCGGATCTGTCGCAATTTACCAAACCCGAGGTTCTGGAAAAGACGGTCCGGCGCTATCTGCTTCAGGCCCAGATCGCCGAGGGGACAAACGGCACAAGTCCGGCAAGCGCGGCCCTGCAATTGCTGCAAGCCCGGCAGGGCAACCTCTCGTTACGGCTATGAGTACCGCAAACCTGCACGCGCCTGCACCGCCAAGGTGGGCGCACCGCACCGCGGTCAGTCTTGCGGCGCGGCCATGCTGGCCCTCGCCGCACTGAGGATCGGATGGGGCAGCGGGGACCAGAGCGCGCGGAGCGCGACCAGCGCAAAGATCACCCAGCCCAGGCACCAGATCGCCGCGGACAGGGGCAGCGCCGCGGGCCAGGCCGGATAGGCAAGCCGCAGCAATGTCGCCAACATGACCAGCCCAAAGGCGGCCTTATGCGCGGTCCCCGCCAGCAGTGCGCCGGGCAGGCGCCGCATCGAGGCGCGCGCCATCACCGCCAGGATCATGCCGCCCATCGCCCCCATGCTGAGCGCATGCAGCCCCGCCGGCAGTAGCACGATCCCCGGCGTCACCAGTGCAAGGCCCGTCAGCAGCAGGCCCAGCGGCAACCAGCACCAGGCGATGACCAGCATCGCCAGATCGGCCTGCCGGGCGGCCCGCAGGGGCCAGCACCATATCCGCGCGCCCTGCCGTGCCGCAGCGATCAGCGTCAAGGCCCCTGCCTCTTGCCCCGTCCAACCCGCAAGCGGGGCGATAAGGGCCAGCGCCAACGCGAGATCGGCCAACCTTGGAAAGATGGGGCGCGAGGGGGGCAGCAGCCCTGCCCGCGCCGCCAGAAAGGCCGGCACGATCCGGCCACCGACCAGCGCGATCAACAGGGCGAGCGCCAGCACCGCGGTCAGGCCATCGCCGGTCAGACGCAATCGCAACCCCGCGATCAGCAGCCCGGCCGGCGCCAGCGCAATCGGCACCCGCGACCAGAGCCGTGCCGACAGCAACGAACGCAACAGACAAAAGCTCAACCCCAAGGGAAAGGCCGCGATGCCGGCCAGCAGGATGCCGTCCGTTTCCCCCCCTTGCGCCGCGATCCGCCCGGCGACCCAGGCCAGCACCAGCAGGCGCAGCGCGCGCTGCCCCGGCCGCCAACCGCGCCCCGCCCGCTTGATCCAGTGTGGGAGCGCGGTGAGCAGGTATCCGGCCATTGCGGCCCCCACCATGCCGAGCATCAGCTCTTGCCGGTGCCAGGCAACCGGATCCGCCACCAGCGGCAGCAGCCAGACCAGCGGCGCGACTGCGGCCCAAAGCGCGGCCAGCAGAAAAAACGGCAGATGCGGCGCCCGCCAGGGCGCCACAGGACCGAAGGCCCGCATTGCTCAGTGCGCCGGTTCGAACCGGGGAAAGAGGATGTCATTCTCGATCGCGACATGGGTCCGCAGATCGTCGGAGAATTTGCGAAGCCCGGTATAGAGCGCGGTCCAGGACCGGCAGGCGCCCTCGGGCAGGGTCAGCCCGTCGGTCACGCGCTCCACCGCGCCCAGCAGCGCGGCGGCGCTGTCATGTTCATGCCGCATCGCCGCGATCGGATGGGCGATCATCGGGTGTCCACCCTGCCGCATCATCGGAAACAGCACCTGTTCCTCTTTCATCATGTGGCTTTCCAGATCGTCGCGCAGCGCGAGCAGCGCCTCGGTCAGGCCCAGCGGCGCAGCCTCGTGGTCGCCATGCACCGTCTCCACCTTCTGCGCGAGCGGGATCAGCCAGTGCAGATCGGTCCGGTGGGTTTCGTGATAGCGCGACAGGATGTGGTCGATCAGCGGCAGCGTCTCGTTCGGGGCATCGCGACGCAGGCCGGCGGCCAGTTCCTGCAAGGCGGCCAGCACATCCGCGACCGCAAGGCCATTACGCGCCGCAGCCTCGGCCAGGGTCACATTGCCACCGCAGCAAAAGCTGATGCCAAGCCGGCGGAACAGCTCGGCGGCGCCGGGCAGGTCGGCGGCAATATCACCGACAGGCAGGGTGGGGGAAAGCTCGGTCATGGGGCATGTCCTTCGATCGGGATCCAGGCGGGCGCGGCGGGCGGGGCGATGCGCAGCAGATCGACGGCGCGCGCGGCGATCTGGGCGGTGATCTGCGCCGTCGTGGCGGGGCGCAGGTAAAAGGCGGGAACCGGAGGCATCACGATCGCCCCCATCTCGGTCGCGGCGGTCATGTTGCGCAGATGCGCCAGCGTCAGCGGCGCCTCGCGCGCCAAAAGCACCAGCGGCCGCCGCTCCTTCAGCTGGACCGAGGCGGCGCGGGTCAGCAAGTTGTCATCCAGCCCCTGCGCGATGGCGGCCAGGCTGCGCATCGAACAGGGCGCGACGATCATCCCGTGCAGCGGACAGGAGCCGCTGGCGATGGCGGCGCCCAGATCGGTGACCGGATGCACCCGGGCCGCCAGGGCACGCAGCGCGTCCACCACATCCGGCCCGACCTCCAGCGCCAGCGTGCGCTCGGCCATGGCCGACAGCACCAGATCCAGCTCTGCGCCGCGGGCGATCAGGGCGCGGGCGCAATCCAGCGCCAGCGCCGCGCCCGACGCCCCGGAAACCCCCAGCACGACCCGCGCGCTCATCGCAGCACGCCGCGCAAAAGCGCCTCTGCCCGGGTCGCATGCGCCGGATCCAGCGCCATGACCTGCCCCCAGTCGCGCGTCGTCTCGGCCCCGATCTTGGTGGTGGCGTCGATCCCCATCTTGCCGGCCAACCCCTCGCGCGGGCTGGCGAAATCAAGATAATCCATCGGCGTTCCGTCGATCAGCATCACATCGCGCGCGGGGTCCATCCGCGTGGCCATGGCCCAGGCGATGTCATCCCAGGATCGCGGGTCGATATCGCGATCCACCACGATGATGGTCTTGGTATAGCTGAACTGCGCCAGCATGCCCCACAGCGCCAGCATCACCCGCCGCGCCTGGCCGGGATAGCGCTTGTCGATCTGCACCACGGCCATGCGGTAGGAACAGGCGGCGGGCGGCAACCAGAGGTCGGTCACCTCGGGGATCTGGGCGCGGATCACCGGCAGGGCCAGGGTATTGAACACCTCGCCGATGACCGAGGGTTCGTCCGGCGGGCGCCCGGTGACCGTGGTCAGGTAGAGCGGATCGCGCCGGTGGGTGATCGCCGACAGCCGCATCAGCGGAAACCGCTCCACCGCGTTGTAATAGCCGGTATGGTCGCCAAACGGCCCCTCGGGCGCAGTTTCGCCGGGATGGATCCAGCCCTCCAGGATGATCTCGGCGGCAGCAGGCACCAGCAGGGGCACCGTGCTTGCCGGCGTCCATTCCGCCCGCGCGCCGCGCAGCACGCCGGAAAAGGCGATCTCCGACACGGTTTCCGGCAGCGGCAGCGCAGCCGCCAACAGCGTGGCGGGATCGGCGCCTAGCGCGATGGCGACGGGCATCGGCGCCTGCGCGCGGGCCCATGTGCGGTGATGCGCCGCGCCGCCCCGATGCGCCAGCCAGCGCAGGATCAGCCGGTCGGCACCCAGAACCTGCGCGCGGTAGACCCCCAGATTATACCGCGACACCTGCGCCGGCGCGGAATCCTGCGGCCGGGTGATCACCACAGGCCAGGTCAGCAGCGGCCCGGCGTCCTCGGGCCAGGGCGTCTGCGCCGGCACCAGCGACATGTCGGCAGGCGCGCGGTGATCCTGGGCCGGTCCGCGCCGCAGGATGCGCGGGCGCGTCTGCAAGGCAGCCCGCAGCATCGGCCAGCGTGACAGCGCGTCGCGCATGCCCTCCACCGCCGGCGGGCTGCGCAATGCGGCCAGAAAGGCGCCAAAATCCGGCACCTCCTCGGGCAAAAGGCCCAGCCCTGCCGCCACCCGCGCCGGCGTGCCAAACAGATTGGCGATGACCGGCATCGCCGCGGGCCGCCCTTCCTGCATCGCCGCGTCAAAGCGCAGCACCGGCCCGCCCGCCCGCAGCGCCGCAAGCTGCACCGCCGTCATCTCGTGCCGCAGGGCCACCGGCTCGGCGATGCGGGCCAGATCGCCCGCCTCCTCGGTCCAGCCGAGAAAGGCGCGAAGATCGGCAAAGACGGGCAGGCTGCGCATGACACGGGTTCCTTTTCCGCCCGGATAACGCCCACCCCGGCGAGGCGACTTGACTATCGTCAATCTCTGCCGCGCCCCGATTGCCTAAAAGGGCGCATGCCTTGCGGGACCGATCCATGACTGCACCCTTGCCGCGCCTGCCGCATGCCCTGCGGCTGGCCGCCCTGCCCCTGCCGCTGCGACCGCTGAGCCTGCTGCTGGGCGCCCTGACCCGGCGCATGGCGCAAGCGCACCCCGAGATGACCCGCCGGATGGGCGACCATGCCGACCGGCATTTCCTGATTGATCCGGTCGATCTGCCCTGGCTTTTGCTGCTGCATCCGCAGGGCCAGACCATGACCGCGCATCGCCGCAGCCGCCCGCCCGCCTGTGACGCGCGCATCGCCGGGCCGCTTTCGGCCTTTCTGGCGATGATGCACGGGGCCGAGGATGGCGATGCGCTGTTCTTTTCGCGCGATCTGGCGGTTGAGGGCGACACCGCCGCCGTGCTGGCCCTGCGCAACGCGATCGACGATGCCGAACTGGATCTGGCCGGCGAACTGGCCGCGCTTTCCGGCCCGCTGGCCGGGCCGCTGCGCCAGGCATTGCTGCGGGCCGAGCGCGCCAGCGGCCTGACCCTTCACCGCCAGGATGATTTCGCATGATGGAACTTGTCTGCCCCGCCGGCACCCCCGCCGCCCTGCGTGCCGCCGTCGAGGCCGGGGCACATGCCGTCTATTGCGGCTTTGCCGATGAAACCAATGCCCGCAACTTTCCCGGCCTGAACTTTACCCCCGAGGACATGGCCGAGGGCGTGCGCTTTGCCCATGCGCGCGGCGCCAAGGTGCTGGTCGCGATCAACACCTTTCCCCGCGCCGGGGCCGAGCCGCTCTGGCACCGCGCCCTCGCCCATGCCGAGGCCGCGGGGGTCGATGCGGTGATTCTGGCCGATCTCGGGCTCTTGGCCCATGCCGCCGAACATCACCCCGGCCTGCGGCGACACCTGTCGGTGCAGGCGGCGGCGGCCAATCCCGATGCGATCAACCTCTATGCCAGCGCCTTTGGCGTGCGCCGCGTGGTGCTGCCCCGCGTTCTCACGGTCGAGGAAATCGCCGCCATCAACCGCGAGATCGAAGTGGAGACCGAGGTCTTTGTCTTTGGCGGGCTTTGCGTGATGGCCGAGGGGCGCTGTTCGCTTTCATCCTATGCCACCGGCAAATCGCCCAACATGAACGGCGTCTGTTCGCCCGCCAGCCATGTGGCCTATGCCGAGGAAGGCAACGATCTGGCGGCGCGGCTGGGCGGCTTTACCATCCACCGCACCGCCAGAACCGCCCCGGCGCCCTATCCCACGCTGTGCAAGGGGTGTTTCACCTCTGGCCCGCAGACCGGCCATATCTTTGAGGATCCCGTCAGCCTGGATGCCACCCATCTGATCCCGCGGCTGGCCGGCGCGGGGGTGCGCGCGCTCAAGATCGAGGGGCGGCAGCGCAGCCGCGCCTATGTGGCGCAGGTGGTGCGCGCCTTTCGCGCCGCGGTCGAGGCGCAGGCCGCCGGTCGGCCGCTGCCCGAAAGCCAGCTTGCCCGCCTGGCCGAGGGGCAAAAGGCCACGACTGGCGCCTATGCAAAGACCTGGAGATGACATGATGGACCTGACGGTGGGCCCCAACTTCTTTTTCTGGGATGCCGCGCGTGTCCGCGCCTTTTACCATGACCTTGCCGAAACACCGGTCGCCCGTGTCGTGCTGGGGGAACTGGTCTGTTCCAAGCGGCTGCCCTTCTGGCAGGATGAGATCGGCCTCGCCATCGACAGGCTCGGTGCCGCCGGCAAGGAGGTCGCGCTGACCTCGCTCGCGCTGATCACGCTGCGGCGCGAACGCCGGCAGACCGCCGATCTGTTCGAGACGGGCCTGCCGGTCGAGGTGAACGACCTCTCTGCCCTGGCGCATCTGCCGGCGGGACAGCCCTTCTGGGTCGGGCCGCTGGTGAATGTCTATAACGAAGGCACCCTGCGCTGGCTGATCCGGCGCGGCGCGCGTCGGGTCTGCCTGCCGCCGGAACTGACGCTGGAATCCGTCGCCGTGCTGGCGCGTCTGGGACGCGAAGAGGGCGTGCCGATCGAGGTCTGGGGTCATGGCCGGCTGCCGCTGGCCATTTCGGCGCGCTGCTATCACGCGCGGCTGCATGACCGCGCCAAGGACAGTTGCCAGTTCGTCTGCGGCGAGGATCCCGATGGCCGCGACGTGGCGACGCTGGACCATCAGCGCTTTCTGGCGGTGAACGGCGTGCAGACGCTGAGCCAATCCACCGCCAGCATGGCCTTGCAGATCGACGCCCTGCGCGGGGCGGGCGTCGCCGCGCTGCGCCTGTCGCCGCAATCGCGCGACTTTGCCGAGATCTGTCGGGCCTATGCGGCGGGGCTGGCGGGGCAACAGTCGGGGGCCGATCTGGCGGCGCGCTTGCGGCCACTGGTGCCCGATGGCATCCTGTCGGACGGGTTTCTGACCGGGCCTGCCGGCGGAGCTTGGTCGGGCGATGACACCCCCGCCCGTGTTCAGTAATGTCCAGCCAGCGGGCAATGCTGCACATTCCCTTGATCGCCCACCGCTTGCCGCGTAATCTGCGGCGATGGACAGACCGGATGAACAGGAAACGGGCTGGCGCGGGTCGCCGGAACTTTGGGTCTCTGCCGCCTATGATGCGCTGATCGAACAGGGTGTCGATGCGGTGCGGATTCAGACCCTCGGCGCGCGTTTGAAACTGTCGCGCACCAGCTTTTACTGGTTCTTCAAGGATCGCGCCGCGCTCTTGTCCGCGCTGATCGAGATGTGGGCCGGCCGCACCACCGAACCGATGGTCGCCGCCAGCCACGCCTATGCCGAAACCGGGACCGAGGCGATGCTGAATGTCATCGGCTGCTTTCTGTCAGAGACCAGCTTTGATGCCCGGCTGGAATTCGCGGTGCGGGGATGGGCCTTGCAGGATGCCGCCGTGCTGGCGCGGCTGCGCGCGGTGGATACCGAGCGTCTGGCCGCCTTGCAGCAGATGCTGGAACGCTGGGGCCATGATCCGCAGGATGCCGATGTGCGGGCGCGCACGATCTATCTGGTGCAGATCGGCTATATCTCGATGCAGACCGAAGAACCGATGGCCCTGCGGCTGGACCGCGTGCCGAACTATGTCGAGATCTTTACCGGCAAGCGCCCCCCCGCGAACGAGATGGCGCGGTTTCGCGCCCGTCTGATGGCCTGAAGGCGGTCAGGCCAGCGTGGTGCGGTGCGACAGCGGCGATTTGCCGAAATGGCCGCGAAACACCTTGGAAAAATGCGAGGTGGACTGAAACCCGCAGGCCATCGCGATTTCGGTGATCGACTGTTCGGTCTGCACCAGCAGGTTCTGCGCCCGGTTCAGCCGCATTTCCATGAAGTAGTGCTTGGGCGTGGAGTTCAGGTAGCGGCCGAACAGCCGCTCCAGTTGCCGGGTGGAAATGCCCAGCTCCTCGGCCACCAGGCTGGGCGAGACCGGCGCCTCGATGCAGCGCTCCATAATGGCGATGGCGCGCTTGAGATGGTCATTGCGCATCCCGTGCCGCGATTGCAGCGAAACCCGCTGTGCCGCACTCCCCTCTCGCACGGCGTTGTAGACCATCTGGTCAGCCACCTCGGTTGCCAGATCGGTGCCGTGCTGGCTGCCGATCAGATGCAGCATCAGATCCGCCGCCGCCGTCCCGCCCGAGGCGGTGATGATCCGCTCGCGCGCGACAAAGACGTTGCGGACCAGTCGCACGTCAGGAAATTCCTCAAGGAAAAGATCGTGATAGGCCCAATGGACCGCCGTCTCGACCCCATCCAGGAATCCGGCCCGCGCCAGGACATAGGCCCCCGAACAGATGGCACCCAGCGGCGTGCCCGCCGCCCTTTCGCGGCGCAGGAAGGCCAGCAATTCGGGCGTCACATGCTGCGTCATGTGGATGCCCGAAATGACGAACAGCCGGTCGGCATGGCGCAGCGGCTCCAGCCCGCCCTGCACCAGCGTGACCGAGCCGTTGGAACAGGTCGCCGTCCCGCCCTCGCAGCTGATCAGCGTCCAGCGATACAGCGGCTTGCCAGCCACCAGATTGGCGATGCGCAGCGGCTCCAGCGCGCAGGAAAACGCCAGATGCGAAAACTCCGGCAGCATCAGGAAGACGAAATGGGTGGTCGCGGTCATCGCCTGCCCCGAGGAAAAGGGGCGCCCGTCACAGGCGCCCCGCATGTGGTGATTACTTTGCCGCCGCGCGCGCGGCCGCCAGCCAGCTGTCATATTCCGCCTGATGCGCGGCGATCCAGTCCGCAGCATGCTTGTCGATGGCGGCGGGGGTATTCTCGCCATCCGCGATCAGCTTGTTCTGGGCCGAGATGTCGTTGATGTCGAGCTTGGCCACCTCGAACAGCTTGGCCGCCGCCGGGTTCGCCGCGAGAAAATCGTTGCGCGCGATCACGCCGATGCTGTCCACCGCAAAGCCGAGGTTCTTGCCCTCGTATTCGGTATTGCCGGTGGCGCCGTCGGGCAGGGCGGTGAAGGGCACGCTCAGCCATTCCACGTCGCGGCCCGGGACCAGCACACCCGAGACCCAATAGGGCGTCCAGGTGTAGTAGAGGATCGGCTGGCCATTCTGGAACCGCGCGATCGTATCGGCGATGATTGCCTGATACGCGCCCTGGTTATGCGCGACGGTGTCGCGCAGCTTGTAGGCGTCAAGCCCGGTCTCGATCACCCGCTCGCAGCCCCAGCCGGGAATGCAGCCCGCCAGGTCGGCCTTGCCATCCCCATCGGCATCGAACAGCTTGGCCACCTCGGGGTCGGCCAGTTGGGCCAGATCGGTGATGCCGCTGTCATAGGTCTTCTTGTCGATCAGATAGCCCTGAAGCGCGCCTTCGACATAGGTGCCGACCTTGGTCATCACCGCATCGCCGCCGGCCTCCTGATAAAAGCCGTCATGCAGGCTGCGCCATTCCACCGCGCTGAAATCGGCGTCATTGGCGCCGACGGCCAGGATCATGGTCTGATAATCGGCCTGGTTCGGCTCGGCTACGGTATAGCCGAGGTCTTCCAGCGCGCGGAACAGGATCTTGTGCTGGAAATCCTCCTCCATCTGGGTGGACATGATCGGCCGGACGGTGACGCCCTCACCGGGTTTGTCCTGCGCCAGGGCGGGGGTCGAAGCCAGAAGCGCCAGAAGCGCCGTGGCAGTGCTGAGGTGTTTCATGGATATCTCCAGGTTGGTTGGTGATGTCGCGTTCAGCGCGTTTCTTCATTTTTTGGGGTGAAAAATCCGGCCACCAGGCCGACAGGCCCGGTCTGCCACCAGGGTTTGTGTCCGCGATCACGGCCCGAGCGGCCAAGCCCTTGGGTGATGCGGTCCAGCACGATGGCCAGCATGACGATGCCAAGGCCGCCGACGATGGCCTTGCCGGCATCCAGCCGCCCCATGGCGCGCAGCACCTCGTTGCCCAGCCCCTTGACCGAGATCATCGAGGCGATGACCACCATCGACAGCGACAGCATGATCGTCTGGTTCAGCCCCGCCAGAATGGTCGGCGTGGCCAGCGGCAGTTCCACCTTGCGCAGGATCTGCCCGGGCGAGGCGCCGAAGGCGCGGGCGGCCTCGACCACGGCGGGATTGACGCCGCGAATGCCCAGCGAGGTCAGCCGCACCAGCGGCGGCAGCGCAAAGATGATCGTCACGATCACGCCAGACACATTGCCGATGCCGATCATCATCACCACCGGCACCAGATAGACAAAGGCCGGGATGGTCTGCATCGTGTCCAGCACCGGGCGGATCACGGCCTCAAACCTGTCGCTCTTGCCCGCCAGCACGCCCAGCGGCAGCCCGATCAGCACGCAAAGCAGCACCGAAGCCGTCACGATGGCCAGCGTCGTCATGGCAAGGCCCCAGGCCTCGGGCGCAAGGACGCCCAGCACCATCAGACAGCAACCGACCACGATTGCCGCGCGCCGCCCCGCCGCCTGCCAGGCGATCAGCACCAGAAGGATCAGCATGACCAGCGGCGGCACTGCCTGCAACGCGCCCTCGATGCCGATGATCGCCTTTTCAAAGACCCGCTTGATCGGCTGGATCATGTCGCGGTTGGAAATCGCCCATTGCTTGATCCCGTCGGCCCAGGTCGCGATGCCAAGGTCGATCGAGGCGAAAGGGTTGAGCCAGTCGAACGTCGTCGTTTCGGCCATCAGGCGGCCCTCCCTTCGGTTTCGTCACGGCCCTGGATCCCGCGCAGCAGCGCGCGCTTGGTCACCACGCCGATCGCCGCGCCCTCGGCGCTGACCAGGATCGGGTGATCGGTGCCCACGGCCAGATCGACCAGTTCGTTCAGGTTTTGCTCTGGCCGCGCCACCGGCCAGCGCGCGGTATCCTGCGGGCCATGCGCCTGCGTATAGGCGGCCAGCGGCTGCATGATGCGCGCCGCCGTCACCAGATCGAGCTTGGAGATCCCCGCCACGAATTCGGCGACATAATCGTCGGCGGGTTCGGTGACGATCTGTTCGGGCGTGCCGATCTGCACCAGCACGCCGTCCTTCATGATCGCGATGCGGTCACCGATTCGGATCGCCTCGTCAAGGTCATGGGTGATGAAGACGGTGGTCTTGTGCAGTTCGGCCGACAGGTCCATGAAGGTGCCCTGCAATTGCCGCCGGATCAGCGGGTCGAGCGCCGAAAACGGTTCATCCATCAGCAGGATCGTCGGGTCCGCCGCCAGCGCCCGCGCCAGGCCGACGCGCTGCTGCATGCCGCCCGACAGCTCGTCCGGGTATTTGCGATCCCAGCCGGTCAGGTCCACCATCTCGATCGCGCGCGCGGCCACCTTGGCGCGCTCGGCCTCGGACGCGCCGCGCACCTCCAGCGAAAAGGCCACATTGTCGCGCACGGTGCGATGCGGCATCAGCGCCATCGACTGAAACACCATACCGATCTTTTCGGCCCGCAGTTGCCGCAGCTCCTGCGCGTTCATCGCATTGACGTTCTGCCCCTCGATATAGACCGCGCCCAGCGTCGGCTCGATCAGGCGGTTGATGTGGCGGATCAGCGTCGATTTGCCCGACCCCGACAGCCCCATGATGCAAAAGATCTCGCCCCTGCCGACGGTAAAGCTGGCATCCTGCACGCCGACCACGCAGTCGAACTTTTCGCGGATTTCCTTTTTCGTCAGGCCCTCGTTGCGCACGGCCTCTGTCGCCTGTCGCGATCTGTCACCGAAGATCTTCCATATCCCCTCGCAGCGGATGACGTCCTCGCGCAGTTCGACCATGCAGAATCCCCCTTGAACTGAGGAAAACTAACCACAGATTTTTTCAGTAGACAATATGTATTTTGATGCACTACACAATGGACACGAACCCTGACTCGCAGTCAAAACAGACTGGCAACTCAGGCAGGAGCGTCCCCATGGAAACCGAATCGCGCAGCAAGAAGGCCATCTGCACCGAGGACTTGCGCCGCAAGATCCTGACCCAGGTGCTGGAGCCGGGCGTCTATCTGGACGAAACCGAGCTGGCCGAAACCTATGGCATCTCGCGCCCGCCGCTGCGCGAGGTGCTGCGCCAGCTGGCCGGCGAAGGCTATGTAGTGCTGCATGAAAACCGCGGCGCGCAGGTCGCGCCGATGACGCACAAGACCCTGCGCAATTTCTTTGTCGCGGCGCCGATGATCTATGCCGCGGTCACCCGTCTGGCCGCCGAACATGCCACTGCCGCACAGATCGCGCGGCTGAAGGAATGCCAATGGGCGTTTCGTCAGGCGATCCGCAACGGCAATGCCGCCGAACGCGCCGTCGGCAATGAACGGTTCCATTCCATCATCGGCGACATGGCCGATAACGAATTCCTCATGCCCAGCCTGCGGCGCCTGCTCATCGACCATACCCGCATCGGCATGACCTTTTACGACCCGCGCAAGGCCGCCATGGCCTGCATCTCGGCCACCGCCGCCGATCAGCATGACGAATTCATCGCGCTGATCGAGGCCGGCGATGCAGATGCCGCCGCCGATCTGGCCGTGGCGCATTGGGAACTGTCGCGCGCCCAGATCGAAAGTTTCGTCACCCCCGTCAGCATTCGCTTCCCGCTCGGCCGCGCGCCGGAGCCGATGGAGCAGAGAGGAGCCTCATGAGATTCGAGGGTATCTACACCCCCGCCATCACCCCCCATCGCGAGGATGGCAGCATCGACCGCGATGCCTTTGTCGCGCAGCTGGAATATCTGATCGCGGCCGGGGTTCATGGCATCATCAACGGCGGCTCGACCGGCGAATATTATGCCCAGACCATGCAGGAACGGCAGGAACTGGCCACCCTCGCGCGTGAGGTGACGCGCGGCCGCACGCATCTGATGGTGGGCACCGTCGCGATCCGGCTGGAGGATTCGCTGACCATGGCCGAACATGCGGCGCATATCGGGGCGGATTCGGTCCTGGTGGGCAGCCCGCCCTATTCCGTTCCGACCGAGCGTGAAAACGCCCTGAACGCACTGGCCATCGACCGCGCGGCGGAACTGCC
>Ga0209053_1000892_pt1 | contig 16707 bp, 15 predicted proteins | sample EBPBio152010_DNA_FD_185864 | JGI IMG/M metagenome (GOLD analysis project Ga0209053, IMG submission 185864) | Wastewater treatment Type I Accumulibacter community from EBPR Bioreactor in Madison, WI, USA - Reactor 1_7/15/2010_ DNA (SPAdes)... | ecosystem: Engineered > Bioreactor > EBPR >... | reverse complement strand
CAGGATGGCAAGGTGATGATCGTGGACGAGCACACCGGGCGCGTCCTCGCCGGCCGGCGCTACTCGGACGGCCTCCACCAGGCCATCGAGGCCAAGGAGAAGGTCAAGGTCCAGGCCGCGACGCAGACCTACGCGACGATCACCATCCAGAACTACTTCCGCCTCTACGCCAAGCTCGCCGGCATGACGGGCACGGCCGAGACGGAGTCCGAGGAGTTCTTCAAGATCTACAAGCTGCCGGTGGTGGTCATCCCGACCAACCGGCCGGTGGCGCGCGTGGACGACGACGACCTGATCTACAAGACCAAGCGCGCCAAGTACCGCGCGCTGATGACGCGCATCGAGGAGCTCCACGCCAAGGGCCAGCCGATGCTCATCGGCACGGCGAGCGTCGAGACGTCCGAGCAGCTCGCGCGCATGCTCCAGCGCGCCAAGATCCCGCACAACGTCCTCAACGCGAAGGCGAGCCGCGCGCAGGCCGAGGCGCAGATCGTCGCCGACGCCGGCCAGAAGGGCGCCGTGACGATCGCCACCAACATGGCGGGCCGCGGCACCGACATCAAGCTCGGGCCCGGCGTGCCCGAGCTCGGCGGCCTCGCTATCCTCGGCACCGAGCGCCACGACAGCCGCCGCATCGACCTCCAGCTGCGCGGCCGCGCCGGACGCCAGGGCGACCCCGGCTTCAGCCAGTTCTACGTCTCGCTCGAAGACGACCTCATGCGCCTCTTCGGCCACGAGCGGACGGCCAAGGTCATGGACCGCCTCGGCATGGGCGAGGACGAGGTGCTCACCCACAAGTGGCTCACGAAGGGCGTCGAGCGCAGCCAGACGAAGGTCGAGCAGAACCACTTCGCGAGTCGCAAGCGCCAGCTCGAGTACGACGACGTGCTCAATGCCCAGCGCGAGGTCATCTACGACCGCCGCATGCACGCCCTCGAAGGCGACCGCCTGCGCGGCGACATCCTCGACATGCTGCGCGAGTTCATCACGCGGACCGTCCGCGAGCACTACGGCGACGGCAACATCGAGGAGATCCGCGACGCGATCATGCGCGGGCTGGCCTTCCGCTTCGAGCTGGACGCCGAGGCCGCCCACCGCCTCGGCGAGGACGACCTGATCGAGCGCCTGCTCGACGACGCGACGGCCCACTACCGCCGCAAGCGCGCCGCCATCGCGCGGCCCTTCTTCGAGAGTGCCAAGCAGATGCTCTCCGGCATCGACGCCGACCAGCGCCCGCGCCGCCTCTTCGTCGACTTCACCGACGGCCGCCGCCTGCTCCGCGCCCACGTCACGCCCGACGACGTGCTCGGCAGCGAGGGCCAGGAGATCAACGACGCCCTCGAGCGCGCGGCCGTCCTCTCGACGATCGACGAGAAGTGGACCGAGCATCTGCGCGACCTCGACGAGGTCAAGGAGGGCGTCGGGCTGCGCGCCTACGGCCAGAAGGACCCGCTGATCGAGTACAAGATGGAGGCCTACCGCCTCTTCAAGGAGATGGTCGAGGCCATCGACGAGGAGGTCATCGGGCTGGTCTTCAAGGCGGGTCCGCTCGTGGAGCAGGACGCCGGCCCGCGCCGCGCGCCGGTCGCCGCGCCCAAGCCGCGCCTCGACGCGCGCCGCGCGCAGGCCACGCACGCCGAGGCGCCGTCGGTCACGGGCAGCGCCTCGCCGGCCGAGCGCGACCCGACGACGACCGCCGAGGCCGTCCACACGCCCATCGTGGCCGAGCGCCGCATCGGGCGCAACGAGCTCGTGACGCTCGTCAACCCGTCCACGGGCGTCCGCGAGCAGGTCAAGTTCAAGAACGCGCAGGCCAAGCTCGCCCAAGGCTGGCAGATGCTGGAGGACTAGCTTCGCGCCAGTGGCCAGAACGCCGCCGTCCGGCGGCGGCCAGCGGCCAGTGGCAGAGGGGCACCGCCCGTCGGAACCCTCTGCCACTGGCCCCATCCCACTGGCCACTGGCCATCTTCCCCCATGCTCCGCACCCTCACCGTCCGCGACTACGCGCTGATCGAGGCGCTCGAGGTCGAGTTCGACAGCGGGCTCAACATCATCACGGGCGAGACGGGCGCCGGCAAGAGCATCCTGCTCGGCGCGATGAAGCTGCTGCTCGGCGAGCGCGCGAGCACCGAGGCGGTCCGCGCCGGCGCCAAGAAGGCCGTCGTGGAGGGCGTCTTCGACAACGCCGACGAGGGGCGCGTGCCGGCGCTGCTCGCCGCGCACGACATCGAGGCGCTCGACAACGGGACGCTCGTCATCCGCCGCGAGATCTCGGAGCGCGGCTCGCGCGCCTTCGTCAACGACACGCCGGCGACGCTCGACGTGCTCCGCGAGGTCGCCGGCCAGACGATCGACCTCCACGGCCAGCACGAGCACCAGAGCCTGCTGCGCACCGAGACGCACGTCGAGTTGCTCGACAACTTCGGAGGCCTCGGCGGGCTCGTCGAGACGTACCGCGCGGCCCGCGCGGCCGTCGGCGCGCTCGTCGCGCAGCGCGCCGACCTCGTCCGCCGCGAGGCCGAGCTCCAGCAGCAGAAGGAGCTCTACGCGTTCCAGATCGAGCAGATCGACCGCGTGGCCCCGCGCGTGGACGAGACCGAGGCGCTGGAGGCCGAGAAGCGCGTGCTGGAGAACGCCGAGCGCCTCTACGAGGCGACCGCCGAGCTCTACGCCCAGATCTCGGAGTCCGACGACGCGCTCTACGACCGCCTCGTGCTGGTCCGCAACCAGCTGCAGGACCTCGCGCGGATCGACCCGTCGTTCGACGACACGCTCTCGGAAATCCGCACCGCCGAGATCGTCCTCAAGGAGGCGACCCAGTTCCTGCAGGACTACAACGCGCGCGTCGAGTTCAACCCCGAGCGGCTGGACGAAATCCGCGAGCGGCTCTCCGACCTCCACGACCTCGAGCGGCGCTACGGCGGCTCCATCGAGGCAGTGATCGCCTACCGCGCGGACATCGGCGCGACGTTCGACCTCGCGGCCAACTTCGAGGCCGCCATCGCGCGCGCCGACGCGCGCATCGCCGACGCGCAGGAGACGCTCTCGGCCGCCGCCTACCGCCTCTCGCAGAAGCGCCACGAGGTCGCCGAGCGCATCGAGGAGATGATCGGTGTCGAGCTCGCCACGCTCGGGATGCCGCACGCGCGCTTCGTCGTCCGCTTCGCGCGGACCGAGGCTGTCGACGGCTGGATCACCTTCCCCGACGGCGTGCGCGGGCAGCGCCTGACGGCGTTCCCGTCGGGCGCCGACCTCGTCGAGTTCCACATCACGGCCAACGTCGGCGAGGAGCCGAAGCCGCTCGCGCGCGTGGCCTCCGGCGGCGAGGTGAGCCGCATCATGCTCGCGCTCAAGGCGATCCTCGCCAAGAGCGAGCGCCTCCCGATCCTGGTCTTCGACGAGATCGACACCGGCATCAGCGGCCCCATCGCGCGGCGCGCCGGCGAGAGCATGCACCGGCTCGCGCAGTACCACCAGATCATCGCGATCACGCACCTGCCGCAGATCGCGAGCCTCGGCGACGTCCACTTTTCGGTCGAGAAGGAGGTCGCCGGCGGACGCACGCGGACGCACATCCGCCGCCTGAGCGAGGAGGAGCGCGCCGAGGCCGTCGCTCTGCTCCTCGCCGGCGACGACCCGACGGAGGCCGCGCTCCAGTCCGCGCGCGAGCTCATCGAGGGCGGTCGGACGGGCGAGTAGGAGTGGATGAGCGGAGGAGTGGATGAGCGGAGGAGTGGATGAGCGGAGGAGTGGATGAGCGGAGGAGTGGATGAGCGGAGAACTCTCTTCCCTGCCTCCTGTCCTACACGCCTCCTCTCCTCCACTCTTTCCCACCTGTCGGTAGCTTCCCGGACGTCTCCCACACCCCTTCGCCCGACCATGTCCGCAGCGCCCATCACGATGACCGACGCGGGGCTCAACGTCCCCGACCAGCCCATCATCCCGTTCATCGAGGGCGACGGCACGGGGCCGGACATCTGGGCCGCGAGCGTGCGCGTGCTCGACGCCGCCGTCGAGGCCGCCTACGGCTCGGACCGGAAGATCGCGTGGCGCGAGGTCCTCGCCGGCGAGAAGGCGTTCACGCAGACCGGCGAGTGGCTGCCGCAGGAGACGCTCGACGTGATCGAGCAGCACCTCGTCGCGATCAAGGGCCCGCTCACGACGCCCGTCGGCGGCGGCATCCGCAGCCTCAACGTGGCGCTGCGCCAGCAGCTCGACCTCTACGCGTGCGTCCGCCCCGTGCGCTGGTTCACCGGCGTGCCGAGCCCGGTCAAGGACCCCGGCGCCGTGGACATGGTCATCTTCCGCGAGAACACCGAGGACATCTACGCGGGCATCGAGTTCGAGGCGGGCACGGACGACGCCGAGCGCTTCAAGGCGCTCCTGCAGGAGCACTTCCCGGACCGCTTCACGAAGGTGCGCTTCCCCGACACGGCGGGCTTCGGCATCAAGCCGGTCTCGCAGGAGGGCACCGAGCGGCTCGTCCGCGCCGCGTTCGAGTACGCGGTCGCCACGGGGCGCGACTCGGTGACGCTCGTCCACAAGGGCAACATCATGAAGTACACCGAGGGCGGCTTCCGCGACTGGGGCTACGGCCTCGCCGCGCGCGAGTACGGCGCGACCGAGCTCGACGGCGGCCCGTGGATGACCTTCGAGGCGGGCGGGCGCACGATCACGGTCAAGGACGCCATCGCGGACGCTTTCCTCCAGCAGATCCTCCTCCGCCCCGCCGAGTACGGCGTCATCGCGACGCTCAACCTCAACGGCGACTACATCTCGGACGCGCTCGCGGCCGAGGTCGGCGGCATCGGCATCGCGCCGGGCGCCAACATCAACTACGCCACCGGCATGGCCATCTTCGAGGCCACGCACGGCACGGCGCCCAAGTACGCCGGGCAGGACAAGGTCAACCCGTCGTCGGTCATCCTCTCGGGCGAGATGATGCTCCGCTACATGGGCTGGACCGAGGCCGCGGACAAGATCATCGCTGCGATGGAGACGACCATCGGCCAGAAGCGCGTGACCTACGACTTCCACCGCCTGATGGACGGCGCGACGCTCCTGAAGTGCAGCGAGTTCGGCGACGCGCTGATCAGCAACATGTGAGCACCCCCGGGGACTGTACCGTTCGCCGGCCCGGTCCCTGGACTCCCGTCTACCGCTCGGGCCGGCACGGTCGGGCCGGCACGGGCAGCAGGTCGTCGGGCTCTGGGGAGTCCTTCTCGCTGCCACGCTCGCGTGTGCGGCGCTCGCACTGTCGCGGACACGCCACCGAATCGACACACGGGCACGATCCTCGGCTCCTGCCTGGCGCTCGCTACCGTCGGGATGGAGGTCTACCGGCGCGTCTACGTCGTCGCGCTCGACGCCAGCGCCGAGGTGCGCCGTGCGGAGGCGCACGGCGCACCTCGGACGACCACGCGACACCGTGTCGACGGTCGGCGCGCGCCGGCCCGGTGCGACGCGCGAGGGCGGGTGGAGCACCGTTAGGCTGTCTGGCGTCGCGCCGTGGGTCGCGCTCCGCGCGCCCGGCCGCCGGCTCCCGTTCGTGCTCGATCTTCAGGGCGCCGCGCTCGCTCGGATCACCGGAGAACGCCGGGTGGCCGATCCGCCGACGGCGCCCGGCGCGCACGATGCGTATCCGGAGACAGCCGAGGAGACGCCCACGAAGTGGATGAAGTGTGCGAACCGTGAGATATGTCGGACGTATGCCTCTCTATTCCCGAGGCCCGTCAGTCCGACATCGCCTTGCCACTTCTCTCCCTGTTCACATGCGCACGCTCACACTTCTTGCACTGTCCCTCCTCCTGCCGCTCGTCGCCTCGGCACAGCCGGCGGAACGCCAGGGACCGGGCACCCCGCCCGCTGACCGCCCTGCCGTCGAGGCCACCCCAGGCGTCATCGGCGCCCTGCTCTTCGAGGACTTCGAATCCGCCGTCGCCCCGGCGCTTCCTGACGGATGGGTCGCGGCCAACCTCAACAGCGACGAGCGTGAGTGGGGCACCGGCGTCACCGGCGGCGACATCCCCCCGGATCGAGCCAGCAGCGGCGTCCAGTACGCGGGCGTCTTCTGGAACCCGGCCGCCCCTGCCGACGACTGGCTGTTCTCGCCCGGCGTCGACGTGACCGCCGGCACGGAGTACCGCATCCGCTTCTACTTCAAGCCCGGCGATCCCGGCTTCAGCACGGCGGAGAACTTTGCGCTCTACTACGGCTCCGGGCCGGACGCGGCCCAGATGGAGGTCGAGCTATACCTCATCCAGGGCGATCCGGCGGCTTCGCCCGGCCGCTTCATTGACGAGACGTTCACGCCGACGACGTCCGGCACGATCCACTTCGGCTTCTACTGCTTCAGCGACCCCGACCAGTACTTCTGCGGGATCGATGACGTCGAAGTCACCGTTGCCGGCCAGAGCGCGGCCGAGGACGGTCCGGATGGCGCGTCGAGCCTGCTGCGCACCGTCTCGCCGAACCCGGCCAGCGGGGTCGCGACCGTCACGCTGTCGAGCACGACGTCGGAGCGCGTCGTCGTCGGCGTCTATGACGCCCTCGGCCGCCGCGTGCTGGAGGCCTTCGACGGCGCTGTCGCGGGCGGCACCGACGTCACCGTGACGATGGACGTGTCGAGCCTCCCGGCCGGCGCCTACGTTGTCCGCGCCACGGGCGAGACGGCCACAGGGACGATGCCGCTGACGATCGTCCGCTAGCGTCGCACTTACGACCGAACGGCGTGCGGGCTGCCTGGACTTCGGGTCCGGGCGGCCCGCACGCCGTTCGGTCGTCGCGTAGACTCCGGCGCGCCACCTTCCCGCCCTGCCGTGCGCTGGATCGCCCGCGCGCTCGTCGCGCTCCTCGCCGTCGTCCTGCTCGCCGTCCTCGGCGGGTGGCTCTACCTCCGCGCGAGCCTGCCGGCGCTCACCGGCGAGGCGCCCGTCGCCGGCCTCGGCGCGCCGGTGACCGTCGAGCGCGACAGCCTCGGGGTCGTCCGCATCACGGCCGACAGTCGCGCCGACGCACTCCGCGCGCTGGGCTACGTCCACGCCCAGGAGCGCTTCTTCGGGATGGACCTCCTGCGCCGCGCCGCCGCCGGCGAACTGGCCGCGCTGCTGGGGCCGGACCTCGTCGGGACCGACACGACGCTGCGCGTGCACCGCTTCCGGTCGCGCGCGCGCGCCGCCGTCGAGGCGCTGCCACCCGACGAGCGCGCGCTGCTAACGGCCTACACCGACGGCGCCAATGCCGGCCTCGCCGCCCTCGGCGCGCGTCCGTTCGAGTACGCCGTGCTCCGCCAGGCGCCGGAGCCGTGGCGAGAAGAGGACGCCTTCCTCGTCGCCTTCGCGATGTTCCTCGACCTCCAGCGCGCGAACCTGCCCGACGAGCTGGAAACGCTCGCCGAGCGCACCGCGCTGCCCGCCGCCGTCGCCGCCTTCCTCGACCCGGCCGGCGACGGCTGGGACGCGCCGCTCACCGGCGACGCCGTCGCGCCCGTCCCCGTCCCGCCGCCCGACATGCTGGGCGACTACCGGCCGGGCGCCGTGGACACGTGCGGCGTGATCGCCGAGACGTTCGCCGCGCGCGGTCTGGCGGCCGACGAGGCCGCCGGCTCCAACAACATGGCCGTCGCCGGCGCGCGCACGGCCACCGGCGCCGCGCTCGTCGCCGACGACATGCACCTCGGGCTGCGCCTGCCGCACCTCTGGTTCCGCGCCGAGATGACCGCCGATGGCCGCCGCATCGGCGGCGTGACGCTCCCCGGCGTGCCGGCCGTCATCGTCGGCGCGACCGAGGACGTCGCGTGGGGCTTCACCAACTCGTACGGCGACTTCATCGACCTCGTCCGCCTCGTGCCCACCGATGACGGCCCGGCGGGCGGCTTCGTGACGGCCGACGGGCCGATGACGCCGCGCGTCGTCACCGAGCGCATCGCCGTCGCCGGCGCGGACACACTGGATTTCGCCGTCGAGGAGACGCCGTTCGGTCCGATCCTCTTCACGGGGTCCGACGGCGCGCGCTACGCCGCGCAGTGGAGCGCCCACCGCGCGGGCGCCGTCAACCTCGCGCTGGGGCGGATGTGGGACGCGCGATCGCTCGACGACGTGTTCGCCGTCGCCCACGCCGCCGGCATCCCGGCGCAGAATGTCGTCGCCGGCGACCGCGCCGGGCGCATCGGCTGGACCGTCGGCGGCCAGATCCCGCGCCGCGAGGGACGCGACGGGCAGTTCCCCGTGGACTCGACCGACCCGGCCGCGCGGTGGTCCGGCTGGCTCGCGCCCGACGAGGTCCCGCGCGTGACGGACCCTGCCGACGGCGTGCTCTGGACCGCCAACAACCGCGTCGCCTCGGGGTCCGACCTCGCGCGCATCGGGCTCGGACCGTACGCGCACGGCGCGCGGGCACAGCAGATCCGCGACGGCCTCCGCGCCCACGAGGGCACGTTTGAGGTGACGGACCTCCTCGCGATCCAGCTCGACGACCGCGCGCTCTTCCTCGGCCGCTGGCAGGCGCTGCTCCTCGGCGTGCTGGACGACGACGCGCTCGCCGGGCGTCCGGACCGCGCCGCGCTCCGCGAGCGCGTGGCCGCGTGGGGCGCCCGCGCGAGCGTCGAGAGCCCCGGCTACGGCGTCGTCAAGCGGTTCCGCGACGCCCTCGGCGGACGCCTCACGCCGGCGCTCCTCGCCCCCGCGCGCGACCTCTTCGCCGACGCCGACGACCTCGGCGAGGCCGCCCTCTGGACGCTCGCGAGCGAGCAGCCCGCGCACTTCCTGCCCGATGGCGCCGCGTCGTGGCGCGACGTGCTCCTCGCCGCCGCCGACGCCGCGGCCGACGCGCCGCCGACGTGGGGCGACGCCAACCGCGCCGCCATCGCTCACCCGATGGCCGACGCGCTGCCCGTCGTCGGGCGCTACCTGCGGATGCCCGCCGACCCGCTCGCCGGCGACGGCCGGATGCCGCGCGTGGCGCGCTCGTCGTTCGGCGCGAGCCAGCGGATGGTCGTCTCGCCGGGCCACGAGGACGACGGCGTGATGCAGATGCCGGGCGGACAGGCCGGCCACCGGCTCTCGCCGTACTGGGGCGCCGGCCACGACGCGTGGGTCACCGGCCGGCCGACGCCCTTCCGCCCCGGCGCCGCGCGCTGGACGCTCACGCTCGTCCCCGGCTAACGCCGGCGGCATCGTACGTTGCGGAGTCCCGACGCCCTGCACCGATGACCCTCACCGCTGTCCTGACGCCCGCCGACGACGGCGGTTTCGTCGCATTCAACCCCGAGACGGGCACGACCACGCAGGGCGAGACGATCGAGGACGCCGTCGACGCACTCGCGGAGGCCACCGCGCTCTACCTGGACGAGTTTCCGTCCGCCGACTTTGGCCGGCCGGTCGTGACGGTGTTCTCGCTCCCGCAGGCGGCCTGATGCCGAAGCTTCCCCGGCTCTCCGGCGCCGAGATTCTCCGCGCGCTCGAGCGGCTTGGGTTCGAGCGGCGACGCCAGAGTGGAAGCCATGTGGTGATGCGTCGCGGCAGCACCGGCTGCGTGGTCCCGCTGCATCCGGAGGTCAAGGTCGGGACGCTCGCGGGCGTGCTGCGGCAGGCCGGCGTCACCGCCGAGGAGTTCATCGCCGCGCTCTGAGTCGGTTGCACCCTGCGCGCCGCGCGGCGAGCTTGGCGCCCCACCTGCACGGCACCCGCCGATGCTCAACTACATCTGGGCCGGGCTGATCGTCCTCAGCCTCGCCTTCGCGCTCTGGACGGACGTCGGCGACCTCTCGCGCGACACCTACCGCAACGGCCAGCGCCTTCCCGTCGCGCTCGACCTCGCCGCGCCGTTCGACGCCGCGGCCGACGAGCAGGCCGCGACGCTCCGGCTGGACTCGACGGCCTTCCGCACCTTCTACGCGACCGACGAGACGCCCGAGGCGGCGTACGACGCCACGCTGCGCCGCACCGAGGGCGGCTACGAGGTCCGCCTCGCCGACGCCGAGGCGGCGCTCCCCGAGCCGCTCGCCACGATCCGCGACGTGACCAACCCGCGCGACCAGGTGTTGCAGGGCCACCTCGCGACGCTCGCCGTCGCCGGCGGCACGGCGGCGACCGCCGAAGTCGTCTTCGCGCCCGTCCGCTTCGTCAAGCTGCAGGCGATCAGCGCGGCGGCTCTCGAGTTCGCCGAAACCGCCGCCGGCCTCGCACTCGGCCTCGTCGGCGTGCTGGTGCTCTTCCTCGGGCTGATGAAGATCGCCGAGGAGGCCGGCATCGTGACCGCGCTCGTCCGGCTCGTGCGCCCGCTGCTCGCGCCGCTCTTCCCCGACGTCCCGCGCGACCACCCGGCGCTCGGCCTGATCGCCCTCAACATGGCCGCCAACGTGTTCGGCCTCGGCAACGCCGCCACGCCGTTCGGCATCAAGGCCATGGAGTCGCTCCAGACGCTCAACGGCGACAAGGAGACGGCCACCGACGCGATGGTGATGCTGCTGGCGATCAACACGGCGAGCGTCCAGCTCGTCCCGCCGGTCTTGCTCATCGCGCTGATCGGGCTGGAGATCAACCAGGTCTACGTCGCCATCGTGCTCACCACGCTCGGCTCGCTCGCCGTCGCCATCACGGCCGCCAAGCTGCTCGGCCGGATGCGCCGCTACCGCGACTCGCGCCCCCCGGCAAGCCTGTAGGCGTGTACGAGCGTAGGCGTGTACGCAGGTGCTCGCCCCCACACGCTCCCCCACCTGCTTGCTCACCCTGCCTACACGCTTACACGCTTTCCCATGGACGCTCTCCGCGACGCCGTCGGCGTGCTCTCCGTCTTCGTCCTGCCGGCGATGCTGGTCGGGATCCCCCTCTACGGGCTCGCGCGGCGCGTGCCGGTCTACGAGGCGTTCGTCGCCGGCGGCCGGGAGGGCTTCGACGTGGCCGTGCGCATCATCCCCTACCTCGTCGCCATCCTGTTCGCGATCGCGATGTTCCGCGCGAGCGGCGCGATGGAGGGCCTTGCGGCGCTGCTCTCGCCGGTCCTGTCGCTGATCGGGATGCCGGCCGAGGTGCTGCCGATGGCGATCGTGCGTCCGCTCACCGGCTCCGGATCGGCGGCGCTCGTGGCCGACCTCGCGGCCACGCACGGACCCGACTCGCTGCTCGCGCGCATGGGCGCGACGATGTTCGGCTCCACCGAGACGACGTTCTACGTCCTCGCGGTCTACTTTGGCGCCGTCGGCATCTCGAAGACGCGCCACGCGCTGCCCGCCGGGCTCATCGCCGACGCGAGCGCGATGCTGATGGCGGTCTGGATCTGCCGCCTCCTCTTCGCCTGACCCGCCGCCGGCGCCCCGCCCCTCACCCCCCGCCCATGTCGTTCGCCACGCTCCTCGCGCGCACCGCTCTCGCGCTTGCGCTCCTCCCCCTCGCCGCCTGCGGCGACACCGACGCCGACGCGCCCGCCGGCGAGACGACCGTCGTCTCGGGCGAGACCGACGCCCCGGTCCCCGGCCGCGCCGCCGACGCCCCCGACGCGCCGCCGGCCGACCTGGCGGACGCCGCGGCCGACACCACCGACCTCGCCCAGCCGGTGACGATCACGGCCATGCAGGCCGGCGACGTCGCCTGCTACGTGACGCTCACCGACGCCACCGGCGCCACGCGCGAGGAGATGGCTGACTTCGAGATCTGCGAGCGCGAGGACCTCATCGGGACGCCGGTGACGGTCACGACCGAGATGGGCAACGTGATGGCGGCGTCCTGCCAGGGCGACCCCGACTGCCCGGACAGCGAGACGGTCCGCCTCATCGTCAGCGCCACGCCGGCGGCGAACTGAGCGCCGGCAGCCGGCCGGGCGGCGTGGCGATCTTGCGGGATGGTCACGCTCGCGGTCCCGCTCGTCCTCGCCTCGGCCAGCCCGCGCCGCCGCGCGCTGCTGGCGCAGATCGGCCTCGCGCCGACGGTCGCGCCCACCGGCGCCGACGAGACGTGGCCCGACGGCGACCCCGGGCCGGCCGTCGAGGCGCTCGCGTTGCGCAAGGGACGCGCGGCCGTGGACGGCGGCGATCACCCCGGCGCGCTCGTCCTCGCGGCCGACACCGTCGTCGTGCTCGACGGCGACGTGCTGGGCAAGCCGGAGACGCCGGACGAGGCCACGGCGATGCTCGCGCGCCTCTCCGGACGCACCCACACCGTCTACACCGGCGTCGCGCTCCTCCACGGCGACCGCGCCGAGACGGTGCACGCCGCCACGCGCGTCACGTTCGCCGACCTGCGGCCCGACGAGATCGCCGCCTACGTCGCCACCGGCTCGCCGATGGACAAGGCCGGCGCCTACGGCATCCAGGACGACCTCGGCGCGTTGCTCGTCGCCCGGATCGACGGCGAGTACACCAACGTCGTCGGCCTCCCGCTGCGGACCCTCTACGAATCGCTCCGCGACCGCTTCCCCGACCTGCTCGTCCGATGACCCGTCTACTTCTGCTCCCGCTCGTTCTGCTGCTCGCCGCCTGCGGCGGCGGCGAGAAGCCCCCTGCCGACGCGCCGGCGGCCGACACGACCGCCGCCGCGCTGCCCGCCCTCACGACCGTCGCGACGGTCGTCGAGACGCAACCCGAGTTGACGCGCCTGCGCGCGCTCGTCGAGCGCGCCGGGCTCGGCGCGACGCTGGCCGACACGTCGCGCGCGTTCACGCTCTTCGCACCCTCCGACGCCGCGCTCGACGGCGCCGAGGCGCTGCCCGACGTCGCGCTGCGCGCCCGCCTCCAGGCCCATCTGGTCCCGGCGCGCATCTTCTCGACCGATGCGCTCGGCGAGATGACCGTCGAGACCGCCGGCGACGGCGAGGTGACGCTCGTGGCGTCCGACGACGGCGCGCTGAGCGTCCGCGCGGGCGGCCAGACGGCGCGCGTGACGACGCCGGACCTTGACGCGGAGAACGGCGTCGTGCACGTCGTGGACACCTTCCTCCCCGCTCCGTGACCTCTCCCGATCCGGCCGGTGCGCCGGTCCCCGCGCCGGTCTACGTCGTCCTCGGCGGCACCGGCGGCATCGGCGCGCCGCTCGTGCGCCGCCTCGCGTCCGAGGGCGCGCGCGTCGTCGTCGGCGCGCGCGACACCGACCGCCTCGCCGCGCTCGCCGCCGAGACCGGCGCCGAGGCCTTCGCGCTCGACGCCACCGACGGCGACGCCGTGGACGCCCTCGTCGGCGGCGCGCGCGAGCGCCACGGGCGCGTCGACGGCGTCGCCAACCTCGTCGGCTCCATCACGCTCAAGCCGCTGGCCGCGCTCTCGGCCGCCGAGTTCGAGGAGACGCTGCGCCTCAACCTGATGACGGCGTTCCACGCCGTGCGCGCCGCCTCGAGACACGCGCTCCGCAACCCCGCGCCCGAGGGCGCGAGCGTGGTCCTGATGGCGAGCGTCGCCGCGCGCCTCGGCCTCGCCAACCACGAGGCCATCGCCGCCGCCAAGGCCGGCGTCGTCGGACTCGCGCAGGCCGCCGCGGCCAGCTTCGCCGCGCGCGGGCTGCGCGTCAACGTCGTCGCGCCGGGGCTGGTGCGGACCCCGCTCGCCGGCCGGCTCGTCGCCACCGACGCCGCCGTCGAGGCGTCGGCGAAGATGCACCCGCTCGGGCGCATCGGCGAGCCCGACGACCTGACCGACGCGATCGCGTTCCTGCTCGACCGACGCCGCAGCGCGTGGATCACCGGGCAGACGATCGGAGTTGACGGCGGCCTGTCCACCCTCCGTCCCCGCTAGACCCCCGATGCCGACGTACGTCTACCGCCGCCCCGACGGCACCACCTTCGAGGCCTTCCAGAAGATCTCGGACCCGCCGCTGACGGCGGACCCGGACTCCGGCGTGCCGGTGGAGCGGGTCATCTCGGGCGGCGCGGGCCTCCAGTTCAAGGGCTCGGGCTTCTACCTGACCGACTACGCCCGCGCCGGCGGCGGCTCGAAGGGTGCGAGCGCCTCGAAGAGCGAGTCCGCCTCGTCGGGCGAGAGCGCCTCGCCCGCCAAGACGGCGAGCGAGAGCGCGGCACCGGCCAAGGCGCAGTCCGGCGACTAGCCTCGCCGGCCGGCCTCGTCGGACGCCGCGCGCGCGATGGCGAGGAACGCCTCGGCGTCGAGGCTCGCGCCGCCGACGAGCGCGCCGTCGAGGTCCGGCTGCGCGAACAGGTCGGCCGCGTTGTCGGCCTTGACGCTCCCGCCGTAGAGGATCGGCGTGCCCGGCGCGACGACCGGACGCAGCGCGGCGTGCATCGCCTGCGCCTGCTCGGGACTCGCCGTGCGCCCGGTCCCGATGGCCCAGACCGGTTCGTAGGCGACCACCATCGGCGCAGCGGCGACGCCGTCGAGCGACGCGCGGAGGCTGTCCACGACCACGCGCTCGGCGTCGCCGGCGTCGCGCTCCTCCAGCGTCTCGCCGACGCAGACGACCGGCGTGAGGCCCGCCGCCTGTGCCGCCGCCGCCTTGCGGGCGACGAGGGCGTCGGTCTCGCCGTAGAGCGCGCGCCGCTCGGAGTGGCCGACGATCGCGTAGCGGCAGCCGACCTCGGCGAGCATCGCCGCCGACACCTCGCCGGTGAAGGCGCCCGACGCCTCGGCCGAGACGGTCTGCGCCCCGAGCCCGACGAGGCTGCCGCGCAGGCGCTCGGCGACGGCTTCCAGCCAGACCAGCGGCGGGCAGACGCCGACGCCGGCCGCGAGGCCGTCCGCGCCGTGGACGACCGCTGAGGCGAGCGCGACGGCCTCGCCGAGCGTCGTGTGGAGCTTCCAGTTTCCGAGGACCAGCATGGGGGCGGCGGCGTGAGACGGCGCAAGCTAGCCCGCCCCATGCGCCGGTAGCTTGGCACCGCCCTTCCCCCGCTTCCCGTGGCCTACTCCATCGACACCCGGACCCTTCGCCCCGGCGACACCTACGTCGCCATCGTCGGCGAGACGCACGACGGCCACGACTTCGTCGGACGCGCCGTCGAGAAGGGCGCGACGCGCATCATCGTGGAGCGCGGCGTCGAGGTGCCGCCGGACGTCGAGGTCGAGGTCGTGCCGAGCACGCTGCTGGCGCTCACCGAGCGCGCGTGCGCGCACGTCTCGGCCGTGCAGCCTCGCACGGTCGCGATCACCGGCTCGGTGGGCAAGACGAGCACGCGCGCGGCGGTCGTCGCCGTCCTCTCCGAGGCGTTCGACGTCGTCGCGAGCGAGGGCAACCTCAACACGCCGCTCGGCCTGTCGCTGACGCTGCTCAACCGCGAGATCACGCCCGAGAGCGTCCTCGTGCTGGAGATGGGCGCCCGCCTGCCGGGCGATCTCGCCGACCTCTGCGCCCTCTTCCCGCCGACGGTGTCGGTCGTGACGACCGTCAAGGCGGTCCACACCGAGACGCTCGACAGCATCGAGGGCGTCGCGCACGAGAAGGCGCAGCTCGTCCGCAGCCTGCGCCCCGACGGCACGGCGGTCCTCAACGGCGACGACCCGCGCACGCGCGCGATGGCCGGCCAGCACGCCGGCCGCACGATCCTCTACGGGACATCGGAGGGCTGCGAGGTCACGCCGGAGATGCTCCCGCCGGCGCTGCCCATCTTCGGGACGCACGCCGCGTCGAACGCGATGGCGGCGGTGGCCGTCGGGCGCGCACTCGGGATGGACCGCCGCACGATCCACCGCGGGCTCCAGGCGATCCGCCCCGAGAAAGGACGCCTCGCGCGCCTGCCGGGACGCGACGGCCTCGCGCTGCTCGACGACTCCTACAACGCGTCGCCGGACGCCACCGTCGCCTCGCTCGACGCACTCGCCGCGCTGCCGGCGTCGCGCCGGATCGCGTTCCTCGGCGACATGCTGGAGCTCGGCAGCGCCGAGGCCGAGGGCCACGCGCAGGTGCTCGCGCACGCGCTGGCGCTGACCGACTTCGTGCACGCCGTCGGCCCGCGCTTCGCGGCAGCGGCGGCCGACCTCCCCGCGGCCGTCCGCGAGCGGCTGACGCTCCACGAGGCGAGCGCCACGCTGGCCGACGAGATCCGCGCCGGGCGCGTCTACGTCCCGGCGGCCGGCGACGCCGCGCTCGTCAAGGGCTCGCAGGGGCTCCGGATGGAGCGCGTCGCCGAGGCGCTGCTGCACCCGGACGTGGACCCCGCGTCGGTCCTCGCGCGCCAGTCCGCCGCGTGGAAGGCGATTCCGTGATGAGTGAAAGCGTGTAAGAGTGGAAGCGTGCAAGAGTATAGGTAAACCCGACCCATCCCCTCATCCTGGTCAAATTGAGGGAACAAATCCAGCGCCGAGTTTCTCCTCTACCGCCCTACCGTCAGCGGCGCAGTCTCGCTGGCACCGTCGGCGGTGACGCGGACGAGATAGACGCCCGGCGTGTCGGTGCGCCAGATGGCCTCGCGGCCGTCGAGCGGCAGGTGGGCGACGCGCCGGCCGGCGGTATCGAACACGTCCACGCGCCCCGTCGTCGGGCGGGCGACGGCGACCGTGACGGCGCCCGTCGTCGGGTTCGGACGCAGGCGCAGACCGAGGCGGGACGGCGGCGCGGGGTCGGGCGCAGCGCCCGTCGAGCCGCGCGTGCCCCACCAGAGGAGGCCGCCGGCGTCGGAGCCGGTGAGGAGGTCGGCGTGGCCGTCGCCGTCGAGGTCGGCCACGGCGGGCGTCGTGCGCCGCCGGCCGGCGACGACCGGGTCGCGCTCCACGAACTGCGGCGCCGTCGCGGTCCCGGTATTGACGAACACGCGGAGGCCCCCGAGCGCCGAGCC
>Ga0209053_1000888_pt1 | contig 16758 bp, 11 predicted proteins | sample EBPBio152010_DNA_FD_185864 | JGI IMG/M metagenome (GOLD analysis project Ga0209053, IMG submission 185864) | Wastewater treatment Type I Accumulibacter community from EBPR Bioreactor in Madison, WI, USA - Reactor 1_7/15/2010_ DNA (SPAdes)... | ecosystem: Engineered > Bioreactor > EBPR >... | reverse complement strand
ACAGGATCACCATGGCAAAGCCGGTCTGGATCCAGATCAGCACCGCCATCAGGAAAAAGTTGTTCCAGAACGGCATGGTCAGCCATTGCTGCGGCGCGTCGCCGCCAAGCGCCAGATAGAGCGCGTTCAGGATGCCGATCTGTTCGGCGCCTTCGGGGCGCACGTCATAGATCAGTTTCCAGATCACCGAGGCGCCGACAAAGGAAATCGCCATCGGCATGAAGATCAGCGACTTGGCGATATTGCCCCACCAGATGCGGTCGGTCAGCTGCGCCGCCAGCAGGCCAAAAGCGGTAGAGGCCGCCGGCACGAACAGAAGCCACAGCGCGTTGGAACGCATGGATTCCCAGAATTTCGCCTCGGTCATCATCTGGGCGTAATTGCCGAAACCCACGAAGGTCTCGCCCGATTTGTCAAACAGCGACAGCTTGAAGGTGGCAAAGACCGGATAGGCCAGATAGAGGCCAAGCGCGATCATCGCCGGCAGCAGGAACAGCCAGGGCCGGATCATGTTGGCGCGGCTGATATTGCGCCCGGCCTGCGGGCCGCGTGCCGGGAACAGCACCTTGTCGAGCAGCAGGTTGGAAAAGTAGAAATAGCCGATACAGCCGCCGACACCGATGACGATGGTCTGGATGGCCTGAAGCGCAGGGTGCATGTCCGTCCCCTCCTCCGTTGGAACACGCGGGCGGCCGCAGCGGGGCCGCCGGGACGCGGACCCGGCTTGCCCGGATCCGCGCGGCGATCAGACGATCACTTCGGCCAGGCCGCGTCGATCTGGGCGGCGACATCGGCGGTCGGCTTGCCGCCGACATAATCCACCATCCCGGTCCAGAAGCTCCCCGCGCCCACGGCGCCCGGCATCAGATCCGATCCGTCAAAGCGGAAGGTGGTCGCGTTCAGCAGCATCTCGCCCTGTTTCTTGAGCGCGGGGTTACCATAAAGCTCGACATTGGCGCCCTTGAACGGGGTGACAAAGCCATTCTGCGCCATCCAGATCTCATGCGCGATCGGGGTCTTCAGGAACTCGATGAAGGCGCGCGCGGCCTCGCTTTCCTTGGTGATGAAGGCCAGCGTGCCGGCACCCAGCACGGGCTTGCCCAGATCCTTGCCCGCATAGGCCGGCATGTAGAAGAAATCCGCGTCCTGCCCGACGACCGTGCCTTCGGGGAAGAAGGACGGGATGAACGAGGCCTGGCGGTGCATGTAGCATTGCGGCGGCGACGAGAAGAGGCCCTTGGGGCTGTCGCGGAAATCGGTCGAGGCGACCGCGCCCGCGCCACCGGCCACGAATTTGTCATTCCTGGCGAACCAGCCGAATTCGTCGATCGCGCCCTGCACGGCCGGATCGGTGAAGGGGATCTGATGGGTGACCCATTTGTCATAGGTTTCGGGCGACTGGGTGCGCAGCATCATGTCCTCGACCCAGTCGGTCGCGGGCCAGCCGGTCGCGCCACCCGATCCCAGACCGATGCACCAGGGCGTGCCGCCATCGGCGACGATCTGTTCGGTCAGCGCCTTCAGGTCTTCCATGCTCTGCGGCACTTCATAGCCCGCATCGGCAAAGTTGTCGGGCGAATACCAGACCAGCGATTTCACGTCGGCCTTGAATGGAAAGGCATAGAGCGCCTCGGCACCGTCCTTGCCCTTGTAGGTGCCCAGCTTGGCCCAGCTGTCGCCGGCGGCATAGTTTTCTTCCAGCCATTTCTGGGTTTCATCCCCCAGCGGCATGACATAGCCCTTGGCGACCAGTTCCGAGATCAGGCCGGGCTGCGGCAGAACGGCGATGTCGGGCGGGCTGCCGGCCTGGGTATCGACCATGATCTGCTGCTCATACCCCTCGGAGGAGGAATAGTTCACCTTCACGCCCGAGGCGGCGGTGAAATAGGCCAGCACGGATTCGACCAGTGCCTGATCCTCGCCACGCCAGGGACCGAAGATGGTCAGGGACTGGCCATCGAGATTGGTCGCCGCGTCAAAGGCCGTGTAGCTGTCCCAGTTGAAGGCGCCCTCGCCGACCGGAAATTTCAGATCCTGCGCAAAGGCCCCGCCCGATGCGAGCGCCAGAAGCGCCGCGCTGGCAAAAAGAGCACGAGTCATCATAATCCTCCCGTTATCCTCTCCCTTGGGCCGGGAACCCCCGCGCCCCTCCCAAAGCGGGAATCGCATTCAAACCGCTTTGAATGCCTCAACTAAGCGTTAGGGGGGCTTCAAGTCAACCAGAACTGTCGCGGCGCGGCAGCAAAGGTTTGTTTTGCCTGCGCAGAAACCGGGTGTCCTGGGCGGGCCTTGCGGCATTCGGCTTTGACCTTGCCGCGGGAGACGGCTAATCTGCGGCGGAATTTGAAACGCTTTGGCTGCCTGGACCCGATGAATCTCAAGGAGCTCGCCCGCAAACTCGACCTCTCGCCGACGACCGTCAGCCGGGCGCTGAACGGCTATCCCGAGGTGAACGAGGCCACGCGCGAACGGGTGGCGGCCGCGGCACGACGCTACAATTACAAACCCAATACCCGCGCGATCCGTCTGGCCACCGGCCGCGCCATGGCCGTGGGCCATGTCATCCCCGTCGCGACCCGGCACGAGATCGTGAACCCGGTCTTTGCCGATTTCATCGCCGGCGCCGGCGAGGTCTATTCGCGCAACGGCTACGACATGCTACTCTCGGTTGTGCCTGACGACAATGAGGAACGTATCTACCGCGAGTTGCAATCGCGCGGGGCGGTGGATGGTGTCATCATCCATGCGCCGCGCATGAACGATCCGCGGATCGCGCTGATGACCGAGATGGGCATTCCCTTTGTCGTCCATGGCCGCGCGACCGGCAGCGCCCTGCCCTATTCCTGGGTCGATGTGAACAACCGCCGCGCCTTTCAGCGGGCGACGGAATTCCTGCTCGATCTCGGGCATCGTCGGATCGGGCTGCTGAACGGGCTGGAATTCATGGATTTCGCGATCCGCCGCCGCAAGGGCTATGAGGATGCGCTGGCGGAACGCGGGCTGGCCGCCGATCCAGCCATCATGGCCAGCGACGAGATGACCGAGGCCGCCGGCTATCGCGCCGGCATCACGATGCTGACCAGGCCCGACCGGCCGACGGCGATGCTGGTGTCGTCGATGATCATGGGGCTGGGCCTGCGCCGAGCCATCGAGGAGCGCGGGCTGCGCATGGGGCGCGACGTGTCGGTCATCATCCATGACGACGAGTTGAGCTATCTGCGCAATGGCGAGGATGTGCCGATCTTTACCGCGACCCGGTCGTCGGTGCGCGAGGCGGGCCGCCAGGCGGCGGACATGCTGCTCGATCTGATTACCGGCCGTCAAACCGGCCCGGTGGAATTGCTGCTGGAGGCGGAGCTGATCATCGGTCAGTCCACCGGCCCGCGCCCGACATCCTGAGGTTCATCCGATGATCCCGCCCCGCGCCAGTTTCCCCGAAGGTTTCGTCTTCGGCGCCGCCACCGCCGCCTATCAGATCGAGGGGTCGTCCTTTGGCGGCTGCGGCCCGTCGCATTGGGATACCTTCGCCGCCACCCCCGGCAATGTCGCCCGGGCCGAAGGCGGTGCCGTGGCCTGCGACCATTACCACCGCTGGCGCGAGGATCTGGATCTGGTCCGCGCCGCCGGGTTCGACGCCTATCGCTTTTCGACCTCCTGGTCGCGGGTGATGCCGGATGGCGTCACGGTCAACCCGGAGGGCCTGGATTTCTATGACCGGCTGGTCGATGGGATGCTGGCGCGCGGGTTGCAGCCGTTCCTCACGCTCTATCACTGGGATCTGCCGGCGGCGCTGTCGGATCTGGGCGGCTGGCGCAACCGTGACACTTGCCTGCGCTTTGGCGATTTCACCGAAACGGTGATCCGCCGGCTGGGCGACCGGCTGGCGACGGTCGCCACCATCAACGAACCCTGGTGCGTGGCCTGGCTGTCGCATTTCCTGGGCGCCCATGCGCCGGGCCTGCGCGACATCCGCGCGGCGGCGCGGGCGATGCACCATATCCTGCTGGCCCATGGCATCGCGGTCGAACGGATGCGCGGCCTCGGTCAGACCGATCTGGGGATCGTGCTGAATTTCGACCATGCCGCCCCCGCCTCGGACAGCGCGGAGGACAAGGCCGCCGCCGCGACCCAGGACGCGATCTTCAACCGCTGGTTCCTTGAGGCGATCTGCCACCGCCGCTATCCCGCCGAGGCCCTGGCCGGGCTGGAGCCGCATATGCCCGCGGGCTGGCGCGACGACATGGCGCTGATCGGGCAGAAGATCGACTGGCTGGGGATCAACTATTACACCCGGCACCTCTATCGTCACGCGCCGGGCACTGCCTGGCCTTCTTGCGTCGATGTTGCCGGGCCGTTGCCCAAGACCCAGATGGGCTGGGAAATCTACCCCGAGGGGCTGGAGCAGTTCCTGACCCGCATCGCGCGCGACCATACCGGCGACATGCCGCTTTATGTCACCGAAAACGGCATGGCCAATGACGATCACGCCGGCCAGCCCGACCCCGTGCGCGAGGATTTCATCGCCGCGCATTTCACCGCCGCGCAGCGTGCCATCGCCGCCGGGGTGAACCTGCGGGGCTTTTTCTACTGGTCGCTTCTCGACAATTACGAATGGGCCGAGGGCTATCAGAAACGCTTCGGTCTGGTCCATGTCGATTACGAGACGCTGGAACGTCTGCCCAAGGCATCCTATCACGCGCTGAGCCGCGCCCTGGCGCGCAACTGAAATCACCGGGGGCTCTGGCCCGGCCCCGACCCTGTTCTGGAGGAGATAATGGGGAAGCTTCCGTCACTTGTGGCCGATATCGGCGGCACCAATACCCGCGTGGCGCTTGCCGATGGCAAGGTGGTGCGCAATGACAGCGTGCGCCGGTTTCGCAACGTCGATCATCCGGGGCTGGAGACAATCCTGCGGCTCTATCTCGACGAGGCCGGGATCGCGGCCTGCGCCGGCGCCTGCGTGGCGATTGCCGGGCCGGTGCGCGATGGTGTCGCCACCATGACCAACCTCGCCTGGACGATCGACGGCCCCGCGCTGACCCGGGCGACCGGGGCCGGGACCGTGGCGATCCTGAACGATCTTCAGGCGCAGGGCCATGCCCTTGGCCATATCGCCGCCGACAAGCTGGCCCCGGTGATCGAGGGCCCCGCCCCTGCCCATGCGGCCAAGCTGGTGGTGGGCGCGGGCACCGGGTTCAACGCGGCGCCGGTGCATGAAACCCCCTGGGGGCGCATCGTCGCCGCGTCGGAATGCGGCCATATCAACATGCCGATCCGCACCGAGGCCGATCTGCGGCTGGCGCGTTTCGTGGAAACCGCGCATGGCTTTCCGGGGGTGGAGGATGTGCTGGCCGGGCGCGGGCTGGAACGGCTTTATGCCTTTCTGCGCAGCGAGGCGGGCGATCCGGGCGAAAAGACCGCCTCGGATATCATGGCCGCCATGGCCGAGGGCGATGCCCTGGCCGAGGAAACCGGGCGGCTTTATGTGCGCCTGATGGGGGCCGAGATCGGCAATCTGGCGCTGACCCACCTGCCCTTTGGCGGCATCTTCCTGATCGGCGGGGTGGCGCGGGCCTTTCAGCCCTGGTTCCAACGCTTTGATTTCACGGGCGCTTTCCGTGACAAGGGGCGCTTTGCGGGCTTCATGGCCAATTTCGCGGTCAGCGTGATCGAGGATGATTATGCGGCCCTGACCGGCTGCGCGGTCTATCTGGAACAGGGCGGCAAGGGCTAACGCCCCGCGCGGCGCAGGGTGACGGCGAAACACGACCCCTTGCCGGGTTCGGAACGCAATTCCAGCCCGTGATCGAGCGCGGCGCAGGCGCGTTCCACGATGGCAAGGCCCAGCCCCATGCCCTCGGCCGCCGAGGCTTTGGCCTCCAGCCGGTGAAATTCGCGAAAGATCGCGGCGCGGTCGGCCTCGGCGATGCCGGGGCCGGTGTCATGCACCTCGATCGCCAGCGCGCCGCCGCGATGGCGCACGCCGACCAGCACCCGGCCCTGCCGGGTATAGCGCAGCGCATTGCCGATCAGGTTTTGCAGGATGCGGCGCAGCCAGTGCCCGTCGGTCACCGCGACCGCCCCGCTGGGCACCAGCCGGAATTCCAGCCCGCGCGCCCGGGCCAGCGCGCCGAATTCATCGGCCAGGGGACGCAGCACCCGCGCCAGCGCCACCGGCCCCGGGCTGACCGCAAAGCGCCCGGTTTCCAGCCGCGAGATATCGAGCAACTGCGTCAGGATGCCATCCACCTGATCGAGCGCGTTCTGCGCCTTGGCCAGCGCCGCCCCCGCCTCGGCCCCGATGGCGCCGCCTTCGACCAGCCCGATGAACAGCCGTGCCGCGGCCAGCGGCTGCAACAGATCATGCGAGGCGGCGGCGACGAATCGTGCCCGCGCGGTATGAGTGCGCCCGGCCTCCTCCATCGCCTCGGCATGGGCGGCGCTGCGTTCGCGGCGCACCGCGTCGCTGACATCGGTCTGCACGATCACCGTGCCGCCATTGGCCATCCGCCGCTCTGACACCTGAAGCCAGAGATCGCGCACCAGCCCGACATTGAACACGGTCTGCCCGTCGCCATGCCGTTGCCGCCGCCGGGTCGCCCAGACCTCGGGCGTCTCATCCTCGGGCAGCGCGAGATAGCGCGAGATGCTGATCAGATCGACATAATCCCAGAAATCCAGCCCCGGTTGCAGATGCGGCTGCACATCGGGGAAATGCGCGCAGAATTGCGCATTGCACATGACCAGCTTTTCATCCGGGCCGAACAGGGCAAAACCCTCATCCACCGCACCGATCGCATCGGCCAGATTGCGCCGCGCGGTCTGTGCCTCGCGCGTGGCCTCGGTCAGTTGCGCATGGCTGCGGTTCAGCGCCTCTAGCGCGCGGTTCAGATCATGGGTGCGGCTGCGGACCTGATCTTCCAGCAGGGCGGCGCGCTGGAATTCGGCATAGGCGGCGCCGCCGGCATCGGTCGCGGCCTCGACCCGCCGCATCAGCGCATCGGCGATGATCAGCAGCTTTTCCCGCTGGCGTTCCGGCGTGTCGCCGGGGCTGAGCAGCGCCTCGGGGCCGGTCATGATGCCTCGGCGGGGTAAAAGGCGATGGCGGTCATGGTCTGGTTCACATGCAGCGTGTTGAACTGTTCGCCATAGGTCGAAAAGCCCACGACGCGATGGCGGCGCAGCACCTCGGACAGCGCGGGCGTGACCTGTTTCGATTGCGCCTCCATCCGGCGCAGGATGCAGTCGCAGGCCAGAATGTCGGCCGGTCCGTCCAGCCCTTGCAGCGCCCTGTCCAGATGACTGACCAGATCGTCGGGTTCGGCCAGCGTCAGCACCAGCCCCTCGTCGATGGCCGCGAAAAAGATCAGATCGCCATTCGGCGCCACCTCGCGGATGGCGCGCACATGATGCCGCCCGCCCAGCCGCACCACCACCGGATGCGCGGCAAAGGTGAAGGGGTCCAGATCGCCCGGCGCCTTGCCCAGCAGGCGGGCATATTCGGGCGCGGCGGGTTCGGCATTGATGCGGCGCACGATGCGTTGCGCGGGGTCGGCCTCGGTCACCACCATGCGGATATCGGTCGGGTGCAGGTGGTCGAGGTTGAAGACCCGCACCCGCCCGCGCCCGCGCACCAGCGCCAGCACCGCCGTATCGCGCAGCGCCCGCCCGTCATGCAGCACGAAAGCCTCGCGGAAGCGCGTGCCATCGCCCGCCGATCCGCCACAAAGCGGCACCGGCCCCAGCCCCACGGCCATGGCGGCCATCAGCTCATCCTCGCGGATCGACAGGCCATCGACCATCTGAAAGGCAAACTCCGCCGGCCAGTCGGGCCGCCGCGCCGCCAGCGAGGCGCGCGCGCGCACCAGATCGTCGATCAGCCCCTCGCGATCCAGCGAGGCGAGGTTTTCGATGCACAGGATCTCGGCCGCGAAATCCGACGCGGGCAGGCCCACGGCCAGCACGCCCCCCTCGGCATAGCCCGAGGGCGCGATTTCGCCCGCCGTGGTGCAGCCGATCACCGGCCCGGCAAAGGCGGTGGTCTGGATCAGCGCGGCCAGATCGGCCTCGGGCGTGGCAAATAGCAGGACCAGCGCAAACGGCCCCGCGCCCAGCATTTCCGCCAGCGCGGCGGCCGGCCTCGGGTGGTCGGCGGGAACATAGCCGCGCGCGATCATGGACCGTCATCCGCCGGCGTGTCGGGCATCAGCGTGGAAAACCGCGCCGCATTGGCCATCAGCACCGCCTGGGTGCGGCTTTGCACCCGCAGCTTGCGCATGATGGCGGTGACATGGGCCTTGACCGTCGCCTCGGTGATCGAAAGGTCATAGGCGATCTGCTTGTTCAGCCGCCCCTCGCACAGCAGTTGCAGAATGCGCGCCTGCTGGCGCGTCAGTTCCGAAAGCCGTTCCAGCGCCCGATCCTCGGGCTGGCTCTCGGGCGGGACAAAGCCTTCGGGTTCATAGACCCGCCCCTCGGCCAGCGCAGCAAAGGCCGCCACAAAGACCTCGCGCCGGGCATGTTTGGGCACAAATCCCGCGGCCCCGGCCCGCAGCGCGGCGGCGATGACGCGCGGATCCTCCAGCGAGGACACGACCAGCACCGGCACGCCGCCTGCCGCCCCGATCAGCCGGATCAGCCCATCGACGCCGGTCACATCCGGCAGATGCAGGTCGAACAGGATGATATCGGGCGCCGGCGTCAGTTCCAGCCGCTTGAGCGCGGTATCCAGCCGCTCCGCGGTTTCGACCGTGGGAATACCGATCAGCATGCGCAGGGTCAGCCCGAGCGCATCGCAGAACAGCGGATGGTCGTCGATGATCAGCGCGCGCGCGAATTGGTCTGGCAAACCGGCCTCCCCCTGCCGAGAGGCCAGTTTAGCGCGCCCACGCCCGGCGGCAAGCCGTCAGGTGATCACATCGGGCGTGGTGCGGCCGGTGAATTCCGCGATCCGCGCCAGGCTGTGCGCGGCGCGGATCACCGGGGCGAGCGCCTCTTGCGGGTCATGGTCCAGCCCGTCGGGGCCGGGGCTGTAGCGTTCCAGATAGACGCGCAGCGTGGCGCCCTCGGTCCCGGTGCCCGACAGGCGCATGACGATGCGCGAGCCGTCGGCGAACAGGATGCGCACGCCCTGTTTCTGGCTGACCGAACCGTCGATCGGGTCGGTATAGGCAAAGTCATCGGCGGCGGCGATGGTCATGCCCTCCACCGCTTGCCCCGGCAGGGTGGCAAGGCTGCCGCGCAGCGCGGCCATCATCGCATCGGCCTTGTCGGTGGCGATCGCCTCGAAATCGTGGCGGCTATAGTAGTTGCGCCCGTATTTCGCGAAATGTTCGGCCATGATCGCGGCCACCGATTGCCGCCGCGCGGCGAGGATATTGAGCCAGAGCAGCACCGCCCAAAGCCCGTCCTTTTCGCGCACATGATCGGATCCGGTGCCAAAGCTTTCCTCGCCGCACAGCGTGGCGCGGCCGGCATCCAGCAGATTGCCAAAGAATTTCCAGCCCGTCGGGGTTTCGTATTTGCCGATCCCAAGCGCATCGGCCACCCGGTCAGCCGCCGCCGAAGTGGGCATCGACCGCGCCACCCCGGCAAGGCCCCGCGCATAGCCGGGCGCCAGATGGGCATTGGCTGCCAGCACCGCCAGACTGTCCGAGGGGCTGACATAGACGCCGCGCCCCACCACCATGTTGCGGTCGCCGTCACCATCCGAAGCCGCGCCGAAATCGGGGGCGTTCGGGCCCATCATCTCGGCCATCAGCTCATGCGCCCATGTCGGGTTCGGGTCGGGATGCATGCCGCCGAAATCCGGCAGCGGCGTGCCATGGGTCACGGTGCCCGGCGCGGCGCCCAGCCGGTTTTCCAGGATCTCGGTGGCATAGGGGCCGGTCACCGCGCACATCGCATCGAAACGCATGGTGAATCCGCCGGTGAACATCGCGCGGATCGCCGGGAAATCGAACAGGGTTTCCATCAGCGCCGCGTAATCGGTGACGCTGTCCACCACCGTCACCGCCATGCCGTCCAGCGTGGTGTCGCCGATGCGGCCAAGGTCGATATCGGGCGCGTCCGAGATGCGGTATTCGGTGATCTCGGTGGTGCGGGCGAACATCGCCTCGGTCACCGCCTCGGGGGCGGGGCCGCCATTGGGCATGTTGAACTTGACCCCGAAATCCTCATTCGGGCCGCCGGGGTTATGGCTGGCCGACATGATGATGCCGCCATCGGTCTTGTTCAGCCGGATCAGATGGCTGGCCGCCGGCGTGGACAGCACCGCGTTCTGCCCGACGATCACCCGCGCCGCGCCATTCGCGGCAGCCATCTTGAGGATGATCTGCGCGGCGCTGTCGTTGAAATAGCGCCCGTCGCCGCCCAGGACAAAGGTCTTGCCCTGCGCGCCGCCGATGGCGTCAAAGATCGCCTGCACGAAGTTTTGCAGGTAATGCGGCCCCATGAAGACCGGGGTCTTCTTGCGCAGGCCCGAGGTGCCGGGCTTCTGGCCCGCGATGGGTTGGGTGGCGATGGTCAGCACGGTCATTTTGGCCCTCAGTCAAATTGCGGAGCGAAGACAAGCACGGAATGGGCGGGCGCCTCAAGTTCGGCGGCGGCCAGGGTGGGCGCCGCCTCCGGGCGGGTGGTATCCAGCAGCAACCGCCAGCGCGGCGCCGATCCGGGCAGCACCAGCCGCGCCGGGCCGCCGGTATTGATGACGGCAAAGATCGCCTCGCGGTCGGTCAGGTCGCCTTCCGCCGCGCGGCGCAGTTCGACGCAGAGGCAGCGGAAATCCGGGTCGTGCCAATCCTCGGGGCGCGGGATCACCCCATCGGGGCGGCGCCAGATCACATCGGGCAAGCCGTCGATCGCGCGGTTCAGCCCATGCAGGAAACGCCGCTGCCGCAGCACGCGATGATCGCGGCGCAACTGCGTCAGCCGCGCGACAAAGCCCGCCATGCGCGGATCGGCCCGGGGCCAGTCCACCCAGCCGATTTCGTTATCCTGGGCATAGGCATTGTTGTTGCCCTGCTGGCTGTTGCCGATCTCGTCGCCCGCCAGCAGCATGGGCACCCCCTGCGACAGCATCAGCGTGGCCAGCAGGTTGCGCTTGCGCAGGTCGCGCGCGGCGCGCACGGCCTTGTCGGTGGTCGGCCCCTCCACCCCCAGATTGTCGGAATGGTTGTCGCCATGGCCATCGCGGTTGTCCTCGCCATTGGCCCAGTTGCGCTTGACGGTAAAGCTGACCAGATCCTCCAGCGTGAACCCGTCATGCGCGGTCACGAAATTGACCGAGGCCATGGTGGTGCGCCCGGCGCGGTCGAAATATTCGGCGCTGCCCAGCAGGCGCTTGGCCAGGTCGGGCACCATGCCGCTGTCGCCACGCCAGAGCCGCCGCACGCCATCGCGAAAGCGGTCGTTCCATTCGCTGAAGGGATGCGGGTAATTGCCCAGCTGATAACCGCCCGGGCCGATATCCCACGGCTCCGCGATCAGCTTGACCCGCGCCAGAACCGGATCCTGGCGGATCGCATCGAAGAACCCCGATTGCGGGTCGAAGCCATGCGCCTCGCGCCCCAGGACCGAGGCAAGGTCAAAGCGGAAGCCATCGACATGCATCACCTCCACCCAGTAGCGCAGGCTGTCCATCACCATGCGCAGCACCATCGGATGCGTCAGGTTCAGCGTATTGCCGGTGCCGGTATCGTTGACGTAATAGCGCCCGCCATCGCGCAGCCGGTAATAGCTGCGATTGTCGATGCCACGGAAGCTGAGCGTCGGGCCCAGCTCGTCGCCCTCGCCGGAATGGTTGTAGACCACATCCAGCAAGACCTCGATCCCGGCGGCATGAAAGCGGCGCACCATGGTCTGAAACTCCCAGACCTCGCCCCGCGACATGTAGCGCGGTTCGGGCGCGAAAAAGCCCAGCGTCTGATAGCCCCAGTAATTGCGCAGGCCCTTGGCCACCAGAAAGCGGTCGTCCAGAAAGGCATGCACCGGCAAAAGCTCGATTGCGGTCACGCCCATCTTGACCAGATGATCCAGCACCGCATCCGAGGCGAGGCCGAGATAGCTGCCGCGCAGGGCCTTTTCCACGCCCTGATGCAGCGCGGTCATGCCCTTGACATGGGCCTCATAGATCACGGTTTCATGCCAGGGCCTGCGTGGCGCGCGGTCCGGCCCCCAGTTGAACGAGGGATCGACCACCACCGATTTCGGCACCGCAAAGGCACTGTCGCGTGCGTCAAAGGACAGATCGGCGCGCGGGCTGCCCACCTTGTAGCCCATCATCGCATCCGACCATTTCAACCGCCCCGAAAGCTGGCGCGCATAAGGGTCGAGCAGCAGCTTGTTGGCGTTGAACCGGTGCCCGCCCTCGGGCGCATAGGGGCCCTGCACGCGATAGCCATAGAGCGTGCCGGGCGTCAGCCCGCCGATATGGATGTGCCAGATGTCGCCATCGCGGTCGCGCAGCGGAATGCGGCACAGCTCGCGCCGCCCGTCGGGCGAGAACAGGCACAGCTCCACCCGCTCCGCATGGGCCGAGAACAGCGCGAAATTCACCCCCTCGCCGTCAAAGCTCGCGCCCATCGGCCAGGGCCGGCCCGCCGTCATGGCATGGCCCGCCAGCCGGTCGGGCAATTGGGTGCCCGCCGCGATCATGCCCGCAGGATGCCGTCATACAGCGCGGCATAGGCGGCGGCCGAGGCCTCCCATCCTACGGGCTGTGCCATGGCGCGCTTGACGATCTGCGCCCAGGTCTTCGGCACGGCATGCAGCGCGACCAGCCGGCGCAGCGCCTCGGCAAAGGCGGGGGCGTCGGTCGGCTGGAAGGTCAGCCCCGTTGCCACCCCCTGCGCCAGCGCCGCCGGATTGGCATGGATGACCGTATCGGCCAGCCCGCCCACGGCCGCCACCACCGGCACCGTGCCATAGCGCAGGCCATACATCTGCGTCAGGCCGCAGGGCTCGAACCGCGACGGCACCAGCACGGCATCGCCCCCGGCGAACATGCGGTGGCTCAGCCCCTCGTCATAGCCGATCGTCACGCCGACCCGGCCGGGAAAACGGTTGGCCAGGGCCAGCATCGCGGCCTCCAGCGCCTTGTCGCCCGAGCCGAGCAAGACCAGACCGCCCCCGGCGGCGATGAAATCGGGCAGCACCTCGGGCAGCAGATCCATCCCCTTCTGATCGGTCAGGCGGCTGACCACGATCGCCAGCGGCCCCGGCACCTCCAGCCCGTATTCGGCACAAAGTGCGGCCCGCGCGACGGCCTTGCGCCCGGGCTTTTTCAGCGAATAGGGCGTGTCCTCGACCTCGGGGTTCCAGACGGTTTCATCCACCCCGTTCAGGATGCCCGCCACATCGGCGGCCCGCGCCTCGATCAGGCCTTGCAGACCCAGACCGAATTCCGGGCGCATCAGCTCGGCCGCATAGCTGGGCGAGACGGTGGTGATCTTGTCCGCCGTCACCATCCCGGCCTTGAGACTGGACAGCCCGCCATAATATTCCAGCGCGGCCGGGTGGAATTCGTGGCGCGGCAGCCGCAGCGTCTCCAGCATCCAGTCCGGCGCCCAGCCCTGAAAGGCGATGTTGTGAATGGTGATCACCGTCGCCACATCGCGCGGCCCGCCATAGGCCAGATAGGCCGGCGCGAACCCGGCCTGCCAGTCATGCGCATGCAGCACCTGCGGCCGCCAGCCATCGCCCAGCCCGAACCGCGCGATCCGCGCCGCGACCCAGCTCAGCGCGGCAAAGCGCTGCGGATTGTCGGGCCAGTCCACGCCGCCGCTGTTGTAAGGCCCGCCATCACGATCAAAGAGATGCGGCGCCTCCAGCAGCAGCATCGCCACCCCGTCCACCACGCCGGCCTTCACCACACCGCGCCCGCCGAACAGATCCTCCTCGACAAAGACCTCGGGCCAATCCGCGATACGGGCGCGCAAGCCGCGATAGGCCGGCATCAGCACCCGCATCTCCCAGCCCTGCCCCGCCAGCGCCCCCGGCAGCGCCCCCACCACATCGGCCAGCCCGCCGGTCTTGACCAGCGGCACGCATTCCGACGCAACCGACAGAACCCGCTTCATCCGACATGTTCCTTCATCTGTTCACAAATATCCCCGGGGGGTGCGGGGGGCAGGCAGCCCCCCGCCCGGGACGCGGCGTGACGCTCAGAGCTTCGCGCGTGACCAGCCGTCTATCATATCCTTGGTGACCAGCACGATGCCATTTTCCGACCGGCGGAACCATTTCGCATCTTCCTCGGGGTCTTGCCCGATGACCAGCCCCTCGGGGATGATGACGCCGCGGTCGATCACGCAATTCTTCAGATCGGCCTTCCGGTTGACCACCACCTGCGGCAGCGCCACCACATATTCCAGACTGGAAAAGCTGTGGGTGCGGCAGCCGGTGAACAGCAGGCTGTTGCGCACCTCCGACCCCGAAACGATGCAATCGCCCGAAACCAGCGACGACACCGCCGACCCGCGCCGGCCATCCTCGTCATGGATGAACTTTGCCGGCGGCACGATCTCGGCATAGGTCCAGATCGGCCAGCTGTTGTCATAGAGATCAAGCTTCGGCACGAAATCGGTCAGGTCGATATTGGCCTGCCAGAAGGCGTCGATCGTGCCGACATCGCGCCAATAGGGCTCGTCCTCCAGCCCGCTGGTCACGCAGCTGTCGGAAAAACGATGCGCCACGGCCTTGCCGTTCTTCACGATCTCGGGGATCAGGTCAAAGCCGAAATCGTGGCTGGAATTGTCATCCTGCATGTCGCGCTGCAACAGGTCGCGCAGGAAGGCCCAGTCAAAGACATAGATCCCCATCGAGGCCAGCGCGTTTTCCGGGTCGCCCGGAATGCCGGGCGGGTCTTTCGGCTTTTCGAGAAAAGCCGTGATGCGCATGTCCTTGTCCACATGCATCACGCCAAAGGCCGTCGCCTCCATCCGCGGCACGGTCAGGCAGCCGATGGTCACATCGGCGCCCGATTCCACATGCTGCTGCAACATCACCTCGTAATCCATCTTGTAGATGTGATCGCCGGCCAGGATGACCACATACTTGATGTTGTAGCTGTCGATGATGTCGATGTTCTGCGCCACCGCATCGGCGGTGCCGCGATACCAGTTCACCTCGTCCATCCGCTGCGAGGCGGGCAGGATATCGAGATATTCGTTGCGCTCGGCGCGAAAGAAATTCCAGCCCCGCTGCATGTGGCGGATCAGGCTATGCGCCTTGTATTGCGTGGCGATGGCCATCTTGCGGATGCCCGAATTCAGCGCGTTCGACAGCGCAAAGTCGATGATCCGGGTCTTGCCGCCGAAATAGACGGCCGGCTTGGCGCGGCGGTCGGTCAACTCCTTCAGCCGCGAGCCCCGCCCGCCCGCCAGCACGAAGGCCATCGCCTGCGACGACAGTCTCTGGTTCGGTCTTGCCTTCATACGTCCCTCCCTCCGGGGGGTGCCCCGGTCCCTGGATCAGCCCTTTGAATATTGCAGGAACAGCGCCGAAAGCGGCGGCAGCGTCACATCGGCCGAATGGCTCTGGCCGTGCCAGGGCGCGGGTTCCGCCGTCACCCCGCCCAGATTGCCGCGATTGCCGCCGCCATAGATCGCGGCGTCGCTGTTCAAGACTTCGTCCCATTGCCCCGCCTCGGGCAGGCCCAGGCGCAGCCGCCGCTCCACCGGCGTCATGTTCACCACCACGGCGACCGGGGCGTCCTCGGCGCCCCCGCGCCGCAGCCAGGCATAGGTGGAACCCTGGGCGTCATTGGCCTCAAGCCATTCAAAGCCTTCGGGACGGGTATCGTTGACATGCAGCGCGGGCGTGGCGCGATAAAGCGTGTTCAGATCGCGCACCAGGCGCTGCATGCCCGCATGTTGCGGATGGTCGGTCAGGTGCCAGTCGAGGCTTTGCTGATAGTTCCATTCGCGGCCCTGCGCGAATTCGCAGCCCATGAACAGCAGCTTCTTGCCCGGATGGCCCCACATGAAGCCGTAATAGGCGCGCAGGTTTGCGAACTTTTCTTCGCCTTCGCCCGGCATCTTGTCCAGCATGCTGCCCTTGCCATGCACCACCTCGTCATGGCTGATCGGCAGGATATAGTTTTCCGACCAGGCGTAATGCAGGCCGAAGGTCATCTGGTGGTGATGGTATTGCCGATAGACCGGATCGCGCTGCATGTAGCTCAGCGTGTCGTTCATCCAGCCCATGTTCCACTTGAAGCCAAAGCCCAGCCCGCCCCAATCCACCGGCCGCGACACGCCGGGAAAGGCGGTCGATTCCTCGGCCACCGTGACCACGCCCGGCACCTCGCCATAGACCGTCGCATTCATGCGCCGCATCATGGCGATGGCCTCGTAATTTTCGCGCCCGCCATCCTTGTTGGGCACCCACTGGCCTTCGCCGCGCGAATAGTCGCGATAGAGCATGGAGGCCACGGCATCCACCCGCAGCCCGTCAACATGGTATTCTTCCAGCCAATACAAGGCGTTGGAAACCAGAAAGTTCTGCACCTCGGTCCGGCCGTAATTGTAGATCAGGGTGTTCCAATCCTGATGGAACCCCTCGCGCGGGTCGGCATGTTCATAAAGCGCCGTGCCGTCGAACTGGCCCAGCCCGTGCGGATCGGTCGGAAAATGGCCCGGCACCCAGTCAAGGATGACGCCCAGCCCCTTGCGATGCGCCGCGTCGATCAGGGCACGAAATTCCTCGGGCGTGCCGTGGCGGATGGTGGGGGCGAACAGGCCGACCGGCTGATAGCCC
>Ga0209053_1000885_pt1 | contig 16828 bp, 11 predicted proteins | sample EBPBio152010_DNA_FD_185864 | JGI IMG/M metagenome (GOLD analysis project Ga0209053, IMG submission 185864) | Wastewater treatment Type I Accumulibacter community from EBPR Bioreactor in Madison, WI, USA - Reactor 1_7/15/2010_ DNA (SPAdes)... | ecosystem: Engineered > Bioreactor > EBPR >... | reverse complement strand
CGCCGGCAACCGCGCCGGCGAGGCCATCAAGATCGTCGGCCTGCTCGCGGCGTATGTGCTTCGCCTCTGGAAGCTGACAGGCTGTCTGGCCACCGGCACGCCCGAACCGCAGCTGGCCGGACAGATCGGCGTGCCACCGTTCACCGTGCCTGACTATGTGCGCGCCGCCCGGCGGTGGGGCCCGCACGGCCTGCGCCGCGCCGTCGACGCGCTGCTCGCCGCCGACGCGGAGCTGAAAGGCGGCTCCCGCCGCGATCCGCGCACGGTCCTGGCCCTCGCGCTGCCGCGAGTGGCCGCCGCGCGCCCCTTGCCGAATGGGGGCGCACGCGTATCCTGAGCCGTCTGCATCGTTGTCAGCCTCGGGGCACGGGCACGGTCCTTGTGCCCTGCGGTGCATCGCCCGCCGACCGGGTTCCGCCGGGTTCCCCGTGTTCCCGCCCCGGACCCCGCCCCGTTTCTCTCTCCCGACGACGACCATGACCCCGCTCAAGAAGCAGACGTTCACCAAGGCGACCGAGCGCCCCCAGACGCCCGCCAGCAAGAACCACGCGGTCCTCGCCCAGATGAGCGACGAGGACCTGATGAGCCAGTTCCAGATGGGCACCGTCGAGGCCTTCGACCTGCTCGTCGGGCGCTACCACGATCCGCTGACGAACTACATCTACCGGTTCCTCGGCGACATGAAGGAGTGCGAGGACCTGCTGCAGGAGACCTTCCTGCGCGTCTACCGCAACCGCCACAGCTACCGCCGGATCGCCAAGTTCTCGACGTGGCTCTACACGATCGCCGGCAACCTCGCGCGCTCCGAGTACCGCAAGCGCAAGCGCCGCCGGCTCTACAGCCTCCAGTCGGTCAACCGCGACGACGAGGAGTACGAGGTCGAGATTCCGGACGAGACCTTCCTTCCGGACAAGCACGCCGAGGGCACCATCCAGGACCGCTACATCCAGGACGCGCTCGCCCAGATCCCCGAGGAGTTCCGCGAGGTCGTCGTCCTGCGCGACGTGCAGCAGCTCGCCTACGAGGAGATCGCCGACATCACCGGCCTCCCGATGGGCACGGTCAAGAGCCGCATCAACCGCGGGCGGACCAAGCTGCAGGGCATCCTCCGCGACGTGTACGTCCCGGCCGAGGCCTGACCCTTCGCCTCTGTGCACGCGCCCCGCGGCGCGTGCCGACCGACGGCGGCGCCCCGTAAGGCGCCGCCGCCGGTTGCGTTTCGGCGCGCCGTAGTTTGCAGCCCGCTGCCACCGACCGACCGATGCCGCTCTCCGACGCCGACCTCGACCGCGCCGCCGCGACGCTCGGCGCCTCGCCCGCGCGCGACGGCGCCGCCTGGCGCCTCGCCCTCGCCGACGCCGCGAGCGGGCGCCGGCTCGACGTGGAGGTGCTGCGCCCCGAGGGCGGCGCTGCCGTTGTCAAGGTCTACGGCACGGAGTCGCACCTCGAACTGCACGACTGCGCGGGGCTCGTCACGAGCGACGACCTCGGCGAGGTCATCTTCTTCGCGCGCGGCGGCGGGCGCGTAGCGGGGCTCGTCGTGGAGCGCGAAGCCGCGTGCTCGCTCTACGCCAACGTCCCGGAGCACCTCCTCTCGGCCGACTTCCTGACCGTCGCGCCCGAAGTCGCGCAGGCGGCCGTCGTGCTGTCGCTCTCCGAGCCGCTGTTCGAGGGCGACTGGGCGCCGGAGCCGTGAGCGACGCGCCTGGCCTCCCGGCCGGCGGGCTGGAGGTCCACCACGCGCACGAGACGCTCGACGTGGACGACGCCGCCGTGCGCGCGGTCGTGCTCGCGGTCTGCGCCGGCGAGGGGGTTGTACCCGAGAGCGTCGGCATCGTCCTGGCCGACCACGCGACGGTGCACGACCTCAACCGCGAGTGGCTGGACCACGACTTCGAGACCGACGTCGTCTCGTTCGTCCTCGACGACACGGCCCGCGCGCGCGGCGCGCTCGACGGTGAGGTCTACGTGGACCTCGACACGGCCGCCGAGCGCGCGCCCGAGTTCGGTGCGACGATGAAGGCCGAGGTGCTGCGCTACGTCGCCCACGGCGTGCTCCACCTCGCCGGCCACGACGACGCGACCGACGACCAGCGCGCCGCGATGCGCGCGCTCGAAGACCGCTACCTGAGCGACGCGCGGCAGTAGACGGCAGACGGCGCGGGATGGACGATGTGAGAGGGACGGTGGACGACGTCTGATCGGTCGGGTCGGCCTCGGTCCATCATCCACCGTCCATCGTCCAGTGCCCGCCGTCCATCCGGCCCGACGGGCCGAACCCGTCCGCCATCCGCCGGTCGTGCGTCGCCACCACCAGCGCTGCGCCGACGGCTTCGGCCTCGCCGGTCAGCAGGTCGCGCACGGCCTCGGCCCGCGCGTCGTCGAGGCTCGCCGTCGGCTCGTCGGCGAGGATCACGTCGGGACGGTGGAGCACGGCCCGCGCGATGGCGACGCGCTGCCGCTGCCCGAGCGAGAGCTGGTGCGGACGCTTGTGCGCCAGCCCCGCGAGGTCGAGCCGCGCGAGCGTGTCGGCCAGCCGGGACGCGCCGTCGGCGCTCTCGCCGGCGAGTGAGAGCGCCAGCCGCAGGTTCTCCTCGACGGTCAGCACGCCGAGCAGGTGGTGCCGCTGGAACACCATCCCGACGTGGCGAGCGCGGACCCGGTCGCGCGGGGCCTCGTCGAGCGCCGCGAGGTCGTGGCCGGCGAGTGTGACCGTTCCTGCGTCCGGACGCAGCAGGCCGGCGAGGACGTGCAGCAGCGTCGTCTTGCCGCTGCCCGACGGCCCGGCGACGAGCAGACGACCGCCGGCTGGCACGTCGAGCGCGGGCACGCGCAGCTCGAAGTCGGCGTCGTAGCGGAGGCGGAGGTCGTGGACGTGGAGCATCGGGGACGAGCGGGAACCGCGTCGCAACACGACGCGCGGACGCGGCGTTCCGCGCCGTACCGTATTCTCGGCCCGATGATCCGCCGCCGCCTCCTGTCCGCTCGCGCGTCGCTGCCCGCCCTCGGGCTGGCAGTCGTGTTCGTGCTGGGCGGTCTCGTGGCGCCCGATCTCCACCGGGCCAGCCACGCGGCCGAGTGGGCCGCCGAGCGGTCGGCCCATGCCGAGGCCCACCATCACGGTGTCGGTGACCGCGTGGACACGCCGTGTCCGCCGGCCGTCGAGGACCTCGACTGCGCGCTGTGCGCGGGCCTCTCGCTCTCGACGCCGAGCGCGCCGGCGACGGTTCGTCCGCCCGACGACCGGGCAGCGGCTCCCCCGCCAGCGTGGATCTCGGCGGCGTCGGCCGACGGACCGGCGACGCGTCCGCGCGGACCGCCGGCGGCCTGAGCCTCGCTTCCGCCGGCGCGCGCCGCTGGCCGGAGCCCGCCGTCCGTCCCGCAAGGGACAGCGCCCGAGGTCTCGTCCCGTGGTTCCATGTCTCTTCGCCTCCCATGGCGCCGCGCCGCGTGGTGGCTCGTCGCCGCGTGGCTCGTCCTCCCGTCCGTTCCGTCGGCCGCCGCCCAGGCGGTCCTGACCGGCACCGTCACCGACGCCTCGACCGGCGCGCCGCTGCCCGGCGCGACGGTCACCGTCGGCGCGCGCGGTGCCGCGACGGGCGCAGACGGGCGGTTCCGCCTCCCCGCACTCCCGCGCGACACCGCCACGGCGGTCGTCCGCTTCCTCGGCTACGCGACGCAGCGCGCGGCCGTGGACCTCCGTGCGGGCGACGCGCGCCTCGACGTGCGGCTCGCGCCCGACGCCGCCCGCCTCGGCGAGGTGCGCGTCGAGGCGAGCGCCGCGCAGGAGGCGCTCGGGCGCGACGTGCGGCCGGTCCGCGTCCTCGGCGCCGACAACCTCGACGCGCTGCGCGGGCGCACGCTCGGCGACATCGCGGCGACCGTCAACGGCGTCACGGTGCTGTCGAGCGGCCCGACGGTCGCCAAGCCGGTCGTGCGCGGGCTCCACTCGGACCGCGTGCTGATCCTCGACAACGGGGTCCGGCAGGAGGGCCAGCAGTGGGGCGGCGAGCACGCGCCGGAGATCGACCCGTTCGGGGCCGAGCGCGTGGAAGTCGTCCTCGGCGCCGCCGGCGTCGAGTACGGCGCCGGCGCCATCGGCGGCGTCGTGCGCCTGACCGATGCGCCTCTCCCCGAGACGCCCGGCGTCGCGGGGCGTCTCGCGCTGTCGGCGTTCTCGAACAGCGGGGGCGGCGCCGCCGGGCTGCTGCTGGAGGACGCCCCTCGGCGCGGCCTCGCGTGGCGCTTCTCGGGCAGCACGCGGCGCGCCGGCGACGCGCGCACGCCGGACTACGTGATGCGCAACTCCGCGTTTGCGGAGGCGTCGGGCCACCTCACGCTGGGCCTGCGGCGCGGTCCGGTGGACCTCGAGGCGCACCTGCGGCGCTTCGCCACCGAGCTCGGCATCTACGTCGGCTCGCACTTCGGCAACGCGCGCAACCTCGCCGAGATCATCGCGCGGGGCGGACCCGATCCGTCGTGGGACTACGGCTTCTCGTACGCCATCGACGCGCCGAAGCAGGTGGTCGTCCACGATGTCGGCTCCCTGCACGCGCACGTCGATGTGCCCGGCGGCGAGGTCGAGGCGGCATACGCCGCCCAGCACAACCGCCGCCAGGAGTTCGACAGCCACCGGCCTTACAGCGACTCGCTCGCGGCGCCGGGCTCGCGCCCGTCGTTCGACCTCGCGCTGTGGACGCACACGCTCGACGTGAGCTTCACGCCCCGCGCGAGCGACCGCCTCTCGGGGCGCGTCGGCGTCAGCGCGACGGCGCAGCTCAACCGCAACGGCGCCTCGGGCTACCTCGTGCCGAACTACGCGGCCTACGTCGGCGGCGCGTTCGTGCACGGGGCGCTGGCGCTCACGCCCGCGCTGAGCCTCGACGCCGGCGCGCGCGTCGATGCCCGGTGGATGGAGGCCTTCCCCATCGACCGGGCCACGCGAGACCCCGCACGCACCACGCGCACCTACGGCGGCGCGAGTGCGGCCGTCGGCGCGCTGTGGACGTTCGCGCCCGCGTGGAGCGTGGCCGCCAACGCCGGCACGGCGTGGCGCCCGCCCAACGTGAGCGAGCTGTTCGCGTTCGGCGTCCACCACGGCACCGCCGAGTTCCAGATCGGCGACCCCGACGTCGGGACGGAGCGCAGCTTCGACCTCAGCGCGACGCTCCGCCACGAGAGCCGCGCGGTGAGCGCCGAGGCGTCGGCCTACGTCAACACGATCGCGGGCTACGTCTACGGCCTCGAACAGCCCGAGCCGACGGTCACCATCCGCGGGACCTTCCCGACGGTCCGGACGGTCCAGGCCGACGCTCGCCTCGCGGGCGTCGACGCGCAGGCCGAGTGGCGCGCCACGCCGTGGCTCGACCTCGGCGCCCGCGCCTCGGTGCTCCGCGCCGAGAACCGGGCGCTCGGCGGGCCGCTCTACGGCATGCCGTCGGACCGCGCGTCGGCGCGCGTGCGCGTCCACGGCGCGCGCCTCGCCGGTCTCGGCGAGCCCTTCGTGGAGGCCGAGGTCCAGCACGTCGCGCGGCAGACGCGCGTCGAGCCGGGCGCCTTCCTCGCGGCCCCCTACCCGCCGGCCTACACGCTGGTCGGGCTGCGCGCGGGGGCCGACGTGCGCGCGGCGGGGCAGCCGCTGCGCGTGCACCTGCGCGTCGAGAACCTCCTCGACGTGCGCTACCGCGATGCGCTCTCGCGCTTCCGCTACTTCATCGACGAGCCCGGCCGCAACGTGTCGGTCTCCGTCGCCTTGCCTCTCGGCGGCTCCCGCCGGTGAGGCGTGTCCCTTTCTCCGCACTTCTTCTCCTGACATGTCCCCCATCCGCTTCTCCCGCCCCCTGCTCTTCATCGGACTCACCGGCTGCCTGGCGGCGACCTCCGGGTGCGACGCCTCGCCGACCGACCCGAACCCGCAGGAACTCATCACGCAGGTCCGGATCACGCTCACCAACACTGCCGACGCCACCAACGTCGTGACGATCACGGCGAGCGACCCCGACGGCGATGGCGCTGGCATCACGTTCTCGCCGGCGTCGGCGCCGCTCCGCCAGGGCGCGACGTACACCGGCATCATCACGCTCGACGACACGGTAAACGGCGAGAGCATCACCGAGGAGATCGAGGAGGAGGCCGACGAGCACCTCTTCCGCTACGCGTTTGCGCCGTCGGCTGCGGGCACCGTGACGCTCACCGACCGCGAGAGCGACTACGGCGGCTCGCGCGACCTGCCCGTCGGGCTCGCGTTCCGCGCCGAGGTCGCCGCCTCGGCCACCGGCTCGGGCGCGCTCAACGCCATCCTCTACCACTTCGACGAGGAGCCCAAGACGAGCGGCACCGCGACGAGCGACGAGATCGATGTCGACATCGACTTCCCGGTGACGTTCGTCGGGGCGGGTGTCGCAGATGGTGGAACGGGCCGCTAGGCTCGTTTTCACGATCCGTTCGGAGACCTCGCGGTCGGGGTGTTGTAGACTGTCGCCCCGGCCGCGAGGCCGTACGCCTCTGTAGCTCAGTTGGCAGAGCAGCTGACTCTTAATCAGCGGGTCCTAGGTTCGAGCCCTAGCGGAGGCACGTCCAGAACGCCCTGAATCGCCTTTTCTGGCCGGTTCAGGGCGTTCGTCGTTCAGGCCAGAGCGTACGGGACTGCGCTCATATGCACGGTCTGACCGCCGTTTGTAGAGCCGATGTAGAAGGCGGCCGGCTCCTCGACGCGGGTCTCGCCGCGCTGAATGGCGCCGAACGCGCGCTCCATCTCGGCCTGCATCGCGCCGGGCGCCAGATGCGAGTAGCGCATCGTGACGGAGATGTCGGCGTGGCCGAGTACGGCCTGCACGACCGCGAGCGGCACACCGCGCATGACCATCCAGCTTGCGGCGGAGTGCCGAAGCGAGTGGAAGTGAATCTCCTCGCTGAGCTTGGCTGCGCGCGCGGCCGACTTGAAGGCCTTCGACACGAACGACGAGTCGAGGCGCCCCCCGCGCTTGCCCTCGAAGACGGTTCGCTCGGTGTCGAGCACACCGCTGTGCTTGCGCACGTTCGAGTAACGGCGCTCCACGACAGCGCGGGCGCCTGCGACGAGCGGGACACGGCGGTCGTGTCCGGACTTCGTTCGCGCTTCCTTTCTCGAGCGCACCGTCAGGAAGCCGTGGTCAAGGTCCACGTCCGTCCACCGGAGCGCGACGATCTCACCGAGTCGGAGCCCGGTCCCGACCGCGAACTCGACAACATCGGCGAGCCAGTAGCGATCTGGCGACGGAGCGCCGCGGCGCTTTCGGTCCACGTCGGTCTTGATGGCGACGACCACGCGCTCGACCTCGGAGGGCGTGAGGAATCGGGCTTCCTTTCGACCGACCTTCGGCGCTTCGACGCGCAGAAGGGGGTTGTGCTTGAGCAGTCTCGCCGTCGTCGCCCACGCGAAAAAGGCCCGGAGGTGTCGGAAGTAGCTCGCTCGTGACGCGTCGGCCAGTCCGGGCTTGCGGACGAATGAGTCGATGTGGCGTGGCTGGACGCTGGTGATGGCGAGGTCGGCCGGCAGCGACCGTGCAAACCGGTTGAGGACGGACGTGTAGTTGCGGACTGTCTTCGCGCTCTTCGACGCACGGGAGCGGATGAACCGGCGTGCGGCTTCGGCGACCGTGACACCGGCTTCCGGCGCGGCGTGCGTCCACGGGTCGAACTGCCCGAGCGCGTGCTCACGCTCAAGCTGGACGAGCTTCTGGCGGGCGACGTCTTTGCGCGCTGTGCGCAGCGTGACCCACCGGCGTGCTGGCCGCTGGTCGGGATCATAGAACACGGCATAGTAGCGACCGTTCTTCTGGTGGAGGTTGACGCTCATGGGAGTGTGGGGTAGGGTGTGAAACGAGAGCGGCGGGCCAGCCGCAGCCTGAGCTGCAGCCGCCCGCCACTGGGAGTTGCGAGGCGCCTACTGGCGCTTCTTCCGTCGCCGTTGCTTCCCCGCGTTAGCGCGGATGAAGCGTTCGATGGCGTCCTGTGTGAACCGGCGTGCCGTTCGGATGCGAACCGCGACGAGTTCGCCGTCAGCGACGAGAGCCTCGGCGGTTCGGATCGAGATGCCCAGACGCTCAGCGACTTCGGGAAGCGTCAGGAGCCGTTGGCTCTCGTGCTTGGTGATCTCGGTACTGGCTGCGAGCGCGTTGCGCACTTCAGTCAGGACACGGTCGGCGATGAGATCGGCGAGCTCCGAGGCGCTGTGGTTGGTGGGGGCCGCAAGGGGGCGCGACGGGGGGACCGCGGGGCGGTCGGGTGCGGGTTGAGGGTGTGTGTGCATGGTGCTGGGAATGGCTCTGACAGGAGGTGTTGGCGTATTCCATGTATGTGCAGGTGGCCGCGCCCTCTGGTCCTGTGCTGCGACCGGGGGGCTCGAAACGGACGGCTCGTCCAGTCCGGTGGTAGTTGTGCCTCTCGGGTTTCCGCGTGCCGTGCGGAAGGCCCAGACGTGAAAGGCGTCAATGCCAGCGAGCCGCTTCAGCGCGGCTCGATCACGAGTCGCGTCGGGATGCCCAACTCGTCGGCGCGCGCTTGCACCGCCATCTGGATCGCTCGCCGCGCGGCGAGCTCGTTTGCGCCGCCGCGCATGAAGTGAAGGCAGACGCCGTCGTGCTGCCAGAGCGCAATCCGGACGTCGTTCGAGCGCTGCCCGACGGCTCGGAGTAGCGGCAGCATCAGATCGAACTCGGACGACTGCGCCACCTCGGCTGCGATGCTCCTCGCGTCTCGCTGCGCATCGGTCGGAAGCCACCGACCGAACGCGTCGAAGGCACCACCAGCGGTCTCGATGGTGGCGAGGCAGCGGTCGCGCGCCGCGACAAGCGCGGCGACGAGCGGGTTAGCCAGAAAGCGCATGCCGGCGCCACGCGGACGGCGAACGACCTTGTCGATGCGCCGCGCGCAACGGTCGACGCCGGCGCCGAACTGGATGCTGTAGACGCAGCGCTTCAAGAGCCGCTTCAACGCATCGTGGCGAACCGGGTCCTCGGCCTCGAACACCGACCGGTCGAAGCCGGGGCGGTCGAGAACGTCCGCCATCAAGCACTGCCAGAGGTCGAACGTCGCGTCTCCGGCGGCGTCGAGCAGACAGTCGACGCCCCACAGGCGAGCGTGAATCGCCGTCTGTGCGCCGGCGAGATCTGCGTCGAACCAGCCGGCGGTGATGATCCGCCTGATGCTCTTCTTGAGCGTCAGCAGCCCGGCGGCGTCGCCGAACACGCGCAGTGTCCGGCGGCGTCCTGACGGTCGGTAGAACGGCTGTGGCTGTTCGCGGAGAGCTCGCAGCGCTGCGAGCGCCGCGTCGCGTTCGGTCGTGACCGGTAGCGCGAGCGCCGCTTCTCGCGCGGCTCCATAGCCTCGCGTGACAGCATCTGCGAACGGTCGGAACGGAAGGCCGTTGAGGTAGCTGAGCACTTCGGCCTGCTCCGGCGTCATTGCGGTTGCGCTGGCTTCGATGGCGGCAGCCCGAGACCGCTCGCGTGCGTGTCGCGCTTTCGTAGGAGACCAACGCCGGCCGTCGGCTGCTATCACGCGGCGCTGCGCGGCTTCCGGGTCGCTCTCGAGAACTCGCCGTGCGAGGTCCGGATCGACCGACGACCGCGCTACCGTCCGCGGACGCACGCGGACGGAATGGCGCGCCCAGCGAAACTCGGCGTCGACGGTTTCGCGGAACCGGATGAGAAGGTCTCGCGCGACGTAGTTGCCCTGCTCGACGCGGTGAAGCGGCACGCCCTCGATCTCAGCGAGCGTCTCTGCGTCGAGCAGGACGCGGCCCGACGACGGGTCTCGGGCACCGACGTAGAGGTGCAGAAGGAGCAAGCGCATCGGTCCAGCGTCGAGCGTTTCCGGACGTGGTGCGAGCGCGTGATGGTGCCCGATGATCGCGTCCATCAGCACGGCGTCGAGCGAGTAGAGCCGGTTCATGACGGGCCTAGAGTGTTGCGGAAACGGCTGCGCCGAGGAATCGCGGCGGAAGGCCTGAATGGGCGGGTTCTCAGCACAAGCGAGCCGGCCAGCGACGGGTATGCTGGACTCCGCCTGCTGCCGCTCATGCCGGTGTGCTGTGAGGTGGCTGAGCTGACGTCGCCATGTTGGCCGGCGATGCCCTCGACAGTCTCAAACCTCGAGGGCCCACTCCTGAGTCGGAGTGGGCCCTCGCTGCGCGTTGCTGGTTTCAGCGCGCCTTGCTCGTCTGCGGTCCGTGAGCGCCGCGTTGCCTGCTGGCCGATCGGTCTGGCGCGCGCTTCGGCGCCGGAGCCTTGCGGATCACGCGGGCGAGATCCCACGGCAGGTGGGTGACGTGCTGCGTCGTCCCGCGGCGCGGGTCAGGCACCTCGCCGAACTCAAGCGTGTCGCCGGGCGGGACTTCGATCTCGATGATCGTGCCGCAGTCGAACTCGACGACGACGTAGGTCTTCGAGCGCTGAAGCTCCCACAGCCAGTCGGCTGCATCGATCTTCGTCGCCTCGATTCGGAGGCCGCCCGGACGGCTGCGTAGGTCGTCGTAGGTGTAGCGACGATGCTTCACTTCGACGTGGTTCGTCTCCCCGGTCTTGGCGACGACGAAGGCGTCGAGCGCGGCGACTTCGGAATGGTACTGCTCGTACATCAGAGCGCCGGTGAGGCGGACGTACGCCTCGAGGATGGCGCGCTGGTTCTCACGGTCGGCGGGTGAGTTGTAAATGGCCATTGGAATGTTTGCTTTGTGGCGTGACTTATTGGCGGATAGCGGGATTGCCTCCGCTCTCACCAGTTATGTGCACATTCCTGCTGCCTCCTGAATCGTCACGCGTACTCGTGCGGGGTATATGTCTGATTAGTCTGATCGATTGATTTTGATATTAAATATGTGTATGAATAGACGTGGCTGTGCTTATGGGACGGTCGCCGACCCGGACTCGGCGGACACGAGATGGGTGCGCTGAGCATCGTAGTCGACTCATCTCTCGTGCTCGGCCGCGGAAGAGGCCGCTCGGCGGACTGGAGCCGTCCGTCTTCCCGCGCATCGGCGGCGAGAGCTGAGCCGTGGCGATCGTCGACCCTACGCCTCGGGCGCGCTCGGCAGGGCTCGCCGTAGCTGTGTCAACAGCTCGGCGAGGTAAGCGGCGTCGCGCTGTAGAAGCACGTTCCGGCGGCGCATGTACCCGACCTTGTCGGTTTCGCCGGCCGGCAGCGTGATGTCGGCCGGGTCTGTCGGCGTGACGATGAAGCCGCGAATGGCGAGGTCCGGCCGGCTCATCGTCTCCATGAAGGCGAGGAGACCGACCTTCTCCTCGGCCCAGTGGACCATACCCTTCGGATCGACGAACGCCAGCGCCTGCTCGGCGCCTCGGACGATCCAGAGCGCGAAGTCGGGGTAGAACCCCGCCGTGCCGTAGAACTCGAGCCCGGTCTTCGGCAAGTTGCGGAGCAGGTACACCTCGCAGCCGGCCCACTCTGGCTCGCCGGCAGCCGTCTGCCAGAACTCGCGCAGGTCGAGAACGAAGCGGACTTCGCTTTCGACGAGGCCTGTCGGGCTGATGGCGACGGCTGCCCGTGCGCCCCACTGGTGCAGCTGCCCGTCGCGGACCGTGAAGGCGTTGGCTGAGAGGAGCGGCGCGTAGAGGTGCGCGTCGATGTGGAGACGAGGCACCGGCTGGCCCGTGTCCTCTTGCCGACGCTCGGTCGCGTCGGCGACGAGCGACTCAACGCGTGCCAGATCGCTCTTCGCGACGCCGAGTCGGTAGGCGGGCCCCGTCTCGTCGCGCGGGATGTTCGCGTGGTCCGGACCGAGCACGTCGGGCACGACAAGCGCGGCTTCGTAGCGGCGCTGGTAGCGTCCGTAGAAAGCGTCGAGACCATCCTGCACGGCCTTCCGCGCGAGACGGTCGAGCGTCAGTCGGTGAGCCGCTGTGGCTCCATCGAGCACGTCGGCGGGCGCCGACACCTCGACGGCCTCGCGCAGGAACTGGCCGAGCGCCGCGCGCGGCACGAAGAGGTTGGCGTAGCCCTTCCGCGCCTTGTGAGCGAGCGCCTCGTAGAAGAGGTCGTCCTCATTGAGCTGGTCGAGCGGAAGCGCACGCGAGGTAAAACCCGCCGTCTTGGCGGACATCGTCTCGCCGTCGGCAGTGATCGTCACCGTCGGTGCACAGGTGACCTTGACGGACGGGAACGGTGTGTCAGCCGCCGGGAAGAAGTCAAACGAGAGCGGCGGCTGGGCCGCGAACGGCGACTCGCTCGACTTCCTGAAGAGGCGCAGCTTCGCCGTCGCCATCGTCGCCTCGGCGGTGTCGATCGGGAAGCGGACCTTGTAGGACGGAGCGCCCTCACGGTCGAGGTCGTTGAGAAACGTCTGGACGTAATCGGCCTTCAGGCCGAAGATGCGGAGCGTCTCGAGGAGCGCCAGCACGTCCGGTGCGCCCGGCGTGCCGGCCGAGCGCTTGAGCGAGCGGTTCTTGCCGAAGAGGCGGACGCCGCGCCCGAAGAGCTGGATGACCTGAGAGCCGGCGCTGCGGCCGACGCCGAGCAGGCCCATCACCGACACGCGCGGCGTGCTCCAGCCTTCGAGGAAGCGGCGAGCGCCGACGAGCACGCTCAGCGGTCCTTCGTCGGCGCGGAGCGTGTCGAAGAGGGCAGGGTGGACGGCGTCGTCCTCGCCCACGTCGAGCCCCGACTCCTCGGCCATCTCGATGAGCTTGGTCACGTTACCAACCGAGACGAGGCCGAAGTAGGCGTCGTCGGCGGTGCCGGTCACGCGGAGGGCGACCTCGCCGTCGGCACGCGCCAGACGCCGAAGCTGGAGACGGCCGCTGCCGTGGAAGAGACGACGGCACAGGTCGTCGTACACGTCGCCGGCGCCAAGACCGGCGAGCGAATCGAGCGCCTCAGCGAAGGCGTCGCCGCCCTGGCTGTCGCTCAGGCCCGACTGTCCGGTCAGCATTGCCTCGATCCGGGCGACGGTCGCGGCCCGGTCGCCGAGGAAGGCGTCGAGAAACGCGAGCACCTGCACGACCTCGGGCGTCTCGCCGCCGGTCACCTTCGCGCCGACGAAGACCATCAGTGGCTGCGCGACGTGGTAGGTCGCTAGCGCCGCCCGGTCGCCGTCGTACGCGCGGCGCTGGGCGTAGAGCGCGAGCAGTCCGCCGAGCATCACGGTCGGGCCGTAGCCGTCGGCGTCGGACTTGAGGTTGAGCACGCGGTAGTCCTTGCCGTAGCCGTCGGCGTGGAAGCGTCCGTAGGCGTACTCGAACGCGACGGTCCGGGCGTAGAAGTCGCCGAGCGACTCGTCGGCGTCGGCGACCTGCCCGAACGTGGCGCTGTACTCGACCGTGAGCCCGTCCGCGCCGAGCTTCTCGCGGAGCGTGCGCCACGACCGCTCCTCTTTCATGTCGGCGGCGCCGAACGTGCCCTTGTGGCCTTCGTCGACGAGCACGAGGTTGGGTCCTTCGAAGAGCGAGAGCGGGATCGAGACGCCCTTGCCGCTCCGCCTCTGGCCGTCGGCCGTCGTGTCGTCGTAGAGGCGCGTGATCTCAACGACCTGCACGCCCCGAAACGCAGCGTCGGCCTGTGAGGCGTGGACGGCGGGGATGCCGCTCTTGGCGAACTCGTCGAGGTGCTGCCGGGTGAGGCCTTCGCCCGGCGTGAGCAGCAGCACGTTCTCCGCCTTGAACGGCTGGTAGTGCTCGAACTGTCGGACGGCGAGGTGGAGCAGGATCGTCTTGCCGGAGCCCGTCGCCATCCAGAACGCCCACGTCCGGAGCGTGTCGGCCGTGACGGCAGGCACGTCGGCGAAGTCCGGGTGCGCCCGCCGGAACGCTTCAATGTCGGCGAGCAGGCCGCCGGGGTCGTTCGTGAGGCGGTCGAGCAGGACTTCGGCGCAGAGTGCGGCGTGGTACTGGAAGTAGAGCAGGCCCTTGACGTCCGGCCGACGTGCGCGGACCGCGTCGAGGTGCGAGAGGACGTTGAGGTCGTAGCGCCGGAGCGCGGCGAGACCAACGCCGAGCTTCGACGCGCGGGCTTCGAGCGTGCTGAAGAAGTGGCTCTGCCCGTCGCCTCGCCGGCCGGCCTCGGTGACCGCCTGGAGCGCGCGCGTCGTCTCCTCGTCGGCGTCGCCGAAGAGGTCGCGGAGGTAGGAGGCGAGAACGAGTCGGTCTCTCAGCATCGGACCGCTCAGGCGACGGCGTAGGGATCGCGCTGGACGAGCGCGGCGAGCAGGACCGGATCGAGGCTTTCGGCGCCCGGCAGTGCGGCGTCGGCGTTGACGAGCACGCGCTCGAACGTGGCCGGATCGAGACCGAGCGCGTCGAGGACAGATGCGTCGCGTGCGGGGTCGAACGCCGCATCGACCGTGCGCCAGAGAACGAGGGTGCGACGGTCTTCTGGGTCGTCGGCGACGACGGCGACGTATGGCCGGCCTGCGTCGTCGTGCGTGAGCCGGCGCCGGACGCGGAGGCCGAGCGCGAGAACGGCCGTCTCGACGAGATCGACCGGACGGGGCTTCTCGCCTTCGGGCGTGTGCGTACGGAGCGCGTAGTCGAATGGGCGTTCCATCCGCTCGCGGTTGAGGAGCGCGTCGGCCGTGCCGGCTTCGCCCACCGTGTCGGGAAGGAGGTAAGCGAGCCGTGTGTCGTCGAACACGTCGGCTGCAGCGCCGTCCGCGACGAGCGCGTCGAGGCTGTCGTCGTAGGATTCAAGCGCGATGACTTGGACGAGGCGGGGGCTCCGCTTGACCCATTCGGGAAGGGCGGTGCCAGTGCCGAGCGGATCTGCAGGAAAGTGTGGGTCGGTAGCGGGCCGTCCAGCCTTCCAGTCCGGCGTGGTCATCACCTTCGTGATCCGCGGGAGCAGGACGTTCCAGAAGTGCTCGCCCATATCCGCGAGGAGAAAACGACGCTCGCCCCCGTCATCGCGGTTCAGTGCAATCACGGCGTGGCCCGTTGTTCCAGACCCTGCGAAGTAGTCGAGGACAGTAGCTTTTGGAGAGTTGGTCAACTGAAGAATTTTTGTTATCAATTTAGTCGGCTTTGGATTTCTGAAATCAACATCATTGCCCATGACGTCATTGAACAGTATCCTTGCCTCTTTGTTGTGCCCTGCAAAATCGTGACTCCACCATGTGTTAGGCTTTATCCCACTCTGGGACTCCGACAAAAATGCCTTTAGCATTGGTCGCCCTGTCCCACTTTTCCCAAATGTGATCCGGTTATCTGAAAGCCAAGCATCGTACTGCGGTCGGCTGCATCGCCAGTACCGACCCGGCGGCGGCTTTACGACAAGCCCAGTTGGGGTTTCAATCTCATACAAGCCAGCAGCGTAGGGCTTGCTCGCTGACAGATCTTGTGCCCTCCAGACTCCACGAGGGTCGTTGTCCGGATTCTTGTAAGCCTCCTTCTGAGCTTCACTTCTTGGCCAAAGGTCAACATCAATGCTTTCAATGTCTGAAGCATAGAATAAAATGAAGTCGTGCATATCGGATAGGTGTTTAGCCGTGGCATTTGATACGTATCTTTTCTGCCAAATTATGTTGGCAACAAAGTTGTCTTGGCCAAACACGGAGCCCATCAGCAGATTCAGCCTATCCCTTTCCGCGTCGTCAATCGAAGCAAATACAGATCCATCAGGAGCCATCATTGCCTTCCCGAGACGCAGGCGCTCCTCCATCATCGAGAGCCACGTCGAGTGCCGGGCGAAGTCGTCCTTGTAAAGGAAGTCGCCGCCGCCCGTGTTGTAAGGCGGGTCGATGTAGGTGCACTTGACGGCCTCGCGGTAGCGCGGGCCGAGCGTTCGCAGCGCTCCGTAGTTCTCGCCGTAGACGAGGACGCCGTCGGTCATCGAGTCGATGTCGTCGAACGACGACAGGAGCCGGTCGCGGAACGGGTTGGCGCCGTTCGCCTGACGGAAGTGCCGAGTGTCCACGACGAGCGTCGGTCGCTCGCGGAGCGACTCGACCGTTACGTCGGCGTCGAGCTTGAGATCGCTCCGCCATGCGTCGAGCTGTCTGCGCTCGGCCACCACGTCGGCGTAGAGCGACTCGGGGACGAGACGAATGGGGACGAGCCAGTCGGACGCGAACACGAAGCGGCGCTTCTCGAACAGGCGCGCCTGATACGTCTCGATGCCGTCAAGCAGGTCGATGAGGTCGAACGCGACGCTGCGGAGCGCCTGGAGCTTGCCGAGCCGGTCGGCGAGTGTCACTGCGTCGAGCGTTGCCGCGATGTCGAGGTACTCGGCCTTGAGGTAGTAGTCGAGCTCGTCGCGCAGGAAGCGCCCGAGCGCGGGGTGGACGAAGTAGTCCCGCTGGTTCCGCTTCACGTAGCGCGTGACGTGCCGCGTGAGCGCCGCCTTCGTCAGCCCCGGCGGGAGCTTCTTGACGCCGTCGACCCCTTCGTCGAGCAGCGCGTCCTGTGCTTCCTTCTTCCGCTTGCCGACGCGCGTACGCTCGGCCGACGTGAGCGCGCGGTACTCGAACGGGAGCACGAACGTGCCGTCGTCGTCGCGGGCCTGCTTCGGCAGCGGGACGAAGAACCGGTCCTCGTTGGCCTTCGCGTTGTCACGGTCGGTCTCAGCGGCGACGACCTCGAAGCGGAGTGGACGGCCGGAGTCGGCGTCGGTCGCTCGGTAGACGCGGAAGTGCTCGGCCGTCTTGGCGTAGTGCATGCCGCGCGACCGCCAGTGCAGATGGACGTCCTGCCCGTTGTACGGCGTCACCGCGATGCCGGGATCGGCCTCGTAGGCATCGTCCGTCTGCGGGACGGCGTAGCGGGCGCGGCGACCACGACGCGGCTGAGGCTGGAAGTCGCCGTCGCGGTAGTAGCGACTGAAGAAGGTGAAGAGGTGATGG
>Ga0209053_1000873_pt1 | contig 17043 bp, 14 predicted proteins | sample EBPBio152010_DNA_FD_185864 | JGI IMG/M metagenome (GOLD analysis project Ga0209053, IMG submission 185864) | Wastewater treatment Type I Accumulibacter community from EBPR Bioreactor in Madison, WI, USA - Reactor 1_7/15/2010_ DNA (SPAdes)... | ecosystem: Engineered > Bioreactor > EBPR >... | reverse complement strand
CCGTCACCGGCGACGCCATCCGTCACCGGCGACGCCATCCGTCACCGGCGACGCCATCCGTCACCGGCGACGCCATCCGACCACGTAGGGGCACACCGGCGGTGTGCCCCTACCGTTCGTCACGCCCGATCCATGCGTCGCGCCCGATCCGCGCGTGACGTCCGATCCCGCAACGGTTCACCGTCGCCGACGAACCGCGCGCATCGGCGCGCCGTAGGGCCGCCCGACCCCGACGCCCCCGCAATGCCCGCCGACGCCCTCGCCGTCCACGACCTCACCAAGACGTTCGCTTCCGGCGAGCGCGCGCTGACCGTCCTCGACGGCGTCACGTTCACGGTCCCCGCCGGCGCGTCGTGCGCCGTCGTCGGCCCGTCGGGCTCCGGCAAGACGACGCTGCTCGGGCTGGCCGCCGGGCTGGACCGCCCGACGCGCGGGACGGTCCGCCTCGCCGGCACCGACCTCGCGCCGCTCGACGAGGACGCGCGCGCGGCGCTGCGCGCGCGCTCCGTCGGCTTCGTCTTCCAGAACTTCCGCCTGCTGCCGACGCTGACGGCCGCCGAGAACGTGGCGCTGCCGCTGGAGCTGCGCGGCGACGCCGGCGCGCGGCGCGCGGCGCTCGAGCTCCTCGACCGCGTGGGGCTGGCCGACCGCGCCGGGCATCACCCGACGCAGCTCTCCGGCGGCGAGCAGCAGCGCGTGGCGCTCGCGCGCGCCTTCGCTGGTCGTCCCGCGGTGCTTTTCGCCGACGAGCCGACGGGCAACCTCGACGCCGAGACCGGCGCGCGCGTCGAGGCGCTGCTCTTCGACCTCAACCGCGAGGCCGGCACGGCGCTCGTCGTCGTCACGCACGACAGTGATCTGGCCGCGCGCTGCGAGCAGACCGTCCGCCTGAAAGGCGGGAAGCAGGTTAGCGTGTAGGCATGTACGCGGGCGCTCCGAATGAACGCCGACGCCTGCAGAGCCCACACGCCTACACAGCCCACACGCTTACACGCCTCCATGCTCACCCTCCTCCGCCTCGCCTGGCTCGACAGCCGCGGGATGCGCCGCCGGCTCGCGCTCTACGTCTCGGCGATGGCGCTGGGCGTGGCTGCGCTCGTCGCGATCCGCTCGTTCGGGATCAACCTCCAGCGGGCCGTCGAGGCGCAGGCGCGCGAGGTCTTCGGGTCGGACCTCCAAGTGCGGCGCGACCAGCCGTTCACCGACGCCCACGAGGCGCTGCTGGACTCGCTCGCCGACGCACACCCCGGCGCGGTCCTGCGCGAGACGACGTTCCCGAGCATGGCGCGCTTCCCCGAGGCCGCCGGCGGCGAGGGGCGCACGCGGCTCGTCCAGATCCGCGCCTTCGACGGCCCGTGGCCGCTCTACGGCGCGCCGATGCTCACGCCGGCGACGGCCACGCTCGCCGACGGCGCGCTCGTCGACGCCACGCTGCTGCTCCAGATGGACGCCGCCGTCGGCGACTCGGTGCAGGTCGGCGGGACCGCCTACCGCATCGCCGGGCGCGTGGACGCCGTGCCGGGCCAGACCGACATCGGCGCGATGGTGGGGCCGCGCGTCTACCTCCCGCGCGCGGCGCTGGATTCGACGCTGCTCTCGTTCGGCAGCCGCGCGCGCCACCTCGCGGCGTTCCGCTTCGACGACGCCGAGGCGGCGACCGAGAGCGCCGCGTCGGCCGTCCGCGCCGCCGGCCTGCGCTACGAGACGGCCGCCGGGCAGCAGGCCGACGTCAGCGAGGCGAGCGCCAACCTGGAGCGATTCCTCGCGCTCGTCGGCTTCGTGGCGCTGCTGCTCGGCGGCGTCGGCGTGGCGAGCGCGATGGGCCTCTACGTGCGCGAGAAGGCCGAGACGGTGGCGACGCTGCGCTGCCTCGGGCTGTCGTCGCGGCGCGTCTTCGCGGTCTACGTGGCGCAGGCCGTCGCGCTCGGCGCCGTCGGCGCGGCGCTTGGCGTGGCGCTCGGCGTCGGTGTGCAGCAGCTCCTGCCGCTGCTGCTCGGCGCCTTCCTGCCGGTGGACGTGCCCGGCGCAGTCGTGCCGCGCGCGCTCGCCGAGGGGCTGGGCGTCGGCGTCGTCTCGGCGGTGCTGTTCGCGCTGCTGCCGCTGGCCGGCGTGCGGCGCGTGCCGCCGCTGCGCGCGCTCCGCGCGGACGCGCGCGCCTTCGGGCGCGACCCGCTCCAGATCGCCCTCGGCGCGGTGCTCGTGGCGGCCGTCGGCGGCTTCGCGTGGCTCCAGACCGGCTCGCTGGCCGGCGCGGCGGGCTTCGTCGGCGGGACGGCGGCGGTCTTCGCGCTGCTCGCGCTCGTCGCCGCCGGCGTGCGGGCGCTCGTCGCGCGCGTCGCGCGCCCGGCGCTGCCGTGGGCGTGGCGCCAGGGGCTCGCCAACCTCGCGGCGCCCGGCAACCAGACGCTCGTGCTGCTGCTGACGCTCGGGCTGGGCGTCTTCCTCGTGCTCGCGCTCGGGCTCGTGCAGCGGTCCATCCTCGACCGGATCGCCGTCCCGCAGGCCGACGGCGCGGCCGGACCCGACCTCGTGCTGTTCGACGTCCAGCCGTCCGAGCGCGACGGCGTGCGCGCGCTCGTGGACTCGGCCGGCCTGCGCGTCGTCGGCGTGACGCCGATGGTGTCGATGCGCCTCGCGGCCGTGCGCGGCGTGCCCACCGACTCGCTCGCCGCCTGGGCCGAGGACGGCCCCGGCGACGGCTCCGGCGACGGCTCCGCCGAGCCCGCCGGCGACAAAACGGCCGTTGACGAGAACGCCAACGGCGACCGCAGCGGTCCGCCGCGCTGGGCGCTGCTGCGCGAGTACCGCTCGACGTACCGCGCCGAGACGACGCCCGGCGAGGAGGTCATCGAGGGCACGTGGCGCGGGCAGGTCGCGCCGACGGCCACCGTCGTGCCGGTCTCGCTGGAGGCCGACCTCGCGAGCGACCTCGGCGTGCGCGTCGGCGACCGTCTCACGTGGGACGTCGGCGGCGTGCCCGTCGAGAGCGAGATCACGAGCCTGCGCCGCGTGGACTGGGCGCGCCCGCAGCCCAACTTCTTCGCCGTCTTCCCCGAGGGGCCGCTCGACGAAGCGCCGCAGACGGCCATCGTGCTCGTCCGCGCCGGTAGCCCCGAGGCCAGCGCGCGCCTCCAGAGCCGCCTCGTGGACACCTACCCGACCGTCTCGGCCGTCGACGTGGCGCAGGTCCTCGCGGTCGTGGACCGCGTGCTGGGGCGCGTCGCGTGGATCCTGCGCTTCATGGCGCTCTTCGCCGTCGGGACCGGCCTCGTGGTGCTCGCCGGCGCCGTGCGCGTCGCGCTCGCGCAGCGGACGCGCGAGGCGGTGCTGCTGCGGACGCTCGGCGCGAGCCGCGCGCAGGTCCGCCGCCTGCTCACGGCCGAGTACGCGCTGCTCGGCCTGCTGGCCGCGCTCACCGGCGGCGTGCTGGCCGTCGGCGGCGCGTGGGCGCTGGCGCGCTTCGCCTTCGAGATCCCGTTCCGGCTCGACGCGACGTGGCTCGCGGCCGCGCTCGCGCTCGTCCCGGCGCTGACGGCCGCCATCGGCCTCGTCGGCTCGCGCCGCGCGATGGCCCAGCCGCCCCTCGACGTGCTGCGGGAGGAGGGGTGAGAGGCGCGTAGGAAAGGAGGCGTGTAGGCGGATCTTCGTCCACATCGCCTGCTTACACGCCTCCTCTCCTACACGCTTACCGGCGCACGAGCGCCGCCGGGTCCGCCTCGGCCTCGACGACCAGCCGCGTGCCCTCGACGCGGACGGCCATCACGCGGAGGCGCGCGCGGGTCCGCCGCAGGTCGGCCACGGGGTTGACGCGCGCCTCGATCTCGCGCTCGACGACGTCGGGCAGCGGCAGGCCGGCGGCGCGCACGCGCTGCACGTCCAGCCGCACCGTCCCGTCGGCGCCGGCCACGAGGCGGCCCTCGACGGCGACCTCGGCGATGGGCAGCACGAAGCCGTCGTAGGCGGGGCGCCCGCGCACGGCGAGGCCGTCCGGTTCGCGCAGGAGCACGACCGGCGACGCGAGCGCGCCGTCGGCGGCGATGGCCTCCGTGAGCGCGGCCGTCGTGAGCGTCGCCGTCGCGTGCGTGCCGCCGACGCCGGTGAGGCGGCGGCCGTCCGAGGTCACATCGGTCAGCACGAGGTCCAGCCGCTCGATCGCCGGCGCGCGCCCCGCCTGCGCGGGGGCCGGCTCGGGGCGGACGTTCGTCCCGACGGCCACCACGCGCGCGGCGCCGCGCGGGCGCAGGCCCTGCACCGTCACGTCCCACGCGTCCGCCGGCCCGACGGTGCGCGGGAGCGCCTCGGCGATCCGCTGCTCGACGATCCGCGTCGGCGAGCAGCCGGACGCGAGCACGCCGGCGAGGACGAGCGACAGGACGCGGTTCATGCGTGAGCAGGCAGACGAGCGGCCGGTGACGCCCGAACGGCGCGCGGCGTTCTCCGCGCCCTTCACCCCTCGCTCCGCGCGCGTCCGCTCCGCTTGCCCGGCTTCGCGTTCGCCTCGACGAACCGCACGACGAGGTCCGCCACATCGCGCCCCGTCGCCCGCTCGATGCCCTCGAGGCCGGGCGACGAGTTGACCTCCAGCACGAGCGGCCCGCGCGCCGACGGCAGCACGTCCACGCCCGCCACGCGCAGGCCGAGCGCCTTGGTGGCCGCGACCGCCGCCTTGCGCTGCGTGGGCGTGATGCGGATCCGCTCGGCCGAGCCGCCGCGGTGCAGGTTCGAGCGGAACTCGCCGGGCGCGCCCTGCCGCTTCATGCCGGCCACCACCTTGTCGCCGACGACGAAGAGGCGCAGGTCGGCGCCGCCGGCCTCGGCGATGAACTCCTGCACGAGGAGGTACTGCTTGACGCCGCGCAGCGCCTGGATGGTGCTCTCGGCCGCCTTCTTGGTCTCGCACAGCACCACGCCCACGCCCTGCGTGCCCTCCAGCAGCTTGACGATCACCGGCGGCCCGCCGACCGAGCGGACGAGGTCGTCGGCCGCCGACGGCGCGTGCGCGAACGCCGTGCGCGGCAGCGCGATGCCCTTGCGCGCGAGGAGTTGGTGCGCGCGCAGCTTGTCGCGGCTGTGCTGGATGCCGGTGGCGCTGTTGAGGGTCCAGACGCCCATGGCCTCGAACTGGCGCACCACGGCCTGCCCGTAGAACGTGATCGAGGCGCCGATGCGGGGAATGACGGCGTCCGGCGGGTCCAGCCGCTGGCCGTCGTAGTGGACCTCCGGCCCCTCGGGCGTGAGGTGCGCCGTGCAGCGCAGCGTGTCCAGCACCGCGACCTCGTGGCCGCGCGCCTCGGCGGCTTCGACGAGCCGCCGCGTGGAGTAGAGCGCGCCGTTGCGCGACAGGATCACGATTCGCATCGGGTGGCGCGCGGGCGCCGGGCGCGCCTCAGGCGCGGGAGAGGTCGTAGTAGTCGCCGGGGCGCGCGAGGCGGCCGAGGCGGAACGTCGCGGCGGGGTCCACGAGCGCGCGGCCGGCGAGCGCCTCGCGGCCGACGAGCATCGGGAACTGCATCTTCCAGCGGTCGGCCAGCGTGAGGTCGGCCTCGAACTCGGGCGCGCCGACGCGCACCCCGAGGCGCAGCACGACGCGCACCACGAGCCGTTCCTCGACGTGCCCGCTGGAGGAGCGCACGAGCCGGCAGACGTCCACCACCGGCGCCTCGCAGGCGACCGTCACCTGCCGCCGGCGGCGAAAGAACGGGTGCACCTCGAAGCGCGCCCACGGCGCGCCGCGCCGCGCGAAGCGCTCGACGGCGTGCGCGTGGATGGCGCTCGTCGCGGCGCCGGTGTCCACCTTGGCGCGCACCGCCGGAAGGCCGAGGCCCGGCAACGCCACCCACTCGCACCAGCCGAGGATGGGCAGCGGGGCGGACGGCGGGCGGGACATCGGGCGGCGGCAGCGGGACGGCGGATTCTAGTGACGGACGGAGCGGGATGGACGGTGGACGGGAGCGGAACGGCCCGTGCCGGGCGAAGCGGTAGGTTGGCGTCGCACGTCCCGTTGTGCTCCATGCCGTCCATCGTCCCTCGTCCCTCGTCCAGCCTGCTGCTCGCCCTCCTTCTCGCGTCGTCGGCGTGCGCACAGCCGACGACGCCCAAGCCGTCGGCCGCCGGCGACGACAGCGCCGGCGAGCGGCGGGCCGACAGCGTGGTCGTCCGGCCGACGGCCTCGCCGGCGACCGGCGAGACGCCCGCCGGCGGCATCGCGACGGACACGCTGCGCCTCGCGCTGGGCGACACGCCGGTGACGGTCCTCGTCCACACCGCGCCGGCGCCCGGCGGCGGGCGCGGCGCCGTCGACGCGCTGAGCGTGCACGACGACGAGAACACGTCGGTCGAGGCCGCGCTCGACGTGATCGGGCGGCGCGGCGGGCGGGTCGTCGAGCTGCGCCACACCGGCGCGCGGCTGCTGGCCTTTCGCGTCGCCGGCGCGTCGTTCACCGTGGACCCCAACCGCATCTTTACCGACGCCGGCCGCCGGCGCACGCTCGCGCAGCACAGCCGCGACACGGCGTCCGCCCGCGCCGCCGTGGCCGCCTTCGCCGACCGCCTGCTGGCGCTCTACACGGGCACGCGGCCGGACCCCGTCGTCACGCTCCACAACAACACCGAGGGCAGCTACTCGGCCGCGAGCTACCGCGCCGACCTCGCGCGCGACGCCGCCGCCGTGACCCTCACCGGCGACCCCGACGACTTCTACTTCGTCACCGGGCGCGCGCTCTACGACGCGCTCGTCCCGGCAGGCTTCGCCGTCGTGATGCAGAACGACGCCACGGCCACCGACGACGGCTCGCTCTCGGTGTGGGCCGCGCGCGAGGGCGCGGCGTACGTCAACGTGGAGGCGCAGCACAGCCACCGCGAGGCGCAGACGCGGATGCTGGAGGCGCTCGCCGACGTGCTCGCCAGCGGCGCCGCCGGGCCGTAGGCGCCAACCACGCGCCGGGCGCAAGTTTCACGAAGACCGACGCGCGCGCGCGGACGCCCGCCGGGCGGCGCCTAGCTTCGGCGCTCCGTTCCACCGACTCCCGCCGCCCGATGGCCCTGCTGTTCACGTCCGAGTCCGTCTCCGAAGGGCACCCGGACAAGGTCGCCGACCAGATCTCCGACGCGCTCCTCGACGCCTTCCTCGCCGACGACCCCAGGAGCCGCTGCGCCATCGAGACGCTCTGCACGACCGGCCTCGTGGTCGTCTCGGGCGAGGTCACGAGCAACACGTACGTGGACGTCCAGCAGGTCGTCCGCAAGACCATCGAGGAGATCGGCTACCTCGACCCCGCGCTCCAGTTCGACGCGCTCTCGTGCGGCGTGCTGACGAGCATCCACGCCCAGAGCGCCGACATCGCCCAGGGCGTCGACGACGACAAGGGCCTGCACGTGGAGCAGGGCGCCGGCGACCAGGGCATGATGTTCGGCTACGCGTCCCGCGAGACTGAGAGCCTGATGCCGCTCGCGCTGACGCTCTCGCACCGCCTCGTCGAGCAGCTCGCCGAGATCCGCAAGGCCGGCGACGTGATGACCTACCTGCGCCCCGACTCGAAGAGCCAGGTCACGGTCGAGTACGCCGACGACGGCCGCACGGTGCGCCGCATCCACACCGTCGTCGTGTCCACGCAGCACGACCCCGGCGTCGCGCGCGAAACGATCGAGGCCGACATCCGCGCGCACCTGCTCCCGGCCGTCCTCCCGGCCGACCTCGTGGACGACGACCTCATCCTCCACGTCAACCCGACGGGCCAGTTCGTCATCGGCGGCCCGCACGGCGACACCGGCCTCACCGGCCGCAAGATCATCGTGGACACCTACGGCGGCAAGGGCGCCCACGGCGGCGGCGCCTTCTCGGGCAAGGACCCGAGCAAGGTGGACCGCAGCGCGGCCTACGCCGCACGCCACGTCGCCAAGAACCTCGTCGCCGCCGGCCTCGCCGACGAGGCGCTCGTGCAGGTGGCCTACGCCATCGGCGTCGCCGAGCCGGTGTCGGTCACGGTCAACAGCTACGGCACGGGCACACTCTCCGACGCCCGCCTCGCGGAGATTGTGACCGAGACGTTCGACCTGCGCCCGCGCGCGATCATCGAGCGCTTCGACCTGCTGCGCCCGATCTACCGCCCGACGGCCGCCTACGGCCACTTCGGGCGCGACGGCTTCCCGTGGGAGGCCACCGACCACGTGGACGCGCTCAGGACTGCCGCCGGCGCCGAGGCCACAGCCTGAGACGGGCGAGCAGCCAGCCAGAAGCGGCGAGCGGGGGAGGTCTCCGCTCGCCGCTTCGCGTTCGGCCCGTCACCGGCGGTAGGACGTTCGCCCTCCGGCGAGCACCCCGATCCCGGCGCCGAGCACCACGCCTTCGGCCGCACCGAGGGCGAGCCACTGGACGACGGAGTAGCGGAAGAAGGGGGAGTTGTCCTCGGACGCCGCCGCCAGCCCGCCGAAGGCGAGCCCTACGCCGAGGCCGATGGTCGCCCCGCGCACGGCGCCGCGGCCGTAGCTCGTGAACGAGACCGCTCGCACGCGCGACGTCGGCTCGGTGCGCGCCCGGCCGGTGCGTGCGTCCGTCCAGCGCGCAGAGTCGGCATCCATCACGAGGTCGCGCACGAAGCGCGTCGGCTCGCCGTCGAGGCTCAACTCGGCGTGGCCGGTGGCGGCCCGCTCGGTGACGGCCGCGCGGCCCTCGGGCGACGACAGCGCGAGCGGCTGGACGTGCGTGCAGCCGGCGACGAGAAGCACGGCGAAGAGAACGGCGAGACGCATCGCGAGATCTGGGCGGGCAGCGCGCCAAGTTGCACCGCGCCGCGGGTCCTCGCCTGGTGCACGGGGACTACGTCGGCGGCTGAGCTTTCACGGAATCCCGCCCGTCGGGCGCGGACGCACATCCTAGTTTCGAGCTTCCCCAATCCGCTTCCCGCGATGGACCACAAGGAAGGACAGTACAAGGTCGCCGACCTGAGCCTCGCCGACGCCGGCCGCCTCAAGATCGAGTGGGCCGAGAGCCGCATGCCGGTGCTGATGAAGCTGCGTGAGCAGTACGCCGCCAGCCAGCCCTTCGCCGGCTACAAGATCACTGGCTGCCTGCACGTCACCAAGGAGACAGCGGTGCTGATCGAGACGCTCAAGGCGTGCGGCGCCGAAGTCGCGTGGAGCGGCTGCAACCCGCTCTCGACCTCCGACGAGGTCGCGGCCGCGCTCGCGCTCGGCCCCAACGGCGACGGCGACGGCGTCGAGATCTACGCCTGGTACGGCCAGAACACCGAGGACGTCTACTGGTGCATCGACCGCACCATCGACAAGACGCCGAGCACCACGCTCGACGACGGCGCCGACCTCATCTTCCGCGTCCACAGCGCGTTCCCCGAGAAGGCGGCCGACATCATCGGCGGCTCGGAGGAGACCACGACGGGCGTCCACCGCCTCCGCGCGATGGGCGACGACGGCAAGCTGCGCTACCCCGTCTACGCCGTCAACGACGTCGAGACCAAGTGGGACTTCGACAACGTCTACGGTACCGGCCAGTCCACGCTCGACGGCATCCTCCGCGCCTCCAGCGTCTTCCTCGCGGGCAAGAACTTTGTCGTCGCCGGCTACGGCCACTGCGGCCGCGGCGTCGCGATGCGCGCCCAGGGCATGGGCGCCAACGTCATCGTCACCGAGATCAAGCCGACGGCCGCCCTCAAGGCGACGCTCGACGGCATGCGCGTGATGCCCATGGAGGAGGCCGCCAAGGTGGGCGACATCTTCGTGACCGCCACCGGCATGAAGGACGTCATCCGTGGCGAGCACTTCGTGACGATGAAGGAGGGCGCCATCGTCTCCAACACGGGCCACTACGACGTCGAGATCGACCTCGTGGCGCTCGACGAGATCGCCATCTCGAAGCGCACCGTGCGCGCCGACAACGTCGAGTACACGCTCGACAACGGCCGCAAGATCTACGTCCTCGCCGACGGCCGCCTCGTCAACCTCGCCGCCGCCGAGGGCCACCCGAGCGAGGTGATGGACATGAGCTTCGCCAACCAGTTCCAGGCGCACCTCAACCTGATCCAGCGCCACGAGGCCGGCGAGCAGATGCCGAAGGCGGTCATGGACCTGCCGGAGGAGCTCGACCAGCAGATCGCGCGGATGAAGCTCGAGACGATGGGCATCGCCATCGACGAGCTGACCGAGGAGCAGGTCGCCTACGCGACGGACTACTCGGCCGGCACCTGATCCCGCCGGCCGGTGACGCCGGCTGACGACGGACCTCCGGGGCCGCTCCGCACCGCGCGGGGCGGCCCCGCGTCGTTTCGGGAACGCGGACGAACCCGGCGACGGGTGCGGGCGATGCGATGGGTGCGGGCGATGCGATGGGTAGATATATCTCGCCCCTACCGCCGGGCGAAATCCACCCGTCGTGGTCCGACGGCGTTACATCCGCGTCGCCGACCGCACTGGGGTGGAAACGTCGCCCCATGCACCGCCTCCACAACCGCCGCTCGATCCGCCTGCCGGGGTGGGACTACGCGTCCCCCGCGTGGTACAGCGTCACCGTCTGCACACACGACCGCGCGCGCGTCCTCGGCCATGTGGACCCCCACGGGAGAATGCACCTCTCGCCGGTGGGCCAGTTCGTCGAGGCCTGCCTGCGGGCCATCCCGGCCCACCATCCGCGCGCCGTGCTCGACGCCTTCGTGGTCATGCCCGACCACGTGCATCTCATCCTGGGTCTCGCTGGCGAGCACGTCGACGGCGCCGGGCGCCAGCGGGCAGGCGCCGGCTCGCTCGGCACCGTCGTCGGCACGTGGAAGGCCGCCGTCACCCGTGCGGCGCGGGCGCACGGGATCGGGTGCCGGTGGCAACGTGGCTACTACGAGCACATCGTCCGCAGCGAGACCGCGCTGGACCGGCACCGGCGCTACATCGCCCAGAACCCGGCGCGGTGGGCGCGCCGCTGACCTCCCCGATCGGTACGGGCGAGATCCATCTCGTCCCTCCCCCGATCGCCGGGCGGAATCCTCCCGTCTTACCTCCGTGCCGTCGACGGACCTCCGGGACCGCTCCGCACCACGCGAGGCGGCCCCGCGCTGTTTCACCGCTCGCTGTCGCCGGCCGTAGACTCTGGCCCGACGGTCCCGCGAACCGCGGGTCGGCGAAGCCAACGCGTCCCCCGACCTCCCGTGAGCACGGCCCCGCCCGAGGCGCGCTACCGCTTCGACGACTTCCTCCTCGACGTGCCCAACCGCCAGCTCTGGCGCGGCGGCGCGCGCGTGGACCTCAACGCGCGCTACTTCGACGCGCTCGCGCTGCTCGTGCGCGAGCACGGACAGCTCGTCGGCAAGGACCGCTTCTTCGCCGAGGTCTGGGGCGATGTCGTCGTGACCGACGCCGCGCTGACGCAGTGCATCAAGGACATCCGCAAGCTGCTCGGCGACGCCGCCGCGAGCCCGCGCTACGTCCAGACCGTCCCGCGCTACGGCTACCGCTTCATCGGCCCCGTCGAGCCGGTACCGCTCGCCGGGCCGACGACAGGCCTGCCGCCGGCCGTCGCGCCGACGGTCGCGTCCGGCGCGTCCCCGGCCGACGGCGGAACGGCCGACGACCACCTCGGGGCGGCGGTCTTCTCGATCCTGCGCGACGGCGGGCTGGGCGCGATCGGCGGCGGACTCGCCGGCGTCGTCGGCGGCGCCCTCTACGGCCTCGCGCTCGCGGCGACGCCCGGCGACGGGATCGGGGCGGCGTCAGTCCTCGTCGTGCTGGTCGGCCTCTGCGCGTCGGTGGGGCTGGCGGGCGGCTTCGGCGTGAGCGCCGGGCTGGCGGCGGCGGCGCGGGTCGCTCCGCAGCTCGTGGCCGCGCGCGTCGCCGGCGCGGCCCTCGGCGGCGGGCTCGTCGGCACCCTCGCCAAGCTGCTGGGCGTCGACGCCTTCCGCCTGCTGTTCGGGCGCGCACCGGCCGGCATCACCGGCGGACCCGAAGGCATGGCGCTCGGCGGAGCGATCGTGCTCGGGATGCTCGTCGGCGGCGGTGCGGCCGCGTCCGCGCGCGTGCGGCCGGTGATCGGCGCGGCGCTGGCCGGCGGCGCGGCCGGCGCGGCGATCCCCCTCGCCGGCGGCCACCTGATGGGCGGCAGCCTGCATCTTCTGGAGCGCTCGTTTGCGGGCTCGCGCATCCAGCTCCACACCCTCGGGCGCTTCTTTGGGGACGACCGCTTCAGTGCACTGACCGAGGTCGTGCTGGGCGGGATGGAGGGGCTGCTGTTCGGCACGGGCATCGCCGTAGCGCTCGTCGCCGCCCACCGGATGCACGCGTCGCGCGATGCGGCCGGCTGAGGCCCGCGGCACACGCGAATCAACGGTCCTCGCCGATTCCCGGCGTGCGGTGGAACATGGCGCCACAAACGGGCGCGCCCGCACCACAGAACCGCCCCACGGTCTCGTCGGGCATCCGGCTGGACCGGTCCGCGCAGCGAGCTAGCTTGCCGGCCCCGAGCCCTGTGGAACCCGATGGACCCTGCCCTCAAGGCCGCCCTCGCCGCCGGCGTCGCGCCGGTGCGGAAGCCCGTTGGCTACGGGCTGGCCGCCGTCGGGGTGGCGGCCGGCATGGTGCTGCTGCCGCTGGTCTACGTCGGCTTCCTGGCCATCCTCGCGACGGCCGTGGTGCTGTACGCCTCGCTCGGCCTCGTGATGGTGCTGAACACGCCGAACATCCTCACGCTCGCGCTCTATTTCGGGCCGCTCGTGATCGGCGGCATCGTGTTCGTGTTCATGGTCAAGCCGCTGTTCACCCGGCGCGAGCGGCGCGGACAGCCCGTGAGCGTGTCGCCTGCCGACGAACCGGCGCTGATCGCCTTCGTGGAGCAGGTAGCGGACGCCGTGGGCGCGCCGCGTCCCTCCCGCGTGGACGTGGACTGCCGGCCGAACGCGTCGGCGAGCTTCCGGCGGGGCGTGCTCTCGATGGTCGGCACCGACCTGGTGCTCACCATCGGCCTCCCGCTGGTGGACGCGCTCACCGTTCGGCAGATGGCGGGCGTCCTCGCGCACGAGTACGGCCACTTCGCGCAGGGGAGCGGGATGCGCCTCACCTACGTCGTCGAGCGGATCAGCCTGTGGTTCGCGCGGGTGGCCTACGAGCGCACCGAGTTGGACACCCGGCTGCGGGCCAGCGCCGACGAGGCCCGCGGCTGGATGTCCTTCGTGCTCGGCCTGTCCGTGGCGAGCGTCGCGCTCAGCCGCAACATGCTGGGCACGCTGATGAACATCGGGCAGGCGCTCAGCCGGCGGCTGCTCCGCCAGATGGAGTTCGACGCCGACCGCTACGAGGTGCGCATCGCCGGCCTCGACGCGTTCCGGGCGACGAGCGAGCGGCTCGTGACGCTGTCGGCCGCCGAGCAGGCCGCCCTCGCCGACCTGTCGATCCGGATCCGCGACCGCCGTTTGCCGGACGACTGGCCCGCCATCCTCGCGAGCACACACGCCGACCTGCCCGACGCGGTCGCGGCGCAGATCATCGCCGAGGCCATGGGCCGCTCCACCGACTCGTACGACACGCACCCGTCGCTGTCGGAGCGCCTCGCGAGTGCCGAGCGAGAGGGCGCGCGCGGGCTACCGCTTCCCGATGATCCTGCGCGCACGCTGTTCACCGACTTCGAGGGGTGGTCCCGACGCGCCACGCTGGCCTTCTACGAGAGTGGCCTGAGCCCGCAGGTCGGGCCGGTGGACGTGATCCAGACTCGCGAGACGCTGGACGAGCGCGCCGCCGAGGTGGCAGCGTCTGCGGCGCTGGCGCGTCTGTCCAGTGGCCTCCCGATCCTGCCCACCGTCGAGCCGATGCCCGCTGTGGACGCACCGGGCGACGCGTCGGACGCTGCGGCGCGGCTGGGCGCGCTCCGGAACCGGCAGCAGGCCGCGTTCGCGGAGGCGCAGGCGGTGGCACGTCGGCTGGACGAGATCGCGCGCCAGCGAATGAGCGCCGTGCAGGCCATTGCGCTGGCCAAGGCCTCGGTTCGCTTCCGGGCGGAGGAGTTCGGGCTCGAGCGTCCCTCCGTCGAGGCCGCCAACGAGCGCCTCGACGCGCTCGACGCCGCGAGGGCCGCCGCCAACGCGGATCTGGCCTTCTGGGACGACACGCTCCGGGAGCGTGTCGCCGTCGCGCTCCGCATCGCGGCGGCGTCCGATGCGCCCCCGGCGGGGGCGAGCGAGGTCGGTCGCTATCTGGACGCCGCCCGACAGATCGACGCGGGGCGGGACACGCTGCGTGCGCTGCAAGACATCCTCGTGGCCCTCTCCACGCTCGTCGACGCCGCCATGCGGGGAGGCTTCGAGCCACAGGTGGCCGAGTACCTCGACCGCAAGATTCTCGGGCAGGTGGCGGCGGCGCGGACCACGCTCGCGACCCTCCGCGCCCACCTCGATGCGTGCCCGTACCCGTTCCGGCATCGATCGAGCGACCTCCTGCTCGGGAGTTACGTGGTGGAAGCCATTCCCGGCCGGCTCGACGTACACGGCGTCCTGCACCGACTGAGCGAGACCCTGGGCTGTGCCCAGGAGATCCAGGCCCGGGTGTGGGGGGCGCTGGCGGAGATCGTCGAGCACGTCGAAGCCGAGGTCGGGCTGCCGCTGCTGCCCCTTCCGGAGCCCGCGCCCGTCGACGATCCGCCGGCGGCCGTCGGCGCCGGGGCGGCGGAGCCCGGCGCCAGCTAGCCCGCTGCGCGCGACCGGCGCGAGACGCCATCGGTCGGTGCGGCACGGCAATCCGTTCCGCCGGCGGCGCGGCAATCCGTTCCGTGCGCCGCCGGTGAACCCGCCGCCGAGGCGCGAAACCGGCGTGGCGGGGCCTTTGCAGAGGGCGCGGGCGTCCCCCCGCCGCCCCGATGCTGCACCGCCTCCGCAACGCCGTCGCCTCGATGGGCGAGCTCGCCCTGCGCCAGGACCGCGTCGCCAACAACCTCGCCAACGCCAACACGGTCGGCTTCCAGCGCGACCGCGCCTTCGCGCAGGCGCTCGACGAGCGGCTGGACCACGAGGGCACGGCGCAGAGCACGCGCGTCGCCGGCCAGTGGGCCGACCAGACCGGCGGCAGCCTCCAGGAGACCGGCGGCCCGCTCCACCTCGCGCTCGAAGGCGAGGGCTTCTTCGCCGTCCAGGACGCCAGCGGCCAGACGCGCTACACGCGCGCCGGCGAGTTCGTGCTCGACGCCGACGGGACGGTCCGCTCGCCCGGCGGGCTGGCGCTGCTGCGCGACGACGGCGTCCCGCTGACGCTCCCGCCCTCGGGCGGCGAGATCGCCGTCACGACGGGCGGCGAGGTGAGCGTCGGCGGCGTGGCCGTCGGCCGCGTGAGCGTCGTGCAGCCGATCGACCCGCGCGCGCTCGTCCGCCTCGACGGCGCGACCTACGCCTCGGCGGGCGTCGCCGTGGAGCCCGCCGAGGCGCGCGTGCGCCAGGGCTTCCTCGAGTCCTCCAACGTGGACGCCGTGCGCGAGATGACCGACCTGATCGCGCACGTGCGCCTCTTCGAGTCGCAGCAGAAGGCGCTGCAGACCACCGACGACGTCCTCGGCGCGGTCGCGCGCTCGCTGGGCTCCTTCTAACCCCCGCCCCCGGATTCCCATGCTCCGCGCCCTCCGCACCGCCGCGCTCGGCATGAGCACGCAGCAGACCAGCGTCGACAACACGGCGAACAACCTCGCCAACGCCAACACGACCGGCTTCAAGCGCGCCCGCGTCTCGTTCCAGGACCTGCTCTACCAGCGCGTGCGCGCGGCGGGCGGCGAGGACGGCGCGGCGCCGCCGGCCGCGCTCCAGCTCGGCCACGGCGCGATGGCCGTCGCCACCGTCGGCACGTTCACGCAGGGCGGCTTCTCGGAGACCGGCAACGCGCTCGACGTCGCCATCTCGGGCGAGGGCTTCTTCGTCGTCCAGATGCCCGACGGCTCGCAGAGCTACACGCGCGACGGCACCTTCACGCTCAGCGCCGAGGGCGTCGTCGTCACGCCGAGCGGCTTCGCCGTCGAGCCCGGCATTGAGATCCCGCCGGACGCGCTGGAGGTCCAGATCCAGGCCGACGGGACGGTCCGCGCCCGCCTCCCCGGCGAGGACGAGCCGACCGAGCTCGGCCAGATCGAGCTGGTGCGCTTCCAGAACCCCGCCGGCCTCCGCATGATGGGCGGCAACCTCTACGGCCGCACCGAGGCCTCGGGCGACCCGATCCAGGCGCCGCCGGGCATGGACGGCCTCGGGACCCTCCAGCAGGGCGTGCTCGAGACGAGCAACGTGGATGTCGTGCAGGAGATGGTGGAGCTGATCTCCAGTCAGCGCGCCTATGAGCTGAACTCGAAGATGGTGCAGGCGGCCGAGGAGATGCTCCAGATCGCCAACAACGTCAAGCGATGACCGCGCTCGCGCTCCTGCTCGCGCTCACCGCCGCCCAGGCCGTCGCGCCCGTCGCGTCGCCGGCGGCCGACTCGTCGCACGCCGCGACCGAGGCCGCGATCGTGGACGCCGCGCAGGCGGCGCTCGCCGAGGCGTGGCCCGACGTGGCGCCGCAGCTGGCGATCCGCGTCGTGCGCCTCAGCGGCGGCGCCGAGCGAGTGCGCCCGCCCGTGCGCGTCCGCTTCCTCGATGCCGGCGTCCCGCGCGGGCGCGCCTCGGCCGAGGTCGAGGCCGCCGACGGCGCCGGCTGGGCGCGCGCCGGCTGGGCGCTGCTCGACGTGGCCCACACCGCGACGGCGGCCGTGCTCGTGCGCCCTCTCGCGCGCGGCGAGGCCGTCACGCCCGACGCCTACCGCCTCGACGCCGTCGAGACGACCCGGATGGCCGAGGCACCGCTCGCGCCCGACTCGCTCGTCGGCTGGTCCGCCGGGCGCCCGCTCGCGGCCGGGACCGTGCTCACGGCGCGCGTGCTGGCGCGTCCGGTGGCCGCCGACGCCGGCGCGGCCGTGCGCGTGCGCTACCGGCGCGGCGCCGTGCAGATCGCCTTCGAGGGCGTCGCGCGCGAGCGCGGCGCCGTCGGCGAGACGATCCGCGTCTACGACTCCGCCACGCGGCGGACGCACCGCGTCCGCCTGACCGCGCCCGG
>Ga0209053_1000867_pt1 | contig 17143 bp, 20 predicted proteins | sample EBPBio152010_DNA_FD_185864 | JGI IMG/M metagenome (GOLD analysis project Ga0209053, IMG submission 185864) | Wastewater treatment Type I Accumulibacter community from EBPR Bioreactor in Madison, WI, USA - Reactor 1_7/15/2010_ DNA (SPAdes)... | ecosystem: Engineered > Bioreactor > EBPR >... | reverse complement strand
TGCGCGGCACCAAGGAAACCCCGACCCGGGAGGGGGATGCACCGGATCGGGGACCATGCGCCAATCTGCCGGGCAAGGCTCCTGGGGAAGGGATCCCGGCGGGACCACCTTGCCATTTTCACGCAACGATTCGGTGACACCGTGTTGCACCCCGCGCGAACCCGGCGCAGATCATCGGCCAATCCGCAGACACCCCCGCCCATCCGCGCCGGAAATCTCTCTCGGCATGGCCGATCCCGGCCAGCGGCGCGGCGAAAGACCACAGGGTGTCAGGCGCACGACACGGCGCGCGCCTGAAAAGGGTCAGCGCCGCGACCGCACCATGCCCACGATGTCATAGACCTGTTCGAGGATCGGGCGCGAAATGGCGTCGGCGCGCGGCACCTTCGCCCAGAATGCGGTCGATCTCGGCCGGGTCGGCCATCAGGCGGTTCATCTCTGTCGTGATCGGCGCCAGAACCGAGACGGCCAGATCGGCCAGCCTGGGCTTGAAACTGCCGAATTGCGCGCCGGCGAATTCGGCCACCACATCCTCGGCGGTGCGACCGGCCAGCCCGGCATAGATATTGACCAGATTGCGCGCCTCGGGGCGGTCTTTCAGCCCTTCCAGCGTTTCGGGCAGCGGCTCCGGGTCGGTCTTGGCCTTGCGGATCTTGGCGGCGATGGCCTCGGCACTGTCGGTCAGGTTGATGCGGCTCTGGTCGCTCGGGTCGGATTTCGACATCTTCTTCGACCCGTCGCGCAGGCTCATGACCCGGGTCGCGGCGCCTTCGATCACCGGCTCGGTGATCGGAAAGAAGTTCACCTTGTAGTCGTGATTGAACTTGGCCGCGATGTCGCGGGTCAGTTCCAGATGCTGCTTTTGATCCTCGCCCACCGGCACATGGGTGGTTTTGTAAGCCAGGATATCGGCGGCCATCAGCGCCGGATAGGCGAACAGGCCCAGCGATTCCGCCTCGGCATTCTTGCCGGCGGTCTTGTCCTTCCATTGGGTCATGCGGCCCATCCAGCCCATGCGCGCCACACAGTTGAAGATCCAGGCCAGTTCGGCATGCGCCGTCACCTGGCTCTGGTTGAACAGGATCGACCGGGCCGGGTCGATGCCGGCGGCGATGAAGGCAGCGGCGCCTTCGCGGGTCTGCTGGCGCAGCTTTTCGGGGTCTTGCCAGACGGTGATCGCGTGCATGTCCACCAGGCAATAGATCGTCTCGATGCCCTGACCCTGCTTCTCGACAAAGCGCTTGAGCGCCCCCAGATAATTGCCAAGGGTCAGCCCGCCCGAAGGCTGGATGCCCGAGAAGATGCGCGGGGTGAAGGTCTGAGGCGTTTGGACCGGCTCGGACATGGGGAACTCCGTCTGGAAATGGCTGCGGCTTCGGCTTACCCTCCCCCCGATGCAGCGTCAATGAACCGAGGTGCCATGCGCGACGACCTGACCGCCCCGCCGATCAATCCCCTGCCCTGGGTGGTCTGGGCCATCGCCCTGCCGATGATCGCCATGGAACTGGTGCTGTCGGCCGGCGAAAGCGGGCTGGTGGGCGGGCCCACGGCGATCGGCTGGCGGGTGGATGCGCTGCAACGCTTTGCCGTGGCGCCGGAACTGGTGCGCTGGATGTTTGCCAATGGCGTCTGGCCGCTGGACGGGCTGCTGCGGTTTGTGACCTATCCCTTCGTGCAGGGCTCGGTCACGCAGGCGGTGTTCGTGGTGGTCATGCTGCTGGCCCTGGGCAAGATGGTGGGCGAGGTGTTCCGCTGGTGGGCGGTGCTGGCGGTGTTCCTGCAGTCAAGCATCGTGGCAGCCCTTGGCTTTTCGGCCCTGCCCTTCATCGAGGCGCCGCTGTTTGGCGGCTATCCGGGCGTCTATGGCCTGATCGGCGCCTTCACCTGGCTGCTCTGGACCCGGCTGCGCGGCACGGGGGCGGCGCAGTATCGCGCCTTTTCCTTCATCGCCTTCCTGATGGGGGTGCAATTGCTGTTCGGGCTGATCTTCGGCGCGGCGCCCTGGTGGATCGCGGAGTTGATGGGCTTTGCGACCGGGTTCCTGCTGTCCTTCGCCGTCAGCCCCGGCGGTCTCTCCACCCTACGCGCCCGGCTGAGGAACCGCTGAGGAACCGCTGAGGCGGGCCGCCCGCAGGAATGCGCAGGCGCTGTGCGGTGCCTCGCCTTATCGCGGGGGCGGGGCGGGGTTATCTTGGGGGCATCATGCCCCTCAAGGATCAAAGCGATGTCCACCCCCGTCCTGCCCGCCGAAACCCGCATCGGCCATGTCCATCTCAAGGTCGCCGACCTTGACCGGGCACTGGCCTTCTATCAGGGGATACTCGGTTTTGAGGTCACGCAGCGCTATGGCAGCCAGGCGGTGTTCCTGTCGGCGGGCGGCTATCACCACCATATCGGGCTGAACACCTGGGAATCGAAGGGCGGCAAGCCGCCGGCCCCGGGCACGACCGGGCTTTATCACACCGCCATCCTGTTCCCCGACCGCGCCAGTCTGGGCGCCGCCCTCAAGCGGATCGTGGAGGCGGGCTATCCGCTGGAAGGCGCCTCGGATCACGGGGTGAGCGAGGCGATCTATCTGCGCGACCCGGACGGCAACGGGGTGGAACTCTATCGCGACCGGGCCGAGGCCGACTGGCCGCGCGACGCCGAGGGCAATCTGGCGATGGTGAGCGCGCGGCTCGACCTTCACGCGCTGCTGGCCGAGGCGGGCTGAACCGGCGCGCGGCGGGCGGGCAGGAACATCACCGCATTGCCCGCCAGCGTCAGCCCCAGCCCGACAAGGGCCAGCGGCGTCCAGACGAACCCCTCCCACAGGGCCGAGGCCATGAGCGCGATGACCGGAAAGCAGACCGTCGCATAGGCCGCGCGCCCGGTGCCCATGCGCTGCACCAGCATCAGATAGGTGGTGAAGCCGATGATCGAGCCCGCGACCGACAGATAGATCAGCGCCCAGAGGTAGCGCCCGCCCTGCGGCGCCATCAGCGGCGTGCCCGTGGCCGCGATGATCGCCAGCAGGATCAGCGCGCCATAGCCCATGCCCCAGGCATTCGCGGTCAGCGGCGGAATGCCCGCCGCCGAATTGCGCCGCGACACCATGTTGCCGAAGGAAAAGAACAGCGTGCCGAGGGCGGCCAGGCCGATCCCCTTGAGCGCGTCGGCATTCACCTCATGCCCGGTCAGTTCGGGGGCGAAAAGGCAGACCAGCCCCGCCGCGCCCAATGCCGTGGCCAGCAGCGCCCGCGGGCGGATGCGGTCGCCGAAGATCAGCCGCGCATTCACCGCGTTATAGATCGTGGCCAGCGAAAAGATCACCGAGACCAGCCCCGAGGGAATGAAGCGCGTGGCGTTGTAAAAGCAGATGAAGTTCATCGAGAACAGGCAGATGCCTTGCAGGATGACAAAGCGGTGCTGGCGCAGCGGCAGCGCGGTGAGCCGCCCCATGAGCCAGAGGCCCGGCAGCATCAGCAGCGCGGCCAGCGCAAAGCGGTGGAACACCGCCACCAGCACCGGCACCGGGCCGAGTTGAAAGGCGATGGCAATCCAGGTCGTGCCCCAGATCAGGACGGTGGTGGCGAAAAGCGCGAGGTTCAGCATGATGACCCCGGCATAGCGCAGTCGGGCGCGGCGGGCTTGCACGATCTTGCGGCTTTTGCCGGGCCGCGCGCCCTGTGGCGGGCGCCTGAGGGGTTTTGCACCCCTCCGGACCTCCTCGCAGGATATTTTTGAACAGATGAAGGGGGGGGCGGGTTGCACGATCTTGCGGTTTCGCGGGCGGGGCGGGATGCGGGCCATTTCACCGGCACGGCGGCGGTGCTAGTCTGGGGCCATGTTGCAAGCGTCGGTCTTTCAGCGGCTCGGCCGTTCCAATGCCCGCCTGATCGCCGCGCGCGATCTGGGCGAGGGCTTTGGTCTGGCGCATTGGTCGAACCTGCGCGACCGGGTGGACTATGAGAATGACCGCTGCCATGTGCTGAGCCTTTATACCGAAGGGGGCACGGCCTCGCGCCGGGCGGACCGGCCGGTTTCGGGGACGGGCTTTCCCGGGGCGCTGACGCTGATGCCGCAGGGGGCGCGGTCGGATTGGCAGATCGAGGGCGCCTTTGCCTTTCAGCACCTTTACATTCCCGATGCCGCGCTGCGGGCCTTTGCCGCCGAGGTGCTGGAGGCCAGCCCCGGCCGCGTGGTGCTGCCCGAAGTGACCTATGCCGAGGATGCGACGCTGCGCCGGTTGCTTTGCGCGCTGGCGGTCGAGGCCGATCCGATGGCGGCGCGGGCCCGGCTGAACGCGGTGATGCACCATCTGCTGACCGCGCCGGGCTGGCTGGGATTGCGGCAGGGGCCTCTGGCCGGCGGTCTGGCGCCTCGCGTGCTGCGCCGCTTGCGCGCGGCGGTGGAGGAGGAGCCCGAGGCGCCGCACCGGCTGGCCGATCTGGCGGCGCTTGCGGGCCTGTCGGAGTTTCACTTTCACCGGGCGTTCCGCGCCAGCACTGGCCTGACGCCGCAGGCCTGGGTGGAGCGGATGCGTATCCGCCGGGCCGAGGCGCTGATCGCGGCGCGGCTGCCGCTGGCCGAGGTGGCCGCCGCCTGCGGCTTTGCCCATCACAGCCACCTGACGCGGGCCTTTCGCAAGGCGCGCGGCATGACGCCTTCGGAATGGCGCGCCCGGACGGCGGCGCCCTGAGCGCGCCGAATTGTCACCCATACAGGCAGGCGGCTGGACCTTGGCGCGGCAGGGTGCTTAACCTTGCCGCAACAAAGGGAGGCCCGCATGGCATTCGGCACCGATATCCGCACCTGGTTCGAGGGGCGCTGGCACGAAGGCGACATCGCGGTCATGCGCGCGGCCGATCACGGCATCTGGCAGGGCTCGTCGGTCTTTGACGGGGCGCGGCTGTTCGACGGGATCGCCCCCGATCTGGATCTGCATCTGGCGCGGGTGAACCGTTCGGCCGAGGCGCTGATGATCACCCCGACCCTGACGCCCGAGGCGATGCTCGACATCGCGCGCGAGGGGTTGCGCGCCTATGGCCGCGACACAGCGGTCTATGTGCGGCCGATGTATTGGGCGATTGCCGGGTCGGATCTGGGCATTGCGCCGCTGGAAAATTCCACCCGTTTCGCGCTGTGTCTGGAGGCGGTGCCGATGCCGCCCGCCGCCGCGCAGACCACGCTGACGCGCACGCGCTTTCGCCGCCCCGTGCTGGAGGATGCGGTCTGCAATGCCAAGGCGGGCTGTCTTTACCCCAACAATGCGCGGATGCTGGTGGAGGCGCAGGCCAAAGGCTTTGGCAATGCGCTGGTGGCCGACGCGCTTGGCAATGTTGCCGAAAGCGCCACGGCCAATGTGTTCATCGTCAAGGATGGCGTGGTGTTCACGCCGGTCGCCAATGGCACCTTCCTGTCGGGGCTGACGCGGGCGCGCCACATCGCCAATCTGCGCGCCGACGGGATCGAGGTGCGCGAGGCGGTGCTGAGCTTTGCCGATGTCGCGGCGGCGGATGAGGTGTTCCTGTCGGGCAACTTCTCCAAAGTCACCTCGGTCGCGCGGTTCGACGATGTCACCTATCGCAGCCGCAAGATGACCGACCATGTGCGTGCCCTTTACATGGACTGGGCGCACAGCGATGCTGCGCGGATGATCTGAAGCGGAGCCTGTGTTGGAGGCCAATCTCTTTACCTTTCGCGGCCTGTTCGGCGTGCCGGTCGAGGTGCGCCAGTCGGCGGGGCTGCTGTTCCTGATGATGGCCACCTTTTCGGTCATGCGCGGGGGCGGCATCTTCTTTACGGTCGTGATCTTCGGGATGCTGTTCCTGTCGGTCTATCTGCACGAGCTGGGCCATGCCTGGGGCTGCCGCGTGCAGGGCGTGCCGGTGCGGCGCATCGTGATCAGCGCGGGCGGTGGCTTTTGCGAACACCAGCGCAGCACCAACCGGCAGGACGAGCTGATCGTGGCCATGGGGCCGATCGTGAACCTCGCGCTCTGGGCGATCTGCGGGCTGGCGGTGCAGGGCCTGTATCGGCTGGGGCTGGCCAGTCCGTCCTGGGTGCCGATGGCGATGACGCTGCTGCCCTGGCTCAGCTTTGCTGCCATGCTCAACCTGTTCCTGTTCTTTTACAACATGGTGCCGGTGCAGCCGCTGGACGGGGGCAAGCTCTTGCAATCGGGCTTGCGCCGCCTGTTGCCGGCGGGCCAGGCGATGCGGGTCACCGGCGCGATCGGCGTGGTGTTCTGCGTGCTGTGGTTTCCCGGCCTGATCTGGGTGTTCTTCACGACGGGGTGGCTGTTGTTCTTCATCCCGTCGCTGGCGCTACATCTGGCGATGATGCGGGGCGCATGGCGCTGAGCCGCCGCGCGCGCCTCACAAGGCTGGACAAACCTTGTCCGGCCGGTTCATGATCCCCCGCGACAGGAGAGGGCGAGATGCGCAAGTTTCTGGTTGTGCTGGATGACAGCCGCGAATGCCTCAATGCGATGCGCTATGCCGCGCTGCGGGCGGCGCATACCGGGGCGGGCGTGCAGATCCTGTCGATCATCCCGCCCGAGGAATTTCGCCACTGGATCGGCGTTGCCGATCTGATGCGGGCAGAGGCGCGCGAGCGGATCGAGGCGCATTTCGAGGTCTTTGCCAAATGGATGCGCGACCGGCAGGGGGTGAACCCCGAACTCGTGATCCGCGAGGGCGATCCGGCGACCGAGATCCTGGATCAGGTGAAGGCCGATCCGTCCATCGGCGTGCTGGTGCTGGGCGCCGGCACCGAGAAATCCGGGCCGGGGCCGCTGGTCACCACGCTCAGCCGCAATTCCGGTTCGCTGCCGATCCCGATTACCATCGTGCCGGGCGACATGTCGAAGGAACGGCTTGAGGCGATCACCTGACGGGGGCCGGGGCATGACACGGCTGGTCGCCCCGCTCGGGCAGTTGGATTATCACGCGGTGCAGCGCGTGACGCTGGCGCGCCGGCTTGACCCGGTCGAGGCCTGGAACCGCATCATGGCCGATCCGCTGCCGGGGCTGAAACTGGCCTTCCGCTTGCGGGACGCGATCTCGGCTCGGTTCGGGGTGGCACGGATCGGCGGCTTTTCCGGCCGGCCGATGGGGCCGCCGCGCCCGGGCGACCGGATGGATTTCTTTCTGGTCGAGGGGGTGGGCCCGGACGAGCTGGTGCTGACCGCGCGCGACCGGCATCTGGATGTGATGATCACGGTCGAGACGGCGGGGCGCGATCTGTCGATCACCGCCTCGGTCATCACGCATAACCGCTTTGGCCGGGTCTACATGCTGCCTGTCGGGCCGGCGCATCGGCTGATCGTGAGCTGGATGCTGGCGCGGCTGCGGCGCGCCGTCGCGCGGGACTGAGGCTTCCGTTACGGCAGGCTGGTATTTTGCTGCATTGCAGCATATAGTATGGTCGGGGAGGGAGACATGACCGAAAGGCTGATCCCATGTTCCTGCGTGCCGTGAAAACCCGCAAGGCCGATCCCGTCGAACCTGCGAAAGACGCGACGCCGGCCTATTACACGCCTGAAATCGAGACCAAGAAACTGCGCGAGCTGTCGGTGATCGAGCAGATGTATGGCTATTGGACCAATGACTGATGGCCGCAGCGCCGGGCTGTTGACAGGGCGTTGACCGGGCGCTTGCCTTGACTTCGGGGGGCGGCGGGCGCATATCCACAGCGACCCGCCGCCATCTCGCGGCTGACTGCCCTGCCGCCATCCGGCGGCTGACCGCCCCGCCGCCGTCCGGCGGCAGACCGCCCGGAGGAAACGATGTTCATCCAGACCGAATCCACGCCGAACCCCGCGACGCTGAAATTCCTGCCCGGCCGCGATGTGCTGGAACTGGGCACCGCCGATTTCCCCAGTGCCGAGGCCGCCTCGAAAAGCCCGCTTGCCGCGCGCATCTTTGCGGTGACCGGCGTGCAGGGCGTGTTCTTCGGGTCGGATTTCGTGACCGTGACCAAGGCCGAAGCGGCGGAATGGGATCATATCAAGCCCGGCATCCTGGGCGCGATCATGGAACATTACCAATCCGGCGCGCCGGTGATGGGGGGCGAGGCGCCGCAGGGCGGCCATGCCAGCAACCACGCCGCCGAAGACGAAGATATCGTGCGCCAGATCAAGGAATTGCTGGATACCCGCGTGCGGCCCGCCGTGGCGCAGGATGGCGGCGACATCACCTTTCACGGCTTTGATCGCGGCATTGTCTATCTGCACATGCAGGGCGCCTGCGCCGGCTGCCCCTCCTCGACCCTGACGCTGAAGATGGGGATCGAGAACCTGCTGCGCCATTACATCCCCGAGGTGACCGAGGTGCGCCCCGTTGCCGCCTGAGACGGTTCTGGCCTTCGACACATCGGCCGCGCATTGCGCGGCCGCTTTGCTTTTGCCAGATGGCCGGGTGCTGAACCGGCTGGAGCCGATGGAAAAGGGCCAGGCCGAACGCCTGCTGCCCTTGCTGGAGGACATGCTGGCCGAGGGCGGCACCCTCTGGCGGGACCTGACCCGCATCGGCGTCGGCACCGGGCCGGGCAATTTCACCGGGGTGCGGCTCTCGGTCGCGGCGGCGCGGGGGCTAGCGCTCGGTCTTGGCATTCCGGCGATCGGCGTCACCCGGCTGGAGGCGCTGGCCCATGGCCTGCCCCGCCCGCTGCTGCTGGCCGAGGATGCGCGGCGCGACGAGGCCTATGTGCAGGGCTTTGACCTGCCGGGGCTGGAAACCGCCCGCCTCATGCCGCGCGCCGCCCTGCCCGCCGTGCCGCATCGCAGCGGATCGGCCTTTGCCGACGGGCTGCCCCCTGCCCTGCCGCTGGCCGAGGCGATTGCCCGCATCGCCGCGACCCGCGCCCCCGGCGCGCGCCCTGCGCCGTTCTATCTGCGCGGCGCCGATGCAGCCCCCCCCGCCGATCCGCCGCCCGTGATCCTGCCATGACCGCGCCCGACGCGCTGGCCGCGCTGCATGCGCGCTGCCTCGACACCCCGCGCCCCTGGACGGCGGCGGAATACGCGGGCTTCTTGGCCGATCCGACCTGTTTCCTGTTGGGCGATGCGACAGGGTTCCTGCTGGGGCGCGCCGTCGCCGGCGAGGCCGAGCTGCTGACCCTTGCCGTCGCCCCCGAGGCCCGGCGCCGCGGCATCGCGCGCGCCCTGGTCGCGGCATTTCTGGCCGAGGCCGCCGCGCGCGGGGCCGAGACCGCCTTTCTGGAGGTGGCCGCCGACAATACCCCCGCCGAGACGCTGTATCGCGCCGCCGGATTCGCACAGGCCGGCCGGCGGCGCGGCTATTACGCCCGCCCGCCGCAACTGCCGCTGGATGCGCTGGTGATGGCGCGGCCGCTGCGCTGAAATCTTGACCAAAAGATCAACGCCGCCGCAACCGCCCCGCGATTCCATCTTGACCGCTTGGACCATTCCCGCCCTAATCCGGGGCACAACCCCGCCCCGGCAACCGCCGGGCGGCGAAAAAAGAAACGATAACCGGGAGATTTCCATGACCCTGACTCAAACCCTGCTCGGCGCGGCGGCAACCCTGGCGCTGACTTCGGCCATGGTTTCGGCCGAACCGGCCGTGATCTACGATCTGGGTGGCAAATTCGACAAATCCTTCAACGAGGCCGCCTATAACGGTGCGAAGAAATGGGCCGAGGAAACCGGCGGCACCTTCAAGGAACTGGAAATGCAATCCGAGGCGCAGCGCGAACAGGCGCTGCGGCAACTGGCGGAATCCGGCGCCAACCCGGTGGTGACCACGGGCTTTGGCATGTCGGATCCGATCGCCGCCGTGGCGCCCGACTATCCCGATACCAAATTCGTGACCATCGACGGCTGGGTCGATCCGGCCGCCAATCCGAACGTGCTGTCGATCGGCTTTGCCGAACATGAAGGGTCGTATCTGGTGGGCATGCTGGCCGCGATGGCCTCCAAGACCGGCACTGTCGGCTTTATCGGCGGCATGGACATTCCGCTGATCCGCAAATTCGGCTGTGGCTATGCGCAGGGCGTGATGGCGGCGAAAGCCGATGCCAAGGTCGTGCTGAACATGACCGGCACCACCCCCGCCGCCTGGAACGACCCGGTCAAGGGCGCCGAACTGACCAAGGCGCAAAAGGGCCAGGGCGCCGACGTGATCTTTGCCGCCGCCGGGGGCACCGGCATCGGTGTGCTGCAAGCCGCCGCCGATGAAGGCATCCTGTCGATCGGCGTGGACAGCAACCAGAACCACCTGCATCCGGGCAAGGTGCTGACCTCGATGCTCAAGCGCGTCGATGTCGCGGTCTACAATTCGTTCAAGGCCGGCGAGGCGCTGGAGACCGCGCCGCAGGCGCTCGATCTGAAATCCGAAGGCGTGGGCTATGCGCTGGATGACAACAACGCCGCGCTGATCACGCCGGAAATGAAGGCCGCCGTGGATGCAGCCGCCGAAAAGATCAAGTCGGGCGAACTGGTCGTGCATGACTACATGTCGGACAATACCTGCCCGGCGGCGACGTTCTGATCGCCATGGCGGGGGCCAACGAGACGGGGCGGCAGGCATCTGCCGCCCCCTTCGCCATCGAACTGAAAGGCATCTCCAAGGCCTTCGGTCCGGTTCAAGCCAACAAGGACATCTCGATCCAGGTCGCCAAGGGGTCGATCCACGGCATCATCGGCGAGAACGGCGCCGGCAAATCCACGCTGATGTCCATTCTTTACGGGTTCTACAAGGCCGATAGCGGCGAGATCCTCATCAACGGCCGCGTCACCCCCATCCCCGACAGCCAGAGCGCCATCCGCGCCGGCATCGGCATGGTCTTCCAGCATTTCAAGCTGGTGCAGAATTTCACGGTGCTGGAGAATATCATTCTCGGCGCCGAAGACGGCGCGATGCTGGCGCCGTCACTTTCCAAGGCCCGCAAGGTGCTGGACAATCTGTCGCGCGAATACGAACTGGATGTCGATCCCGATGCGCTGATCGAGGATCTGAGCGTGGGCCACCAGCAGCGGGTCGAAATCCTCAAGGCGTTGTATCGTCAGGCGGAAATCCTGATTCTGGATGAACCGACCGGCGTGTTGACCCCGGCCGAGGCCGACCACCTGTTCCGCATCCTGCGCGGGCTCAAGGATCAGGGCAAGACCATCATCCTGATCACCCACAAGCTGCGCGAGATCATGGAGATCACCGATACGGTCAGCGTGATGCGGCGCGGCCAGATGACCGCGACGGTCAAGACCGCCGAGACCAGCCCCGAACAACTGGCCGAGCTGATGGTGGGCCGCAAGGTGCTGTTGCAGGTCGAAAAGGCCCCCGCCCAGCCCGGCCGCACCATTCTGGAGGTCGAGAACCTGCGCGTGAAGGATGATCAGGGGGTCGAGCGGCTCAAGGGCATCAACCTGACCATCCGCGCGGGCGAGATATTGGGCATCGCGGGTGTCGCCGGCAACGGCCAGTCGGAACTGCTGGAGGTGCTGGGCGGCATCGCGCGCGCCACCGGCAGCGTGCGCATGAACGGCCAGCCGCTTGACCTGACCGGCCGCCATTCCGACGGGCAAAGCCGCCGCGCCGATGGCATCGCCCATGTGCCCGAAGACCGGCAGGTGCTGGGCCTGATCATGGATTTCACCGCCTGGGAAAACGTGGCCTTCGGCTATCACCACGCGCCGGAATTCCAGAAGAACGCGCTGATCATGGACAATGCCGCGATCCGCGCCGATTGCGAGGCCAAGATGGCCACCTTTGACGTACGCCCGCCGATCCCGACGCTGGCCGCCAAGAATTTCTCGGGCGGCAACCAGCAAAAGATCGTCGTCGCGCGCGAGATCGAGCGCAATCCCGACCTGCTTCTGGTGGGTCAACCCACGCGCGGAGTCGATATCGGCGCGATCGAATTCATCCACAAGCAGATCGTGGCGCTGCGCGACGCGGGCAAGGCGGTGTTGCTGGTCTCGGTCGAACTGGACGAGATCATGAGCCTGTCGGACCGCATTGCCGTGATGTTTGACGGTCAGATCATGGGCGAACGCGACCCCGAAACCACCAATGAGCGCGAGTTGGGCCTGTTGATGGCCGGCATCACCGGGGGAGACGCGGCATGACCAAATTGCCAACCTGGGCGGATGTCGTTCTGGTGCCGCTGATCTCGTTGCTGCTGGCGGCGCTGGTCTCGGCGCTGGTGCTGCTCGCCATCGGGCAAAGCCCGGTCGAGGCGCTGAGCGTGATGGTCAAGGGCGCGATCATGTCGCCCTATGGCTGGGGCTATACGCTGTATTATGCCACATCCTTCATCTTCACCGGCCTGTCGGTGACGGTGGCCTATCATGCGGGGCTGTTCAACATCGGCTCTGAAGGACAGGCGCAATTGGGCGGGCTGGGGGTGGCGCTGTGCTGCCTGTTCCTGCCCTGGCCGCATTGGTCGCTGGCATTGCTGGGCGCCATGGCGGCGGCGGCGCTGTTCGGGGCGGCCTGGGCGGCGGTGCCGGCCTATTTGCAGGCCCGGCGCGGCAGCCATATCGTGATTACCACGATCATGTTCAACTACATCGCCGCCGCGCTGATGATCTATCTGCTGGTCGATTTCCTGCGCCCGCAAGGCAGCATGGACCCGGCCTCGGCGCGGTTCCCGGCGGTGGTGTCGCTGCCGAAATTCCATGAACTGCCGCTGATCGGCGATTTCTTCCTGCGCTATACGCCCGACGGTCAGGTGCGGCTCAATCCGCAGGGCCTGCCGATGTATCAGAAGGTGCCGGCCAATATCAGCTTCTTCCTGGCGATCCTGGCCTGTATCGGCACCTGGATCCTGCTGTGGCATACCCGGCTGGGCTACATGATCCGCGCCTTTGGCAAATCGGAAAAGGCGGCGCGCTATGCCGGGATCTCGGCGGTGAAGATCACCATGATCACCATGCTGATCTCGGGCGCGCTGGCCGGCATGATGGCGATCAACAATGTGATGGGCCAGGCAGAGCGGCTGTTGCAGAACTCGGCCGAGGGGGCGGGCTTCATCGGCATCGCGGTGGCGCTGATGGGGCGCAATCATCCGATCGGGGTGTTTCTGGCGGCGATCCTGTTCGGCTTTCTCTATCAGGGGGGCGCGGCACTCGGGCTGGAGACCACGATCCCGATCGAATTGCGCATCGTCGTGCAGGGTCTGGTGATCCTGTTCACCGGCGCGCTGGACCAGATGGTGCGCATGATGCTGGGCGTGTTCTTCCGCCCACGTCAGGCGTGAGAGGGGGCTGAGCCATGGATTACGCAACGCTTCTTCAGATGCTGGACACCACGCTGCGGCTGGCGACGCCCTTGCTGTTTGCCTGTCTCGCCGGGCTTTATTCGGAACGCGCGGGCGTCTTCGATATCGGGCTGGAAGGCAAGATGCTGATGGCCGCGATGTGCGCGGGATCGGTCGCCTATCTGACCGGCTCGGTATGGCTGGGCATGCTGGCGGCGATTGGCGGATCGCTGATCTTTGCGCTGGCGCATGGGCTGGCCTCGATCACCTTCCGGGGCAATCAGTTGATTTCGGGGGTGGCGCTGAATTTTGTCGCCTCGGGCATCACGGTGCTGGTGGCGCTGGCACTGTTCGATCAGGGCGGGCGCACGCCCCCGCTGGAGGGGGGCGCGCGGATGGCCGAGATCACCCTGCCGCTGGCCGATACCCTGCGCGGCGTGCCGGTGCTGGGGCCGTTCTATGCCGATGTCGTCTCGGGGCATCCGATCCTGGTCTATGTCGGTCTGCTGATGGTGCCGGCGACGTGGTGGCTGCTGTTTCGCACGCGGTTCGGCCTGCGGCTGCGCGCCGTGGGGGAAAACCCGGCCTCGGTCGATACGGCGGGCGTGTCGGTCAAGCGGCTGCGCTTTGCCGCCGTGCTGATCGCGGGCGTGCTGTGCGGGCTGGCGGGGGCCTATATGGCAACCGGGCTGCAAGCCGGTTTCGGGCGCGAGATGACGGCGGGGCGCGGCTATATCGCGCTGGCGGCGCTGATCTTTGCGAAATGGCGGCCCTGGCATGCGCTTTGGGCCTGCCTTCTGTTCGGGTTTTTCCAGTCGCTCGCGCTGCGGCCGGATGTGCTGGCCAATATCGGGCTGAAAATCCCGGTGCCGGCGCTGGACGCGCTGCCCTATGTGCTGACGGTGATCGTGCTGGCCGGGCTGGTGGGCAAGGCCATTCCGCCCCGCGCCGGGGGCGAACCCTATGTGAAGGAGCGCTGAGATGCCGGTCACCGATCTTGTGTCGCGGGTGCAGGCGCGGGCCGGTGCCGCGCCGGTGCGGCTGGGGCTGATCCTCGGATCGGGCCTCGGCCATCTGGCGGGCGCGGTCGAGGGGGTCTCGATCCCCTATGCCGACCTGCCGGGATTTCCGCATGCGGGGGTGTCGGGGCATAATCCGAACCTGGTGATCGGCACGCTGGAAGGGGTGCGGGTCGCGGTGTTCGGCGCGCGGGAGCATTACTACGAAAACGGCAATCCGGCGGCGATGCGGCCGGCACTGGAACTGCTGAAGGCGCTTGGCGCCGAGGCGCTGATCGCGACGAATGCCGCCGGGTCGCTGCGCCGTGACATCCCGCCGGGCGATCTGATGTTGCTGTCGGATCACCTGAATTTCTCGGGGCTGAACCCGCTGATCGGCGAACGCACCGATGCGCGCTTCGTACCGATGGGGGGTGCCTATGACGCGGATCTGCGCGCCCGGTTGCGCGCGGCCGCCGAGGCGGAGCATGTGACCCTGCCCGAGGGGGTCTATACCTGGTATTCCGGCCCCTCGTTCGAGACGCCGGCCGAGATCCGGGCGATCAAGATCCTGGGCGGGGACGCGGTCGGCATGTCTACCGTGCCCGAGGTGATCCTGGCGCGGTTTCTGGGGCTGCGGGTGGCGGCCATCTCCACCATCACCAATATGGCGCAGGGCATGTCTGACGAACAGATCAGCCATGAACATACCAAGGCCATGGCACCGCTGGGCGCGGCCAAGCTGGAACGGATCCTGCGCGCCTTCCTGCGGGGGCTCTAGGCGTCGCGCGGCGCAGGGGGCCTTCTGCCCCCTCTGCCCTGCGGGCATTCACCCCCGAGGATATTTGGGAACAGATGAAGCGGCATCCGCCGGCGCCACGATCACAAATGACGGAAATCTGCGGGCAAGCGACGGATGCGGGTTTGACAAGGCGCCGCGCTGCGGCAATGGATGGGAAAAACCCCATGCGAGCAAGGCCATGCAGCTCTACCTCCCGATTGCCGAGGTTGCGGTCAACGCTTATGCGTTGATCGGTATCGGCGGGCTGGTGGGGTTCCTGTCGGGGCTGTTCGGCGTGGGGGGCGGGTTCCTGATCACGCCGCTTCTGTTCATGATCGGCGTGCCGCCGGGGGTGGCGGTGGCCACGGGCGCCAATCAGGTCGTGGCCTCGTCGATTTCAGGCGTGCTGGCGCAGCTCAAACGCAAGGCGGTGGATTTCCGCATGGGCGCGGTGCTGCTGGCCGGCGGCCTGATCGGATCGGCGATCGGCATCTGGGTCTTTGCGCGGCTGACCGCCATCGGGCAGGTCGATCTGTTCGTGCAACTGGCCTATGTGCTGTTTCTGGGCGTGGTCGGCGCGATGATGATGCAGGAGAGCCTGCGCGCCCTGTGGCGGGCGCGGCGGGCGGGGGCCGCGCAGATCCGGCGGGCGCATGTGCATACCTGGGTGCATGGCATGCCGCTGAAGATGAAGTTCCGCGCCTCGGGTCTTTATATCAGCGTGATCCCGCCTTTGGCGATTGGCGCCTTTGTGGGCTTTCTGTCGGCGGTGATGGGGGTGGGCGGCGGCTTCATCATGGTGCCGGCGATGATCTATCTGCTGGGGATGCCGACCAAGGTGGTGATCGGCACCTCGCTGTTCCAGATCATCTTCACCACGGCCTTCACCACGGTGATGCATGCGGTTTCCAGCCAGTCGGTCGATATCATGCTGGCGCTGCTGCTGATCCTGGGCGGCGTGGTCGGCGCGCAGTTCGGGGCGCGTTTCGGGGTGCGGCTCAAGGCCGAGCAGTTGCGCATCCTGCTGGCGGGGATGGTCTTGCTGGTCTGTTTCAAGGTGGCGCTTGATCTGGTGCTGACCCCGGCGGAGCTTTACTCCATCGCGCCGATGGCCCTGCCATGAAGCGGCTGATCCTCGCCCTTTTGCTGCTTCTGCCCCTGCCCGGCGCCGCCGAGGAGATCGTGGCCGGCCTGTCGCAATCCTCGGTCTCGATCACCGCCGATTATGCGGGATCGGAGATCCTGATTTATGGGGCCGTCAAGCGCGAGGCGCCGATCGCGCCGGGGCGCGGCTTGCGGGTGATCATCACCGTCGAGGGCCCGCGCCTGCCCATCGTGGTACGCCGCAAGGAACGCAGCTGGGGCATCTGGATGAATGACGACCGGCTGCGCCCCGGCCCGGTGCCCAGCTTTTACGCGGTGGCGAGTTCGGCGCCGCTGGATGTCGCGCTCTTGCCCGAGGAAGATCTGCGCCACGCCATCACCCTGCCCCGCATCCTGCGCGGCGAGGATAATACCGCCCAGCCCTTTCTGGATGCGGTGGAGCGGATCGGCCGCGCCGAGGGGCGGTATTTCGTGCAGGAAAACAGCATCGCCCTGACCGAGGAGACCTTGTTCCGCACCGATGTCGGGCTGCCCTCGGATCTGACCGAGGGGAATTATACCGTGCGTCTGTTCCTGACCCGCGAGGGCCGCGTGATCGACGAGGTGAAGCGGACGATCTGGGTGCGCAAGGCGGGGCTGGAGCGGTTTCTCTATGAAGCCGCGCATCAATGGCCGCTGCTTTACGGCCTTGCCTCGCTGATGCTGGCGGGGTTGGCGGGCTGGGGGGCGGCGGCGCTGTTTGCGCGGCTGCGCTGGTGACGGCTCAGCCCGGGGCGAGCCTTGCGGCGACGCCGGGCCAGGCGCGGCCCAGCGTCACGCCACGCAACGTATTGAGCAGCATCAGCCCGGCCCAGAGCCCGTGATTGCCAAATCCCGGCAGCAGCACCGCCAGCGACAGCGCATACAGGCCGACGCAGAGGATCATGGCATTGCGCATCTCGCGCGTTGCGGTGGCGCCGATGAAGATGCCATCCCAGATCCAGCTGGCAATGCCGATCAGGGGCGCCGCGACCAGCCACCACAGGAAATGGCGCGCCATGGCGCGCACCTCGGG